>Ga0070728_10003859_pt1 | contig 16093 bp, 5 predicted proteins | sample tdDd471_FD_66723 | JGI IMG/M metagenome (GOLD analysis project Ga0070728, IMG submission 66723) | Marine sediment microbial communities from the Atlantic coast under amendment with organic carbon and nitrate - tdDd47.1 | ecosystem: Environmental > Aquatic > Marine > Coastal > Sediment | place...
GGCTGGGGTCTTTTCCCAATCTGCTTCAAGAATATTCAGTTCACTGGGAGAAAATACTTGATCGCTCATATTGATGAATATAACGTGGATTTAACTTTTTCGCACCCCCTGAACGCTTACTATTTCCGGTAAGCGTTCAGGGGGTTATGGTAAAGAAAATCAATAGTTATTGAAAAAGGGCAGGCAAAGGAAGTGCGCGTTTATTGGTTCAGGATTTCGTTAATCGATATGTGAAGATAACCGTTGGTTTGAAAAGAATAAAAATTATACTGATAACGACTCCGAAATAGAGGCTAAAAAGCACTTCTGAATTAAAAAATAGTTGTTATAATGAGTTATGCTTTACTAAAATCAACAAATCAATCTTCATAAGATTGTTCAAGGGATATCCATGTCATCGATGCAATTACGTCGCAGTGTAATGAGTTTTGTTCTTGTATTCATTCTAAGTATTATTGGTTTTGTAGCACAAGCTAATGAAATCAATGTAATCCAACTAGATTCGTTTCCAGCTCGAACCCAAGTCACTATAGAGTTTCAGGTTCAGCTACCTGAGACTCTCCCGCCAAATGTTACCCGCTTTGGAACCCAAGTTCGGTTAGGAGTGGCTCAACTAGCAACAACGTTATCAGATGATCCTGATACTATGGACTTAGTTTCTGATCCTACTTTTAGTCCTTTACAATTTAACTTAGCAGTCAGCCAACTTCCTGATACAGGGGAATCTCCACTATGGCGAACTATATTAATATTAGTGGGTGCGGGCGCGCTGATCATTGGCTTAACCTTGATTTCTTTACGCCTACGCCGTTTGCTGGTTGTAGCATTACTAGCCGCTGGTGTAATATTAAGTTTAGTTTTTATCACTAGCGCACAAGAATCTTCTAATTCATTGACAGCTATCCTCATTGATGATTTTTTATGTAATGATATAAACGATGATGGATTCGCCGGTCCAAATGAGATTATTTGTTACACACTCATACTGAGAAATCTAGGCGATACGGCACTTAGCCAAATTAATGGTGAGTTACTTGACTTAAGCTTTGATGGCAATATCAGTATTGTGCCAGATTCAATTGAAATTGGAGCTTTTATCCCCTTAGATCCAAATGTCAACGAAACCGAAAATAACCCACCAGCTGATGATAACGAAACCGAAAATAACACATCAACTGACGATAATAAAACCGAAAATAACACCCCAACCCCACCAATTGATGCTGATGCTGGTGACGATGCCTTCACCGTTACTAATGGTGCGAGTAGTACGAACGATGTTTTAGCCAATGATGAAGGCGACGCTCCACTTAATGTGCTGAGCTTTGGCGATAGTCTTGCTAATGTGGGCACAACACCAGCGGATGGTGTTACGGAATTGGTGCTAGCCGCAGGTGGGGGCACAGTGAATATCACAATTGATGCCAGTGGTAATATAAACATTGATGCTACAACGGCAACAAGCACAGGAAGTGTCAGCATTTTCTATGAAATACAGGCAGGCAATAACACCACTGACATCGGGCAAGTGGATATCAGCTATGGTGACTTCCCCTCTGCTACTGATGATACCCTCACCACTCTCGGACTACTCAATATTTATGTGACAGATGTCGGCGTTACACTCAATGTGGGTGCAGGTACAGGCGTAATGAACAACGATACACTCGGCACCCCTGCGGCTACGCTTGTAAACTGGGGTGGTGGTGATGCGTCGCCTTCGGTTAACCGTCTCCCTGGATCATCCCGTTCCTTCGCAGGCGGTACTCTCACCGTTAATGCTGATGGTTCTTTTGATTTGATTAATCCAACGTCAGCAGGCGTGTTCACTTTTGATTACATTCTTGAAAATACCGTCGGCACATCACAAGCTACGGTTGAGATTTACGTTGCAGAAGCACCTACCGCGGTCGATGATAACTATGCAGTAAGCCTCGGTTCGGTAGATAGTAGTAATAACGTCACTGACAACGATGATTTAGGCACACCACCTGCTGAGGTCGATTTCTATGCAGATGAAAATGATATCGGTGGGACTTCGCAAGTCGCTTCCCCCGTTACCTACACTCATCCCACAGGTAATTTTACTGTCACGATTGATAGTGCGGGTAACTTGACCATCGATGCATCTGTTGGTGGTGTCGTAGAAGGATCATATTCTTTTGACTATCAACTGACCAACAGTGCAGGTAGTAGTACGCCATCTGGGACGGTGACGGTGGATATTGTATCAACCCCTACCACACAAGATGATGATTTTACAGTTATATTGCCTAATAACTTGAGTGGCGATTTGACAGCTAATAACGGTAATGGCCCCGATACTGCCGGCGTACCTGCGTTTACCAGTCTAACATTTGGTGACGGTTCGCTTACTGGCACTTTTACGGGCGGTGACAGCGTTGGATTAGCGGGTGGCACATTGACGGTTAATAATGATGGTACAATCACCTTAAATGGTGCAACCACTACTGGTACATATACATTTGATTATCAGCTGACAAATGCCAATGGTTCGAGTAATAGTTCAACAGTAACAATCGAAGTCCAACAAGCACCTTCCGCTGTGGCTGATGCGCTGACAGCATCAGTCGGTATCGTCAATAATTACCCCGCTTCAACACTATTTAATGACAATGGGAGTGGTTCTGATGATCTGGGTGTCCCCATTGCAACGATAGTAAACTTCGGTGGTGGTAGCATCACGGGTAGCACCGCCGTGACAGACTTTGCCTTCAATACGACCACGGGTGCCGGTACATTTGCAGGTGGTACCCTTACAGTTAATGACGATGGGTCGGTTGTCATCGACTCTCCAACAACGCCGGGTACGGTCACATTTGAATATCGTACTGACAATGGCGTCGGGTTTTCTGATGCAATAGTCACCGTAAATATTGTCGAAGGTCCTATCGCCGAGAATGATCTTTTCGGTGTGAAGCTAGGCAATGACTTAATAGGCGCAGATTTGCTGGCAGATAACGGCAATGGTGTTGATCAATCAGGCACGCCTGCCTTTGATTTGCTGACGTTTGGTGCTGGTGACTTGCTTGGTACAATCACCAGTAATACTGCCACTGGCGGTGGTACTTCCGTTGGATTAGCGGGTGGTACTTTGACCGTCCGAAGCGACGGCACGCTTGATCTTGTCGGTGCAACTACAGCCGGAACCTATACGTTTGATTACCGCCTTGAAAGCACTAGCATCAGTCAGAGCGATGACGCAACGGTGACGATTGTTGTAGATACCCCACCGACAGTAACTAGCACTACGCCCCTTGATACAGCAACCAATGTAACAACAAATACCACCATTGACATAACCTTCAGTGAGAATGTCAATATCACAGGTGATTGGATAACGATTGTATGTGGCACGTCAGGCACTTTCAATAATACCAATGGCAATATAGGTGTAACCCCTGCGACAGGTCCAGCATCATCATTTGTGGTCACGCCTACAGGTGGATTTGATCCTGCGGGTGAGGACTGTACGGTCACTCTGAACGCAACGCTCATCACCGACGATGATACACATCCCGCACCCACCGAACCCGCCACCAGCGACCAACTCGATGGTAACAGTGATAATACGGGGGGTGATAATTATACCTTCAGCTTCACTACTGCTGATATCGCACCGCAAGTCACCAATGCACAGGTCGAACAGGGTAACACCCTCGGTGCACTAACGACAGGCATTGATAACAATACCAATATCGCCCTAACCTTTAGTGAACAAGTCAACTTCGGTGTAAGCGCATACAACGTCACCTGTACCAGCAGTGGTGATGTCACTACCAGCTACAGTGCCAGCGCGACACCTGCGACCAGTGTCACACTCACCTATAGTGGCACAGGCTTGGATTCGGGCGAAACATGTACACTCACACTTGAAAGTACACTCATTACTGATAATGATGCGATTGATCCACCCAATGAATTAGATGGCGACGCGAGCAACGATACCACAGACGGTGATGCCGATGATTACACCTTCAACTTTACAGTGGATACCGCCCCCAGTATCACTAGCATCCAGGTAGAAAAGAGCGATACACTTGGTGACATTACAACGCCATCTAACGATACCGACGTTGATCTTGATACCACGATTGTTATCACCTTTAGCGAAACTGTCACAGGAAGCAATGATTGGGTGACGCTGACATGTGCACCTTCAAGCGATACATTCAACCCGACGGGTTCAGCTGGGGCAGGGATTCTGGGTGTTGCTGGTAACGGCACTGCTACGATTACGCTCACCCCACCTGCTAACTTTACACCAAATGATACGTGTACGGTCACCGTCGTTGCCAGCGAAATCAATGATGGCGATGCGGGTGATCCACCTGCTGGCTTGGCGAGTGATTACAGTGATACATTTACGCTGGTGAATCAAGTTGCCCCCACAGCCAATGATGATGCTTTTAGTGTAGCATTAGGATCGCCCTTGAACCTGCCCGCAGGCACGCTTTTCAACGATAATAGTAGCGGGGCTGACGATTTGGGAATACCAGCTGCAACCCTCGTTAGCTTTGGGGGTGGCAATACAACCGCCCCGACTGACGCTACAGATCATCCTGCAGGAGCAACGGATGGTTTAGCAGGAGGTACATTGCAAGTCAATGCGGACGGTTCCTTGAGTTTGACGGGCGCAACCACCGCGGGTACATATACCTTCTTATATCGCCTGACTAATGCTGCTGGAAGCAATGATGCAACGGTCACCGTGACCATACAGACACCACCTAATGGCTTTGATGACAGTAGTACAGGTGTTCTCGGCGGTACAAGCGCACCAAGTGATGCATTCCATGTGGCACAGAACGCACCCGCTGCGAATATCGCAAATCTCTATGTAGATAACGGTGGCTTCGGTACGGATGAGCTTGGGGTACCGTCTGCGCCAATTGATGCACCAGCAGATGTGATTAATACGATCACGCTCAATGGCTCACCTGACGCAGCAACAGGCACAATTGGTGGTGGGGCTATCACAATTGGTGTCGATGGGACGATTAGCGTCGCAACTAACGGTGATTTGACCTTTGAGCCGCCAACAGGCTTTGTCGGGTTGGCTACATTTGATTACACCTTAGCAAATAGCATTGGTACCGATGCTACTCCAGCAACTGTAACTATTGCAGTTGGTAATCGCCCAACTTGTGCGGTAGATGCTTATACTGGCACTGCGAATATCAATCTCAGTGCTAATGTAGCGACAGGTGTTCTTGCAAATGATACAGGTGATGATATTACAGTTACTCAGTCAATGGGTAGTGCTGTCAATGTAGGGTCTGCTGTAGGGACGACTAATAGTGGCTCGGTCACGTTGAATGCTGATGGTAGCTTCGACTATAGCCCACCTGCAGGTGTGTCCGGTGTGAATGTCGATAGCTTCACGTATGCCATTGATAACAGCTTTGGCGAAGTCACAACGAACTGTACTGTCAACATCACGCTCAACACCGATGCAGGGGCTATCCCATGGTTTATCGAGAGGGGAGCTGTCGGGACTAATAACGGTACGTTTGCTAATCCATTTAATAGTATCGCATCCTTCAACGCGGCTAACACAAACACAGGTAATAACCCCGGCACTGGCGATGTGGTATATGTCTACGCGGATGTTCCTGGTTTCTATAATGAAGCCGATGGTTTGAACCTGCTTGACGCACAAAAGATATACGGTGGAACTGTTCAATTTGATAGTGTATTCACGGCTTCGGGGCTCGTATCATCAGCTTATACTACCTTCGCATCAACAGCTGAGGGGGCGCGAACAGAAATTCGTACAACTGGTGATGATGCCTTTGATATCTTCAGTAACAATATCATTCAAGGCTTCACGATAGATAGCACGGCAGGATATGCCTTTGCGGATAGTGGTGTCAGTATTGGTACGACTACTATTAGCGATGTATCGACATTCAACAATGGTGGTGTCTTCAACCTACAAAATGGTGGTACGCTTAACGCAACACTTGACCGTATGAGTGCTAGCACAACAGGCAGTCTGTCTGTGATTAGGCTTAATGGTATCAACGGTACAATTACGGATACTATTGCTGGAGGTATTATCCATAATGGCAGTGGAAATATGTTCGATATACGCAATGGTACTGTTTCAGTAACGGTCTCATCACCTGTAACGATGCTCAATACTGCGACAGGTATAGGTATCTTCATGAGTAACGCGGATGGTACTTACAACTTCCTTTCCAACAGTGTTGATATTGGTAGTGGTAGTGGTGGCATCAACATTGAGAACGGTAGTGATGGTACACTTAATATCACCAATACAGGCTCTCAAATACAAGGGATTCAAGGTATCCCCTTCCGCATCAATAACAGTGCAATGAATGTGGACTACAATGGCGCTATCACACATCGTCAGGGGACTACTCCTAGTTCATTAATGACAGCTCGTGTAGTCGAAATCATCGGTGGTACAGGAATTATCTCTTTCGATGGGAATGTTATACATGGTGATAACATAACTCGTGGCACAGCTGAAACAGTTTTCATGAGTAATACGGGAGTTGGTAATACTGTAAGCTTCAACTATATTGATAGTATAACAACCAATACGAGTGCATTCTTCAGCAATACGAGTGGTAATGTTGCTGTCAATAGACTCCGCAGCAATTGTCAGGGTGATTTGACCATTGCTGGCAACACCCACTGTATTCAAATCAGCGATACAACTTCCAGCGGTTTCACTATTGAAGCGCTTGCTGTCGATACAGATGATGGTGGTGAAAACGGTGGGGCGATTTCGCTTGTGAATGCCCCAGGAATATGGACAATTGAAGACATCACCGCTGGTTTAAGAGGGCGTTTTCAGACGCTTGTATTCGGCAATAACTTCGGCACTTTGAACATTGCGACGGTTAATAGTGGTACAAGCCCAGGTGCTCCAGCAGTAGGGAACCTCAGCAGTGATAATGGTGGCACAATCGACCTAACCAATGGAACGGTCAACATTAATGTGAACAATCTGGAATCTTTCAATGGGGTTGATCATGGTATTAACCTTGTTGATGTGGGTGGTCCGCTCTTCCGCGTCAGTGGCAGTGTGGTCGTAGATAGCCTGGCAGGTGCGAATGAGAACATCTTCATCGAAAATGTGACAGTGCCCACGATTGACATCGGCACCGATGGCACGACAAATAATACTGTGTCAGTAACGAATCGACGCACGTTTGGTATCAGTGCGACACGTTCAGGCACAGCGACGGCGTTGCGCTTTGGCGATTTGCAGATACCCAACCCACATAGCGTGCCAGAAACCCAAATTAACCCTACACCAGTACCGACTTGGATCACGTTCAATTCACTCACACCCTAGACATGTGTTTGGGCGCATTACATGCGCCCTTACTCAAAAATAAGGGGTCTTTTGCAAAGATTGGATAGTCAAATTATGATGCACAATCTTTAACTGACGCAACCTACGCAAAGAACAGAGGAATGAATTATGATGTGAAATCATTGTCTGAATGCATCCCATAAATTATGAAAACCATGAGAAATCTGTTCAAAGGGCTACATTCGATTTATGATTCGTAATAATGGAAATTGCTCATCAACGCACCACGTTTTCCCTATCTTGATTTTCATTTCCATCATACGGATGTAAGAGCATATACACCAGAATATCAACATCTGAGTCGGACAAATTTGTGAATGCTGGCATATGATGATTGCTTGCTTCGAAACCCGGAGTGTAAAAGATTGTCGGATTGAGGATGCTTTCGCGGATATATTCAGAAAGAGTTGTAGCTGTACCACTATATGTCTTGAGTTTGATATAACTTGTGGCAGATTCTACAAGTAGATCATGATTAGGTCCAAATGTGCCGTGGGTGTTGGCTATCGTTAGTGTATGACAGGCTCCGCAATAATTCGAGCGATAAATTTCGATACCTCTTTCGATCAATTCATGATCCACAGAGGGCTGTGTATTTGTGCGAGCAAATGTTCCGCAAGCACCAACAACAATGATGAGAACTAGCAAGATTAGAAAGTTAAAAAATCGCATGATGCGCCCTCCTTGATAATAGAACGAGGGAGCAAATGCTCCCTCATACTACTACTGTGGATTACCCCCCCATGCTTTCTTCTGGTAAAGCTTCCATATTTGTCAAGCCTTCGTAGTATACAACCATTCCTGCTTCGGGAATTGGTACACCGTTAATTGCGACGTATCCGTTACCTGCATCATCAATTGCAATTGCTGTTGCAAAGGGTAAGCCTGAGATGATAGTTTCGGTTGAACCATCTGGCAAAATACGGATCACGGAACCAGAGTTGAATACAGGACCTTCTTCTGAGAACATACCAAAGCTGACTGCGTATAAATTTCCGTCAGGAGCAGCTTTGAGGTCGATCAGCATGGTTAGACCTGTGGCAAAATCAGAGACTGCGCCATCATCGGCTACTTGCACCACTTTGGCGGAACCTGGAACAAAGGGAGCACCTGATAATAAGGACACGAAGGTATTACCATCAGCATCTATCACTACGGCTGTCGGTACGGGATCGGTCAGCATTTCGCCACCGCGCATTGGATTTGGGAATACCCCTGGCAATGCTTCAAATACGGCGGCAGTTGCCATTTCACCTGTAGCAGGATCAAGGGTAATCAGCGCATTGGAAGCGGCATCAGCGATATACAGGAGTCCATCTGATCCAGCAATGATGCCAAAGGGATGTGATTCCAGATTGTCGGTATTATCAGGATTATTTTCTAGTTCATATGTCCAGAAATCCCCAATGTCTGTGAGTTCACCATTTTCATCAACGGATACTACAGCGGCGAAATTGTCAAGCGAAACATCTTTTCCTAGATTGCCCTGCCAACTACCAACTGTCGCATATAATGTACCATCCATGATTGCCACACGAGCGCCACCGAGTACATCTTCCCCACCAGCTACTGACGGCAACATCGCGATAACTTCTGGCTCACTGTCCAATTGCATCGTTAGGATACGTGACGAGAATCCAAATGGCGCGTCTATCACCTCCATTGTCATGGGGTCGATGAATGGAATTATATCTTCCCCACCCAGACCACTGTCAATTACATAGAGCGTGCCATCAGTGTCCAAATAAAGACCCTGCGGCCCGTTTAGCCCATCCATAATGATATCTCCGGTGAGTTCCGGCATCGGTGGCATACCGTCCTGTGCCAATACAGGTAGTGCCAACAACAAAATCAAAATTAATACTAGATATTTGCTACGCATTTTCTGTTTTCTCCCAGTTGAAATCGTTATATAGTTAGTTAGTTTACTTGATTCAAAATATGCTTAATGGCTATTTACGCGCCTTGTTGAGGTAAAATTCCGGCGTTATTGAATGTAGCAATACGCCATTCGTCGTTTTCTCTGGTCATGGTCATTGCAGCGATAGATTTCTCAAACGGCAATTCGACATTCCGTAGATGATTTGTCGTTTCGATATGTGCCACATCAGAGCGGATAAAACGAATGTGTTCGATGTTTATTTCGATCTGCGAATTACGATATTGATTGTCGAAAATTTGCTGACGACCTTCGGCGATTGCATCCCGCCCTTTCACCTTGAATCCCCAGACGACGCGGTAGTCAGCATCTGCTAAAAATGCGCGACCATATGCCTGACTATCACGCCGATTCCATGCTGATTCGAGGTCTCTGACGATTTGCCGTATCGCAACTTCATCTTGCATTGTTGGGTTATTTTCCATATCTTTACTCTTTTCTAAACCAATTGGACTGATACTGATAGATTATTGGATAAGAGTATGAGTGTCGTCATACCAAAGTATGATTCAGGAATGATAAAAGTATGATGCTAAAAAGGCGTAATTCGCGAGCTTTTGCGCTTGCCTGTGTTCGTGAGGAGACATTCAGTTTTTGGAGGATACGCGAGACATGGGTTTTGACCGTCGGGATACTGATGAAACAAGTATCAGCAATTTGCTGGTTACTTGCACCTTCTATGATGAGTTGTAAGACTTCGGCTTCGCGAGCGGTCAAAGTCTCACCTGTTTCTGCAATGTCAATCGGCACAAATACTTGTTGTGGATGCCGGATTTTCAGAACTTGTTGGGCAAAATCAGAATAGATATTGTGTCGAATGGCTAAATCCAACAGCGGATCAACAAACCCACCCTCCTGTGCTAATCTTCCGGGAACATTCAGCGTCGAATAATCACGTAGTAAATCGTGAATGAGCGCTATGGCTTCTTGTTGCAAGCCAATCTGCAAATAACAATAAGCGAGAGTCACACGGAGATCGAGCATAAATAGGCTGTAGAAGCTGTAGCTGTTTTGCTGGTGATGTATGTATTCCAGCAGACGTGATTCGATTGCTTCAAAACGTCCCTCATCGAGTGCAAGGAGCGCATCAATAGACAGATAATAGGGTCTACCTACCAATGAATTTTCCATATCATCAAATCGGGGAAAGTGCTCAAGGATGTAACGTGTTTCGGACTTGTCTCCAAGCAACCACGACCAGCGCGCACGGAGCATCGCCAGATTCATATAATGCGGTGGGTTATTGCGATACTCTGCCGTGAGTTGGTCAATTTGTGTATTGTCATTTTCTGTCCATGCAATGATGACATGGAGATGTTCCTGTAAGAGCCTATGCACACTGTTGATACCACCCAACTTATTCCAGATAGCGAGGCTATCGTCCAGTTCCTGTCGGGCTTGTGTCAGATCCCCCTGCCAGAAGGCAATCGTGGCAAATAATGATCGAGCAGTGGCGTGGAACACATGGGTATCGAGATCAAACATATCAATCAGATGTTGCAACCGTGTTTGGAAGAACGACAGATTGTCAAATACGAGTGCCATCGTTGTGCCGAGCTGGAATCCAACAAAACCAAGTTTTTCTGGCATACTTTCTAAAATGGTTAGGATTTCGTAGAAATGCTCGCTCGCCTCAGTGCGCCGTGCATGATACAAATAATTCCATCCCAGTGACAATTCGCGGATCATGCGCTGGCTATCCGATGTAATATGTGGCTCCATGCGATGGATAAAATCGAGTTGAAGATTCAGATCATGCTCCTCTTCCGAAGCGGCAAGTTGCATGGCAATCGCCTCAAATGCACCTTCAGAATTGCCTCTCTGCTGGAACCAAACCTCTGCCTGTTGCATGTATTCCATTGTGCGTATAGGGTCGCCTCTGTGGTAGGACATCATGCCATTGAGATATATGATCCAGCCATCATTGGTTTTATATGTCTCTGGCAGAGCTTCTAGCCAGCGAAGGACGATATTGCGATTGCTGTATTCCATCAGTTTTCGGCCATGAAGGCCGATGAGCGGAATCACAGCGTCCCAATCCTCAGCAACTAAAAAATGATGAATCTTGCGTGCCGGTATAGTATAGGCATTGGCGGCGAGTCGATGGAGTTCTGGTAGGCGATGTGGATGATAACGGCGCAGTTGCTCTAACAAAAAATTGCGGAAAAGCGAATGATAAACGTATGCTCCGTTGCCAATTGATACCAGAAACAGATTGTTGCGATGAAGTTCCGCCAGTTTCGCATGGGAATCGGTCTGTCCAGTCACAGCATTACATAATTCCAGCGTCAATTCCTCTAAAATCGAGGTTTGAAGCAAAAAAGTGCGGATCTCATTCGGTTGCTGGAATAAGACTTCTTCTGCCAGCAGATCAAATACATAGCGATCTCGTTGCGCAAGATTTTTGATATATTGCTGGCGCTCGGAGACATTGATTTGGCTCAACGACAGGGACAAGAGTCGTATGCCAGCAACCCACCCTTCTGTACGGTCTAACATTTGTTCAATCAGTGTGTCAGAAATCTCTAAATTCAATAGGCCATTAATCAGGGTATCAACTTCGACCAGATCAAAACGCAAGGCATCAATCCGAAGTTCTGCTAATGAATTACGCGCGCGGAGTTTTGCTAGCGAGAGTGCCGGATCATACCGTGTAATCGCGATGAGGTGAACGTGCTTGGGCGCGTACTCGATGAAATAATCAAGAAATTCCAGAATTGCGGTGTCCGTCAGTTCATGTAGGTCATCTAATACAATCACTATTGGCATATCAGCGGCGGCATCCAGACGATTGATAAGTAAGGTTGCGACCTGTTGCGATGATACCTGCCCCTCATGAATCATGTGGAGCAATTCATTTTCGATGTTCGGAAAGATCGCCAATGCGATAACCAGTAGGAATGATTGCAGATCATTATCATTTTCATTCAGCGACAACCAGCGTGTTTGAAAATTCACGGTAGATCTAACTAGATCGGCAACGATCGTTGTCTTGCCTGACCCAACAGGCGCAGATATCAAGGTCAATTGATGATTAAGCACCATCTTATTCAATTTTGCAGTTAATGCCTCGCGCTCAATTGTAACTTGTGTTTCCGGAGGACGTAATTTGGTGGCGGGAACCTGTAATTCGAGTTGCCATAAGGGTGATTTCATGATCACATACGCTAACTGACTGATTTTTAAATACAATAATTTCCCTTATGATACGCTAAAATACGATATCAGGCATGGGAATTGCTTAGCATGAAACCAAGTAGCTTCATTCGATACTCGTGGTCGGACTTTTGTTTTTCAGAAATTGTATCGTTATACTGTGAGTTAAATACTTCGATTGACTCTACATCAACGGAAACAATGATATGTCACAGGAACACACGATAATTGAGAATCGGTATCAAATAATTGAGTTTATTGGTATGGGTGGGATGGGCTCTGTCTATCGGGCGCATGATCGGTTAATGGATAGTACAGTTGCAATAAAAAAGGTAACCGTTCCAAGTGAACAACTCATCACCAATTCGGTATCTGATCCAACCAAGCAGTCACATTTGGCTTTAGCAAATGAGTTTCGAGCTTTGGCATCGCTTCGGCATCCTCATATTATCAGTGTATTGGATTATGGCTTCGATAGTGACCGATCCCCTTTTTTTACAATGGAATTGCTCGAAGATGCCCATCCTATAACAGAGATAGCAAGTACTGTCTCCACAGATGTGAAGCTCAAACTCATTATCCAGATGCTACAAGCGCTATCTTATCTGCATCGACGAGGTATTTTACACCGTGATTTAAAACCAGATAATATTCTTGTTACAAAAGATGAGGATGACCTCCACCATATCAAAGTAGTAGACTTTGGTCTAGCAGTTGCCCATAATTATGATAGTCAATCAGAATCAATTATAGGAACATTAGCTTACGTTGCACCTGAAGTTTTACGATCAGAATCAGCATCTAAGGCATCAGATTTATACGCACTGGGAATGATCATGTATGAAATCCTTGCTGATCAGTATCCATTTAATATCAGTGCCTTAACTGAACTGATAGAGTCAATCTTATATTTTAGGCCGCGCATGACTGTCCCCGGTATTGATCGTTCGATGGGATCGATCCTCAAAAAATTACTCCAAAAATCGCCTGAACAACGCTATCAAACCGCCGAAGAAGTCATTCGTGCTATTGCTGATACAACAGAGGTTACGCTGACTGTCGAAAGTATGGCAGTGCGTGAGAGCTTTCTGCAATCATCACAATTTGTTGGGCGCGAAGCAGATTTTGAACAGTTGCAAGAAGCATTATTAGATGCTAAGCAAAAACAGGGTAGCTTATTGATGGTTAAAGGTGAGGCTGGCGTTGGCAAATCGCGATTATTAGATGAATTACGAACATTGGCTTTGGTTGAGGGCATGGGAGTTGTTCATGGGCAAGCCATCAGTGACGTTGGATTACCGTATCAAATCTGGCGTGATGTTGTTCGTCGGTTGGTTTTATTAAGTACAGTAACGGATGAACAAGCCAGCGTTCTCATTGAAATTGCCCCAGATATTGGGCACTTGCTCAATCGTGAGATTATACCTGCCCCTCAATTGAGTGAAACTGCGCAAAAAGAACGTCTAATCGATGTAATTGGACAATTGATTATGGGGCAAAACACTCCGATCCTACTTATTATGGAGGATTTACATTGGTCGATCGATTCATTAGAGCCGATAGCACAGGTTGGTGATAAACTTGAAGGGTTGCCCTTATGTATTGTGGGGAGCTATCGCACAGATGAACAACCCAATATTATCGAAAAACTCCCAAGCGCCAAGCAATTAACCTTAAATCGCTTAAGCCATGATGAAATTGTTGCACTATCGGTGTCGATGATTGGGGCGGCGGCAAATCAACCGGGTGTTATCGATTTAATTGAGCGCGAAACCGAAGGAAATACCTTCTTTATTGTTGAGGTCATGCGAGCATTAGCAGAAGAAGCGGGGCAACTCGATAATATCGGACGAATTACCTTGCCGACATCTGTGGTAACAGGTGGTATGAATGCGATGATTGAACGTCGTATTAACCGTGTTCCGCTACAGTACCAAGCTTTATTGGCAGTTGCAGCTGTTATCGGTCGACAGATCGACTTAAAAATTATGCAGACAGTCTTGTCTCAAAGCCAAACGAAAGATGAATTTACCTTAGATGAATGGTTGAGTGTATGTGAATCGACAAATGTAATGATTGTGCGGGATGAGAAGTGGCAATTTAGCCATGACAAACTTCGAGAGCATTTATTGCGCCAACTCGGTAATTTACGAGAGTTACATCGGACTGCTGCACAGGCTATTGAGTTTGTTTATCTTGATGATAAAGCACGATATCATGTATTAGCTGAACATTGGCTTGCTGCGGGGGATATAGTAAAGGCAATTGATTATGGAGTACCTGCCGCAAAGTTGATGAAAGATGTTAGCAATTACCACGAGGCGATTGATCTATTATATAGCATTTATACGCTCTGGAACCCTGATCTAATTAATGAAACACTACAATGTGATTTTTTCAATCAACTTGGCATATTGCATGAACGTGTAGGCGAGTTTGATATCGCGAATGATTTTTTTGCACGTAGCTATACCATTATACAAAGACTGGATGACCCGATACGGTTAACAGATGTTTTCTACGGCAAAGGCTTGGTTGCATATGACTTGGGGGAATTCGAGCAGGCACTGAGTCACCTAGAATCTGCATTTGAAATTGGTCGGGATGTTGCAGAGCCAAAAACAATTGCCCAAGTGCTTAAGGTCATCAGTAACATCTATTCAAAGCAAGATAATTTTACGGTATCAAATGAATATTTACAGCGCGCTTTAATTATCAATCAAGAACATGATATTAAGATCGAAATCGCAGGCTGTTTGAATAATTTGGGTGTGAATGCATTTTTGATCGGCGATCATGAGATGGCGCATCGATATTATCAGCAGGCACTCGATGTTTATACGGAGGTCGGGTATCGTTCTGGAGTTGCCCTGAGTTTAGGGAATATTGGGGATGTTGTATATGCAGATGGGGCGGAAGTGCAAATAGAGTATTATAAGCGTGCCCTAGCAATTAATCGTGATACTGGTAATCAGTGGGGAATTGCCTTATGTCTAGAAAATTTAGGTATGACCTATTTTTTGATTAATCATCCCAATATTGCGATGCAGATGTTTGAGGAGTCGTTGCAGATTTTACGCAAAATTGGAGATCGCTTTGGTACTCAGCATATGTTGATGGAATTAGGTTTTATCTATACCCTACAAAAGGATTATGACCAAGCACGAGATTATCTGGAACAGAGCCTAAATTTAGGACGTGATTTAGAGTTAGGTCTCAACCTCGCTTTATGCATTGCCTATTATGCCTATTTAGATATGACTACAGGTGCTTTGGACTTTGCTGCCGAGAAGCTATTTGAGGCGTTTCAACAAATAACCAAAGCTGAATTATCATCGGTTGCGTATGATGTATTGTCTATTTATGCTCACTTATTTAAATATCAAGAGAAACTAAAATTGAGTTTACTCTGTTGCTTATATTTAAGTGAGCAAGAGATTATGAACGATGGTATGCAGCAGTTTATCCTAGATCCCCTATCTGATGACCTAAAACCACTGTTTAGTACTGAAGATTACCAACATCTACATCTTCAAGCACAAGCTCTAAATATCGATGACCTCATAAAGCTCATATCGGATAATCAGAATACTGATCAAGACTATGAGCCTAGCAATTCAGGA
>Ga0070728_10003863_pt1 | contig 16068 bp, 11 predicted proteins | sample tdDd471_FD_66723 | JGI IMG/M metagenome (GOLD analysis project Ga0070728, IMG submission 66723) | Marine sediment microbial communities from the Atlantic coast under amendment with organic carbon and nitrate - tdDd47.1 | ecosystem: Environmental > Aquatic > Marine > Coastal > Sediment | place...
GGCGAGGCGGGCGGCGTGATCGAGGCGTCGATCTGCTACACGGGCGACGTCAGCGACCCGACGCTCAAGAAGTACTCGCTGCAGTACTACGTCGACCTGGCCGGCGAGCTCGTCGAGCTCGGGACCCACATCCTCAACATCAAGGACATGGCCGGGCTGCTCAAGCCGCGCGCCGCCTCGATGCTCGTCTCCGCGCTGCGCCGCGCCTACCCGGACACGCCCATCCACGTGCACACGCACGACACGGCGGGCACCGGCGTCGCGTCGATGATCGCGTGCGCCGAGGCCGACGCGGACATCATCGACTTCGCGCTGCCCGCGATGGCCGGGCTCACCTCGCAGCCCACGATGGCCGCCGTGGTCGCGGCGCTGCGCGGCACCGAGCGAGACACCTCCCTCGACCCCGACGCGATGATGGAGCTCAACACGTACTGGGAGCAGACGCGCGAGCTGTACACGCCGTTCGAGACCGGGCTGACCGGCTACGCGCCGGATCTGTACGAGCACGAGATCCCGGGCGGGCAGTACACGAACCTGCGCTTCCAGGCGGCGTCGCTCGGGCTGTCGGCGCGGTGGGCCTCGATCAAGCGCTCCTACGCCGCCGCGAACCAGCTGCTCGGCGACCTGATCAAGGTCACCCCGAGCAGCAAGGTGGTCGGCGACCTCGCGCAGTTCATGGTCCAGAACGACCTGACCGCGGACGACGTCCGCGAGCAGGCGAAGTCGCTGTCGCTGCCCAACAGCGTGGTGGAGTTCCTCGAGGGGCGCCTCGGCCAGCCGCTCGGCGGGTTCCCCGAGCCGCTGCGCACCGACGTGCTGCGCGGGCGCGAGCCGATCACGGGCCGGCCCGGCGAGCGGCTCGAGCCGCAGGACCTCGACGCGCTGCGCGCGGAGCTCGAGCAGCAGCACCCCGGGTCGCGGATCCGCGAGGTCGACGTGATGAGCGCGGCCCTCTACCCGAAGGTCTTCGAGGAGTACTTCGAGTTCCGCGCCGAGTTCGGCGACGTGTCGGTGCTGCCGACGCGGCAGTTCCTCGCCCCGCTCGACGTCGGCGAGGAGATCCACGTCACGATCGAGCGCGGCAAGACGCTCGTCATCGTGCTCACCGCGGTCGGCGATCTGGACGAGAAGGGCAACCGCACCGTCTTCTTCGAGCTCAACGGCCAGCCGCGGCAGGTGCAGGTGCGCGACCGGGCGGCGACCGCGGTGGTCGCCGAGAACGAGCGCGCGACGTCGGAGCCCGGATCGATCGGCGCGCCGATGCCCGGCTCGGTGGTCGGCGTCGAGGTGAAGGCGGGCGACACGGTCGCCGAGGGCGATCCGCTCGTCGTGCTCAGCGCGATGAAGATGGAGACCGTCGTCCACTCGCCGGTCGCCGGCACGGTGAAGCGGGTGGTGGTCGAGCCCAAGCTCACGCTCGCCGCCGGCGACCTCCTCGTCGAGCTCGAGGTCGAAGCGGACGAAGACTCGGACTGAGGTCTACAGCGCGCTCGCGCCGGCGACGAAGAACGCGAACATGAAGTAGAGGCAGACCGGCACGATCAGCAGGAGCACCGACACCGCGCTGGTGATGTACGAGAGCTTGAGCTTGCTCTGCGCCTCGGTCGCGTCGCCGCGACGGGCGGCCTTCTTGGCCTGGTCGGCGAAGACGATCGCGAGGATCCCGCCCGGCAGGCATCCGCAGAACATCGCGACGACGATGCCGACGAACAGCGGGATGTCGGCGTTGATCGGGACCGGCTGGACGGGCTGCCCCATCGGCGGGCCGAACCCGCCGTGGTGCGGCTGCTGAGGGTGCTGCGGCTGGGGAGGCGGGCCGAACCCGTGGTTGGGCGGCGGGCCGAATCCGTTACTCATGCCGTCAGCTTACGCGATCTCGCGTCCGGGAGTGCTCCTCGGTACGCTCCGCGGCGATGACCGAACCAACGCTCGAGCCCGTCACGCCCACGCCCCCCGAAGACGGGATGACGCGCAAGGGCTGCGCGGCCGCGGGCGGCTTCGCGCTGCTCATCGTCGTCGGCATCACCGGCGCGGTGGTGACCGAAGAGTGCGGTGGCGGCGAGGGCTCGCTCCAGATCACGGGCAGCCCCGCGGGCGACTTCACGGTCGCGGGGGACGCGGAGTGCGACTCGCAGTGGCCGCACTTCGCCGTGATGATCGCGGGGACGGGTGAGGGCGGCCTGATCCTCACCGATCAGCCCGCCGGAGGCGCCACCGTGGAGCTCGTCCTGCCCGGCAACTGCCGGGGACGGAGCTGCCCGGTCGTGACCGTCCCCGCGGAGGCGTGCGAGACCTTCGACGCCGACCTCGAGGAAGCCGGCTACGAGATGAACCGCCGCCCGGCGATCGACGGGCACGCGCAGCTCCGCTGCACCCTCGACGACGGCACGCGAATCGAGGGGCAGCTTCAGATCAGCGGCTGTTATTAGGAGCTTGGTTCGCGGAGGGTCGCCGAAGGCTGGCCCGTAGCGAACCAAGCTCCTAGGCGTCGGAGCTGAACAACGCCCGGACCTTCGCGGCGCCGGTCTTCGCCACCGCGGCGCTCGTCTCGAAGAACCCCGAGCCGGTCTGAAAGCTGAAGCCGACGAACGCCCAGGGCCCGTTGGCGCTGATCGCGCCGCCGATGGTCGCGATGTTCGCGCCGAACTTCTCGTTCTTGTAGACACAGACGCCGCGCTGAATCGCGCCCTTGCTGCCACAGATCGACACGACCAGCTCGGCGAAGCTGTCGATCTGATTGACGCCCCCCGGGATGCCGAGCTGGAAGCCGCCGGGGGCGTTGATGTTCAGCCCGCCCGGGCAGATCACCGTATAGCCACCCGTCGCGGTGACGGTCCAGTCCGCCGGCGTGTCCAGGGTGATGCCGCCGGTGACGGTCTCGGTCAGCGCGCCCGTGACCGTCTGCGACGAGGCGCCGCCGATCGTCTGACTCCGGTTGCCGCTGATCGTCTCCGTCTGATTCGCGCCGATCGTACGGGTCTCGTTGGCCTGGAGATCCTCGGTCAGGTCCCCCGTGACGTCACGCGTCTCGTTGGCCGCGAAGTCCTCGCTGACCGCGCCCACGACGTGACGGGTCTCCGTGCCGTCGATCTGCTCGGTGAAGTTCCCCTCGATGTGCAGCGACCGGTTGCCGCCCACCGACAGATCCTGATCCACGTCGACCCGCTCGGTCTGGTTGTTGTGGATCGTCTGGGTCTGATCGTTGTCGACCTCGTTGGTCTGATCGTGGTGGACCAGCGTCGTGTGGTCGTTCTCGACCACCTCGTTGTAGTCCTTCTGGGCGTGCGTGTAGATCTCCTCCTCGCCCGCCTTGTCTTCGAAGCGGAACTCGTTGAAGCCGCCGCCGCCGGGAGAGGAGTTCGACTTGATCGTGCTCTTCGTCTTCTCGTCGGGCAGCGCGTATGGCGTGGGGTTGGCGCCGTCGTAGACGCAGCCGGTGACGAGGGGTCGGTCGGGGTCGCCGTCGACGAACTGCACGATGACCTCCATCCCGATGCGCGGCAGCCACCAGAAACCCCAGCCCGCGCCCGCCCACTTCTGCTGCACTCGGATCCAGCAGCTCGACGTCTCGTCGGCCGGGTTCTCCCGATCCCAGTGGAACTGCACCTTGATGCGGCCGTGCTCGTCGGTGTGGATCTCCTCGCCCGCCGGGCCGGTGACCACCGCCGTCTGGATGCTGCCGATGCGGGGCTTGTGCGCCTTGCGGCGCGGACGATGCGGGACGTCGTACGGGATGCATTCGAAGCGGTTGTGGTACCGCTCCTCGGAGCCCAGCGCGGACTCGTTCGCGTGCTCCACGCGCGTGACCAGGTACTTGCCGTCGAGCCCGGGCGCCGGGTGGCCGCTGAGCTCGAACGTGGTGCCGGGGATCATCCCGAGGACCCGCCCCAGGCCACGACCGACGAGGCCCTGCTCCTGGTGCGCCTGCAGGCGAATGACCTTCTGGGTCGCCGCGTCGTCCTGCCCGTACGACGTCGGGTTGTAGTCCCACAGCGTCACCGATCGCCCCCAGCCGTGCTCGTAGCTCTCGCGTGTACGGCCGTGCTCGTCGGCGTCACCCTCCTCGTCCTCGATGAGGTGGCTGCCGCGGGAGAAGTCGAACTCGCGCAGCGCGACCTTGTTGATCGTCGTCGTGTGCAGCCGCTCGAAGCGGTGCACCGGCTCGCCGTCGCGCACGACGTGCGCGTCGGGGCGGAAGACGATGGGGTCCTCGATGACCTCGGCCTCCGGGTACGACGCGTTCGCGTCACGCAGGACCATCACCTCCGGGTCGCCCGAGTGATCGAAGCCGTAGCTGATGCCCTCCTCCTCCATCAGCCGATGGACGAAGTCGAAGTCCGACTCCTGGTACTGCATGCAGTACTCGCGCACCGGGTAGTCCGCGTCGAGCTCGTTCTGCACCGAGCGCCCGTAGTCCCCGAGCGCGTCGCCGAGCACCTGCTCGAGGATGTCGGGGACGCTCATCAGCTGGAACATGCGGGTGTCTCGCCGGAGGGTGAGCATCCACAGCGCCGGCACGATCTCGAAGCGCATCCCGCCCGTGTCGCTCGCCTGGTCGGTGCCGACGAGCGTGCGCGTGGTCCGGACGATGCCCGTCACCCGCCGGTGGCCGCCGTCGTCGCGCGCGAGCTCCACCGTCGCGTCCGCGCCGAGCACGACCGACATGTCCGGATCAGTGTCCCCCGGCGTCCGGATGTCGACGATCGCGACGTAGGGCTCGTCGAGCGCCTCCGCGAAGCGGAGCCGCTCGACGTGGATCATGTCCCCGAGGCCGCAGCTCGCGTGGATGGTGAGTCGCTCGCCGCTCATGACTGCAACCTCTGACGCCAGTCGGCGACGGCCGCGCGTTGCTTGTTGATGAAGGCGCCCGTCTTCGTGGCCGCCGCCTTCGTCGCCGTATACGCAGGCGTGATCGCGTCCTCGGTCAGCGTGTTGGAGAAGCGCAGCCCCGCGATGCTGAAGTCGACCGTCGCGCAGGCGGCGTACTTGAGGGCGTAGTACTCGAAGTCCACCGCGCACGCGGTGCTCTTGCTGCCCGCCGCCTTGGTGGTCCACGAGAAGTCGACTCGCGTCGTCCCGCCGGGCGCGATGATCGTCGCGCCCGCGGCGGCGATGAACGTGATCGCCGCGTCGGTGCTCACGCTCCAGCCCGCGGCCGCGGTGGAGGTGTGCGAGCCGGGCGTGATGGTCGTGATCCCGCCGGTGACGTCCTTCGAGAACGCCCCGGTGACGGTGATGTCTTCGTTGCCGGACACGGTGAGGGTGTGCGCCGCGCCGATCGTCTCGGTCTGGTTCGAGGCGATGGTCCGCGTCTCGTTGCCGCCGATCGTCTCGGTCACCGACGCGCCGATCGTCCGGTCTTCGGTCGCGTCGAACGTCTCGGTCACGTCACCGGTGGTGGTGCGGGTCTCGGTGCCGTCGATCGTCTCGTCGTAGTTCGTCTCGACGTGGACCGTGCGGTTGCCGCCGACGCTCATCGTCTGGTCGACGTCGACCCGCTCCACCTGGTTGTTGTGGATGGTCTGGGTCTGATCGTTGTCGACCTCGTTCGACTGATCGTGGTGGACCAGCGTGTTGTGGTCGTTCTCGACCACCTCGTTGTAGTCCTTCTGCGCGTGCGTGAAGATCTGCTCCGAGCCCGCCTTGTCCTCGAAGCGGAACTCGTTGTTCCCGCCGCCGCCGAGCGAGCTGTTGGACTTGATGGTGCTCTTGGTCTTCTCGTCGGGTAGCGCGTACGGCGTGGTGTTGTCTGCGTTGTAGACGCAGCCGGTGACGAGCGGTCGGTCGGGGTCTCCGTCGATGAACTGCACGACGACCTCCATCCCGATCCGTGGGACGTACCAGATGCCCCAGCCGCTCCCGGCCCACTCCTGCTTGACCCGAATCCAGCAGCTCGACGTCTCGTCGGCCGGGTTCTCGCGGTCCCAGTGGAACCGCACCGTGATCCGGCCGTGCTCGTCGACGTGGATCTCCTCGCCCGACGGACCGGTCACGACCGCCGTCTGGATGCTCGAGATCACCGGCTTGGCGACGCGGCGCCGCGGTCGGTACGGGACGTCGACCGGGATGCACTCGAAGTGGTTCGTGTACGGATCGGGCCCGGTCCCTCCGGTGTCGCGGTGCTGGATGCGCGTGATGAGCCAGCGGCCGTTCGCCTCGGGGGACGGGTGGCCGACGAGCTCGAACACGGTGCCCGCCGCCAGGCCCACGGCGCGCCCCTGGCCGAACGCGACGATCTCGTCGCGGCGCACCTCTTCCTGGCGGACGACCTTCAAGCGCGCCGCGTCCTGCTTCTGATAGCGCCGCGCGCCCTCGTCGTACGAGCCGATGGTCAAGGACATGCCCTCGCCGTGCTCGTACCGCTCTCGCACGCGGCCGAGCGCGTCTTCGCCCTCCTGCGCGTCGGTCACGGGCATCGTGGGCAGCGTCCAGTCGAAGTCCGCGATCGCGATCGCGGTCGACTGATGCGCGAGCTGCCGCTGGAAGCTCTTGATCCCTTCACTGTCACCCCCGCTCGCGAGCTCGTGCGGGTTGTACGGGAGCGCCCCCGCGACGGTCTCCGCGTCGGCGAAGGCGTCGTTGCCATCGGCGAGCACCATGACCTCCTGCTCTCCGAGGTGATCGAAGCGGTAGTGGATCCCCTCCTCCTGCATCAGCCGCTGGCAGAAGTGCAGGTCGGTCTCCTGGTACTGCAGGCAGTACTCGCGGGGCTCGTACGTCACGTTCAGCTCGTTGCGGATCGAGCGGCCGTACACCCCGAGCGACTCGGCGAGGACGGTCTCGAGGATCTGGTCGACCGTCTGCTCCTGGAACATCCGGGTGTTCCGGCGCAGCGCGAGCGCCCAGAGCCCCGGCATCAGCACGACCTGCGCCGCGACCCCGGCGTCGGAGTCGGTGCCGGCGCCCGGGTGCTCGGTCACCGAGAACGCGACGCCACGCACGGGGTGCTCGACGCCGCCGCGCGACATGAGCAACGTCGCGTCCTTGCCGAGCATGAGCGAGAGGTCCGCGTCCCGGTCATCGGTGACGACCTCGATCTCGGCTCGGTATGGCGCGGAGATCGTGTCGACGAAGCGCATCGCGCGGACCGCGAAATGGACGCCTGCGAGGCCCGCGCTGGTGAACTCGTAACGTGCTTCTTCCATGGCGACCTAGGGGGCGAGCAGGATGACGCGGACCTGGCTCGGCGCGATCCGCGCGCCGGGGCAGTTCGTGTTGTTGTGGATGCCCATCGACGTCATCCGCGTGGCGGGCATTCCACCGACGAGGTTGGTGAACGCCGCCAGGACGTGACGTCGCGGCCCCATGACGGTCCCGGAGGCGACGCCGGTCGCGACGCCGCCGTTGTCGCCGTTGGTCAGGGGCGCCATCGTCGCCATGTTGTGCGCGGGCGTGAACATGTACATCACCTTGACCTGCGCCGGGACGGCGGTGGGGCCGGGCGCGAGGTTCGGGTACGGGATCGGGACGGGGCCGGCCGGGGTCGGCGTGAGACACACGTCGGGGAACCCGGTGTCGAGCCCGCCCATCTGCGAGTTGCCGAACATCGCTCAGCCCAGGTGAATCTGGTCGCCGTCGACCTTCACGAGGTCTTCGGCGGCCACGAAGGTGTTCTTGGCCCGCAGGGTCATCGTCCGCTCGGCGCGGCTGTCGATCTGCTTGGCGCGGGTGACGTCCATCTCCTCGACGAACCGATACGAGCGCTTCACGTGCTGCGACACGCGGTCGGCGAACGAGTCGATCGCGCCGAGGACGGTCTTGACGGTGTCGGCGTGCGCCTGCAGGACGCGCCCGAAGACGTGCAGTCGGTCCGAGCTGACCCGCGTCTCGACGCCGGTCACCGAGATCTGCGGCGCGCCGAGCTCCAGGTGCGCGGGCGAGCGAACCTGCGTGCCCTCGAGGCCGCAGATCTCGAGCTGACCCGTGGCCTTGAGCTCGAGGTCGCCCTCGACGCGCAGCTCGTGAGCGCCCTCGGCGTCGTCGCGCTCGAGGACGGCCAGGACGAAGAGATCGCCGTCGGGGGGGACCGCGACGAGGACGGAGTCACCGGGGCGCGGACGCAACAGACAGCTCGCGGCCACGCGGGCCGCGAACGCCCCGGACGCGGTGTGCACCCCGAGCTTGTCTCCCACGACGGCGTTGACGGTCCCGATCTCCTGAAAGACCGTGCTCGTCGACTTGGCTACAGCGTCCATCGTTCCCTCTCCCCTCAGTACCTGGGCTCGAACAGCTCGGCTCGGGCGAGCCGCTCGTCGGTCTCGAGCGCGAGCGCGCGGCTCGGACCGAACACGGCCTTCTCGTCGTTCACGCAGTGCAGGCGCGTTCGATAGAGTGTAGCGCCCATGAAATTCGTCATCGACAGGTCGGCGTGCGACATGTCCGACTCGTACAGATCGCAGCCTTCGAACACGGCGCCCGGGCAGCTCGAGCGCTGCCAGACGGTGTGTCGTAGATTCGACCCCGCGAAGTTGGTTCGGCTGAAGTCGCCGTCGTTGAAGATCGCCCCGTAGAGGTCGGCGTTCTGGGCCGAGGCGTCGGTGAGCTTCGTCTCGACGAAGAGCGCGTTCTTCGCCTTCACCCCGTCGAGCTCTGCGCCCACCATGGTGGCGCGCATGAAGTTGCACTGCCGGATGTCGGCGCCGTTGAGCACCACGCCGGTCATCTCGGCGCCGATGAAGCTGCAGATGTCGAAAGTCCGCCCGGCCAGCTCCATCCCGGTCATCACGGCCTCGTGGAAGACCACCTTGCTCAGCGTCGCCTCCGCGATGTTCACGGTGGTGAAGTTCGCCTGGTAGATGAAGGACTTGTCCAGCGTCGCCCCCGACAGATCCATGTGATCGGTCTGGCAGGTGAGCAGGGCGAGGCGCTCCAGCCGCTTCGCGCCTCCCATCAGCACGCCGCGCAGGTCGCTGTTGACGAAGCTCGTCATGTACAGCTCCGCGTCGTGGAAGCTCGCGTTCGCGAAGCTGCAGCCGACGAACTGCCCCGCCGTCAGGTTGCTGCCGGCGAACACCGCGGCCTCGAAGGCGACGCCGTGGACCTGAGCGAGCTGGAAGCTCGTCGCGCTCAGGTCGCACTCGCCGAAGTCGGAGCCGTGGAAGATCGCCTCCTTGAAGCTCACCCCCGCGAGGCGGGACCGACGGAAGCTCACCTCCTCGAAGATCACGCCGCTCAGATCGAGGCCCGTGAGGTCGAGCCCCGACGCGTCGACCTTGGACAGGCGCCCCTGCAGACGGATCTGCTCCTCGAGCTCTTCGCGCGTCACGCGCTGGCCTCCGGCTCCGGCGGCGGCTCACGCTGCGGGAGGATGCGCACCTTGTCCTGGATGGAGTCCTCCACGCGCGTGGCCTCGTCCGAGTGGATGAGCGCGAAGTTCGCGCCGTAGAGGTTCGCGCCGCGCAGATCGGCGCCGCGCAGGTCGGCCTTCTCGAGCACCGATTCGAACAGGTCCGCGGAGACCATCATCGCGCCCGCGAGGTTCGTCCGTTGCCACATCGAGCCCCGGGCGACGATCCGGTAGAGCTTGGCGCCCCTGAGGTCCGCCGTGCTCACGTCCGCCTTGTTCAGCCGAGCGCCCGACAGGTCCGAGCCGGTCAGGATCGTGCCGCGCAGGTTGGCGCTGGTGAGGTCGGCGCCCTTGAAGTCGGCGTTGACGAACGCGCAGCCCTCCACCGTGCGCGTACCGACCATGCTCGCGTTGACGAACTTCGCCTCCTCGCCGCGACACTGGAAGAACGTCGCGTCGTCGAGGTTCGTCCCGCTCAGATCCAGCCCGCTGACGTCGACCTTGAAGAACGTCGCCCGCGTCATCACCGCGCCCATCATGTCCACGTTGGGCAGCGCGATCTCCATGAAGGTCGTGTCCGCGAGGTTGGCGTGCCGCAGCACGGTCCCTTCCCACGTCCCCTGATCGACCGTCATGCCCTGCAGGTTGCAGTGCGACAGCTGCGCGCCGGCCAGGTCGGTCTCGAACAGGATCGCGTCGACGAGGTAGCTCCCGCTCACGTTGGCGCCACGGAGGTTCGCGCGGCCGAGGTTCGCGCCGCCCAGGTGGACCTGGACGAGGTTCGCGGCCGACAAGTTGGCGTGCGCTAGCACCGCGCCCTGGAGATTGGCCTGGTGCAGGCTCGCGCCCTCGAAGCAGACCGACTCGAGCAGCGCGTGGCGCAGGTCGGCCCCCGTCAGATCGATCCCCGCCAGGTTGGCCCCGGTGAGATCCCAGCCCGCCATGCTCTGCCCCTGGCGCGCCGCCGCGAAGACGGCGTCGTAGCGCTCACGGCTGTCCGCCTCGGAGAGGGGGAGCGCGGGTCGCTGCTTGTGGGCCATCGCGCGGTAGGCGACGAGCTCTTGCTCCTCCTGATACTGGAAGCGCGCGTACGGGTCCTCGTGCGTGGCGAACCACTCGAGCTCCTCTTGCGGGCTGCCCGCTTCGGCCGCCTCGTCGGCGAGCTTGCGGAAGAAGGCGCGCTCGCCGTCCGCCGTGAAGGTGGGCGGCCCCCGGGGCGTGTCCTCGAACTCCGCCTCCACGTCGTCGAAGTCCAGGCCGATCTCGTCGTAGAACGCGCGCGCCTTCGCCTGCGCCTGCTCCATGTACGTCTTGGACTCCTCGACGTGCTTCTGCATCTCCTCGCTCTTCTTGCGCAGCCAGTCGCCCAGCTCGTCGAGGGGAGGGGGCTCTTCGGGGCGCTCCGGCTTCGGCGGGCCGTGCTCGTCTGGGTCGAGGCCGAGCTCCTCGAGGCGGGCGCGGGTCTCGGCGTTCTCACGCTCCCACACCGCGAACTGACGCTCGAAGAGCAGGTGCTCCGGCTCGGTGACCGCCGCCTGCTCGTCGTACTCCGGCCCCATCCCGACCCAGTCGACGGGGACGAGATCCTTGTCGTTCAGCGCCTCGAGCGCGCGGTCCTCGCCCGTGCGCTTGGCCATCACGTGCTGGTAGTGCTCGATCGACCGGGGCTCGCCGATCCGCTCCCCCGCCACCATCAGCGTCTCGATGTCCGTGCCGTCGTCCTCGGTGATGGGGTGCGCGCCGTGGTACACGAGGACGATCCGCTCGACGCCCGGGAACAGCCACACGGTCGTCAGACGCAGGTCGACCTCGTGGAACGCGGGGAACTCCGCGCCGACGTGCTGGGTCACGAACGCCCGCGCACGCAAGCCCGGCAAGCGACCGGTCAGCCGCGGCTTGGTCGGGTGCATGTTCTCGACGACGATCTGCTCGTCGCCCCGCCACGGCTCTTCTCGCTGCTGGTCCGGCGCCGCCATGTTCCAGATGCGCCAGTCCATGTCTTCGGCGTAGCCGGGGAAGCGCGTGTCGAGCCACCGCTTGTCGTAGGTGCCGCCGAGCGAGAAACGCTGGGGCCACGTGAAGTCGATGCGCCCGAGGCCGGCGGGCTCGGGGCGCTGCTTGGGGGACGTGAGGAGCTGGCCCGGGATCTCGATGTTGAGGAGCGGATGCGACTCGTCGCCATCGGCGTCTTCGGGCACGTACCCCTTGCCGAGCGGGTTCCTGTCGTAGCCCTCCCCGCCGTAGGCGTTCTCCCAGCCCAGGCTCATCTCCGTGAACGGGACCGGCTGCGTCGGCACTCCGCGCCGCCACGTGCGATCCCCGATCACGTACAGCGACTTGGTCAGATCTCCGACCGTCGCCTTCACCTCGCGCGTGATCGCGGGGACGCCGTCGGGCTGATACGCGTTGCCGACGACGAGGAACTCGGCGCGCGACTTCGGGATGCCCTCGTCGATGATGAGGTCGTCGCCGAGGACCTCGGAGAGCTCGGTCCACATCTCGAGGTCGGTGAACAGCTCCGGCTCCCCGAGCCGCGCGTACGCGACCGCGGCGATCCCCAGGTGGTGGGCGCTGCCCCACTGGAAAGGACGGGTGAGGAAGCTGAGCTTGAACGGCTTGATCCCGCGCATCGATCAGCCGTAGAGGCCTACTCCACACAGGTTGATCCGCGCGCCGGTCTCGGCGTTGACGGTCTCGCCATCCACCCACGCGGCCTTGGCTTCCTTGTAGGCGGAGTTGAACGTGATGCTGACCATGTGGGCGGCGACGACCGCCCCCGCGACGCCGAACACCTGCCCGCCGACCTCGACCTTCAGCCCGATCTCGTTCTTGTCCTCGACGCTCATCGACACGACGCAGGTGCCGAACCAGTCGTTGTTCCCGTCGATCCACGTGACCCCGCCCGGCGCGATGATCGTCGCGCCGCCGGTGGCCTTCCACTTCACGCCGGCCGCGGCGGTGACGTCCATCCCGCCGTTCGCGATCAGCGTGTGGGCGGCGGGCGTGGTGCTCTGGATCCCGCCGGTCACCGTCCGCGTCAGCGAGCCGCTGATCGTGACCGTCGACGCGCCCGTGATCTCCTGGGTGTGATCCCCACCGATGTCCTCGGTCTGGTCACCGGTGATGGTGCGCGTCTCGTCGGCCGCGATGTCCTCGGTGACGTCGGCGCTGACCGTCCGCGTCTCGTTCGCCTCGAACGTCTCGGTGACGTCCCCGGTCACCTGACGCGTCTCGGTGCCGTCGACCGTCTCGTCGAAGTTCCCCTCGACGTGCACGTCGCGGTTGCCGCCGACGCTCATCGTCTGATCCACGTCGACCCGCTCGGTCTGGTCGTTGTGGATCGTCTGCGTCTGGTCGTTGTCGACCTCGTTGGTCTGGTCGTGGTGGACGAGCGTGCTGTGGTCGTTCTCGACCACCTCGTCGTAGTCCTTCTGGGCGTGGGTGAAGATCTCCTCTTCGCCCGCCTTGTCCTCGTAGCGGAACTCGTTGAAGCCGCCGCCGCCGAGGGAGCTGTTCGACTTGATCGTGCTCTTGGTCTTCTCGTCGGGGAGCGCGTACGGCGTCGGGTTGCTCGCGTTGTAGACGCAGCCGCTCACGAGCGGGCGATCCGGGTCACCGTCGACGAAGTGGACCACCACCTCCATGCCGATGCGCGGGACCCACCAGAAGCCCCAGCCAGGGCCCGACCAGTCTTGCTCGCAGCGGATCCAGCAGCTCGACGTCTCGTCCGCCGGGTTCTCCCGATCCCAGTGGAACTGCACCTTGATCCGGCCGTGCTCGTCGACGTGGATCTCTTCGCCGGACGGGCCGGTGACCACCGCGGTCTGGATCCCGTCGACGCGGGGCTTGGGCATCCGGCGCCTCGGCCGATACGGCACGTCGAGCGGGATGCACTCGAAGCGGTTGTAGTAGGACTCGCCGGAGGTCTCCCACTGCGCGCTGACGTGCTGCACGCGCGTGACGAGATACTCGCCGTCCATGCCGATCACCGGGTGATCGATGAGCTCGAAGGTGGTCCCCGGCGCGAAGCCGACCACGCGACCCACGCCGTGGCACACGACCCCCTCGGCCACGTACCGCTCTTGCCGGAGCGTCCCCTGGTCGGACGAGTCCTCGGCCTGGTAGCGGCGCGCACCCTGGTCGTAGCTCGAGATGGTCAGCGACCGCGCGCGCCCGTGCTCGTAGCTCTCGCGGACGCGGCCGTGGGCGTCCTCGCCCGTCACCTCCGCCATCACGACCATGTCGCCGCCCGCCGTCCAGTCCCAGTCGCGCGGGGTCACGGCCGTCGTCGTGTCACGGTGGCGCCGCACGAACTCGTAGATGGCCTCGGCGTCGTCGGTCACGAGGTCGTGGCGCTGCAGCTGGATCGGGTCGTTCTCGGCGACCACGCGCTCGCAGCTGTCGTTCGCGTCGCGGAGCACCATCAGCTCGACGTCACCCTCGTGATCGAAGAGGTAGAAGATGCCCTCCTCCTCCATCAGCCGGTGGCAGAAGTCGAGATCGGTCTCCTGGTACTGCATGCAGTACTCGCGCGTCGGGTAGGTGCGGTTCAGGTCGTTCTGGACCTCGCGCCCGTACTCCCCGAGCCCGACGCCGAGCACGTCCTCGAGGATCTCGGGGACCGTCATCTCCTGGAACATCCGCGTGTTGCGGCGGCGGCTGAGGCCCCAGAGCGCCGGCGCGACGCGCACGCGCGCGAGCACCGCCTCGCCGGCCACGATCCCTTCCCAGACCTCCGCGACGATCCCGCAGAGCCGGCGCTCGAGGGGCGCGCGATCGATGCTGAGGACGACGTTCGTTCCGAGCGCGGTGGTCGGGTCCACGTCGGGATCGAGGAGGTGCACGTCCAGCAGCGCGCGGTAGGGCTCGTTGAGCCCCTCCTGGATGCGGACGCTGTCGACGTGATGATCGACGTCTGAGAACGCCTCGCTCTCCCATCGATAGCTAACGGCCTCGAGCATCACCCTCCCCTTCGAGTCACGGCGAGATGCTAGCACCTCCACCGTCGATCGCCTCGCTCAGGTCGGTGTCAGACCGCGCACCTGTCGCCCGCCGGCGCTCATCAGCTTGTACTTCGGCTGGGGACGGCCGGGGTCGCCGGTGGCGTTCGCGTACTCGTTCCACGCCGAGGCGAGGTTGAACGCGAGCTCGAACAGCACGTCGGGCGTGACGCGGACGGTGCCGACGACCTTCGCCTTCGGGGGCTCGTCCGGCGCCGCTCCGCCCCGCCCCTTGGCGGCCGCGAAGTCGACGAAGAACAGCGCCACGTCGCGCGGCGTAGCCACCACCTGCACCCCGGTGGCGTACGTCGGTCGTGGCTCGTCGGACCAGTCGAGCTGGATGACGATCTCGGGGTCGACGGGCGGGTTCATCGCACCACCTGCAGGCCGCCGTCACGCGGGGCGACGAGGATCGGGATCTGAAACGAGCCGCCCTCGGGGTCGGGGTCGGTCGACACGAGCGGCCGTCCGTTGGGCCGGCGCAGCTCCCAGACGCGACCACCGCCGAGGGCCTCGAGCTGCACGTCGTCGCGCTCGAAGTCGGTGACCGGCCCCGCCGGGAGGATCGTGTCGCGCAGCGACTCCACGAGCGAGTCGCGGATGAACGAGTCCTCCGCGTCGTACGCGACCGCGTACGCCTGCACCTTCGCCTCCATCTGAGCCGCGAGGCCGGCGGAGTCGCCCGCCGCGACCAGGTCCCGGATCACGATCGCGTAGTCGCGCAGGGCGTCCTCGTCGTCGAAGGGCTCCGCGTCGCGGAGCTCCGCCTCGAACGACACGACGTCGTTGTCGAACAGGTGCACGAACATCTGCGGGAGCTCGAGCTCCTCCTCGTCCTCGACCGCCTGTCGGATCCGCTCGCGCAGCTCGTCGGCGAACGAGAACGTCGTGATCTGGTCGCCCTCGCCCGGGCCGACGGGCTCGTCCTTCTGCGCGCGGACCACCGCGCCCTCGATCGAGGCGCCGCTCAGGTCGACCGGCTCACCCGACGGGTCGAACACGGGCCGGACGTGGACCTCGACCATGTTGTTCTGGCCGACGAGGTACGGGTTCATCGGCGGCGCGAAGCTCTCCTTGTTCGGCCCGACGGACGACAGCTCTCCCAGCGGGAGATCGTTGACCCGAAATTGCACGGCGCAGCCCGCCACGCGCATGTCCAGGTGATAGATGGGGTGGGTCATCGCGGGGAGTGTAGACGACTTGCCGAAGCGCCCTCCAGCGACCATGAGTGCGGCGTGACCGTCCTGGACCAAGAGCTGAGCGGCAAGGCCCTGATCACGGGGGCGAGCGGCTTCATCGGGAGCAACCTGCGGCGCGCGCTGCTCGACGCCGGCGTCGACGTGGTGGCGATCCGCCGGGCGTCGTCGCCCGCGCCGACCGACGGCCGCTCGGTCGTGGCAGACTACGCCGACGTCGAGGGGCTGACGAAGCTCATGGCCGACGAGCAGCCGGACTGGGTGTTCCACGTGGCTGGCGCGACCAAGGGCGTCACCTACGAGGACTTCCAGCGCGCCAACGTCATGCCGACCAAGCACCTGCTGAAGGCGCTGACGGACGCGCACCCCGACGTGAAGCGCTTCGTGCTCGTGTCGTCGCTCGCCGCGTACGGGCCGAGCACCCCGGCCAAGCCGCACCGCGAGACCGACGCGCGCCGCCCGATCGAGCACTACGGCGAGAGCAAGCTCGAGGCCGAGCACGTCGTCGAGGCGCTCGGGGACACGCTGCCGTGGACCATCGTCCGACCCAGCGGCGTCTATGGCCCCGGCGACGGGGACTACTTCA
>Ga0070728_10003864_pt1 | contig 16066 bp, 14 predicted proteins | sample tdDd471_FD_66723 | JGI IMG/M metagenome (GOLD analysis project Ga0070728, IMG submission 66723) | Marine sediment microbial communities from the Atlantic coast under amendment with organic carbon and nitrate - tdDd47.1 | ecosystem: Environmental > Aquatic > Marine > Coastal > Sediment | place...
GAGGACGAGATCGACTTCGACGTGAACCGGCGGCTCGTCGTCGACGGCGTGGCCGAGGCGCGCCCCAACCCCGACGGCCCGCGCGACCCGCGGGTGCGCACGCTCGCGCTGCGGTCGGGCGACCGGCTCGTGGCGCTGGTGTCGCACGTCGTCTGTCACGCCAACCTGCTGCTCGGCCCCGACAGCGCGCGGATCAGCGCGGACTTCCCCGGCGAGGCGCGCGAGCGGCTCACCGCGCGTCACGGCGCGCCGTGGCTCTTCGTGCCCGGCGCGGCCGGCGACGTGCGGCCGAGCACCCCGGTCGTCGACGGCGAGTTCGTGCTCGGGGGCGACGCGGAGCTCGAGGACGTGGGCGCCCAGCTCGCCGACGCGGTGACGGCCAGCCTCGACGCGGCGGTCGCGATCGACGACCCACGCCTCGCGGCGGTCGCCGAGTCGCACAACGCGCCGATCCGCGCCGGCGGCACGCGCCCGCTCGACCTGACCGCCTGGCGGATCGGCGCGCTCGCGGTGGTGACGATCCCCGGCGAGCCGGTCGTCACGATCGGCCGGGACATCGAGGCCGCGATCCTCGAAGGCCGGCCCGCGCACGCCCTCGTCGTCGGCTACGCCAACGGCTACGCGAGCTACCTCGTCACCCCCGAGGACGAGCCGTTCGGCGGCTACGAGGTCGAACGCGCAAGCCTGACCGCGGACGCCTCGTCGACGCTCGCGGCCCGCCTCACCGCGTTGGCGCTGGGCTTGTACTGACCCGGGAGGGCTACGGGACCATCGCGTTGCACGACTCCAGAGACGTCGCGCCGCCGACGTAGTCGCAGCTCGCGCCGATGCGGGTGAGCACCCAGCCCGGGCCGGTGCCGTCGCCGTCGGACGGGAACGAGCAGACGTAGCCGCCGCGGGCGTGGCGCGACGCGCGCAGGCACGGCTCGAACGACGAGGACGAGCCGCACCAGGTGTTCGTCTCGACGTGGGTGCCCTTGAAGCCGATGGCGGTGTTCGTGCAGACGACGCCGCCGGCGGAGGCGCGCGTGGCCTCGAGGCACGCCTCGTAGCTCTCGTGCGGGACGCGGCCGAGGCCCATGCCCGTCTCCCAGTTCATCGCGCGCCAGCCGCGCTCGTTCCATCCCCCGGGACCGACGGGCATGCCCTCGGTGAAGAAGACGCAGACGACGCGGTCGCCGGCCGCGTCGAGCACGTCGGCGCAGACGGCTGCGCTCTCGTAGGTCGCGACGTCCGCTCCGTCCGCGTCCACGAGCGCCGCGCTGTCACCGCGCGGTTCACAACGGAGCGCGCCCGGGAGGACACCCGGAAGCGGCCCGGCGTCCGCGGCGGGTGCGCCGGAGTCGACGATCGACGGCGGCCCGGCGTCGCGCTCGAGCGGCGGCGACCCGGCGTCGGTGGGCGTCTGCGGCCCGGAATCCGGGCCCGCGGGACCCGCATCGGTCACGAGGACCGCGCCCCCGGAGCGACGGCAGCCCGGGACGAGCGCGAGGAGGCACAGCACGATCAGAGAGCGCATCGCTGCGAGTGGTCTGCACGTCCCGCGCCGCCCCGTCCCGAGGGACGCGAGCCCCTTTTTCCAAAGGCTTACGTCACGCACCACCGCGGCCGGCTAGACCGTCCGTCATGCGACACATCGCCTCCCTCACCGCCCTCGCGCTCCTCGGCTGCGGCGCCACCCAGCACGTCGAGATGGCCGACGGGGAGCCGCTGCGGCTCACCCGGGTCGTCATGTACCAGAACGGGCTCGCGCACTTCGAACGGCGCGGTCGGGCGCGCTCGCGCTCGGTCGACCTGCGCGTGCCCGAGGGGCAGGTCGACGACGTGCTGCGGAGCCTCACCGTGGTCGACGGCGACCGCCCGGCGATCACCGGCGTGCGCATGCTCCCCGCCGAGGCGGGAGAGGACGTGACGCTGCGCGTCGGGCTGACCGGCGACGGCGCCCGCGACCTCCGCATCTCGTACGTGACCGAGCTGCCGGGCTTCCGACCGACCTACCGGGTCGTCGTGCGCGACGACGAGCGCGTGCACGTGCAGGGGCTCGCCGTGGTCGACAACCCGACGAGCGACGACTGGCGCGACGTGTCGCTCACGCTGTCGACCGAGGTGCCGCTCTCGTTCCGGTTCGACGTGCAGACGGCGCGCGCGGCGAACCGCCCGAGCTTCGGCCCGGACGGGCGGCTGATCCGTTCCGAGCCCTCCGCGCCGATCGCGGCGGCCGTGCCGCGCCGGCGCGACGGGGTCGACGAGATCAACCTCGCCTACGGCATGGCGCAGGGCGACCAGCCCACCGGCTCGACGCGGGCCGGGCGGCTCGTCGGCGCGGCCGCGCCGACGCCCGCGCCCGAGCGCGCCGCCGGGTCCGCGCCGGCGGAGCCGTCCAACGTGCTGCTCGCCTTCGAGGAGCGCCCACAGAGCGCGCGCGGGGTCTTCGCCGAGATGCAGGGCTTCGACCTCGGCGGGCACGAGTCGGGGCTCGTGCCGTTCGTCGACCAGGAGACGTCCGGGTCGATGGCGCTGCTCTACAAGCCCTCGCCCGGCGGCGCGCTCAGCGCGCAGCACCCGTACCGCGCGGTTCTGTTCGAGAACCCCACCGACGCGACGCTGCTCACCGGGCCGGTCTCGATCTTCGCCGGTGACCGCTTCGTCGGCGACGGCGTCACCGGCGCGGTCGCGGCGGGCTCGCACGCGTTCGTGCCCTACGCGCTCGAGCGCACCGTCACGATCGCACAGCGCACCGAGCAGGTGGAGGACGAGGTGCGCGGCCACCGGCTCGCCGGCGGACAGCTCACCGTGGAGCTGCGCGCGGTGCACCGCGCGCGCTTCGACGTGACCACCACCCGCGCGCCCGAGCACCCGATCTACGTCTACGTCCCCGCCGTCGACGGGTTCACGCCCCGCGACCTGCCCGACGGCACGATCCGGACCGGGCACGGCTACTTCCTGCGCGCCGACGTCGAGGACGGCGCCGCGTCGATGAGCTTCGATCAGGTCCGCCGCCGCACCACGCGCGTCAACGTCGCGTCCGACCCGGACCACACCTACGTGCCCGCGCTGCTGCACCTGCTCCGCGGCACGCCCGAGGCCGAGGCGCTGCGCGAGATCGCGAACCGGCTCACCGCGATCGACGAGGAGCTCGACACGCTCGCCGAGGACCTTCAGGTGGAGCGCGCCGCGCTCGCGCAGCGTCGCGAGGCGCTCGACGCGCTGCGAGGCGTCGGGGGCAGCGGCGCGGTGCGCCAACGCATCGCCAGCGGAGTCGGGCAGAGCGTCGGTCACGTCGACGCGCTGACCGCGCGCGCGAGCGCGCTGCACGCCGAGCAGATCGGGCTCGAGCAGCGCTGGTACGCCGTGCTCCGCGGGATGGATCCGGTCACCGGCGGCTGAGCTATGCTGCGGCCGTGCTTCGCAGAGCGCTCTTCCCCGCCGACCGCCCGCTGCCCGACCTGCCCTTCGTGGGGCACGCCCTCTCGCTGCGCACCGATCCCCTCGGGACGCTGCTGCGGCTGTACGAGGAGCAGGGCGGGATCGCGCCGCTGCACATCGGCTCGTTCCAGGGCTTCCTCGTCACCGAGCCCGAGCTCGTCGGCGAGATCTTCATCGGCAAGAAGAAGCACTACACGCGCAAGACCCGCGTCTACGACGCGCTGGAGGAGTTCCTCGGCAAGGGCATCCTCACCACCGAGGGCGAGGACTGGCGCGTGCACCGCCGCATCGTGCAGCCCGCCTTCCACAAGCGGCGGCTGAAGAGCTTCGCCAGCGACATCGTCGCGATCGCGGCCGAGGAGCTGCCGCGCTGGAGCGGCGAGATCGACGTCGCCGACGCGATGATGCGGCTGACGCTGCGGATCGTCAGCGAGGTGCTGCTCGGCACCAGGACCGAGGACGAGGCCGAGGCGATCGGCGCCGCCGTCGCTGGCGGCCAGCGGCACGCCGAGGCGTCGCTCTCGGGCGTGGTGTCGATCCCTCGCCACTGGCCCACCCCGCGCAACCGCACGCTGCGGGAGACGAACGAGACCCTCGACCGCGTCGCCTACCGGATCATCGACGAGCGCGCGAAGAGCGGCGAGCGCGGCGACGACGCGCTGTCGATGTTGCTCGACGCCCGCTACGAGGACGGCTCGCCGCTGCCGCGCGAGCGGATCCGCAACGAGCTGATCACGCTGCTGGCGGCGGGTCACGAGACGACGTCCAACGCGCTGAGCTGGACGCTGATGCGCCTCAGCCGCCACCCCGACGTCGCGCGCCGCCTCGCGGACGAGGTGTCCGAGGTGCTCGGCGACCGCGACCCCACCTTCGAGGACGTCGCGGACCTGACCTACACGCGCTGGGTGTTCGACGAGTCGATGCGCATCCACCCGCCCGTGTGGGCGACGGGTCGCACGGTGATCGAGGAGCACGAGCTCGGCGGCCGCACGATGAAGCCGGGCGAGGGCGTGATGATCTCGCCGTACGTGACGCACCGCCGCGCCGACCTCTGGGACAACCCGGAGGGCTTCGACCCCGGCCGCTGGGAGGCGCTCTCCAAGCGCGGCGCCCTGAAGCCGTTCACCTACTACCCGTTCGGCGGCGGCACCCGCAAGTGCGTGGGCGAGGCGTTCGCCTACCTCGAGGCGATCCTCTTGCTGGCGATGCTCACGCGGCGGATGCGGCTGGACCTCGTGCCCGGCGCGCCGATCGTCGCGTCGCCGCAGATCACGCTCGGCTTCGCCAGGCCGCTGCGCATGCGGGTCGTCCCGCTGCGCTGACGGGCCGGCCTCAGCCGCTGATGAGCGTGACCAGCGAGCCGAGCGTGAACGCGACCATCGTGATGGCGGCGATCTGCCACCCCTGGATGGTCGGCGTGGACGGGGGCGGCGCGAGCGACGTCCGGAGCCAGAGCGGCTCGAGGGCGGGGTCGCCGAACGCCGGGCTCGGCGTCGAACGCAGCGTCGCGCAGATCCGGTCGAGATCGACCGTCTCGCTCGGCACCGGCGGCGGGGCGAGCTGCAGCGAGCGCAGGTCGAAGGGCTCCTCGGGCGGGAGCGTGGTGCGCTGGACGTAGTCGAGGAGGGCGTCGAGCTCTTCCTCGGAGCGGACCCACTGGGCGATGTCGATGTCGCGAAGCTCGGTGATCTCGTGCATGGTGACTCCTCACCCGGTCCAACGGACGTTTCCGGCGCGACTTGAGCCACGCGTCCCCGCGTCGCCTTGCCCGACCGCAGCCGGACGCCGAGGAGCTACGGGCGCGGGCTGCCGATGTCGCACTCACCGAACGCCCGCGCGAACGCTTCGCGCGCCGCCGGGCTCATGTGCGCGTGGATGTAGCGCCGCCCCCGACACACGCGCTGGGTGTACTCGTCGCCATCGGCCAGGCCCGCGCGGACGTCCCGAAACGCGACGGGCGCTCGCTCCGACGCGCACTCGGGATCGCGCTCGCTCGTCGGGAAGTCCACCGTGCGATCACCGCAACGAATCCTGACGTACGGGTCACGGGCGTTGAGGTCGACCGGCCGCGCCTCGGAGAGCGGGACCTCCGTGGCGAGCATCATCACGAGCGTGTAGCAGCCGTTCGCGTCGGTGGCCCTGCGCGGCATCGGCGCATCCTCGAAGGGCGTGATGGCCTGGTTGGGTGCGTGGCACGACCCACACTCGTTGCGATCCACGAAGCGCGCGACGCCGTCATCGTCCAGCGGCGGCCGGCGCACCGGGCGCTGCGTGCGCCCCACGAGCACGGCCAGTCGCTCGGTCGCGGCGCGGCGCGCGGCCGCGTCGCCCAGGGGCCAGGACCAACCGACGAGCTCGGCCCGCGGCTCGCCGCTGCGCGGACGCAGGACGTGCCCGCGCAGCGGCCCGCGCTCGCCGATCACCCACCCGCGGACGTCCATCACGGTCTGGCTCCATCCGCCCTCGCCGCGGTTGCGCAGGCTCTCGACTCGGTCCGCCCGCGTGCCCGGTGGGGACCGCAGCGTGGGTCGCGCCTGGTCCTGCAGCCACGTCACCTCCACGAGGCCGGCAGGGGGGAACCGAAGCCACACCTCGAGCTCGTCGCGATGGTCGTGCGTCGTGGGCAGCCGAACGGGCGGCACCATCTCGACGAACCCCTCACGTTCCCAGTGGCGCTGCGAGAGGCGCACCGGCTCGACCTCCGCCGGCAGAGCGCGCGCCGAGCCGCGACCCCGGCTCGAGCCCTCCGCCGATCCGGCGCAGCCAGCGAGCAGGGCGAAGACGATCGGCAGCGTGGTGGGGGCTGGGCAGCGAGGCGGCGATGGCATGGCTGATTACTGCCCATAGGAACCGCGGCGCCCCGCACAACCGCGGCCGCGGGGAGCGCATCCGCGTCGCGCCGTGCCCATCCTGCGCGCGACGTGCCGCCACGGTGCTGCGTTTCGCGACGCCCGCCGCGGAGTCGGTCCGCCGGCTCCGCACCTGGATCGCCGCTTGCGGCCCTGACGGCTCATGCGACGCGCTACTTGGAACCCGTACGTGGTCGGAGCGGGGATCGGTGTCCTGAGCTGGATCGCCTTCCTGACCGCCGCGCACCCCCTCGGCATCACGTCCGCCTACGAGCGAACCGCGGCCGCGATCCTCGCGCCGCTCGGCCTCGCGTCGGACTACCTCGCGCAAGAGCAGCTCGTCCTGGGCTGGGAGTGGGCGCTCGTCGTCGGCGTCTTCCTCGGCGCGCTCGTGAGCGCGCTCTGGAGCTCGGACCGCGAGCCGTCGACCGTCCCGCCGATGTGGGCGGCGCGCTTCGGAGACTCCCGGCCGAAGCGGCTGGCCGCGGCGTTCGCGGGAGGCGCGCTGATGCTGTTCGGCGCCCGGTTGGCCGACGGCTGCACGAGCGGACACGCGATCAGCGGCAACCTCCAGCTCGCGGTCTCGAGCTGGGCGTTCACCGCGGTCTTCGCGGCGGTCTCCGTCGCCGTGGCGCTCGCGCTGTTCGGACGAAAGGGCCGCCGCCATGTTTGAGCCGCTCCCGAGGATGCTGGGTGGCCTGTTGATCGGCGTCGCGTTCGGGGTCCTGCTCCAGAAGGGGCAGGTCGCCAAGCACCGGGTCATCGTGCAGCAGCTCACCCTCGAGCGCTGGACCGTGGCCAAGATCATGGCGACCGCGATCGTCGTGGGCGGCCTCGGCATCTACGCGCTCTTGCCATCGGGGGCCGTCGCGCTGCACATCAAGCCCTTGCTCGTGGGCGGCGTGGTCCTCGGCGGAGTCGCCTTCGGAGCGGGCCTCGCGCTGCTCGGCTACTGCCCCGGGACCACGGTCGCGGCCTGCGGCGAGGGTCGGCGCGACGCGTGGGTGGGTCTGCTCGGAGGGCTCGCGGGCGCGGGCGTGTTCGTCGTCGCTCACGACGCGTGGGCTGCGGTGCAGCGATGGGGGGGCAGCCACGGCGAGCTCACGCTGCCCCAGGTGACCGGGGCGCCGTGGTGGGTCTGGCTCATCGGGCTCGGCGCGCTGATCGCGGCCGCCGCCCTGTGGGGCCGCCGCCGCTCGCCGCGCGCGGCGGAGCGCGGCGCCCGGCGCCCGTTCCCCTCTCACTTCTGAGCAGCCCCCGGGCGCTTCGTCGGAGCGGCTGAGGCTGGCTACACGCCCCGGTCGTCGAGGACGCGGTGGATCTGGCCCGCGACCTCCTCGGGATCGGAGCCCATCTCGACGGGGACGTTCGCGTAGCGCCCCTCGACGCCCTCGAGCGCGCGCTCGTGGTAGCGGGCCTTGAACTCGGTGAACTTCAGGCCGTGCGCGGTCGAGATGACGACCACGCGGTCGGTCGGCGCGATGGTCTTGGCGGCGACGAGCTTCTCGAGGCACGCGAGCGCGACGCCGGTGTGCGGGCAGTTGAACATGCCGGTGCGGTCCGCGCGCGCCACCGCGTCGGCGAGCTCGTCCTCGGTCGCTTGCTCGACGATGCCGCGGGTCTCCACGAGCGCCTTGATCGCCTTGGGCAGCGACACGGGGTGGCCGATGCGGATCGCGCTCGCGAGCGTCTCGCCCGCCTCCACCGGCGTGAAGTCGTCCGCGGTCAGGTCCCGCCCCGCCGCCTTCGCCTTCTGGTACGCGAGGTAGAGCGGGTTGGCGCGCGCGGCCTGGCAGCAGACGAGCCGCGGCATACGCTCGATGAGCCCGAGCGTCTTCATCAGCGAGAAGCCCTTCGCGATCGCGCTGACGTTGCCGAGGTTGCCGCCGGGCACGAGCACCCAGTCGGGGACCTCCCAGTCGAACTGCTGCACGATCTCCACCGCGATCGTCTTCTGCCCCTCGACGCGCAGGCTGTTCATCGAGTTGGCGAGGTAGACGTGCGGATCGGTCGTGAGGTGCTGCACCACGCGCATGCAGCCGTCGAAGTCCGTGTCGAGGCTGCACACGATCGCGCCGTTCGCGATCGGCTGCACGAGCTGCGCGGCGCTGATCTTCCCCTTGGGCAGCAGCACGATCACGGGGATCCCCGCCGCCGCGCCGTATGCCGCGAGCGCGGCCGAGGTGTCGCCGGTCGACGCGCAGGCCACCGCCCGGATCGACTTGCCGTCGGCGATCATCTGCTTCACCGACGAGACGAGCACGGTCATCCCGAGGTCCTTGAACGACCCGGTGTGGCTGGTGCCGCACTGCTTGACCCACAGGTCCTTCAACCCGAGCGTCCTGCCGTACCGGTCGGCCCAGAAGAGGTTCGTGTTGCCCTCGTAGAGGGACACGACGTTGTCCGGGTGAACGTGCGGCTGCACCCACTCGTGCTTGGACCACACGCCGCTGCCGTACGGCCACGACGTCCGCCCGTAGCGCTCGTCGAACAGTCGCATCCACGCCGCGGCCGAGCGCTTCGTCAGCGCGTCGACGTCGTGCACCACCTCGAGGAGCGCGCCCGTCTTCGGGGAGCGGTAGATGACCTCGTCGAGCGGGTAGCGGTCGCCCCCCGGCTCGTCGACGCTCTCGAACCACGCGGAGTAGCTCATCGTGGGCCGGATCTATCACGGCCGCGTTCGCCACGCGCGGCTCATCGGCGGTGCAGCGGCTCGAAGAAGAACAGGTAGGCGGCCATCACCTTGCGGTCGTCGATCATGCTGCATCCGTCGAACGTCCCGGTCGCGCGGCCGGCCGCGCTGCGCACCGTGCACACGTCCAGCCGGCCGACCCGCGCGCCGCCGCGGTCGCGCAGCGCGCCGTCGGGGTCGACCCGGCCCACCGTCGCGCCGGACGCGTCGCGGAGGACCCCGCCGGCCTCGACCCGACCCCTCGTCGCGCCCGAGCGGTCTCGCACGGTCCCGTCTTGCTCGATGCGGCCGCGGGTCGCCCCCGACGCCGAGCGCACCGTGCCGTCCGGGTCGATCCGACCGATCGCCGCTCCCCCACCGTCGCGCACGGTGATCGGCGACCACGCGCGGGCCGGCAAGACGACCACGCTCGCGAGGAGCGCGGCGGCGAGGATCCAGGCGGAGCGCAGGCTCATGGCTCCAATACGTCGCACTCGCGGGGCCGGGTCAACCTCGCCGCCGCCGTCAGGACGCGAGATAGAAGTAGAGGCCCGCCGCGCCGGCGAGCGCGAACAGCCCGCCGGCCGCGGCCGCCACGAGCAGCCACACCCACGTGGGCGCGCCGCCGCCGGCGGCGGCCGGCACCGACGGCACGGGCGTCGGCGGCATCGGGTTGGTCAGCGGCGTCGGCCCGGGGATCGGCTTGTCGAGGGGCCGCGGCGGCTCGGCCATCGCCTTGGTCGGCTCGACGCCGAGCGGCTCGAGATGACGCCGGTCCTTGCGGACCACGCCGCTCGACTTGTCGAACATCCAGGGCTCGGAGACGTCGGACCAGTCCTCCGCCCGGTCGCTGCCGTCGAGCGACACCGCCAGGAGCGCGTCGCGCATCGCGTCGACCGACTCGAAGCGCGCGTCCTTGTCGGCGCACATCGCCCGCGCGACCAGCGCCTCGAGCGACGGAGGCACGTCGGTGCGCAGCTCGCGCATGGGGGTCGGCCGCCCCTCCTGCGCCAGCGTGAAGATCTCGACGACGCTGTTGCCCTCGTACGGCAGCTGCCCCGTGATCGCCTCGTAGAGCATGACGCCGAGCGAGAACACGTCCGCGCGCTGATCGACGCCGCTCGTATCGGCGACCTGCTCGGGCGCCATGTAGTACGGCGTGCCCATCACCATGCCCATCACGGTGAGCTTGCTGCGGGGCCGGTCGTCGCTCTCGTAGAGCTTGGACACGCCGAAATCGAGCACCTTCGGGATCCCCGGGTGCAGGGGGTCCTCCGGCTTCATCTGCATGTAGATGTTGTCCGGCTTGAGGTCGCGGTGGACCACGCCCTCGCCGTGCACGGCGGCGACGCCGCTCATCACCTGCGCGAAGATGTCGATCAGCATCCCGAGCGCGGGCGGCCCCTCCTCGAGCAGCTCCGCGAGGGTCCGCCCCTCGAGCAGCTCCATCGCGAGGAAGTACGTGTCCTTGTCGCGCCCTCCGTCGAAGACCTGCACCACGTTGGGGTGCTCGACGGTGGCGGCGATGCGCGCCTCGCGGAACAGCCGCTGCACCTGCACGGGCACGACGGCCATGTGCGGGAACAGGCACTTCAGCGCGACGCGCCGCCCCACGACGCTGTGGGACGCCTCGTAGACGATGCCGGTGGCGCCGCGGCCGAGCATCCGCTCGATGCGGTAGCGCCCCAGCGTCTCGCCGGCGCGCATCGGCTCGAAGCCGACGATGTCGGAGACGGCCTCCTCGGCGCGGTCGACGAGGCCCTCCTGCAGCTCTGTGGGCCCCACGTCCTCGAAGTCGAGGTCGGCGAGCGAGACGGCCGGCGCGGACGCGGTGGTCGCGCGGATCGAGCTCGGCGGCTCGAGGTCATCGTCCGTACGCGCGCCGACGCGTCGCTGCGTCGACTCGTCCGGGACCACCCCGTCCCAGCTGGCTCGCTCGTCGCTCAACCCCGCCTGCCGGCTTCGCTCAACGTCCCCCACGCACGCTCCCCTACGAGTGTGCAGCCTTCCCACGCCGACCGCACTAGTGAGATATCACACACAACCTGGCTCGTCAGCGATCCGCAAGACCGCGCGCGCGTAGTCGCGGTCCGCGCCGCGCTCGGCCGACGCCTCCGGGTAGTGCCGGAGGACGGTCGCCAGCAGCAGGCGGTGCATCCCGTCCATCGTCGCCAAGCGTACGCCGAGCGTCGGCCCGGGCTCCCCCTCGCGGCGCCCCGGGCACACCCGCGCGACCCGTCCGTCGGCGTCCAGCCAGGTCGTCGACCCGGGGATCCGCACGCAGATCCGCACCCGCTCGCCCACCGCGGCCGCGCCCAGCGCGTCCACCCGCAGGCCCGACCAGGACAGGTCCACCGTCTGGTCGGCGAGCAGGCGATCGTCGTCCGCCGAGCGGAGGACGCAGTCGGTGGTGACGCGGTGGCGGCGGTGTTGGCGGGTCGTGGCGTGGGGCATGGCCACGCGATCGTACGAAGCGGCGGGCCCGCGGGTCCATTTCGCCTCGGTGTCGGCCGCAGCTCAGTCGCCGAGCACGAGCGCGACGTACTCGTGAATGTCCGCGAGGGTGCGCTCGGTGGGCTCGTCGAACGACACGCCGAACGCGGTCGTCTCGGCCGCGTTGCGGACCCACCGGACGGTGCCGGGCTCGCTCACGAGGCGCCCGCTGGTCGGCAGCGCGAAGCGGAGCAGGACCTGATCGAGCTCGGTCACGCGGCCCGCGCCGACGACCAGGACGCCGCCCACGCCGATGTTCTCGATGCGCCCGTCGAGCAGGCCGTCTCCCACGCGCACCCGCGCCGCGGACATGTAGGCGGCCCGCCGGTGCTCGCGCCGCGCCGTCGGCGGCAGCGACTCCATCTGCTCGGTCTCCGTGGCGAGGAGGATCGCCTCCGACAGCTCGTGAACGGACGGGTGGCGTCGCGACGCCTCGTCGAGCCCTCGGTCGATGATCGCGGCGAGGGGGGCAGGGAACGAGCCCTCGTCGGGCGGCCAGCTGTCCGGCGGCTCCCCCGTCAGCATCTCGGCGAGCATCGCGGCCACCGAGTAGACGTCGGCCTGGGGCCCGGGCGCCGCGCCGCCTGTCAGGCGCTCGGGGGCGACGTAGGGCATCGACGCGAGCGGGCCCGACAGGGAGCCCAGCGGCGTCGGGAACACGCCGACGTCGAGCAGCTGGATCGCGTTCTCGCCCACGAGCACGCTCGCGGGCGACAGCGCCGCGTGCGCGAAGCCGAGCCCGTGCAGGTGGCCGAGCGCGTCCGCGACGCCGAGGCTGATCTCGACCGCCTCCTCGGCGGTGAGCTTGCCTCGCGCCGCGAGCACGCCGTCGAGGGTGCGGCCGGAGATCGGGGCGCTGACCAGGTAGGGGATCCCGTCGCGCGAGTCGCCGACGTCGAGCACGCCGAGCACTCCGCGGTGGAACGTCCGATCGCGGAGCTTCGCCTCCTCGAGCACCTTCTCGCGGTGCTCGGGCCCCGCGATCACGACGGTCGCGACGCGGTCGAGGTAGGCGTGGCGCGCCTCGTACGCGGTGGCGTGATCGGCGCGCGCGAGGAGCCTGCGCAGCACCCAGCGACCGTCGAGCGTCTTGCCGACGTCGTAACCCACCGATCCACTCTATCCGGCCTCAGCCGGGGTCGGCGAGAAAGCGCGCGAGCGCCTGGGTCCGCCGCCGCAGGCTGTCGAGCGAGATCCGCTCGTCGGTCCGGTGCACGCCGTGGCCGGAGGGCCCGAGCCCGTCGATGCAAGGAACCCCGTGCGAGGCGAGGATGTTCGCGTCGCTCCCGCCGCCCTGGAGCGGCGCCTCGCCGTGGCCGAGGCCGACCGCCACCGCGTGGCGCGCGTAGCGCGCGAGCAGCGCTCGGTTGGCGTCGGTGGGGACCATCGCCGGCCGATGGAACCGCCCGTCGAGCGTCAGCTGCGCGCCCTCGAGCCGCCCGCCCAGGGGCGCGCCCTCGACGGCCTCGCGCAGCGCCTCGCCCGCCCAGTCGCGGTCCTCGGGGTGGATGTAGCGGCAGTCGATCCGGCACGACGCCTCGCCCGGCACCGTGTTCGCGGACGTGCCGCCCTCGACGAGGCCGACGTTGAAGGTGACCCCGCGCGCGTAGTCCGTGAGCGCCTCGACCCGACCGATGGCGAGCGCGAGCGCGGCGATCGCGTTGACCCCCTCCGCGTGGGCGAGCCCGGAGTGCGCGGCGCGGCCTCGGGCGGTCGCGGTGAAGCCCCCGGCGCCCTTGCGGCACGTGATGAGCGCGTCCTCGGCGCGCCCCGCCTCGAACACGAGCGCCTCGGTCGTGCGCGCCGAGACCCGCTCGAACAGCGGCGCGCTGCTCGGTGACCCGACCTCCTCGTCGCTGTTGATCACGACGCGCACCGGCACCGCGAGCGGGTCGGGCTGCGCGGCGAGCGCGAAGAAGATCGAGCTGAGCCCCGACTTCATGTCGAGCACGCCGGGCCCGCGCGCCACGTCCCCGTCGCGCTCGAAGCCGAAGAAGCCCATCGAGCGGGGGAAGACCGTGTCGACGTGACCGACCAGGGCGAGGCAGCGCGGAGCCGACTCGCCGGCCGGCGTAACGTAGACCCGGTGATCGGCGTACACGCCAGTGGGATCGGGCACACGCTCGATCGAGAGCCCCAGCGCGTCGGCCTGCTCGTCCAGGACTCGGGCCGCCGCTTCGACGTCCTCGCGCTCCCGGCTGCAGCTGGGGGTCTCGACCAGCCGCTTCAGGAACGGAACCTGCTCCGCCTCGAAGCCCCGATCGACACTCTGATGCAAACCTTTCGCGATCATCGCTCGTACCCCCTGTAACCTGATATGGGAGAAGCCGCGAAACCGTTGGAGGACATCGCCCGCAGTAAGACGCTGCCGAGCGCCGATTTCGAGGTGCCGGAGCTCGAGGACGAGGACCCCCGCCTCGGCGAGGTCCTCGACCAACGCTATCGGCTCGTCGCGCGCCTCGGCGAAGGCGGCATGGGCCTGGTCTACGAGGCGACCCACGTCATCTTGAAGTCGCGGGTCGCGGTGAAGATCCTCCGCCCCGACGCCACGGAGAAGGAGTCGATCGAGCGGCTCGAGCGCGAGGCGCAGAGCGCGTCGGCGATCGGCAACCCGCACATCGTCGACGTGCGCGACTTCGGCCGGCTCGCCGACGGATCCGTCTACATCGTCATGGAGCTGATCGAGGGGATCCACCTCCTCGACGACATCCGGCGTCACGGCCGGATCGCGCCCGAGCGCGCCCGCAAGATCGCCCTGCAGGTCACCGAAGCGCTCGGCGACGCGCACGACGCCGGCATCGTGCACCGCGACCTCAAGCCCGAGAACGTGCTGCTGACCGCCCGCGACGGCGAGGCCGACTTCGTCAAGATCGTCGACTTCGGGATCGCGCGGATGCAAGGCGCCAGCAAGCTCACGCAGGCCGGCCGCGTGGTCGGGACACCCGAGTACATGGCGCCCGAGCAGTGCGCCGGCCTCGAGGTCGACTCGCGCGCCGACATCTACGCGCTCGGCATCCTGCTCTACGAGATGCTCACCGGGAAGCTCCCGCTCTACGACAACGACCTCACCGAGATGCTGCGCAAGCAGATCAAGGAGAAGCCGGAGCCGCCGAGCCGGGTGGCGCCGGACGCCGACATCCCGCTCGAGCTCGAGGCGATCGTGATCCGGTGCCTCGCCAAGCGGCCGTCCAAGCGCTTCCAGACCATGGCCGAGGTGGGCGAGGCGCTGCGCACGCTCGACCCGGGCGACGCCCCCGACGATGGCGAAGAGGACGTCCTCCCGTTCGGCGGCGACCGCCGCGCGACCCCCAGCTCGACCCCTTCGATGCCGCCGGTCGAGCCGGCCCCGGAGCCGGGCCCCGGGCTCGGCCGCTGGGCCGTCCTCGCGGTCGCGCTGATCGCGCTCGTGGTGGGCGTGGGGGTCACCTGGTCGTTCTTCGCCGCCTCCGAGCGACCCGTCGCGGAGGCGACCCCGCAGCCCCCGATCGCCGCGCCGCCGGCGCCCGAGGCGCCGCCCGAGCCGATCGTGGAGCCCCCGGCCGAGCCCGAGCCGGCCGCGACCCCGGCCGCCGCCGCGCAGATCACCATCGAGTCCGAGCCCCCCGGCGCGCGCATCTATCGCGACGGCGCGCTGCTCGGCGAGACGCCGCTGCCGCTGCGGCGGCCCGCCGAGGGCGAGCGCATCGAGCTGACCCTGCGCCAGCGCGGTTTCCAGGACGAGACGGTCACGCTCGGCGCCCTCAGCGGTGAGCACGTGAGCGTGCACCTCGCGGCCGCGCGCCCGTCGAGCGCGCGCCCGTCCGCCCCGGAAGCGGCCGAGCCGACGACGACCCGGCCGGCCCAGGCCACCCCGGAGCCGCCCCCCGAGCGCCCCGATCACCGGCCGGCGTTCCTGAACCCTTGGGACTGACCGCGTTGACCGCCTACCGGCGGTCCACCTAAGTTCAAGGGGATGCTTCGTCCAAGCCGCCTCGCGGCGCTCGCGGCGCTCGTCGCGCTCGGCGGGTGTAGCGCCCTGATCAACCCGGACACCGGCCGGCTCGGCGACGAGCCCGACTCGGGCGTGGTGGCCCTGATGGACTCCGGCGGACCGGTCGGGAGCGACGCGGGGCCCGGGTTCGACGCGGGCGACGGGTCCTGCAGCGAGGGCGAGCGGCGCTGCAACGGCGACCAGCTGCTGACCTGCGTGGCGGGCACCTTCGTCGCGGCGGACTGCCAGGCGATGGGCGCGTTCTGCGAAGGCGGGACCTGCCGGCCGCACGTCTGCGTGCCGAACTCGCGCATGTGCTCGGCGGACCGCGGCTCGGTGGTGTCGTGCAGCGCGCGCGGCGACGAGGCGTCCGAGGACGACTGCGGCGAGGGGGAGTGCAACCCCGACACGATCCGGTGCGAAGGCGGCGGCGACGCCTGCCCGCTCGACGATCTGCCCAGGGCGCTGAGCATCCCGGACAGCCGCATGCGGGTCCTCTGTCGACACGACGACAATCACACCTTCACCCCGAGCGACGCGTGCCGCTCCATGACGCGCGCCGCGGTCGGCGACGAGGTCCTCCCCTTGGTGCTCGATCGGGAGCGCCGGTTGACGTTCCAGCTCACCGACGTCGACGAGGACGCCGCGGTCGACACG
>Ga0070728_10003865_pt1 | contig 16065 bp, 11 predicted proteins | sample tdDd471_FD_66723 | JGI IMG/M metagenome (GOLD analysis project Ga0070728, IMG submission 66723) | Marine sediment microbial communities from the Atlantic coast under amendment with organic carbon and nitrate - tdDd47.1 | ecosystem: Environmental > Aquatic > Marine > Coastal > Sediment | place...
TATCACCTGTCACAGGCTCAGATCGTGCCCGTAGCGCATCAGGCTCAGTAATCACGATAGCTGTATCACCAACACGCACACGCGAAGGTGGTGCATCGGGGCAAGATACTGTACTACGTCCATCGGTATCGCCTAACGCTAGTAATTCATAGCGTGTGATATTTTGAGGGGTATCAGAATTAATGCGCCATTCGCTCTCTAATAATGAACTACTAGGGGAAAAGGCTTCGGTTGGATCATAATATTCATCGTTAGTTAAACTCAGGATGAATTCATCCATCGGCACATTATAGAGCTTTAGATCAACATAACTCACACCACGATGATAAATGTACATCTGGGTAGGGTCGCGATAAGCATTATAAAAGCCAACCGCTCCCGGTGTGTGCATCCCCAATGTGGGAGGTCGCGCTTCTGTCGTATAAGTGAAAGTCAGCCCCTCGGTAATTGGATTACCATAGATGTCTTCCATACCGGGTGCAACAGTGATGGTATAGGTTGTTGAGGCTTGTGCGCCAAACGAAACCGAATAGCGATAACTCCAATCACTATAATAGAAATAAGGATCAACTTCTGGCGCAGGCTCGATAGTAAACTTATCTTCTAGCGTATCTATATTCATCGGTGAGGCAAAAAAGATCGAGAATCCCCCCCGCGAAACACCTTGCGACCCATCAACAGGGTCTGTCCCGATAATTTCTGGATATGGAACAGTGGAATACTTCCAGAATCGTTGACCATCTAAATCTGTACTGCCTGATTGTGAGCTTACTTCGCCTTCTAAACCCACATCATAAACAGATGATAATTCCAATTGCGTATCAGGCGTGAACATGAACCCTTGGCTATCGTCTGTCCATTCAAATGTTCCTGATATATTAGGCGTTTGATCTAACGTCTCTAAACGCAGATAAAACGCACTCTCGACCGTTGCTTCGTCCATTGGTTGACTGAAGCGCACTTGAATTTTGGGATCAAGAATTAGATCGGTTGTACTAGGTGGTGGGTCGATATATGTAATTTCTGGAGGTGAGGTTTGGAATGTCCATAAATATGATGTTTCTAACCTAGAACCGTCTACCGCTTCGATCGTATCCATGACACTTGCTGTATAGGTTGTCCCACCTTGTAAGGGAGCATCAGGGCGGAAAACATACATTGAGGTATTAATCCACTCACCTGTGCCTTCTGTAGCGGGCAAAATTTGTAGCGGATGTGGTAATTCATCCATCTCGGTTGACATCAACAACGGAATAACAGGGCGATCAAATATCACTGTTATATCAGAATCCGCAGGGACAAAACCCCCTTCTGCTGATGGAAATACTTCTACAATTTCGAGGAATCCAACCGATGAATACGTCACGCTATAGGCATCAAAGAGAGGTGTTTCATCTAACGCAACAATGGTTGGTGCCAGTTGAAAGGTATATTGCGTATCACGATCATACTCAGCCGATGGTGTAAACGTCAACGAATATTCATCACACGTCAATGATCCTTCGACAAAGGGTTGAACACTAAACGCGGCTTGGGCTGTGCCACATTGCACACGCCTGTCAAAATAAAACGTGACCGCTTCATCAAGTGCTAAGGGTTGGCTAGGAAACGGTTCACTTTCCAATATCTGCAAAAATGCAACACGATTCCCCTGTGCAATCAATTGGGGAACGCCTACGGAAATCAATCCAGTAAGCAACATAAGCAAAAATAACATTCTACGACGCATAAAATCTCTCCCATAATATGACATGTACATCTTTATTATATGGGAAATTAGCAAATACGTCGTGCACTTACCTGACGTTCACCCTATGTTTTGACACTGATTGCCTGACGCTAAACACCGTAAATATGTGTCACGGGGATGTTAAACACGTTCTTCACCACGTACCAATGGAATGCGGCAAACTCACGGAAAAGCGAATATGGGTAGAATAGAGGTTGGTTAATTCGACTAGCTGGTACGGGGCTCGTATACGCAATCACCCCTGTATCACGGAACATCCATTCCGCCCGCAACATATGATAACTGTCGCTGACGAGGACTGCGCTAGATAAACCATTTTCATTCAGAATTTGAGTGCTGTATATAGCGTTTTCCTCGGTGCTACGGCTCTGTTCTTCTAAAATGATGACCGAATCTGGAACACCTTCACGGATGAGGACTTCACGACAGGCAGACGCTTCACTACGAGGATAGCCCTCAGCTTGTGCGCCTGTACATATAATTGTTGGTGCAATGCCTTCATGCCACAACTCCGCCCCCATCTCAGCACGGCGCGTTAATGCCCAAGCAGGGCGACCATCCCGCCGTAAGCCAGCCCCCAACACAATAATCACATCGGCTTCTTCGGTTCGATCTGTTGCACCAATGACATGAAGTGCGATGATAAATGAACAAAAATAGAGCAATCCACCAAAAAACAGAAACAGTATCAACCGTTTAAAGCGTCGTCTAGGTTTGTTCTTTATTGGGTTATTCATAAACACTCAGAGTATCTAGTTTGACAAAATGCACAATAGATTCATTTGTGCATTATCTTTATACACTATAACGGCTATGGTTCATCACAAAACCAACGACTCATCACAATTAATGCAAGACATCAGCTATATCATCGTCTCTAAACATATCAGGAGTCACGACTTGACCTAACATCCAACCATCAATCAATGTCAAGCGCAATCGAACATACGGGGTATCCCCTTGTGCAAAATCCATCACGCCATCAGCACCCAATAACATCGGGTTCTTTAAATGTAAGAAGCGAATGGACGATACCCCCGCCGGCATACTCACCCCTTCTTCATCCAATTCTTGAGCGACATTACTTTCTGACAAGCGCGTGAAATCAAACATGGCGTTAAATTCTTCACGCTCTTTTTTGGTCATCTTCTTATTTTTAAGATGAACACGCTTACGGAACGTAGCCGTTAGGTCGCGCAGGTAATTTTTCTCGCTTGTTAAAACGCCCGTCAATGTCATGCCTTTGACAAAGAGGGTCACACCGATTTCAAGTTCAGCAATATTCACAAGCATATGAATAATATCTGCTAACAAAAAATCAGGCTCTTGCCAGAATGCAGATGTATCAAAGTTCCCACCCATAAACCCGAATTCGGCTTCATCGTAATCTGGAAAATCATCAGGTTCAAATTCTGGGGTGCTGTCTTTTTTCTTTGCCATTCGTAATCCTTATTTCTATATCATTGTTGCATTATAGCTATGATTAAAGAAACAAAAAAGGTGACTCGTAAGCCACCTTATTTGAACAGTCAATCGTTTTATTAACTCGTTAGCACTCGCTATAGCCACAGGTTAAGCATTTACGGCAACCTTCTGTGCGAATCAGGGAAATCGTACCGCACTCAGGGCACATGTCTGCACCTGAAAGTGAGCTATTCATCACAACATTTGAGGTCTCGGCATGTTTTTCTTCAACATCACCATTCATCGGTAAATTCAGTTGATGTGGTTGTTCTTCTTTGAAGAATTCGTCATGCAATGCACTGGCAACAGCATCCGGTAGGGACAATACTCGCTTAGGACCAAATCCAATTGGACGCGCCCCACCAATATCTTGCAGTTGCTCGATAATCAGCTTCAACATATCATTACGGTTATGCGGTGCAGTTGTCCGCAGTTGTAGGGAAATCATGCGTCCCAAACCATCCGCATCGGCTTGGATATCACTACCCACTTTACCAATGGTAATAAATACCTCAAATGGATAACCATTATCATCTTTATTAATGGTGATATACGCTTTACCAAATGGAGTTTGTGTGCGAACCGTTGTTCCTGCTAAACGATCAGGGCGTGGATAGACACGATGTGGTGTGGTTGCGACTTGGGCAACAGATTCTTTCTTTGTTGATTTGTTAGCATCTTTGATGTCTTGCATTTCGCTCTCAGCACGTTCATCACCCTTGAGCATCAATACTTGTTCATCACGGCTACCATCACGGTAAATCGTGCCACCTTTACAACCGAGCTCATACATGTATTGATATAATTCGCTAACTTGCTCAACAGTATACTCATTTGGAACATTACAAGTCTTGCTAATTGCGCTATCAATCCATTTTTGGAATGCACCTTGTACACGGACATGGTCTCTCGGTGCTAAATCCATCGCAGTTGCAAAATAATCAGGTAACTCAACTTCATCAGGATGAGCATCAAACCATTCTTTGGCAACGGGCACTTTTTCTTCATGCAGACCTAAACGGCTTTTACGATAGTAGACCCATGAGAAGAACGGTTCAACACCTGTAGAGGTATTAACCATCGTGCCAGTTGTGCCAGTTGGGGCTTGTGTTAGGAGTGTCACATTACGGATACCATCTTTGCGGATAGTTTCGCGTAGTTCTTCGGGCATCTGTAACATAAATCCGCTTTCGAGGAATTTCTCGGCATCGAATTTAGGGAATGCTCCTTTTTCTTTAGCAATGGCACTCGATGTTTCATAGGCTGTGACGGTAATCATCTTATATACACGATCAATGAAATCGACCGATTCATCACTCCCATAGCGAATCCCCAGACGAATCATCAATTCAGCAATGCCCATCGTACCTAAACCGACGCGACGCTCACTCATCTGTACAACTTCATTTTCCTTGAAGAAATAGGGTGTTGTATCAATGACATTATCGAGGAAGCGTGTGGCATATTGCACCGTTTGACGGAGTTCATCCCACTTCACATCGTCTTTATCTTCATCATAAAACCGTGCTAAATTGACCGCACCGAGGTTACAAACGGAGAATGCACCCAACGGCTGTTCGCCGCAAGGATTGGTCGAAATCAAGGGGTTAAAGTACCAGCTATTCGCCATCTTATTGCTACGTTCATTAAACCAAACTCCCGGTTCGGCACTTGCCCACGCACTTTCGATAATCGCATCCCATAATTCGCGGGCTTTAATCGTCTTATAGGGGATTACTTTGTGTCCTGCGGCTTCCCATGTTGCCAGATCGCCATCCCATAATTCATCATAATCAGGATCATTGGTGTCAGGGAAAACGAGTTCCCAATCCCCATCGGCTTTGACGGCATCCATCAGCTTATCCGATACGCCAACGCTAATATTTGCATTGGTGATTTGACCTGCTTTGCGCTTGCTATTGATGAAATCGAATACGTCAGGATGCCAGTCATTGAGGATTAACATCAATGCCCCACGACGGCTATTTGAAGTATAGATACCATTCCCAGATAACAGGTGAACCTCTTCAACTTCAAAATCAAAGACTTCACTGTCACCAATCAATGTGATGGATGCAATTTGGTCTGGCATAACGTGCATCAGATCATCTAATGCTTGGGCATGGTTAGCCTCATCCGCTTCAATTAAGCGTGTTTGAATTTTTTCTAGCTGACCATATGAGATACGTTCTGATACACCGTCATAGATACGCTGGCGATATTTTGAACGCGCCCCAAGTTGATTCCATACTTCGGCAGGGTAAGTGTTATACATATCGCGCTTGCCGTTGTTATTACCGACTTTCTCAGCAGGAATCAATTGAGCAAAACGGCGACGGAATGGCGCACCTGTAATCATTAAGCGATGAATATCTTGCCAATTACCATCGCGTTCTTGAGTTCCAATATGGGAAACAATACCGCTAATCGCTAGCAATTGTTGTACATCTTCCAGCATTTCAAGACAGATGCTATCAAACCCATAACCGCCTTTACGTCCACGATTACAACCGTCAGCATCGAAATAACCAGCTACAAAAGCATTCATCACTGTTGATGGTGAACGGAATATCAATTCAGGGACACGGATGTTTTCAGATTTTTCTTTGAGCAAACCATGTTGCATCAGCCATTCGATGAGCATCCTCGAATAGACTGCCACATTTGCACATGCGCCATCACCAGCTTCGATAGTAGGGTCAACGTTGAATAGGGATTGAATCGTATTGACGAGGCGTTCACGGATAGTAGGATGGCTATCCGCCGTTGCAAGTTTTAAACCTTTAGGAGCTTGCCAATTGACTTTTTTACCGACGTGGACATAACCATCACCATAACTATAACCAAGGAAATAAGCCAACTCTTCATTTAACTCTGTTGGCATTGTCACATCAGTATTGAGTGTGGTACTCATGAGTGAGCGATCATAATCCACAGGGGCAAGCTGGACATAGTCAGCATCAATACCGTCACCAAGCAATGTTAGAATTTCATCTTCGGGTTGGAGATATTTAAGTGGCATTGTCACCACCTGACCATCCATCAACACACCGACTTTATGATCTTCAGTAATACGGACGGTATATCCTCGCTTGGTTTTAACCTCGTATAGGGGCTTCATACCATTGCGGAATTTATCCACGATACGTCGTAAACCTTTGTGCGTATGAGCGTAAAATTCTTCGCCAGCTTCAATACGTTCCAATAGTTCTTGTGCTGGGATTAATCCCTTGTTGGTAGCAATTCGCTCATCAGGACCAAAACATCCACCTTGTTCAATCAAGCCTGTGACAAAGCTATAGAGCGCACCCCAAGATACAGAGCCACTGGAACGACCATTCACCCCTTTGACGTAGGCATGACGAGGACGCAATGTAGAGATGTTGATACCCACGCCACCACCACGCGACATAATCTCTGTCATTTGGGTCAGGGTGGTCATTATACCTTCACGAGAGTCTTGAGGGGAGCTTATGACATAGCAGTTATAATACGTCAAATCTTGATCTGTACCTGCCGCAGTCAGGATACGACCACCAGGAACAAACTTCCAATCATCAAGCAACCAACGAAATTTACTAGACCATTCATCCCGTTTTTTATCGGTCTTTTCAGTTTCCGCAACCCCTGCCGCCACACGCTCCATCATCTGTTCGGGTTGTGTTTCGATTGGTTTATCAACATGTTCAATATCACGGGAAACGGTTTCGCCATCCAGTAACTTAATTTCTACCTTTGGCAATTCCAATGCTGTAATTTCACCCACTTCACGCTGTCCAGTTTGTGGATTAACAACCACAATCACTGTATCGCCGATTTCTAGCGTACTGCGTGTCATATCTTTTTGCGCATAGCGATCCAAGAAAATCTTATATCCAAGATCATGCAACGCATTTTTTGTCGCTCTTGATTGAACCATAAGGATACAACCCTCACCATCTGTATAAACGAATAGAATAGCAATCGATACCGCGTGTAACAATATCGTTAAGATTTAGCTGTAAACTTGTTATGTCGTGCGAGGTCTAACCCATATCAGATGTAAATGAACACCTCATATGTGGTGATGCCTTGCTCGTGCTCCCTTTACCACGAAGGTGTTCACGAGTAATGGCAAAGGTGGGTAATCGGGCTTCAAATATGCAACTGTGTGTATCAAGAACAGCTATAATCCTCGATTTGTGCTTATTTGTTTACCGTTGCGGGACAGCGTCGGACTTACACCGAACTTCCCCCTATTAATGTATATATTGCATGATACATATGTCCCTTTGCCAAGGGAGGTATAATATTTTTAACAGCTACACCGCCAAACTGACGATGTTTATACAATATTTATAACACGTCATAGAACAGTTGTCCACTAAATTTTGACATGAATTTGGTTAGTAATGTGTTGGGTAATATTACAAAAATTTAGCAAAATGCCTCTAATCCGCACTCCCACTACCCTCCACAATCTACCACTCCATAAACAGCAAAAAGTGGGTATAAAACCCACTTAATCTTATCTGAATTCAGGTAACTTTATTGACCGCGATTACGTTTGCGTAGAAATGCTGGCAAATCGGTGTTCTTAGCATCAAAATTTTCATATGTCCGTGGATCATCCTGTGGAGGGGGTGTTGGTGCAGGATTTGATCGTTGGGATGATGCACCACTATTCACACTTGTTGCCCCACCCGACGTTGATGGACGAACTTCAACATCTTCATAACGCTGTTGTGTTGGTTGTACTTGTGGTTTTGATGGTTGTGATCGTGCAATCTGTTGTGGTTGACGTGTCGCCGCGGCTCGAAGGAATTCTTCTTCAGCATGGCTTCGTTCAAAACCTGTTGCAATCACTGTAATATGAACTTCGTCACCCATTGATTCATCAATATGAGCACCAAAGATCAGGTTACAATCTGGATGTGCGCTGTCTTTAATAATGGCGGCGGCTTCATTGACTTCAAACAAAGTCATATCAGGACCACCTGTAATCGAGAAGAGGATACCACGTGCCCCATCAATTGTGACATCAAGCAATCCACTGGTTATGGCTTGTTCTGATGCTTGCCGCGCACGATCATCACCTGCCGCACGCCCCACCGCCATCAACGCCGCGCCACCTTCAGACATTACCGTACGAACGTCGGCAAAGTCAAGGTTGATTAAACCGGGAACCGTGATCAATTCGGAAATCCCTTGAATACCTTGACGCAACACATCATCTGCCAATGAAAAGGCTTGTTGTAATGTAGAGCGTTTATCAGCAATTTGGAGGAGTCGATCATTTGGAATAACGATCAAAGTATCAACTTGGCTTTTAAGGGCTTCGATTCCTGCTTTTGCAAGTTGTGAGCGCTTTGTACCTTCAAATGTAAATGGCGTTGTAACAACACCAATTGTAAGTGCGCCTAATTCTTTTGCAATCTGCGCGATCGCTGGTGATGCACCAGTACCTGTACCGCCACCCATACCTGCCGCAACAAAAACCATATCTGCGCCACGTAATACTTCTAATAAATCTTCAGAGCTTTCTTCGGCTGCTTTACGTCCAATTTCTGGATTGCCGCCTGCTCCCAATCCGCGAGTAAGTTTATCACCGATGCGGACACGTATTTTTGATTTCGACAACATCAGAGCTTGGTTATCGGTGTTGACTGCGATAAATTCAACGCCTCCCAAACCTTCATTGATCATACGGTTGACAGCATTACCACCACCACCACCAACACCAATGACTTTTATCTGCGCGAAATTTTCCCCCAGAATTAGTTCATCCATCATAATTTATCCCTTATAAAATCAACACGTTAACCCAACGCTATGGTTTTCTATTTTACGTATATCTAAAACGAATGCAAATGATAACTTAACGATAAACCAAAATCATACACTTTACAACTAATTATACATCATCTGGTAAGAATCGGCGGAGAAAATCACTGACCCGACGACCTAACCCCATGACAGGTAAGCCACCACCACCATTTAGATCACTATCTACTATAGTATCCATCTCTAGCCCCAAGCGAAGCAATCCCACGCTAGTACTATATGATGGGTTTTTGAGTGTATCTGCCATCCCTGTTAAATTTTCAGGTTGTGCCATGCGCACAGGAATCTGCAATGTCCGCAAGGCAACCTCTTTAAAACCTTGTACCTGAGAGCTACCACCTGTCACAACAGCCCCTGCCCGCAACAATCCAGCATAACCTGAGCGTTTAATCTCTTTTTGGACAAGTTCAAACATTTCTTCTGCACGCGCTTCAATCACCATTGCTAACTCACGCCGTGAGACTTGCTTAATATCCCCACCAAATGGTTCTACAGGGAAACGCTCCAACTCACTAACAGATACCATATTGGCATGTCCACGTTGAACTTTAACTTGTTCAGCCAAACCAAACGGTACACGCATCCAGTAGGTGATATCTTGCGTGATATGATCGCCACCAATTGGAATAACAGCGGTATGCCAAACTGTACCATCAATGAACACGGCTAAATCGGTTGTCCCGCCACCAATATCAATCACAACAACACCCATATTGCGCTCTTGTTCAGTCAGCACTGCATCTCCTGCAGCTAAGGGATTGAGGATAAAACGATCAACATATACCCCAGCTGCTTCGACCGCTTCCTCTAAATTTGCGAGGCTAGTTGAAGATGCAGTAATAATATGCGCATCAACTTCTAACCGGAAACAGTGCATCCCAATTGGGCTGCGGATGCCTTCTTGACCATCGAGGGTATAACTACGCGGTACAACATGGAGAACCTCGCGATTATGTGGAATCGCAATCGCTCGTGCTTGCTCCATCACATTATCAAGGTCTTTTGCTTGTACACTACGATGCCCCATAATACCAGTTGTCGCACGGCTCGTCAGGGAAGAAATATGACTGCCTGCAACACTCACAAAGGCACGGTTAATATCGTAGCCACTTGATTTTTCAGCTTTATGCACCGATGCCGCAACTGCCGTTGTCAATGCACTAATATCACTAACAACACCTTTTTTCATACCTGCACTGGGTTCAATCCCCACACCAACAACATAAATATCGTCAGGTCGAACTTCTCCCACAAGTGTACAAATTTTGTGTGTACCGACATCTAAGCCGACAACTAAATCACCCATATGGACTTAACGCCCCCATAAAACAGTATAAAACGGTGCATCAGGATTAGCGACATTGATAACACCTGGTTGAATCCCGCGCGCTACCAAATTTTGAACCAAGGTATTATAAATTTTTATCTTCTCGCTCATACCTGTTCCTGAACCCATCCACACTTGCCACCCGTTGCTATTAGTCCACCCTAGTCCATAGACTGGATCAAAATTAAGGCTGGTGGTTTCGGGCAATAATTCTTGCATTTGTAATGCACCGAATACAATATCATCATCTAAATATCGCCCATCCGTCAAGGGTTCATCAAATGCACCAAGACTTACATTAACTCGCATCAAATCAGGCAAATCAAGACGTGCTGTCATCATACGTCCTTGTAAATCTACCCACATATCAACACCTGATTCTGACCAGATAATCGCAGGCTGGCGTTCCTCAATCTCGATATTCACCATATCAGGGGGCCAACCTAATATAACTTTTGCATCAGCCACCGATGGAGATCGCAAGATATTATCACGCACTGCCTCAGAATCTAACCAGAACAGATGATAATTAGCGACATCGGCAAAGGCAAAAACTTCCTCAGTCGTCAAATATTGTAGACCGCGAACATGTATCCCACGAACATAAAAGATTCCCGTTGTAAAAATAAGAACCAGTACGCCGCCAAATACAACAACAATTAAGGCACTAATCGCGCGCCATCGTGTGAAACCTTCGCCACGCTCGCTGTGTTCAAGAGATTGACGCTCCTCTATGGTCTGTGGGCTAGTTCGCCGTAACACACCGGGAGAGCGTTCTGAACGCCTTCTACGATTTCGGAGTCGATTTGACACTTATGACTTGTCCAACATCTGATAGGTATAACAAAAACTTAACATCATCTTTAGTTTACTATCTGTCGACATCCTATGCAATTGAACAGTTGTCTGAAATCAATTCCATTCACCAATAACCTGTATCTCTAGCTCTAAATCAACATTCAATTCTTTACGTACAACTTGCTGAACATGACGAATCAAGTCGATATAATCCGTAGCAGTAGCATCTTCACCCGTATTCACAAAGAAATTAGCATGTATTGGCGACACTTGAACCCCACCAATGCGGTAACCTTTAAGACCTGCCGCCTCAATCAGGCGACCTGCATAATCATTCGGTGGGTTTTTGAAGATGCTACCTAAACTTGCACCTGGTGGTTGAGTCCGCTTTCGATAGGCATTATATTCATTCATCCGTTCTTGAATTACTCTTGGATTATCTTCTGCTAATGTGAACGTCGCTAATAATACCATGAAGCGGCGATCTTCACGCACCTTTAAACCAGAATGTCGATAATCATATTTAAGGTCTTCCGCTGAATATAAACGCGCACCACCATCAGGTTCATATACTACTGCATGGCAAATCGAATCCGATAATTCCGTACCATGAGCACCCGCATTATTCACCACTGCACCACCTACTGTACCGGGAACACCAATTGCCCATTCCATCCCAGTATAACCATGTTCTTGACAATAGCGCGCAAGGCGGATGAGACTTGTTCCACTAGTTGCTGATACGGTTGCACCATTCTCCCATTCACCGTGATCGAGTTCTGTAATCCGATTGATAATCGTTAGTCCGCGAATCCCTTTATCCGAGACGAGTATATTTGCTCCACCCCCAATAAATGTTACCGGAATATTGTGTACCCAAGCTGTTTCTAACACTTTAATCGTATTAAAAAATTCTGGATCATTCGCAATATAGAGGTAATCCGCCACACCACCTAAGCGCGCCGCCGTATAGCGTGCAATCGGTTGATTGATTTGTACCGTGTTATCAAAAGGTGCGTGTGACTCAATCATTCGGTTGGCTCTATAACATTCAAATAATCATCGGCAATACTGGTAGCATCGCCTGCACTTAAAACTAAGATAATCGCAGGCGCTTGAACTTGCTCACGTAACATATAGACTGCATCGGACAGACTCGGCGCGTATTGAACACTAGTATGATGCGCCATCTCTGCCACAACATTCTCGCTCGTAACACCATTTATTGGTTTTTCACGGGATGCATAAATAGGTGTCACCATCACATGATGTGCCTCATCAAACGCAGAAACAAATCCCGACATAAATTGTTTGACCCGTGTAAAGGTATGGGGTTGCCATACTACCCAAACTTGCCGTTGTGGATAACGTTGACGTGCTGCATGGATCGTGGCTTTTATCTCAGTCGGGTGATGGGCATAATCATCCGCAATAATAACATCATCGCGTTCCCCGCGTATATCAAACCGCCGTCCACTGTTCTTAAAGCTCGTCAGCGATTTTGCTGCGTCCTCAAATGTAACACCTTGATGATCTGCCACAATCAACGCAGCTAGCGCATTTAAGATATTATAATGTCCCGGCACAGACAGCGATACATCGCCAAGGGTCTCACCATCACGAATCACACTAAAAATAGTCTTATCGTGCGAATCACGAATATTCTGTGCCAGCCAATTTGCTTGCAAATTATGAATGCCATATGTGATAGTTGGCAAATCTACGATAATCCGATTGTGTAAAAAGATCGACGTAATCGGATCATCCGCGCACCCAACTAAAACCCCATCCGCAGGTAACAAGCCAACAAATCGTGAATAGGATGCCGTTGTTGCTTGAGGCGTTTTGAAAAAATCAGGATGGTCATGTTCGACATTGGTAATGACTTCTAAATTAGGGCGCAACCCGTGAAACATATTGTCATATTCATCAGCTTCAATGACAAATGAATTCCCATTGCCTACCCCTGCATTCCGACCTGTATTCCCCATCGTCCCACCTACAATAAAGCTAGGGTCTTTACCTGCTTGCTGTAAGAGATAAATAATCATTGAGGTGGTTGTTGTTTTGCCATGCGTGCCAGCCACCGCAATATTATAATGACCCCGCATCAGGGTCTCCATAATATCTTCACGTTTATAAACGGGGATTTTTTGTGCGAGTGCCGTTAATACTTCAATGTGATCGGACGGAATCGCTGATGAACGAATTACAAATTCCGCCTCACCCACATATGCCGCAGAATGACCGTGATAAATAGTTGCGCCATCTTTGGCTAAACTGTCCGTCATATCCGATGTGCGCATATCCGAGCCTGTGATCGTAAAGCCTTGATCAAGCAACACCCGTGCAATCGCTGATAAGCCAACACCAGCAATACCAATAAAGTGAATTCGTTGTCCGGGTATCAGTTGCAACATACGTCGTTATCACCTTCATTATCGGGTCAGACTTATAATATTTAAATACTTTCTGGTATAGAGGAGCGACCGTATACTCCACTACACAACAAAAGATTATACAATCATCAGCACAATAAACAGCAACACAATAACGGCCACTGCCAATAAATCACCATTCCCGGTTAAACCACCACCTAATAGTACAATCGGCATCGATTCAATTGCTTGAAAACTGACTGATCCCGGTGCTGGGGCAGTCACAAACTGAGGGAACGGATATAAATTTATATCCAAAAAGTACCAGATTGAACCAGCTACAAAATAGCCATTACCAAAGCCAACAATCACGCCTAAAATACCGCTTTGAACTCGTCCACGCCGATCCGTTGAATCAACAACACCTTGACTCCGATATGCCAGAAAAACGATAGTCAAAAAGATAATCAGTTGTACACCAAAAATCTGATCTGTGGACATCAACAAAAAGATAGTGCCACGTAACATACTATCGAATTGGAAGATCGCAAAAACACCCAGCACAATGCCAGCTGTTCCGACTAACTCTCGATTCCATCCACGTAGTGCGCCCATAAAGGCGAAGAATATAGCAGTTGCCCACATCAGCGATGCTAAACTAATCATAATGATAGGTCTTTCGGTCTATATTAATACCAGCACAATAATAAACAGGATAATCACCATCAAGGAAAGTAAATCACCTGTTGTACCCGGTCCTTGTGCGAGAACAAATAAGGGAAGATTCGCTAGGTTATTCGCACTCAATGACCCAGCAGTCGGCGCAACAATATAAGGGTCAAGCGGATATACACCCGTCGCTAAGTTACGGTTGATATGCAAAAAATACCAGACAGAGCCACTAATCAGATAGCCATTTACACCACCAACAATCGCGCCTAACACGCGTGTTTGTAACGCATCACGCCCATCACCAACTTGACCAGCACGTATATCACTTCCAATTAATGCCCGTGTCTGATAAGCAAAAAACACGATCAGCAAGAATAATGCGGTTTGAAAGTAAAACTTCTGATCAGGTGTAAATGCCGCTAATAGTTGCTGACGAATCGCCGTATCGAATTGGTGTAATGCAAATAAGCCAAGAATCACACCCGACATTGAGATAATCTCTTTTGTCCATCCGCGTTGTAAGCCCATAAAGGCAAAAAATGCAACAAATACCCAGACCAGCGTCACCAATTCTAACATATTATGCCCCGCCGACTTCGATTAATAATTGTGCCAATCGTCTTGCACCATCAGGATTTGCCAAAGATTTAGCTTTCGCTTGCATCTCCGATAGTTGATTAGCATCCGTGATTAATGTCTTTATCGTATCATAAAGTTGCGCCGACATGTCCTCATCATTTAGGCGAATTCCTGCGCCTTTATCTGCCAGATAGTCGGCATTCACTTTTTGATACCGCCACGCATACGGATAAGGCACTAAAATAGACGCCAGACCAAATAAAGGTAACTCGGCCAACGTACTCGCACCTGAGCGGCAAACCACCAAATCCGATGCAGCAAAGGCTAATCCCATATCACCATGTAGATAGGCAAATGGATGATACTGCGGATGATCTTTTAAGTCACCTATTTGTTCCATCATTCGATCAAAATCTAACGTTCCAGTAACATGAATCACCTGCAAATCATCATCTAATAACTGTTTGAGGCAATCCCCTAGCGCGATGTTGATGTTCTGTGCGCCGCGACTCCCGCCAAAGACAAGCAAGGTTCTCCGCGATGCGTCTAATTTGAAGTGCTGTATTGCCTCGTCGTAATCCGCAGTTAAGCGATTCTGTTGCAAGGGATACCCTGTGATAACCGTCTTCCCAGCAGGGAAATACTGCTCAGATGAATCGACTGTAATGGCAACTTTCGATGCAAATCGTTGTAACATCTTTATCGTCAGTCCCGGCTCAATATCCGGCAAATAAATCACACTCGGGATTCTTAGCAACCACGCTACAATCGCCACTGGTAAATTCGCCCAACCACCGGTTAACAGGATTACCTGCGGACGACTTGACAATAATTTACCAAATGATTGCAATGTGCCAATCGCCAACTTAATCGAGCTGGTCAGCATTTGTAATGGGCTGACCCCATGTATCGGACCTGCATAAACCTCATCATACCGTGCAAAATCCAAACCTGATTCTGCAACCAGTTTACGTTCCATCCCACCAACAGCTCCCACAAAATACAGAGTATGGTTGCTGTTATCGTTGTTCAAGAGGGCTTCGGCGGTCGCTAGTGCCGGATAAACGTGCCCGCCTGTTCCCCCAGCCCCGATCATAATTCGCACTGGCATTTCTCCGTTCTGAAGTCGACTGTCGCAAATTTGCTATACGCTGAACACTTAGCATTAATCCCACACCGATCATCAACACGAGTAAAGATGATCCACCAAAACTAATAAATGGTAGCGGTACACCTGTTGATGGCACAAGCGCAGTCATAACTGCAATATTTAA
>Ga0070728_10003871_pt1 | contig 16044 bp, 9 predicted proteins | sample tdDd471_FD_66723 | JGI IMG/M metagenome (GOLD analysis project Ga0070728, IMG submission 66723) | Marine sediment microbial communities from the Atlantic coast under amendment with organic carbon and nitrate - tdDd47.1 | ecosystem: Environmental > Aquatic > Marine > Coastal > Sediment | place...
CGCCGATGGGGACGGCCTGCCCGATGGGCACCGAGTGCGTCGACGTGTTCGCCGACGCGGGCCTGTGTCTGCGACCGTGCGACGGCACCGACACGGGGTGCGGCGAGGGCACGGTGTGCACGGAGCTGACGATCGGCGCGGAGACGGAGTCGTACTGCACCGGCTCCGACTGGGACGCGCTCGGCGCGCTGCCGCTGTCGGAGGATCTTCGGATGAGCCTGCCCACGCCGATGGGTCCCGGCCCCGGCATGTGACCGCTACTCGCAGGAGACGCGGCGGAAGGTGTAGGGCTCGTTCACGTCGAACGCGCCGTCGTTGTTGATGCTCTCGAACAGGTCCCGCTCGGAGTGCAGCGTCCCCCGGAAGCGGTCCGGGGCGTAGAGCGACTCGCGGCGCGGGCAGTCCTGGCGGATGAGCTGCGCGCCGCCGGCGGCCTGGAAGCTCATCGTGTCGCCCTGCACGGTCCCCCGCGCCCGCATGCGCCAGGTGTGATCCATCCCGAACGCGGTGCAGGTCGCCGAGCCGGGGTTGGGGTTGCTCGGGCGGCCGGTCCAGATGCGGCTCGTGATCGTCCCCGACAGGCCGTCGCCCTCGCGGCGCACCCGCAGGATGAAGCGGACCCACGTGCGGTCGGTCGGGCGGTACTTCTGCGCCCGCCAGACGCCGGCCGCCGGGTCCTGGCAGACGCCGCCGTTGGGCAGGAGCGCTTGGCGCGGCGAGGTCCGCGAGCCCATGCCGCCGGCGGAGCCGAGGATGAGGTCGCGGGCGGCGCCCGCCGGCGGACCGGCCAGCGTCTCGGTGCCCCCGGTCCCCGACGGGTCCTCCGTCTCCCCGGGCGCCGCGGCCTCCGTCGACTCGGGCGAGTCGAGGTCCTCGGTCGGCTGCGGGGCCTCCCCGCGGGTCGCGAGGTTCTGCGGCGTCGCCTCGGGCCGCGGCGGCTCCTCGCGCGGCTCCGCCTCGGTCGGCTCGCGCGGGGTCGGCGGCGGCTCGGGCGGCGGCTCGGGCAGCGCGACGTCGAGCTGCCCGTCGACCACCGGGTCCGGCTCCATCTCGGCGGGCGGCTCGGGCGCCGGGGCCTGGTCCTGCGACGGCACGCGCGGGCTCGTGGGCGCGCGCGCGCCGTGCAGCGGCCCGTCGTTCGGACCCGCGATCTCCACCTCGATCGACTCGCCGCCGAACCCGTCGCCGTCGTCGATCCCCCCGCCCGCCATCACCCCGAACCCGGCCGTCCCGAGCGTGAACACGATGATGACGTGCACGATCCCGGAGACCAGGACCCATGGCGACAGGTACGTTCGGCGGATGGCCGCGAGCACGACGGCAGTGTAACCGGCCGGTCCGCCGGCGCCTTTGCCTGTCGTACGCTTCGGCCGGCGTCAGTCCGGGGGCGGCTCGGCGTCCTCGGGAGCTGGAGCATGATCCGCCTGACCTACTCGAACCGGAGCGAAGCGCTGCTCGACGCGCTGGTGCGCCGGCTCGCCGAGGCCCGGCGCGATCCGCTCGCGCCCACGTGGATCGTGGTCCCCAACCGCAACGTCGAGCGCTTCGTCGAGCTCGGGCTCGCGCGGCGCCTCGGGGTCGCGGCGAACCTGCGGTTCACGCGCCTCGCGCGCCTGGTCGACGCGCTGATCGAGGGCCCCGTGCTCACCGGCGACGCGCTGCGCGCCCGCGTGCTGCGCGCCCTGCTCGACGAGGCGCTCCTCGCCAGCGAGCCGTTCGCCCCGGTGCGCCGCTACCTCCACGCGGCCGGGGACGCGCCGGCGGCGACCGAGCCGCGCCGCGCCCAGCTCGCGCTGCACGTCGCGGCGCTGTTCGAGGAGTACGGCTTCAGCCGGCCCGAGCTGCTCGACGCGTGGGCCTCCGGCGAGGCGCGGTTCGCGAGCACGCCGCACGGGCCGACCGAGGCGTGGCAGGCCGCGCTGCACCGCCACCTGCTCGAGGCGCCGTGGAGCGGCGCGCCGCGGACGCTGCGGGCCGGGTTCGCCTCGCTCGGCGAGCTGCCGTTCGACGCGCTGCACGTGTTCGGGCTGAGCTACGTGGCGCGCGCGTTCGCCGAGCTGTTCGGCGCGCTCGCCGCGGCGGCGGACGTGTCGCTGTTCGTCCTCAACCCGTGCGAGGAGTTCTGGGAGGACGTGGAGACCGAGCCGGAGCTGCGGCGGCGTCGCCGGCGCGGCCAGGGCACCGAGCCGGCGTGGCTGCTCGAGGAGGAGGATCCGTTCGGGCTGAGCGTGGACACGGACACCCCGCTGCTGCGCCGCTGGGGGCGGCCGGGCCGCGAGCACGTGCGCCTGCTCGACGCGCTGACCGGCTGCGACTTCGAGGGGGCGTTCGTCGACCCGCTCCGTTCCACCGACGAACCGGCCGACGACGCGCTGCCGCTGCTCGCGCGGCTCGGTCGCCCGCCGCTGCTGCACCGGCTCCAGCACGACGTGTTGACGCGGACGCCGCGCGTGCGCGACCCGCTCCCCGCCACGTCGGACGACAGCGTGATGGTGCTCGGCTGCCCGAGCCTGCGCCGCGAGGTCGAGACGGTCGCGGCCGAGATCTGGCGCGCGCTCGACGCGACGGACGACCTGTCGTTCGACCAGATCGCGGTGCTCGTCAACGGCCCGGACGCCGGCGCGTACCTCCCGCACATCGAGGCGGTGTTCACCGCCGCGCGCCGCATCCCGTTCAACGTGACCGACCTGTCGCTCGCCGCGGTCAGCCCGATCGTCGACGGCGCGCTGCGGCTGCTCTCGCTGCCCACCGAGCGCTTCGCGCGGCCGGAGGTGCTCGCCGTCGCCACGCACCCGGCCGTGCTCGCCGGCGTCGGCGACGTGGCGCCGCAGGACTGGATCGGGCTCGTCGAGCGGCTCGGCGTGTTCTGGGGGATCGACCGCGACGACCTGACGGGGACGTACGTGGCCGACGCCGATCGGGTGAGCTTCGAGCAGGGCATCACGCGCATCGCGCTCGGCGCCTTCTGCGCGGCGGACGAGGACGGTGAGCCGCGGCACGTCGAGGTCGACGGGCAGCGCTACTTGCCGGAGGAGGCGCCGGTCGGCTCGACGACGGAGGCGCGCTTCGCGCTGCTCGCGCGCTCGCTGTCGAGCGACGTCCGCTTCGCGCAGGGGGCGTCGCTGAGCCTCGCCGACTGGGCGCGCTTCACCGGCGCGATGTTGCAAGCCTACCTGACGCCGTCGGACGAGCGCGAGGCGGGCGCGCTGCGCCGAGTGCTCGCGGTGGCCGAGGGCCTCGCGGAGCTGGACCTCGACGGCGCGCCGGTGCGCTGGGAGGTCGCGTTCGAGCTGCTGAGGGGCCCGCTCGAGGAGCTCGCCGGGACGCGCGGGCAGCACCTGGCGGACGGCGTGGTGGTGTCCTCGCTGGTCCCGATGCGCGCGATCCCGTTCCGGGTGATCTTCGTGCTCGGGCTCGGCGAGGGGCGCTTCCCCGCCGCCGACCGGCGTGACTCGATGGACCTGCGCGCGGCGCGCCGGCAGGCCGGCGACGTGACCCCGCCCGAGCGCGATCGGTACACCTTCCTCGAGACGCTGCTCAGCGCGCGCGACCGGCTGGTGCTCAGCTACGTGGCGCGCGACGAGCAGACCGGCGACCCGCTCGCGCCGAGCGCGGTGGTGGCCGAGCTGCTCGACGTGATCGAGGAGGGGTACCTGCCCGGGGCGCGCGGCGCGCTGCACCGGACCGACGTCCCGCTGCGCCGGCACGAGGACGAGGCGCAGCGCGACGTGCTCGAGGAGGCGGGCGCGGAGCACCGGGCGCGTCGGCTCGGCCAGCAGCTGCGCGCGGCGCTCGGCGACGACCCGCCCCGGCTGGTGCCGTCGGACGCGGCGCGGAGCGTCGCGCGCGACCGGGCGATGGAGCGCTTGCTCGGGCTCTCGCCGCTGCCGCGCGGCGACGCGGCGCGCGAGCGGGCCCCGCGCGTGCGCCTCTCGGTGGCCGCGCTGCGCCGCTTCCTCGAGTGCCCGCTGCAGGGCTGGACGCGCGCGGTCCTGCGGCTCGACGGCGACGATCCGGGCGGCGAGGCGAGCGCGGCGGAGGAGCCCTTCGCGCCGTCCCGCCTCGAGGAGACGATCGTGCTGCGCTCGAGCTTCGCGGACGCGGTGCTCCGCGGCGAGCCCGCGGAGGCGGTGTACCGGCAACGGGTGGAGGCGGCGATCGCGCGCGGGCGGTGGCCGCTGGGCCCGATCGCCGCGCTGATCGCGCACGACCACGCGGCGGTGCTCGAGGCGTGGGCCGAGCGCTACGAGGCGCTGCGCGCGGCGTCGGCGCGCCGCCTGCGCGTGGGCGCCGCGCTGTCGAGCCGCGGCGGCGTCGAGGCGCGGGACGCGATCGTGCTGCGCTTCGACGACGACCCGCGCGACCCCGGCTCGGGGCGGCCGCTCGCGGTCGAGCTGGTGGGCGCGACCGAGCTGCTGATCGACGGCGCGTCGGTGAGCCTGCTGCTGCGCCACCGCGGCGGCGCGCGCGGCCGGAGCGAGGAGCTGCGCCACGGCCTGCGCGCGTTCTTCGACCAGGCGGTGCTCGCCGCGCTGGGCGAGGGCGGCGCGCCGCACGCCTCGGTGCAGCTGTACCCGGACCGCGATCGTCCGGTCCGCCACGTCTGCGCGCCGATCGGCGCGGACGAGGCGCGCGCGTGGCTGTCGGTGCTCGCGCGCGACCTGCTGGGCGAGGCGCACCCGTACCTGTTCCCGATCGACGCGGTGCTCCCGTTCGCCGACCGCTTCGACGACGCGGACGGCGACGCGCTCGTCGCGTCGGTCGAGCAGGTGCGCGAGCGTCTCGGCGGCGGCCAGTCGCGCTGGGGGCCGGTGCGCGACGCGGTGACCCGACCGGCGCCCGAGGCCGGCCGCGCCGAGGCGATGGCCGAGCGCCGCTTCGGGCCTTGGCTCCGCCGCCTCGGCGCGGGAGGCGCGCGATGATCGCCTGGCGCGCGCACGGGGCCGCGAGGGTCGCGGCCGGGCTCGGCCGCCACGACGGATGGCCTCCCGAGCTGTCGGACGCGGCGCTCGACCGGCTCGCCCGCGCGGACGTCGCGCCGGAGCAGGCGCACGTCGCGTGGGAGCTGGCCCGCCTGCCCCCGGGCCTGACCGAGGACGAGCGCGGGGCCCTGTGCGCGCTCGGGGTGCTCCTGCACGAGGCGCTGGCCCGCGGGTCGACGCGGCTCGCGCTCGCCGAGCTGCCGGCGCGCGCCGCCGCGGTGCTCGGCGACCGCGAGGTCGCGGCGCGGATCGAGGCGGCGCTCGGGGCCGGGAGGTTCGACGCGGTGGTCGGGCCCGGCCGGCCGCTCGAGATCGAGGGCGAGTTCCTCTACGCGCAGCGGGTCCGCGCGGTCGAGCGGCGGCTCGCGGCGAGGATCCGCGAGCGCCTCGGCCGGCCCGAGGGCCCGGACCCCAGCGCCGCGGTCGAGGCCGTGCTCGCGCGGCCGGCGATCGGCCCGCGTGGGCCGGTGGTGCTCACCGACGAGCAGCGCGCCGCCGTCACCACCGCGCTGCGCGCGCCGCTGTCGATCCTCAGCGGTGGGCCCGGGACGGGCAAGACCTCGATCATCGTCGCGATCCTCCGCGCCGCGCTGCAGCTCGGCGCGCTCGAGCCGGAGTCCATCGCGCTCGCCGCGCCCACGGGCAAGGCGGCCGATCGGATGCGCTCGTCGATCGAGTCGGCGCTGTCCGCGGTGGCCGAGCCGCTCGCGAGCGACGCGCGCCTGCTCGAGGCGCTGCCCACCCCGCGGACGATCCACCGCCTGCTGGCGTGGTCGCCGTCGCGGCGCGCCTTCTCGCACCACGAGACCAACCCGCTGAGCGCGCGCCTGGTGGTGCTGGACGAGGGGTCGATGATCGACGTGTTCCTCATGGAGCGCGTCGTCGCCGCGCTCGCGCCCTCGGCGACGCTGGTGGTCATCGGCGACGCGGATCAGCTCCCCTCGGTGGCGGCGGGCGCGGTGTTCCGCGACCTCGCGACGCGGGTCCCCACGGTGCGGCTCACCGAGAGCCACCGCGTCGACCCGACCCGGCCGGAGGGCTCGCACATCCTCGAGGTCGCCGCCGCGGTCAACGCCGGCCGTCGCCCGGCCACGCTCGAGGGTCCGGGCGCGTACCTGCGCGCCGTCGACGCGACGGGTCGTCAAGCGTTCTTGCGATCGTGGCTGGAGCGCGCGCGCCTCGGCGACGGCGCGCGGCGGACGTTCGTCCGGGCCGACGACGGCTGGGACGCGCCCGAGCTCCTCGCGCGCCTGTTCGATCGCGCCGAGCGCCGGGCCCTGCTGTGCGTGACCCGCCGCGGCTGGCGGCCGACGAGCGTCGACGCGGTCAACGCGTGGATGCACCGCGAGGTCGCCGGGCAGGAGCGGTGGACCGCCGGCGAGCCGGTGATCGCGATGCGCAACGACTACGAGCACGGGGTGTTCAACGGCGATCGGGGGGTGCTGCTGTGGGTCGCCGACGCGCCGCGCGCGCCGCAGCGGCTCTGCGCGGTGTTCCGGCGCGAGGCCTCGTTCGTCGCGCACCCGCTCGAGGCGATCCGCCCGACCCTGGAGCTCGGCTGGGCGACGACGGTGCACAAGGCGCAGGGCAGCGAGCACGACGAGGTCGCCCTGCTGCTGCCCCAGCAGGATCACCCACGCCTGCTCACCCGCGAGGTCGTCTACACCGCGATCACCCGCGCCCGGCGGCGGGTCGAGATCGTCGGCGACCCCGCGCTGCTCGACGCCGCGGTGTCGCGCCAGATCGACCGCTCGAGCGGCATCGCGGAGCGCCTGCGTTAGCAGGGCGCCCCAAGCGACCTGCTACCCGTGCCCCTGCCCGTGCCCGTGCCCGTGCCCGCTCCGAAGCGGCTCGAGCCCGCCGATGCTGTCGAGCCCGCCGAAGAGCCGCCCGATGGCCCACGAGATGCTCGTCAACTCATCGGGGCTCGGCCCCCCGGATCTTCGGGCACGGGCATGCGCGCTTCGCGCGCGGCACGGGTGCTAGCGGTGCGCGCGCAGGAACGCGAGCGCGGGCTCGACGAAGAACTCGTGGCCGCGCGGGCCGACCTCGACGCCGAGCGCGTCGGCCGCGTCCATCGCTTCGAACACCGGGCGGACCGAGTCGGCGAGCGCGTCGTGCTGCATGGACTCCTCACGCCCCCGCACCGCGAGCAGCGGCCGGGGCGCCACGAGCGCGAACCAGTCCTCCTGGCGCAGGATCCGGTTGGCGCCCGGGACCAGCGTGCAGCCGTGCGGCGGGTCGACGTGCTCGCCGCCCGCCACCCCGAGCGCGGGGCCCAGCCGGCCGCCGTAGCCCTGCACGATCACCGGCGAGACGCTCTCGTCGAGCGCGGCGTACGCGAGCGCCAGCCGACCGCCGAGGGACGCGCCGGCGACGGCGACCCGGTCGGCGTCGACGTTCGGCTGCGCGCGCAGCACCGCGAGCGCCGCCGCCGCGTCGCGCGCCGCGACCGACTCGTAGAAGGTCCCCGCGACGAGCGCGTTGTAGGCGATCAGCCGGTGGCTCGCCTCGCCCGACAGCGGGCCGAAGCCGCGCAGCTCGAACGCGAGCACGATGAAGCCCCCCCGCGCGAGCCGCACCGCCGCCGAGTTGAGGTAGGTGTCGTCGGTCGTCGCGTACGCGTCGATCCCGCTTTGCCCCGGGCCGACGTGCCCGTGGAACAGCAGCACCGCGCGGCGGCGTCCCTCGACGCCGCGCGGGCGCACGAGGTACGCGGGCAGCGACGCGCCGTCGAAGGACGTGAGCTCGACGAGCCGCCGCTCGACTCCGTCGACCGTCTCGGGATCGCCCACCGTGTGGGGCGGGACCTCGGCCGGCGCGCCGTCGACGCCGTAGAGCGCCTGCAGCTCGGCGCGGACCGTCCGCTGCCAGGCCCGGAGCGCCTCGGCGTCGCCCCCGTGGGGGCGGGGGTGGACGGGCTCCTGCTCGGCGGCGAGCGCGCGCAGGGTCGGGTCCCCGCTCGGCTCGAAGCGAGCGGCGGGTGTGTCGGCCGCCATCCACTGGTCCACCGCGACCGACGCGCGGGCGTACAGCGACTGCGTCGCCTCGGCCCAGCCGCCGGTGACCAAGAGCCCGAGCAGCGCGAGCGCGAGCGCGACCACGGCGCGAACCCGGTGCGCCTCGAACCACCACAGCGCCAGGCCCGAGAGCGCGCCGGCCGCGAGCAGGGCCACCCCCACGACGATCATGACGGGCCCATACCACGCGCCCGCGCGCGTTCGAACGCGAACGAGGCGCCCGATCGCTCGGGCGCCTCGTCGCGTGTCACCGCGAGTCGCGGGGGTCTAGCCGCAGAAGTTGTAGCCGCGGCGGCAGCTCGAGCTGCAGTCCGGGCTGCCGCTCTGGTCGACCTCGAAGCCCCAGATGTTGACGCTGATGTCGGTGTCGTCGTCGTCGCCGTTGCACCAGTGCGTGTAGCCGTTCGACATCGAGGTGCCGCCGCGGATGAACGAGTTCGTCTGCAGGCGCGTGTCGTCGTGGCAGTTGTGACCGCCGCCATCGGACCAGGCGCTGTAGCCGGTGTGGCAGGTGCGGAGGGTCCAGCTCGGGAGGTAGTCGTCGCCGTCGGTGGTCTCGTAGTACTGGTGCAAGCACTTGCGCGGCATCGTCGTGCCGCAGGCGCCGTGGTTGCAGTTGTTGTGGACGTGCGCCCACGCCGAGTTCTGCCAGCGGTACTGCGACGTCGCGCTGTGGCGGCCGAACTCGTAGATCTCCTTGTCGCGGATGTCGATGTAGTAGTAGCCGGCCCCGCCGGTCCAGTACCCGTCCTCGGGCCCGTCGCTCGAGCCGTACGCCACGTCCCCGGTGTCACCCTCGACGGTCAGCGCGGGGAGCGCGCGCTCGGCGCGCGCCTCGTTGTAGGTCTGCAGCTCCTGCTCGTACACGTCGGCCGCCTGCGCCGCGAAGTCGTGAATGGCGCGGACCTCGGGGGCGAGCTGCCCGAACAGCTCGGGGCCGACCTGCGCCTCGATGTCGGCGTGCAGGGTCGCGGCCGCCTCGGTGGCCAGCCGGAAGAGGATCTCGTTGGAGGCCGCCTCGGGCGTGTCCTCGACCTGGCGCTGGAGGATCTCCGGCCACTGGTCGTTCAGCCATCCGTCGCCGCCCTGCTGCGTGTAGAAGACGTAGCCGTCCTCGTCGGTGAAGCGCGCGTCCACCTCGAAGTCGGGCGACTCCGCGTCCTCGCGGTACGCCTCGCGGGTCGGCTGACCGCGCAGCGACTCCATGTAGATGACGACGTCGGCCGAGCGGTACGCCAGCGAGAGCGAGCCGACCTCCGCGTCGAGCACCGTCAGGCCCTGGGGCAGCCCCTCGACGTCGGACGCCGTGGTCTCGGCCATGCAGCCGGTCAGGCTGGCAACTAGGAAGGCGTACAGGGTCAGACGTCGCATGGTGAGGATCCTCCGTTGGTGACACCGAGGACGTAGCAATGCCTGATCCGCCGACGTTCTGGTGGATTAGCGGAGAATCCACACACCTCATGCCCTATTTGTGAACACCAAACGTGTTCACAAACAAAACAGTGTCCTCTTATTGAGCATCGGAATCGTTCACTCGAAGTGAGCGTCGAACCCGCCCCGCTAGAGCGCGCTCTCGATGTGCACCACGCGGCCGCCGCTCGCGTCGGCTTCGTGCGCCGCGCGGCCGACCGTACCGACGACGACGTCCGTGACGCCCTCGGAGAGCGTCTCGTCGGGCACGAAGGTGAAGACGTTCGGGTCGGAGCTCGAGACGATCCAGCCCGTGTCGGCGAAGCGCTCGACGGCGGGGTCCCCCGCCGCGGAGCCGGCCCGCTGCGCGGCGTCGTGCCGGAGCGCGAGCCGCGCGCGATCGGCGACGTCCGAGCCGCCCTCGCCGTCCGGTACGACGACCACGGTGCCGTGCTCGAACAGCGCCCACGCGCGCTCGTTGGAGAGGAGCCGGCGCAGCGGATGGAGGTACGGAGGGGGAGGCAGGTCCATGCCCGATCCGCTATGCGCGGGTCGGCCGATCACCAGCGGCTCGGAAGTGGGCGATCCGTCCGCCCGCGCGGACGTGCGCGGCCTCTCGCGCCGTCAGACCGTGCGGGATCGCGACCGGATCGCCGCCGTCGACCCGCACGGTGACCTCGCCGGCGCGTTCGAGCGCGGCGAGGCCCTCGATCCGTAGCGTCTGCCCGCGCGCGATCTCCAGCTCCACGCCGTCGAGCGCGAGCGGCAGCACCCCGTAGTTGATGAGGTTCGCGCGGTGGATGCGCGCGAAGCTGCGGGCGATCGCGACGCGCAGCCCGAGGAGGCGCGGCGCGAGGGCGGCGTGCTCGCGGCTCGACCCCTGCCCGTAGTTCTCGCCCGCGACGACCGCGTGGTCGCCCGCCTCTCGGGCGCGCCGCGGGTACTCGGGGTCGATCTGCTCGAACGTGAACTCGGCGATCTTCGGCAGGTTGCTGCGGTGGGGCAGCACGCGCGCGCCGCCCCGGAGGATCTCGTCGGTGCTCACGTCGTCGCCCATCGCGAGCAGCACCGGCAGCTCGAGCGCGTCCGGCAGGGGATCGAGCCGAGGCATCGGCTCGATGCTCGGCCCCATCACCAGCTCGGCGCGCCCGACCTCGGCCTCGTCGAAGCGCCGCGGCGGCTCGGCGTCGACGCGCGGCGGCGCCTCGATCGCGGGCGGGTCCCCGCCGAGCCGCCGGGGATCGGTGATCTCGCCTCGGAGCGCCGACGCGGCCGCGGTCTCCGGGCTGCACAGGAACACGGAGTCCTCCGCGGTGCCGCTGCGGTCGGGGAAGTTCCGCGGCACCGTGCGCAGGCTGTTGCGCCCGCTCGCCGGCGCCTGGCCCATGCCGATGCACCCGTTGCAGCCCGCCTGGTGCACGCGCGCCCCCGCGGAGACGAGCGTGCTCAGGTGCCCGCTCGCGAGCAGCTGCAGCAGCAGCTCGCGCGACGTGGGGTTGATGTCCAGGCTGACGTGCGGCGGCACGCGGGACCCTCGGACGATCTCGGCGACCGCGGCGAAGTCGCGGAAGCCCGGGTTGGCGGAGCTCCCGACGTACGCCTGATAGATCGGCTCGCCCTCACACTCGCGGACCGGCACGACGTTGCCCGGGCTGGTGGGCTTGGCGATCAGCGGCTCGAGCGCGGACAGGTCGACCGAGTCCTCGACGTCGTAGCCCGCACCGGGCTCGGCGCGCAGCGCGCGCCAGTCGTCGACGCGGCCGGCCCGTTCGAGGAACGCTCGCGTCTGCTCGTCGGACGGGAACACGCTCGTCGTCGCGCCGAGCTCGGCGCCCATGTTCGCGATGACGTGGCGGTCCATCGCGCCGAGCGTCGCCACGCCGGGGCCGTGGTACTCGAGGATCCGGCCGACGCCGCCGCTCACCCCGTGGCGGCGCAGCAGCTCGAGGATCACGTCCTTGGCGCTGACCCACGGCGGCAGCGCGCCGGTGAGCTCGATCCCCCAGACCTGCGGCATCTCGATGACGTAGGGCTCGCCGGCCATGGCGAGCGCCACGTCGAGGCCGCCCGCGCCCATCGCGAGCATCCCGAGCGAGCCCGCCGCGCACGTGTGGCTGTCGGAGCCGAGCAGCGACCGGCCGGGCACTCCGAAGTGCTGCATGTGCACGGGGTGGCTCACGCCGCCGCCCGGCGGGCTGAAGCGCACGCCGAACCGGCGACACGCGCTCTCGAGGAAGAGGTGGTCGTCGGGGTTGCGGTGGTCCTGCTGGATCAGGTTGTGGTCCACGTACTGCGCGCTCACCTCGGTGCGCACCCGATCGACGCCGAGCGCGTCGAGGGCCAGCATCACCAGCGTCCCGGTCGCGTCCTGGGTCAGCGTCTGGTCGACGCGCAGCGCGATCTCCTCGCCCGGGCGGACGGCGCCGTCGACTCGGTGCGCCTCGATGAGCTGGTGGGTCAGGTTGGCGGCCATGCGAACACGCCGTGCACGGATCGGACCCTCGGCGCGGCGCTCCGATCGCGCCACGTTGACCGTGGCCCGCTGCCACGATCGAGGCGATCTCGCGGGCGTGGCGATCGATCGCGACTCGTGGGTCTCGGCGCGCGGCTTGCTCCTGGGCAGGGGCGATGGTCGACGACGCATCGGCGCGAGAGGGGCAGCGCGAGGAGCTGCGCCGCTGGATCGAGCGCTTCGATCGGCTCGTGGACGAGGAGGGCTCGGAGGCGGGCTCGCGGGTGCTCGCGCAGCTGTCGCGGCGCGCGCGCGGGCGCGACGTCCCGGTGCCGATCGCGCCGGAGGCGCCGCCGTTCGTGAACACGCTCGGGCCGGCCGATCCGGCGCGCTACCCCGGCGACCGCGACCTCGACGCGCGCGTCGAAGCGCTGGTGCGCTGGAACGCCCTGGCGATCGTGGCGCGGGCCAACCGGCGCGCGCCCGGGATCGGCGGCCACGTGGCGAGCCACGCGTCGGCGGCGACGCTGCTCGAGGTCGGGTTCCAGCACTTCTTCCGCGGCGCGGGCCACCCCGAGGGCCCGGACCGCCTGTTCCTGCAGGGGCACGCGTCGCCGGGCATCTACGCCCGCGCGTTCCTCGAGGGCCGCCTCGACGAGGCCGACCTCGATCGGTTCCGGCGCGAGGTCGGCGGCGGGGGCCTGAGCTCGTACCCGCACCCCCGGCTGATGCCCGACTTCTGGGAGACCCCTACCGTGTCGATGGGGCTCGGGCCGCTGATGGCGATCTACCGCGCGCGCTTCGACCGGTACCTGCGCGCCCGCGGGATCACCGACACCGCGCCGCACACGTGGGCCATCGTCGGCGACGGCGAGATGGACGAGCCGGAGTCGACCGGCGCGCTCGCGATCGCGTCGCGCGAGCGCCTGTCCAATCTGACGTTCGTCGTCGACTGCAACCTGCAGCGCCTCGACGGGCCGGTCCGCGGCAACGCGCGCGTGATCTCCGAGCTCGCGAAGCGCTTCGCCGGGGCGGGCTGGCGCGTGATCCAGGTGGTGTGGAGCGACGCGATGCACGCGCTGCTGGCGTCCGACCATGGGCCGCGGCTGCGCGAGGTCCTGGCGCGAACGGTCGACGGGCAGTGGCAGCGTCTGGCCGCCGAAGGGACCGCGGCGCTGCACGCGCACCTCGCCGACGGCGACGAGGCGCTGGCCGCCGCGATCGAGGAGGTCGGCCCCATCCGGCGCGGGGGGCACGACTGGCCGTCGCTCACCGCGGCGTTCGAGGCGGCCCGCGACGAGCGCGACCGGCCCGTCGTGATCCTCGCGCACACCGTCAAGGGCTCTCTGCTCGGGCCATCCGCCGAGGCGCTCAACGTCGCGCACAAGGCCAAGGACCTCGACGACGACGCGCGGCTGGCGCTCCGTGATCGGCTCGACCTCGACCTGCCCGACGACGCGGCGCGGGCCCTCGAGTACGCGCGCCCCGGGCCGGACGCGCCGGTGACGCGGTACCTGCGCGAGCGCCGGCGGATCCTCGGCGGGCCGCGGCCGCGCCGGCGGGCGCGCGAGCCCGAGCTCGACGCGATCGACGCCGCCCCGCTCCAGGACTTCTTCGGTGGCAGCGAGCGCGAGGTGACCACCACCGCGTGGCTGGTCCGCCTGCTCGGGCAGCTCGCGCGCGACGAGGCGCTCGGGCCGCGCGTGGTCCCGATCGTGCCCGACGAGGCGCGCACGTTCGGCGTCGAGGCGCTGTTCGACCGGCTGGGGATCTACCGCCCGGGCGGACAGCGATACGAGCCCGTCGACGCCGACGTGCTGATGACCTACCGCGAGGAGGAGGACGGCGTGATCCTCGAGGAGGGGATCACCGAGGCCGGCGCGATGGGCTCGTTCATCGCCGCCGGCACCCAGCACGCCAACGGCGGGCCGGCGATGATCCCGTTCTATCTGTTCTACTCGATGTTCGGCCTGCAGCGGGTCGGCGACCTGATCTGGGCGGCCGGCGACGCCCGCGCGCGAGGCTTCTTGATCGGCGCGACGAGCGGGCGCACCACGCTCAACGGCGAGGGCCTCCAACACCAGGACGGCCACAGCCACCTGTGGGCGCACGCGATCCCGAGCCTGCGCTGCTACGACGCGGCGTACGGCTACGAGGTCGCGGTGATCGTCGAGGACGGCCTGCGGCGCATGCTCGTCGAGGGCGCCGAGGAGATCGTCTACCTCACCGTCTCCAACGAGCCGTTCCCGATGCCCGCGCTGCCCGAAGGCGCGCGCGAGGGCATCGTCCGCGGGATGTACCCCGTGCTGCGCGACGACGACGCGCAGGTCTCGCTGCTGGGCGCGGGCATGCTGCTGCGCGAGGCGCTGCGGGCGCAGGAGCTGCTGCGCCGCGACCACGGGGTGCGGGCGGACGTGTACGCGGTGACCAGCTTCTCGGAGCTGCACCGCGACGCGTCGAGCGCGGCGCGCGCGGCGCGCCTCCGGCCCTCCGAGGCGCCGCCGACGCCGTGGGTCCGCGAGGTGCTCGGCGACCGCGCGCGCCCGGTGGTGGCGGTGAGCGACTGGGTCGCGTCGCTGCCCGATCTCCTCGCGCGCTGGATGCCCGGCCCGCTCAGCTCCCTGGGCACCGACGGATACGGGCGCAGCGACACCCGCGCCGCGCTGCGCCGTCACTTCGAGGTGGACGCAGAGCACGTGGCGGTGGCCGCGCTCGCGAGCCTGGCCGCGGACGGATCGATCGCGCCCCGGGTCGTCGACGACGCGATCGAGGCCTACGGCATCGACCCTCGTCGCCCCGACCCCTTCACCCTGTAGAGAGAAACGAACATGGACGTCAAGCTCCCCGCGCTCGGAGAAGGAAAGGACACCGGCGTGGTCCTCGGTGTCCTCGTCGCCGAGGGCGACGAGGTCGAGGCCGACCAACCCCTGATCGAGATCGAGACCGACAAGGCCACGGCGGAGGTCCCCGCTCCGCGCGCGGGCACGATCACGCGCGTCGCGGTCGCGCGCGGCGACGAGGTGAGCACCGGCGACGTGGTCGCGACGCTCGACGTCGGCGAGTCCGACGACGACGACCCGCACGACGACGACCAGGACGACGACGACCAGGACGACGACGAGTCGCGAGAGCGAGCCTCCGACGAAGCCCCGGACGACGAGGAGACCGACTCGCCGGACCCGGACCCGGACCCGGACCCGGACCCGGACCCGGACCCGGACCCGGACCCGGACCCGGACCCGGACCCGAGCGGCCACGTCGCCTCGCCGTCGGTCCGCAAGCTCGCGCGCGAGCTCGGCGTGGACGACCTGAGCCGCGTGGCCGCGACCGGCCACGGGGGCGTGGTCACGCTCGAGGACCTCAAGAGCCACGTCCGCCACGCGCTTCGGGGCGACGACGAGCCGACGTCCAGCCTCCCGGACCTGTCGCGGTGGGGCGAGGTCGAGCGCCGCCCTCTGCCGGCGCTGCGGCGCGCGATCGCCGAGAACGTGACGCGCTCTTGGGAGATGATCCCGCACGTCACGCAGGGCGACGAGGCGGACGTCACCGATCTCTCCGACGCGCTCGAGGCGATCGAGGCGCGCGCCGAGCGGACCGTCTCACCGACGGCGCTCGTCGTCGCGGTCGTCGCTCGCGCGCTGCGGCGCTTCGAGTCGATGCGGTCGGCGGTGGACCCGGCGGCGGGGCAGCTCATCGTGCGCGACTACGTTCACGTCGGCGTCGCCGTCGACACCGAGCGCGGGCTCCTCGTGCCCGTGGTGCGGGACGCGGACACACGCGGGCTCGTCGAGATCGCGACCGAGGTCGAGCGGCTCGCCCAGCGCGCGCGCGAGGGCGCGTTGGACGCGGAGCAGATGCAGGGGGCCGCGTTCACGGTCACCAACCTCGGCGGCCTCGGGACGACGACCTTCACGCCGATCGTGCCGTGGCCGCAGGTCGGCATCCTCGGCGTCGGCCGCATGGCGCCTCGCGTGGTGCCGGACGCCGACGAGCTGACGACCCGCACGCTCCTGCCGCTGTCGCTCAGCTACGACCACCGCGCCGTCGACGGCGCGGACGCGGCGCGGTTCCTGCGCTGGATCTGCGAGGCGATCGAGCGGCCGCTCACGCTCGTCGCGTGAGGCGACACACCCGGGGCAGCGCGCGGCGCGTCCTCGACCGCCTCCGCGACGCGGGGGGG
>Ga0070728_10003875_pt1 | contig 16037 bp, 10 predicted proteins | sample tdDd471_FD_66723 | JGI IMG/M metagenome (GOLD analysis project Ga0070728, IMG submission 66723) | Marine sediment microbial communities from the Atlantic coast under amendment with organic carbon and nitrate - tdDd47.1 | ecosystem: Environmental > Aquatic > Marine > Coastal > Sediment | place...
GCGGGCTGCGCCCGCCACCATTGCTGGCGATTTTTCATAAGTTGATACAAGCCATGGAGGCTGTGAATACGGTTTCGTGACTACAATGGTATCGGTTGCGTCATTTGAGTCACTGTTTACGGGCGAAGCCCGTCAGCGAATGCGATGACCTGAGGAACGAAGGTCAGGAGCATTCGCAACCTGGGGTGCAGGGGATTATCCCCTGCCCGCCGGAGGCAATGTTTTTTATTATACTATGCATGGAGATGCAGACATGAGAGAGATTACGCCCGGCATGGGCAGAGATATGCAGACAGTGACCCTTCCGGGGTCCAAGAGTTACTCCCACAGATTGCTCATTGCCGCGGCGTTGGCCGACGGGGAGAGCCGAATCACAGGGCTTTTAAGGAGTGAAGACACGCTTCTCACACGGGACGCGCTTCGGGCCTTTGGGGCGGTGATCGAAGATGACGGCGAGGCCATGGTGGTGACGGGCACCGGCGGTAAGTTGAAAGCCTGTGCGGAGCCGATTTACCTGGCCAACTCCGGGACATCCATGCGGCTTCTCACGGGGATTGCCGCGTTGGGGCAGGGGGAGACCGTGCTGACGGGGACCCAGCGCATGTCCGAGCGTCCCATTGAGGATCTGCTGGTGGCCATGCGTGAGGCCGGTGTGCCGGCCGAGTGCGTCAATCCCACCAATTGTCCGCCCGTGAAGGTGACGGGAGGTCTTCTCAAAGGCGGGAAGGTGACCCTGGACTGCCGCATCAGCAGCCAGTTTCTCTCCTCGCTTCTGCTGGCCGGTCCTTATGCTGAAGAAGGCATCGAGGTGACCGTGGCTGGCGAGCTGGTCTCCAAGCCGTATGTTGAGATCACCCTGGATATCATGGATCGGTTCGGCATCGAGGTGACCCACGAGGACTTCAAGACGTTTCGGGTGGCGGCAAATCAGAGCTACAAGCCTGGCACCTACCACTGCGAGCCCGACGGCTCCAATGCCAGCTATTTCTGGGCAGCGGCCGCCGTCACGGGAAAGAGCGTCAAGGTGATGAACGTGACCCGGAAATCCCGTCAGGGGGATGTGGGGTTTGTGAACGTGCTTGAGAAGATGGGGTGCACGGTTCTCCACGAAGAGGACGGCACCACCGTCACCGGTGGGGACCTTTCCGCCGTTACCGTGGATATGTCCCTGATGCCCGATGTGGTCCCCACTTTGGCCGTTGTGGCTGCCCACGCCAAAGGGACCACCGTCATTGAGAACGTGGCCCACCTGCGGGAGAAGGAGTGTGATCGCCTGGGTTGTGTGGCCACCGAGCTTCGCAAGATGGGCATTGACGCCGTGGCAAAAGAGAGCAGCTTGGAGATCACCGGTGGTGCGCTTTCCGGGTCTGAGGTGGAAACCTACGACGATCACCGCATGGCCATGAGCTTTTCAATTGCCGGACTCACCACGCCGGGGGTTCGTATTCTGGACCCCGGCTGCGTAAAAAAGTCCTTTCCCAATTACTGGGATGTATTTGATACATTGCAATAAAGGCCATGAAAAAGCACCTCCGGCGGCCAGGGGATGATCCCCTGGACCCCAGGTTGCGAATGCTCTCGCCCCTCTCTCCTCAGGAAGAGAGCATTCGCGGAGATTTTCTTAGAAGGCAATCTGAACCTGTTTGTCAAGCTCAGGCCATGAGAATCAGCAACCGTTTGGCTCCCTGCAGGGCCGCCGGAGGCACCATTGAACGCCTACGGACAATTCAGAAACAGCGAGGCAAGCCCTATGTCCAACAACATCTACCTTACAGGCTATCGATGCACGGGAAAGAGCACCGTGGGAAAGATCCTTGCCGAACGGGCTCACAAGTATTTCATTGATACCGACGGTTTTATCATCGGATACGCCGGCGCCAGTATTGATGACATTGTGAAGCGTGAAGGCTGGGACGGTTTCCGAAAGTTGGAGCGGTTCGCCTTAAGGCAGGTGGCCGGTGGGGAAAGACAGGTGGTGGCCACGGGGGGCGGGATTATTTTGAACCCTGAGAACCGAAGCCTCATGCGACAGACCGGCTACGTGGTCTGGCTGAAGGCCCGGGTGCATACCCTTGCCAGGCGCATGACGGCCGATGCCGCGACTGCGACACAGAGGCCCTCGTTGACCGGGGCCAGTGTGGAGGATGAAATCGCTGCGGTCCTTGAGGAGAGAGAACCTTTTTACCGGGTGGCCGCCCATTTGACGATAGAGACGGACGGCATGTCGCCTGAAGAGGTGGCCGAAGAGATTCTGCGGCAGATCAAGGCCGAGCGCTCAGAACAAAAACAGGCGCATTAGAACCCCGATGGCTCTGACGGATATCACTTGCCCAAAAGCTGCCTCCGGCGGCAAGGTGTGCCACCTTGAAAGCAGGTACCGGTTGCGATTTTAAAGAGACATTCGTTCATGGCCACTGCTTAAGACCTGTTTGGTAAACTTTTTGGTCATTATTCAGCCTGCCTCCGGCGGGTCGTTTTTTGAAAAAAGCTCCGCAAAAAAGTTCCGGTTATAATTTCCTTTGCCCTTAGCCCCTGCAGGGCTAAGGGCAAAGGAAACTACAGGCTCGTTAAGCCCAAACTATACGGCTTACCAACACCGGCGATGCAATCGAAATTGTGCTCAAGACCTGTTTGTCAAACTTTTCAAAAGTTTGGCCCCCGGCAGGGCCGCCGGAGGCAACTTTCAGGTGTGGTCCCAGAAAATAGAACGCTGCGATGCGAAGACGATAACAGGAGATAGTGTGATGGCAGGCAATACCCTTGGCAGTTTGTTTCGAATAACCACATGGGGGGAGTCCCATGGAGATGCGGTGGGGGTGGTGATTGACGGAGCCCCCGCAGGGATTCCTTTCACCGAAGGCCATGTTCAGGCGTGGCTCGACCGCCGGAAACCCGGTGGCGCAAAAACCAGCACCTCCCGCAAAGAGCCGGACATGGCCCGTATCCTTTCGGGGACCTTTAAGGGCAAAACCACGGGAACCCCCATCTCCATCATGGTGGAGAACCGGGATGCCCGTTCCAGCTCCTATGCCGATATCATGGACCTTTACCGTCCCGGTCACGGGGACATCACCTATGACAAGAAATACGGAATCCGGGATTACCGGGGCGGTGGACGCTCCTCAGCCCGGGAAACCGTGGGGCGGGTTGCCGCTGCGTCCCTGGCCCATCAGCTTTTGAAAGCCGAAGGCATCTCCATCTGTGCCGCCACCGTGGAGTTGGGCGGGGTGCGCGCGGAAAAAAGAGAGTATGCGACCATGGTTGAGAACTCTTACCTCTGCCCCGATGCCGAGGCCGCCCAGGCCATGGACGCACGGGTGGACGAGGTGAGGAGAAAAGGGGATTCCCTGGGGGGCGTGGTGGAGATCATAGCCGACGGGGTGCCCGCAGGGCTTGGGGAGCCTGTGTTTGAAAAACTCGACGCCGCCCTTGCCGGAGCGCTCATGGGGATCGGTGCCGTGAAAGGGGTGGAGATCGGGGCCGGGTTCGATGCGGCCCGGATGACGGGTTCTGAAAACAACGACCCCATCACACCTGACGGGTTCGCCTCCAACAACGCTGGGGGCACGCTGGCAGGGATCTCAAGCGGGGCGCCGCTGGTGATGCGTGTCGCCGTAAAGCCCATTCCTTCTATTACAAAGGAGCAGGCCACCATCAACACCAGCGGTGAGGCGGTGACCATCGAGACCCGGGGCCGCCATGACGTGGCGGCCATTCCCCGGGTGAACGTGGTGTGTGAAGCTATGGTGGCCCTGGTTCTGGCCGATCACCTTTTGAGGCAGAAGGCGGTGACATGGAACAGGTAACACTGGGCATCGTCGGAGGGAAAGGGGGCATGGGCCGCCTTTTTGACTCCTGGTTTGTGAGGCGCGGGCATCGGGTGCTCCTGGCCGACGTCAACACCGACACCACTGCCGAGGAGCTTGCGAGGCGCTGCGACCTGGTGATGATCGCCACCCCCATGGATGTGGCTCCGGCCATTGCCGAAAGCCTGGGACGCCGCATGTCCAAGGAGCAGGGACTCTTTGATATCTGCTCCCTTAAGGAAGAGATCACCTCGGTGATGATGAAATCGGCGTCGTGCGAGGTGGTGGGAACCCACCCCATGTTCGGGCCCCACACAGAAGGGGTTTCGGGCCAGAATATCATCTTGACACCGGGCCGAGGCGAGAGGTGGCTCTCTTTTCTCAAGCAGGAGTTTACCGACGGTGGAGCTCAGGTCTCCCGCATGACGCCAGAGGACCACGACCGGGCCATGGCTTTGGCCCAGGGCCTCACCCATATCGTCACCATCGCCATGGGGCGAACCCTTCAAAAGCTGGGGGTTACCCCGGATGCAGCCCTCTCCTATGCCACGCCTATCTTCAAGTTGAAGAACGATCTCATCGGGCGTCTCTTTGCTCAGGATCCGGACCTGTATGCAGCCATGGTGGGGGACAACCCCCATGTGGGCGAGCTGGTGGATGTGTTCGGAGACGCGCTGTCCGAGACGGCAGACGAGATGGTGGGGGCCGAGCGAAGCGGAGCCCTTGCCTATATGGCCAAGATCAAGGGGTTTCTGGGGGCGTCTTGCGAAGTGGGCCTTGCGGAATCCAACAAGATTTTAAAGTCTGTGGTGTAGCTGGCCCTGCCCCCGCCTTTTCGAGGCCGGGGGCATTCATTGCAGAGTACCAAATTATGGGGTCTGGGTTAACATGGTGTTTATGTATCGGAGATACCTGGTTCGAGCTCGCGTCGTTCTTGCTATGGCGGCTTTCAATTGAGACTCTCCGGTAAACTTGTCGCAGTAGTCGTTCCTGAAATTGATCCATTGAATTTGGCTGTGCTTCAGGCTGTTTGCATCATCCAAGTGTGAGGCAGCCTCTTTGTACGCTGTGTTTAACTCTCTGTCGTAAATAGCTAAACTGTCGCTTGCACATATTGCTTTTTCGATCCGTGTTGAAGCGGCGTTGCAATTGAAGCTTGGGGTGATGGGGGGCGTCGTCGAGTATTTTTTTAATAGCCCCTGAAAGCCGAGCTGAGTCTCTATGTCCGAAAAGCGAGGATTTCGTTTGATGTAAAAATCCAAATCATTGCCTTTGCTGTCTTTGATAGAGGTGTCGGCACCGGCTTGAACAAGGTAGTTAATGATTTCGATGGATGCATTTTCAGCCGCATAGGTGAGTGCGCTGCGATGAGAACGGTCTAATTTTGTGCAATAATCATAATATTTAGGGTCATGGGTTACCTCATTGATCGGCCAGCCTGAATCTACCAGATACTTAACACTGGCATAGTTGTTCATGTGAACGGCATACATCAGAAGATCCTTGTTGTAATCCGATACAATTGTGTCTGAAGGCACGCTCTTGAATAAGACGTCCAATAATTCGGGTGCGTCGAGGGCTAAGGAGTATGCGACCGGCGGTACACGTTGATATTTACCCCTCGTGTTTTCATTTAAATGATCCCAGTCGGTATAGGTCCCGTTTGCTAACTTTTCGAGGGTAGAACTGCATGCAAGGGGATGGCAGTATGCATTTGTGTAATGTTCACCTGGCATGTTTTCAATGATTTGAAGTGCTGTTGCCTGTGCTTTGTTTTTGGAAAAATCAAAGTTGTCCATATAATGCTGTGAGAGCTCTCTTACAGCATCTTTTTTTGCATTCTCATAGACCGAGAACTCACGATAACTCCAAATGTCCGTGTATTTCCATGAGTTGAAGTGTGTTCGCCATAAGCCTTTGTGATCATCATTTTTCCATTTGGACTCAACTGTTGCCCATGGTCTGTAAATGGCCCTTGAATTGTATCTCTCCCCTGCATTTGTGGGCCTTAGCGATCTGCTGTTGCTGCAGTATGACGTTAGCTTTCTGCACTGTTTTACGTAAAGTGAAACAAAAGGAAAGTCATCTTTTAACATACCAACATCATAGCGCTTCCAGTTGTCGATTGTGCAGACTGGTATTAGGCTCCTGTCGTTGGTGACTCTGTGTACGACATTGTTGCGGTTTGTCATGTATAAATTGTTGTTGTACTGGAAAAGTCTGACTCCCGAACAATAGTCGGATTCAATTGTTTGGCCTTTGTAATTCTTATTTTGGCGAATATTATCGAGCAGCGAATTGATGGAGTCAGCATCAGTCAGGTACTTGTTACAGATTTCATCTCTCCAGTTAAACCAGTATGAATATGACAGAATCATCCTTTCTTTGCCTTCTACGATGGCGTCTGCCGTGTAAAGATAACCCTTTATTCCATCAGGCTCTATTTTCTTGTATTCCAATCGGGAAACGAGGGGGGACTCAGCTATACTTTTCGGGTTTGGTGCCTCGCCCCAAAACCATTTGCCAAAATGGTGATGTGCAACGGCAACGATGGGGTCGTCCACAGAGACGTTCAGGTGTGGCACAAAGGGTTCCCATGCTGCATAGGTGGGGACGTTTGTAGAAACGATGAATAAGAATACTAAGATGTAACGTTTCATACTTTCTCCAAGTTAAGATCAGTGAAAGAGGTGTTGCTATCCTCTCTGGTTTGTGAAGCTTGGGGTATGCTTATGTAGATACCTTGCGAGATTTATGCGCTTGTAGTTATTATTACATCAGGCGTTGTTTTTTAAGTAAAGAAGAAATCTTGAGATTGATTTTGTAGTATATTTTCGGCGCAAAAATGCAGCCGTTTTTGTTTCAATCTGCCAGTGAAGTTTCTATGCCTCATTATTTGATGATTTCAGAACAGTGGCATCGGCTGGGCGATGCTGGGATTGGTGGGCCTTGAAAAATAAGAGGAAATTGAGGAATAGGGTTGATAATGTTCCTTGAAAGCTATAACATGAGTTTGCCTTGTAAACCGTGTTTTTATCCCCGCTCAAACCTACTTCCATGGAGGCCCCATGACCGAGACCAGCTACCAGGACAAACCGTGGTTCAGCAGCTACGGGGAGGGAATCCCCACCCATGTGGATTACGAAGAGATTTTTCTCACCGATTTTCTGGAGCGTTCCGTAAAACGATTTCCTGACAAGACGGCTCTGAATTTTCAAGGGTTCAAGCTGACGTACCGTGAGACGGATCGGATGGTCAGGTCCATGGCAGCGTGGTTGAAGGCCATAGGCGTTGAGAAGGGCGATCGCGTGGCGATCCTTCTTCCCAACGTCATTCCCTGCCTTGTGGGTTACTACGCCATCATGCGCGTGGGAGCCATCTGCGTGATGAACAACCCCTTGTACACCGACCGGGAGCTGTTGCATCAGTTTAACGATTCCGGGGCCAAGGTTCTCATCACCCTGGATCTTCTTGCCAACCGCATGACGGCCCTGCGAAGCAAAACCTCCATCAAAGAGATTGTGTATACCTCCATTGGCGACTACCTTCCCTTTCCCAAGAGCCTCCTCTTTCCCCTGGTGGGAAAAAAGAAGAAGCTGGCCGCTGACGTGGATCCGGCTCCGGATGTGTTCAAATGGAAGGAGGTCATCGCAGGCAACGCCCCCACCGAGTTTCGTGAGGAGGTATCCTTAGATGACGTGGTTATGTACCAGTACACCGGGGGGACCACGGGGGTCTCTAAAGGTGTGATGCTCACCCATCGCAACCTCTCCTTTCAGATCCAACAGGCCGGTGCCTGGTTCCCGGACTTTGTGGAAGGGGAGGAGGTCTGCATTGCGGCCCTGCCTTTTTTTCATATCTTCGGTCTTACCTGTGCCATGAACTACCCCATTGCCATGGGCTGGGAGATGGTTTTGGTTCCTAAGCCCCAAGGGCCGCAGCTTCTGGAGTGTATTCGTAAATTCAGGCCAACCTTTGCTCCGCTGGTTCCCACCATGTACATCGGCATGCTTAATGATCCGGCCATCAACAAGACCGATCTCACCTCCATCAAGGGCTGCTTCTCCGGAAGCGCTCCCTTGCCCGTGGAGATCACCAAAGAGTTTGAGAAGCGCTCCGGCTCCGTTATTGTGGAGGGGTTCGGAATGACCGAGTCCAGCCCGGTGACCCACATGAACCCCTTCAGCGGCGGGAAGAGGAAGGTGGGGAGTGTCGGCATTCCGGCTCCCGATACCGACGCGCGGGTGGTGGACCTTACCGACGGTGTGACCGATATGCCTGTTGGAGAAACGGGGGAGCTTATCGTGAAGGGGCCACAGGTGATGAAGGGCTACCACAACCGTCCCGAAGCCACGGCTGAGACCCTTACCGACGGGTGGCTCCATACCGGGGATATCGCCAGGATGGATGAGGAGGGGTATTTCTATATTGTGGATCGTAAAAAAGACATGATTCTGTCCGGGGGATACAATGTTTACCCCAGGGATATCGATGAGGTGCTTTACGAACATCCCAAGGTGCAGGAGGCCTGTACCATAGGCATTCCCCATACTCACAGGGGGGAAGCGGTGAAAACCTTTGTTGTGCTCAAGGCTGGTGAGACGGCCACGGAGCAGGAGATGATCGATTTTTGCAGCGATAAGCTTGCCAAGTACAAATGGCCGGTGGCCGTAGAGTTTCGCGAGGAGCTTCCCAAGTCCACGGTGGGGAAAATTCTGCGAAAGGATCTGAGGCAGGAGGAGGTGGGAAAAAGTTCCAAAGCAGCGGGGGCCTGATTCCTTGTCTGTGTGTGATGAAAGTTGGTCCGCGCGAAAGATATTGTCTTGTCTGTCAGGATGTTAGTGTGTGTGAAATATGTTTAATAAAAATAACTTGATAAAGTGAGTGCGGGCGCCGAATCTGGTTGACAGCGCCCCGCCACTCCCATAATTCATACACCGCAGACAGACAGTGACTTTCAACCCCAGTATGAATGATGGAGGGCAGACGCGTGACCAACAAGGTGACTTACGAGAGCAAGCCGTGGCTGAGCAGTTACGAAGCGGGGGTTCCTGAAAATATAGATTTTGAAAAACTCTTTATCGTGGATTTTCTGGAGCGTTCGGCCAGTCGATTCCCAGACAAGACCGCACTTGTTTTCCAGGGCTACAAGGTTTCGTATCGTGAGCTTGATCGCATGGTACGCTCCATGGTGGCTGTTTTTAGAGATATGGGGGTTAAAAAAGGCGACAGCGTGGCGATTCTCCTGCCCAACGTCATCCCCTGTGTGGTGGCTTACTACGCTATCTTGAGGGTGGGCGCCGTGGCAGTGATGAACAACCCCCTGTACACCGACCGTGAGCTTACCCACCAGTTCAACGATTCCGGGGCGACGATGCTGATCACCCTGGACCTTCTTGCCGATCGTATGGTGGCCCTGCGCCAGACGACTTCCATTCGCAAGATTATCTACACGTCCATCGGCGATTACCTGCCTTTCCCGAAAAACCTTCTCTTTCCCCTGGTGGGCAAACGCAAGAAGATGGCGGCCGATGTCGCCCCCGCCCCGGATCTTTACAAGTGGAAGGAGGTTCTCGCCTCCCATGGACCCAGTGATTTCAAGGAAGATCTCTCCTGGGATGACGTGGCCATGTATCAGTACACCGGGGGAACCACCGGGGTCTCCAAGGGTGTCATGCTGACCCACGGCAATCTCAGCTGCCAGGCCCAGCAGGCCAAGGGGTGGTTTCCCAGCTTGAAGGAAGGGGAGGGCAGCTTTATCGGGGCGCTTCCTTTTTTCCATATTTTCGGTCTCACCACGGCCATGAACCTGCCGATCTCTCTGGGATGGGGCATTGTTCTTGTTCCCAAGCCCCAAGGCCCACAGCTTCTGGAAGCCATCCGCAAATTTCGTCCCACCTTTGCCCCTCTGGTGCCCACCATGTACATCAGCATGGTGAACGATCCCGCCATCGATAAGACCGATCTCTCCTGCATCCAGGGATGTTTCTCCGGAAGTGCGCCCCTGCCCGTGGAGGTGATCCGGGAATTTGAAAGACGGTCGGGGTCTGTCATTGCCGAAGGCTTCGGCATGACCGAGTCCTCTCCGGTGACCCACGTCAACCCGTTTCACGGCGGGGAACGTAAAGTGGGAAGCATCGGGGTGCCCATCAGCAATACGGAAGCCCGCATCGTGGACATTGCCGACGGGCTCACCGAGATGCCCGTGGGGGAGGTTGGCGAGCTGGTTGTCAGGGGGCCCCAGGTGATGAAGGGGTATCTGAATCGTCAGGATGCCACCGATGAAACCCTGAAAGGCGGGTGGCTCCATACCGGTGATATCGCGCAAATGGACGAGGACGGCTATTTCTTCATTGTGGACCGCAAAAAGGACATGATCCTCTCCGGCGGCTACAATGTCTACCCCCGGGATATCGATGAGGTTCTCTACGAGAACCCCAAGGTTCAGGAGGCATGCACCATCGGCATTCCCCATACCCATCGGGGTGAAGCGGCCAAGGTGTTTGTTGTCCTGAAAGAGGGCGAAACCGCCACGGAAGAAGAACTCATCGCGTACTGTTCCGGAAAACTCGCCAAGTACAAGTGGCCGGTTGCCATTTCATTTCGCTCGGAGTTGCCCAAATCCACCGTTGGGAAAATCCTGCGAAAAGAGTTGCGGGAAGAAGAGGCGGGCAAAGAGAGCTGATTGGCGTTGCCGTTTCGGTTTGTGAAACAGATTAAGGGGGGCCTGTTCAGGGTGCCCCCTTTTTACGTGGGGCGAGGGCGTTTCTCGGGTTAATTCACATCCGTCTTTGAATTTGGGAGCTGTCAGGTGGTTTTTTAAGGCATGTTTGTCAAACTTTTCAAAAGTTTGGCCCCCGGCAGGGCCACCGGAGGCGACGTTGAGCTGAACAGTGGCAATCGTTTATTGCAACACGGCCACCCTGCGGAGTCGAACCGGTTCGGTTAGTCATAAGGAAAAGGGGTGGCAACTTTCCTGAATACAGGGTGTAAAACAAGTTTTTTGTTTTGAAAATTAAGGGATTCGAGAAGACCTCGATTCGAAAATACCTTGCAAAACAAGGCCTGATCGTATATTTCCCATACGTTTCAGAATAAACCATTACACCTTAAGGAGATTGTTATGAAGAGAGCAGTTGTTTTCCTTATCTGTATGTTTGCCATGACTTCCATGGCCTTCGCAGGTGACGGCTCGTTTGATCGCGTTAAGAAAGAAGGCAAGCTTGTGCTCGGCCTGGATGACTCTTTCCCTCCCATGGGCTACAAAATTGCCGATGGCACCATTGTGGGATTTGATATTGATGCAGCCCGAGAGGTCGGCAAGCGTCTGGGAATCGAGGTTGCCCTGCAGCCCACCGCGTGGAAAGGTGTGATCAACTCCCTCTATTCCAAGAAATTTGACTGTATCTGGAATGGCATGACCATCACCGAAGAGCGTGCAGCGCGCGTGAATTTCTCCAAGCCATATATCCTCGACGGTCAGGTTGTCGTGGTTCGTTTTGCTGAGAAGCGCTTTGCAGATTACAAGGACCTTGGTGGAATGGTTGTCGGTTGCCAGGAAGGCTCTCCTGCAGTCACTGCAGCCAAGAAGCTTCCCAACGCCCCCAAAGCAGTCAAAGAGTACGAGGATAACCCCAAGGCTCTTCTCGATCTCAAGGCCGGCCGCCTTGACGCGGTTGTCATCGACAACGTAACCGGTCGTGATGCCATCTCCAAGCAGGTCGGTTCCTTCAAGACCCTGCCCGGTTTCATCAGCAAAGAGCCCTTCGGCGTTGCTTTCCGTAAGGAAGACGGCGATCTCCTGGCTGCTGTTCAGAAGACCCTTGACGAGATGGTTGCCGACGGCACCATGGCCAAGATCTCTGAAAAATGGTTTGGTGAGGACATCACCGATCCTGCAAAGTGGTAATAAAGATCCGATTATAGTAAGACAGGCAGATGAGGACGGCGATGTGCCGTCCTCATCTGTTTTGCAGGTACGCCCCATCCGCCCTCAATGGCTTGGGTGAGGCGGGTTATTCACGTTACGAAGCCGTCCAAATGAAGGCGAGACAATCCATGAGACCCACGATACGCAGAGGCTTTCTGCTTTTCATATGGCTGGTTCTGCTGGCCCTGCCGGCCACGGCCCTTGCCGCAGGCAACACCACCCCGGACAAGGTGTTCAGGGAGGCAAGCAACCTCATTGCCACCGGAGACTACCAGACCGCCCTGGAGGTGCTGGATCGGATTCCTGCCCCTGCCGGGACCGACAACGCCGGAGACTTTGTCAACAGTCGCATTCAGAAGGCCCAGCTTTACCATGCCCTGGGCATGAGCGATAAAGCGGAAGCCTCCTGCAACGAGGTGCTGGCCCTTTTTCCCGACCATGTCGAAGCGAACAACTTTCTGGTCTCCCTTGCCAAGGCCAAAAAACCCAAGTGGGTTCTCTTTATTGATGACATGAAGCTTTTTCTGCCGTCCCTGATTCAAGGGGCAGGCATGACGCTCTTTCTTGTGGTCATCACCATGGTGATCTCGCCCTTGGGGGGCTTCCTGATTGCATTGGGGCGCATGAGCGGTGTGATGCCCATCAGGGCGCTCTGCTGGTTCATCATCTGGTTTTTCCGCGGCACCCCGCTTCTTCTTCAGCTCTTTTTTATCTATTACGGTTTGCCGGCCTTCGGGGTGACGCTTTCCCCCACCACCTCAGCCATCATCGGTCTTGGGATTAACTATTCAGCGTATCTGGCGGAGATCATCCGGGCGGGTATAGAGAGCATCGACCACGGACAGATGGAAGCGGCCAAGGCCATTGGCATGAGCTACACACAGGCCATGCGGCGCGTGATTGTCCCCCAGACCTACAAGCGACTGATGCCCCCTGTGGGCAACGAATTTATCGCGCTTATCAAGGACACCGCCCTTGTTTCCACCATCGCCATGGTGGAGCTGATGCGTTCTGCCAACCAGATGTTCAACACCTACTTTAACGTGAACGTTTTGATCATTGCGGCCATGATCTACCTTTTGTTCACCACGGTCTTTACGGTGACCTTCGAGAAAATCGAAAAACGAGTCGGAGCCTATGAAAACAGATAACGAGAATAACCCGACCCCCGGGGAAACCCCCATCATCCGTCTGTCGAAGATCACCAAACGGTTCGGGAAAACCACCGCCGTGGATGCCGTGGACCTCTCTGTGATGCCCCGGGAGAAGGTGGTCATCATCGGCCCTTCCGGCTCCGGTAAATCGACCTTGCTGAGGTCTGTGAATATCCTCGAAGAGATCGACGAAGGGGATATTATCTTTGAAGGCAGGAAGGTGGGGTACGTCGAAAAGAAAGGGGCCCAGGTCCTGGACTCCCAGAAGAACGTCTGTGCCTTGCGTGCCGAGATCGGCATGGTGTTCCAGCACTTCTACCTTTTTCCCCACATGACGGTTCTTGAAAATATCATGGAAGGCCCGGTAACGGTCCAGGGCAAAAGCCACGAAGAGGCGCACATTATTGCCGAGGACATGCTGGAAAAAGTCGGTCTTTCAGACAAACGCAATGTCTACCCGGCGACCCTTTCCGGTGGTCAGAAACAGCGTGTGGCCATCGCCAGAGCCCTTGCCATGAAGCCTAAAATCATGCTGTTTGACGAGCCCACCAGTGCTCTGGACCCCGAGCTCGTGGGGGAGGTGTTTAACACCATCAAGGGCCTGGCTGATGAGGGGATGACCATGATCATCGTCACCCATCAGATGGGGTTTGCCAGGGAGATTGCCGACCGGGTGATCTTTATGGAGAAGGGGCGGTTTGTTACCGAAGCACCGCCGGATGAATTCTTCGGCTCCTGCATGACCAACTCGCGGGTGGCAAGTTTCGTGGATTCCATTCTCTGATCCTTGCGCGCCACGCCTGCTGTTTTTTTAACCCTCATTGCCCGTTTTTGGCAGTGAGGGTTTTTTTATGGGAAATAAGGCGGCATGCGGTGATAAAAAATGAAGAAGTGAATAGCTCAGCAATGAATGTATGATTTAAGATGGTTGTTTCCTTTTTTGTTGTATTCACAGGTGGCGGTCTTTGTGCAATAATGACTCATTGGGTTGAAATGGTGTGAGGAAGACTTACTTTGTACTCAACAGCGATTGGCCTTGCGTGCAAGGGGGTTCTGTTGCCTGCCAGAGACATTGCACTGTTACCCGAACCCTTCATCACCCACCCATTCCCGGCTTCGCTGCATGTATTGACCAGATTGTTGAAATCTCGCCACCCGATGGCTGAGTCCATTTCATGATCCCGTAAGCTGACTGACAATCGTAGTTTACCTGTGAAAGGAGCCTGACCATGGAAGACAATGAACCCATCACTCCTGAAGTAGTCACCGAAGGCGAAGAAGAGGATCAGACCTCAAGCCTTGCAATTCCCCATCAGATTATGCCCGACAACTTGGTGATCATGCCCGTTACCGGGCGGCCCTTTCTGCCGTTTCAGGCCCAGCCTCTCTTTATCAGCCAGGAGAAGTGGCAGCCCACCATCGAAAAAGCCATCAATGATAACAACGGCTTGCTGGGCCTCGTTCTGGTGAAACCGGATGCCGGGGATGAGCTTGGCTCAGACAGCTTTTACAGCATGGGGTGTGTGGCGCAGATCCACAACGTGATTGCCGACGGCGAGAAATTGCAGCTGGTGGCCCAGGGGATTCGGCGTTTTAAGATAGAGGAGTTCCTGACAGAGAAGGCCCCCTTTCATGTCCGGGCAAGTTACCCGGTGGAGATGAAGGGGCAGCAGGAGAAGCTGAGGGCATATTCCGTTGCGTTGATTAAGGCTATTCGTGAAATCATTCCGCTCAATCCCCTGTATGGTGAAGAGGTCAAGAACTTTGTGACCCGTTTCAGCCCCAACGATGCCTCTCCCCTTGCGGATTTTGGTGCGTCCATTACCACGGCACCGGGAAAGGAGATTCAGGATGTCCTTGAGACCACTTTCCTTATGGAGCGGATGAAAAAGGTGCTGATTCTCTTGAAAAAAGAGCATGAGGCCCTGAAGCTTCAGAGCGAGATCAGCCAGGAGGTAAACAAGAGCCTCAATGAAAATCAGCGAAAGTTCTTTTTGAAAGAGCAGCTGAAAGTCATTCAGGAGGAGCTGGGTATTGCCAAGGATGACCGGACGGCTGATATCGAGCAGTTTCAGGAGCGCCTTGAGAAATTGGATCCGCCTGAGCATGTTCTGGAGCGGGTGGTCAGTGAAATCGAAAAGATGCAGGTCCTTGAAAAAGGGTCTCCCGAGTATGCGGTCTCGCGCAATTACCTGGACTGGATCACCTCGGTTCCCTGGGGGATCTCCTCGGAGGACAAGCTGGATATCAAGGCGGCGCGAAAGGTTCTTGATCGTGATCATTCGGGGCTTAAGGATGTAAAGGACCGCATCATTGAGTTTCTCGCCGTGGGTGTTTACAAAAAAGAGGTCTCCGGATCCATCATGCTGCTGGTGGGCCCTCCGGGTGTGGGGAAGACCTCCATCGGTAAGTCCATTGCAGAGGCCCTGGGACGGAAGTTTTACCGGTTCAGTGTGGGCGGCATGAGGGACGAAGCCGAGATCAAGGGCCATCGCCGAACCTATATTGGCGCCCTTCCCGGCAAGTTTGTGCATGCGCTCAAGGAGACAGGGGTCTCAAACCCGGTGATCATGCTCGATGAGATTGACAAGGTGGGGGCTTCCTATCAGGGGGATCCGGCATCGGCCCTTCTGGAGGCCCTTGATCCAGAGCAGAACAGCGAGTTTCTCGATCACTACTTCGACCTGAGGCTGGATCTGTCCAAGGTGCTCTTTATCTGCACGGCCAACCAGCTGGACACCATTCCGCAGCCCCTTCTGGATCGCATGGACATGACCCGGCTCTCCGGGTACATCACCGCCGAGAAGGTGGAGATCGCGAGAAAGCATCTCTGGCCGCGGCTCATCGAGCGAAGCGGTGTTCCCAAGAAGCAGCTGAAAATCACCGATGCCGCCATCCGAACCATTGCAGACGGCTACGCACGGGAGGCCGGGGTCAGAAATCTTGAAAAACAGATGAACCGCATCGTTAGAAAAACAGTGGTCTCCTTTCTGGAGGATGGGGACAAGCCGGTCTCTGTGGGGGTGAAGGATGTTCCTGAGTATCTGGGGCCGCCTATTTTCCGCAAGGAACGAACCATGGAAGGGGTTGGGATCGTCACCGGCCTCGCCTGGACGGCCATGGGGGGCGCCACCCTGCCTGTTGAGG
>Ga0070728_10003878_pt1 | contig 16033 bp, 13 predicted proteins | sample tdDd471_FD_66723 | JGI IMG/M metagenome (GOLD analysis project Ga0070728, IMG submission 66723) | Marine sediment microbial communities from the Atlantic coast under amendment with organic carbon and nitrate - tdDd47.1 | ecosystem: Environmental > Aquatic > Marine > Coastal > Sediment | place...
TGGCACTATGCGGCCGCCCGAAACGCCAGAGAGCCCGGCGAGCAGATTGGGGCGTTCGATAGCCATGCCGGCGACTTGTCTGGAATCCATGCCAAGAGCGAGCGCAGCATAGGCCGTTCCCGCGGCAATCGCCGGCCGAAGCATTGACGCGCCGTCGGCGCGCTGGAGCGAAAGCATGTGTCCGCCGGGATCGAGAACGGCGATGCAAACAGGGCCTAAATGCTGCTTCCTTGCATAGGCTAGGGCGGCTTCAATGATTGCGTTTGCGTCTTTCAGGGGCAGGCCATTCATCGCGATCGCCGTTCCTTGCTCGGTTGATCGCGCGAAGGTTGGGATAGGCGCGCTTCGACTTCCAACGCATTTTTCAAAACCGTAATTTCGCGTTCTCTGATGCTTTGCTCGGTTCGAGGCGGCAGGAACGCCGGAGAAGGTTCCGGCTATCGGGACATGGCACCGTTCGTGCTGATCCAGTTGAAGCGCTTTGACGAGGTCGTGACGGCAGCCGGTTCGACCCAAGCGGCAATTCGCATCCCGCCCGAACGTTTTGCGGAACTCGTCGACGCGGTGTGGGTGGATATCTGCAAGGACGAATAGAAGAGAAAGGCCCTTGCTAGGGCGCACAATACGGGGCGCTGCCGCGAACAAAAAAACACCCGGCGATCCCGTGAAGGATTGCCGGGTTCTTCATTGAATGATGGAGCTATTCGAGACCATAGGTCGCCGGGTCTATGTCCGCGTAGATTTCCTGTTGCAACAGTTTCAGCAACGCGTCCTCGTCGCGCCGAGCCTACTCCTTGCCCAGCAGGAACGGCACAAGCGCCTCGGCGAGGAGGGGCGGATTGCTCAATTGCGGCGCGTGGCCTGTATCCAGCGATTTGACGATAGCGCCCGGAACCAGTTCCTGCATCCGCCGCTGCGCGAGCAGCACGACGGAGAGATCGTCGGTTGCTTCCACGTAGAGGCGGGGCAGGGTGCCGAAGCGCTCGGGCGTCAGTTCGGGCGGAATGGCCCGCGCGCCTTCGGCCTGTGGCGTCAGCTTCATCGCCGCCTCCATGGCGACATCGCGCGGACAATCGTTGAAGAAGATTGCCGCCGCCTCCTCGGGCGGGACGGTGCTGCTCTGGCCGTCCTCGGAATAGACGATGCGGTCGCTGATCCCCTGCGAAAAGCCGTCCTGTCCCTGCAGTTCTTTCTGCAGGTCGCCGAAGGTCATGCCGGATGGCAGCATCATGCCGGCGACATAGGCGATCCGGTTGACGCGGTCCCGGAAACGTTCGCCGGCGGCGCTGGCGATCACGCCGCCGCCGGAATGGCCGACAAGCGAGACCGGACGGCCGATATCGGTCAGGACGCCATCGAGGTAGTCGAGGCATGTTTCGAGCGTGATCTGGCTCGCCGGAACCGTCTCCGTGCCACTGCCGGGCAGATCGACGGCCCGGCATTCCAGCCCCGCCGCATCGAGCAGCGGGACCAGATGCGCCCAGCCCCAGCTTCCCTGCCAGGCGCCATGGATCAGGACGACCGGATCAGCCATAGGATTTACGGTACATGTTCATCAGGTGGCCCTCGACCGTGATCGGCTCGTATTTGGGCTCCTCGCCGGGCTTCAGGCAGGTCGGGATGCAGACCACCTCGTAGTCGGCGTCGCCATCGTAGAAATAGGGCACGGAATAGCGCTCGCGCCCGGAGGCGTTGACGACGCGGTGCAGGGTCGACTTGTACATGTCGTTGGTCCAGTGGGCGAGCGCGTCGCCGAGATTGACCACGAAGGTTCCCGGCACCGGGTCCGCATGGATCCATTCGTCCGTGTTCTTGTCGAAGACCTGCAGCCCGCCGACTTCGTCCTGGAGAAGCAGAGTCAGCGCGCCCCAGTCGGTGTGGGCGCCGGCACCTTTTTCGTTCGGAGCGGCGTCCTTGCGCTGCGGCGGGTAGTGGAGCAGCCGAAGCGTCGCCACCGGGTCTTTCTTGAACGTGTTGAAATAGTCCTCGGAAAGGTCGAGCGACAGGGCGATCCCCTTCATCAGGCGCTCCGAAAGGCGCCGCATCGCCTCGAAATATGCGGCCATGGTCGGTTCGAAACCCGGCAGGTCGGCCGGCCACACATTCGGACCGCGATTGAAGCGTCCGGCGATGACGCGCGGATCGCTCTCCGGCAATTCCAGCCCGATATAGTAGCCCTCCTTGCGGTCCGGCGGCGTCCCCGCCTCGAGGACCTGCCCGCCGAGCACCTCGTAACCGCGATTGGCCTTGGAGACCTTCGACTTCTCATAAGCGAGCTTGGTTTCATCGGGCAGGTTGAAGAAGCGTTTCGTCTCCGCGAAGACCGCGTCGATCAGGCCTTGCGGAATGCCGTGGCCGGCGCAGTAGAAGAAGCCCTTGTCCGCGCAGGCGGCCCGCAATTGTGCGCCGACTGCCTTTCGCTTTGCAGGATCCGTCGAGCAGAGATCGGCGACATCGACGATCGGCAGCGCATCACCGGACACGCGTTTGGCGTCGAGCGAAGTATTCATGTTCATGTCCAACTCCTGGCTGGATTCAGGGGAAAAAAGAAGATTGGGCGACCCCGTCAGGGGTCGCCGGATCGCTGTCGCGCCGTCCCCTAGAGGGAGTTGGCGGCGATGCGCTGCAGCAGGTAGTCCTGCGCGGTGATCGGATCGTATTTCTTGCCCGGACCCTGGATGATGACGTCCTTGTTGGCCTGGCAGAAGAAGGGCAGCGAATAGCGCGGCCCCAGATACTCGTCCTGGCGCGGCATGCGCACCCGGTGCAGCGTCGACTGGAGCTGGTCGTCGCTCCAGCGCATCAGCATGTCGCCGATATTGCAGGTCACGACGCCGGGCAGGGGCGGAACGTCGGTCCATTCGAGTTCGCCACCTGTCGCCTCCTTGCCGGGGCAGAGTTGCAGTCCGCCCTGTCCGGTGCGCTGATGCAGCAACGTCAGGCAGTCGAAGTCCGTATGCGCCCCGGCACGCCAGCCGGTGAAGTCCTCCGGCTTGGCGTTCTCCATCGGCAGGTAATGGATCATGCGAAGCGTGCTCTGGTATTCCGGCGACATCGGGTCATGCGCTTCGGTGAAGAAATCCTCCGGAAAGCCAAGCTTCATGGCAAAGCAGGAGAGCACCTTCATGCCCAGCGCCCAGTTGGCGCGCTCGAAGGCCAGCATGATGGCCTTGAAGCCCGGCGCTTCCTCGCCAGTCGGCCATAATTTGCCCATGCGCGGCAGGGTGATTTGATAGGATTCCTTGTTGTCCGCAGTTCCGGTGGAAGGGCGCACCTGCGCCTTGTACTCCCAGCCCGAATTCGTGCCCTTTTCGAGCGGGTATTTCGCTTTCACGTCCATCGGCATATCGAAGAACTTCTCGCAATAGAGGAAGGCTTCGTCGATCTGCGCCTGCGGGATGCCGTGATTGATGAGCTGGAAAAACCCGATCTCCGTCGAAGCCGCCCAGAGCTGGTCGGCGATTTCGGCCTTGCGGTTTGCGAAATCCGAGAGGTCGATCTGCGGAACCTCGCGGACCTTCTCGCGACCCATGCCGCCGAAGGTCGCTTCCTTGTTCAGTTCTGCGAGGGAATAGTCCTGTTTTTTTGCTGTCGTTTCCATTGTTCAACTCCAATTCTTGAATACGGCCGCAGCCGCGATCCTGAAGGAGCAATGACCCGCGCCGGACGGCGTTGACTGCTTCTACTCCTGTTCGCCGGGACGGGCGGTCCCTGAACCAATGCCCGCATGAACTCCTGTCTCTTTGCGTTGTCTCCGCGAGGCGGATTGGTCTCACTTGTCCTTCGGCAGGCTCCACGGGAACCAGATGCGCTGCACCGCGACGACCGCCTGGAACAGCACCAGCGACATCAGCACGAGGATGACGAGCCCGGCCCAGGCCTGCTGCACCTTGAACATGGAGGTCGAGAACTGGATGAAATAGCCGAGCCCCTTTTCGGCGGCGACGAACTCCGCAACGACCGCGCCAATGACGGAGAGTGTGACCGAGATCTTCAGCGCCGAGAAAATATAGGGGATCGCATAGGGCAGGCGGATCTGGCTGATCTCGCGAAACACCGGGGCCCGCAGGCTGCGTGACAATTCGATCAGCTCCGGCGGCGTCGCCATAAGGCCCGTGGTGGTCGAGACGACCAGCGGGAAGAAGGTGATCAGGCAGGTAATGACGACGCGCGGCAGGTCGCCGGAACCGAGAGCGACGATGATGATCGGAGCAATGGCGACGACCGGGGTCGACTGCACGATGACGAGGATCGGGTAGAACGCACGTGACAGAACCTGCGACCGGGCGAGGGCGATGGCGATCGGTATGGCGACGGCGATCGAAACGAAATAGCCGATCATCGCCACCCGCAGCGTGCCCCACACATGTTCGAGCCAGCGCAGGACGTCGATCGATCCGAAGCCGCCCAGAATGCGGCTCGGCGCAGGCAGAACGTAGGACGGAATCGCGAAGAGGTGGCAGGAAATCTCCCACAGCGCGATGATCGCGACAAAGGTGCCGACCGGCAGAAGAGCCGGCGTTGCCGTGGCGCGTGCCAAGAGGGACCGTGCCACGGGGACGGCGTCCGGCTCAGGCGGCGCGCTTGAGGAGGAGACTGCGGAGGTGTCCGACATAGTCATGCATCAACTGGTTGTTGCTCGTCTCCATGTCGCGGGGACGAGGAATGTCTATTTTCAGATTTTCGACGATGGAGCCCGGCCGCTCGCCCATGACCAGAACGCGGTCGGCGAGCAGCACGGCCTCGCTGATCGAATGGGTGATGAACATCACGGTCTTCGGCTGGTCTTCCCAGATCCGCAGCAATTCGAAGCCCATCTCCTCGCGGGTCAGTGCGTCGAGCGCGGAAAAGGGTTCGTCCATCAACAGGATGTCCGGGTTCATGAACAGCGCCCGGGCGATGCCGACGCGCTGCTGCATGCCGCCCGACAATTCGTCCGGCAGGCGTTTCTCGAACCCCTTGAGTCCGACCTTTTCCAGCAGGGCCTGCGCGACCTTGCGGTCTTCGGGGCCGACGGAACCGGTCTTGTGGCGCACCGGGAAGAGGACATTGTCCTCGATCGTCGCCCAGGGCAGCAGCGTCGGGCGCTGGAACACGATGCCGATATCGTCGCGCGGTTCTGTGATCTTCATGCCGAAGACCTCGACCGTGCCCCGGGTCGGCATGAGCAATCCCGAAGTCAGGCGCAGCAAGGTGGACTTGCCGCAGCCCGACGGGCCAAGGACCGCCACGAATTCGTGGCGGTCAATGGTCATGTCGACGCCCCGGAGCGCTTCGAGCGCGCCGGACTTGGTCTGAAAAACCTGTCCGACGCCCGAAAAGCGGATCGCTGCTGGCGTATTCGTCATGTCGCTTACATTTCCGGCATGAAGGAGCGGTCGACCACCGTCTCGGGATCGAGCGCGGCCTTGTCGAGGCCCTGAGCTGCGGAAACGCGGTCCCACGTGGCGGCAAGGCGGCCGGGTTCGAACACGCCCAGACCGTCCTTTTCGGTCACGTCGTTGAACTCGAGAACCATCGTGTCCTTGATCGAGCCTTCGATGTCGCCGACCGACATCTCCGGAATCTGGGCAACCATGCCTTCGGCGGCCTCGGTCGGGTTGTCCTTGACGAATTCCAGCGACTTCGTGAACGCCTTGACGAAGCGCTTGGCGACGTCCGGACGCTCGGTCAGGAACTTGTCGGAGGCGAGCAGCGAGGCCGAATAGAGTTCGAGGCCTGCGGCATCCCACGGCAATGCGGTGATCTCCTTGCCGGCTTCCTTCGCCTGGTTGGTGAAGATGGCGACGTTGGTCATCCAGGCGATGACGACATCGGTGGCACCGGTCATCAGCATCGGGCCGAGCGCACCCGGATCGGCCTTCGTCAGCTTGATGTCCTCTTCACTCATGCCGACATCCTTCAGCACCAGCGGCAGGAACACGTTGGAGGAAGTGAATGGCGAGGTAGCGACTTCCTTGCCCTTGATGCCCTGGATGTCCTCGATGCCGCTATCCTTCAATACGAAGAACGCATGCGGTCCCATGTTGAAGATCGACATGACGGCGGTGATCGGAACATCCTCGGTCACCTTGGCGGCCATCAGCGCGCCGATATCGGCCGAGCCGACATCGGAAACGCCGGTCGCCAGCTTGGTGATGGCTTCGGAAGAGCCGCGGCCCGGCTCGACCTTCACCTCGATGCCTTCTTCGGCGCAGAAGCCTTTTTCGATGCAGACATAGATAGGGGCCTTGTCGCCACCCGGCAGCCAGTCGAGCTGGAACGTAACCGTATCGGCCGCTTCGGCCACCGCGACAGAGCCGATCGCCGCAATCGTGCCGGCTGCAAGCGTCTTGAGTATTTTCATTGCCATGTTCGATTGTCCTCGCTGTTATGACTTTTGTCGCCCGCAGACGGACTGGCCCGCCGCTCGCACGGCAGTCTCGATATCGAGGTCGATCTTGCGGACATATGAGCAGGCGGCACGGGCCGTTCTCCGAATGAGCCTTCGTTTGCCGAGCAATGTCCCGGACGCCTTGTCCTGACCGCTTCTACTCGCGGTTCTACTTGCATGAGGCGTGCCAAACCGGATTCGCCGAGTTTCCTTCCCTTTCGATGATTTTTCGGGAAAATTTGCCTTGGGGAACAGCACTGTATGCCAGCGCTTGCACAAAAAATATGCAGCGCAATTTACTGCATCTGGAATACGCAAAGACTGTTGCGCACACGTGCCGGTGGCCTTAGGTGAAACACCTGCCAGATACGGAGAAGTCACCGATGACCATCAGCCCCGAACGCGATCTCGAACTGCTGCGCCGCACCATCGAATTGGCGCGAATCTCCCGTGAGCGCGGCGACCATCCGTTCGGTGCTCTGCTCGCCGACGCGGACGGGACGATCCTGCTCGAAGCCATGAATACTTGCGGCACCAAGGGCGACCGTACCGGCCATGCCGAACGGAACCTGATGACGGAAGCCTCGATAAAATACGATGCCGACTTCCTGTCGAAATGCACCATGTACACCAGCGCCGAACCCTGCGTGATGTGCACCGGTTCGGTCTATTGGGCGGGCGTCGGGCGCATCGTGCACGGCATGAGCGAGAAGGAACTCAAGGACCTGATCGGTCCGGATCCGGAAAACCTCACCATGGATCTGCCCTGCACCCAGGTGGTTGCGGCCGGTCAGCGCAAGGTCGAAGTGGTCGGGCCGCTCCTCTCGGAGGAATCCGCCGTCGTGCATGAAGGATTCTGGGTGTCGTCCTGACGAATAGCTGCGCGGTCAGATGACCGCGCAGACCGTCTTCGTCTCGAGATAGTTCTCCAGCCCCTGGGCGCCGTTCTCATAGCCCCAGCCGCTTTCCTTGTGCCCACCCTTCGGCAGTTCCGGCGAGAAATAGGAATGGCAGTTAATCCAGACAGTGCCTGACCGAATGCAGCCGGCAAGCCGGTGCGCGGCCGAGAGGTTCTCGGTCCAGACGCTCGCAGCAAGGCCGTAATCCGTGTCATTCGCATAGGCCAGAGCTTCCTCCGGCTCGTCGAACGGCGTGACCGTAATGACCGGCCCGAAGATTTCCTCGCGCATCATCCGCATGTCCGGCCGCGTCCCGGTTACGACGGTCGGCGTATAGAAGGCGCCCGCGTCGCCGACGCGTTCGCCGCCCGTGGCGATACCCGCGCCATCGGCCCTGCCTTCGTCGATGAAGGCTGCAACGCGCTCGGCCTGTGCCGCACTGACGAGAGGACCGAGATCGGTTTCGCGGTCGAGTCCGTGGCCGAGCCGAAGCTTCGCGGCTTCCTCAACCAGGCCTTCAACGAAGGCGTCATGGATGCTGCGGTGGACATAGGCGCGTGAGCCGGCCACGCAAACCTGTCCGGAATTGGCGAAAATGCCACGCGCGACGCCGGGCAATGCGAGGTCGAAATCGGCGTCCGGCATGACGATCGCCGGCGACTTGCCGCCCAGTTCGAGCGTCAGTTTTTTCAGGTTACCCTGCGCTGCGCCGACGATCATCCGGCCGACTTCCGTCGAGCCGGTAAAGGCGACCTTGTCGACATCGCGCTGCGCCGTCAGATGCGCCCCGACCGCCGCACCGAAGCCGGTGACGATATTGACGACGCCGGCAGGCAGGCCGGCCTCGATCAGGAGCTCGCCGAGGCGGAGAGCCGTCAGCGACGTCTCCTCGGCCGGCTTCAGCACGACGGTACAACCGGCGCACAGCGCGGGCGCCAGTTTCATTGCCGCCATCAGCAGCGGCGAATTCCATGGAGTGATCGCGGCGACGACACCCACAGGCTCGCGCGTCGTATAGGCGAAGATTTTCTTCCCCGGCGGATGATAGCCGATTGAGGTCGGAATCGTCTGGCCGAGGATCTTGTTGGCAAAGCCCGCATAATAGCGGAACTGCTCGGCGGACGCCGGAATCTCCGCAAAGCGCGATGTTGCCCAGGATTTCCCTTGATCGAGCGTTTCCAGCTCGGCCAGCTCGTCGGCATGAGCTTCGATCAGATCCGCGATTTTCCAGAGCAGCTTGCCGCGCGCCGACGGCTTCATCTCGCGCCATGCCGGGTCGGCAAGCGCGGTTCGGGCAGAGGCGACTGCCGCGTCGGCATCCGCGGCGGTGCCCTCGGCAATTTCGCAAAGCAGCGCGCCGGAAGCCGGGTCGTGCGTGGCGAATGTGCCGCCGCCGGTGGCGTCGCGCCATTCATTGGCGATCAGGAGCTTCTTGGCGCCGCTGTCGAGAAAGGCCTGCGCGCCGGGCGTCGATGGCCGGTGGGGAGGAACATGAAGGGTCATTGCCTGTCCAGTGTCTTGCCGGCGATCCGCGAGGCGGCGAGCGTCGCGCCGCGCAGGATCGAGTGATAGCCCGTGCAGCGGCAGATATTGCCTTCGAGCGCGGTCATGATGTCGTCGCGCGTTGCTTGCGGATTGTCGGTCAGCAGCGCAACCAGCGAGATCACGAAACCGGGCGCGCAGTAACCGCACTGGAACGCGGACTCTTCGGCCAGCGCCTCGCGCACGATCGCGGTGACGGGCAGGGCATCGAGACCGGCGCCGGTGACGATCTCCGCGCCGTCGGCCTGCCATGCCATAATGAGGCAGGAATTGGCGGCGTGGCCGTTCATCAGCACCATGCAGGCGCCGCAGCGCCCGGCCTCGCAGCCGATCTTGGTCTCGGTCATGAAAAGCGTGTCGCGCAGCACCCGCGTCAGCGACGTCTCGGCGGTCACGGTCGTCTCGACGGGCTCCCCGTTCAGCCGAAAGCGCAGCGAAATTTTTTCATCTGCCATGGTCTCGGTCATTCGGCTGCCTCGCAGAAATCGAGAATGTCCTCGGGCCTGAATGGCGTGATCGCCGGCCAGCGCCCGAGCGCGTCGGCCACCGCATTGGCGATCGCGGGCGTTATCGAGTTGATGCTGATCTCGCCGGCCCCACGCGGGCCGAACGGGTCGCCCGCGTCCAGATATTCAAGGGCGAAACTCGTCATCCGGTCTGGCGCGTCGCGGACGGTCGGCATGAAATAGTTGTCGTAGTTGGTGGTCAGGAAACGGCCGTTTTCGATCAGGACATCCTCGGTCAACGTGAAGCCGAGACCCTGCACGAGGCCGCCTTCCATCTGACCGAGATAGGCTGCGAGATCCATCACCGGACCTGCGGCCGTATGGAGTTCGATATCGAGCACCCGGACTTCGCCGGTGGCGCGATCAATCGAGACGCGCACGAGGGTGACGCCGAAGGCGAAAATGAAGCGGGCATTGCCCTTGGTGTAGTCGGACTTGGGGAAGGCGAAGTCGGCTTCCTCGGACAGGATCTCGCCAGGCGCCAGCTCTGCGGCAATCTCGCCGAAGTCCAACAGGGGAACGCGGCTGTTCGTGGCCGCGTCGGCGATGCCGCCCGGAATGATCCTGAGCGTGTCGGGCGCGCGGTCCAGGATCCCGGCCGCCTTGGCGAGCAGCTTGTCTGTAAAGCCCGGCGCCATGAGGTCCGTGCCTTTCCAGACGACATAGCCGCCGCGCGATGCCGTGGTCGAACCGGAATCCGGTGTCGCGGCGGTGTCGCCGATGACCGCACGGATATCCTCGCGGGCGCAGCCGAGCCGGTCTGCAATCGCCGCATGAATGGAGGGAATGAGCCCCTGGCCCATTTCGTCCAGGCCGAATTGCGCTTCGATCTTTCCGTCGGTGGCGAGCGTGATGCGAGTAATAGCCTCGTCATGCGGCATCGTGCCGAGCCCATTGCCCTGATAGATCAGCGCCATGCCGGTTCCGATCGCCTTGCCGGGGGGCGCATCGATCGGTTCCCGCCACATCGGGCTCGCGGCAGCGGCGTCGAGCATCTCGCTCAGCCGTTCGGATGGCGCTACGCGTTGGCCGAGAAAGCCGCGCATCCCGGGTGTGCGCAGATTGCGCCGGCGGATCTCGACAGGGTCGAGACCGCACAGCGCCGCCAGCCGGTCCATCTGGCATTCGATGGCGTAGGTCATCTGGTTCGCGCCGAAGCCCCGGAACGCACCGCATGTGCCGTTATTCGTGTAGGCGAGGCGGCCCCGCGTCTTCACATTCGGCGAGATGTAGGGGCCGCAGGCATGTTCGTTGGCGGTCTCCAGAACACCTGGGCTGAGCGAGGCATAGGCACCGCTGTCTGCGATAAAGTCGACCTCCTGCGCTAGCAGCATCCCGTTTGCGTCGCAGGCGGTGCGCATGCGAATGCGGAACGGATTGCGCTTGGTGCCGGCCAAAACCGATTCCGCACGCGTCCATTGCATGCGAACCGGCGCGCCGGCTTTCAACGCCAGAAGCGCGAGGACGGGCTGGACAGTCAGTTCGTCCTTGCCGCCGAAACCCCCGCCCGTCGGGCTGGTGACGACACGGATCTTCTCCTCGGGCATGGCGAGGATGCGGGCGAGCTGTTGCCGGTCGCGGACGCCATACTGGCCGCCGGCGAAGACCGCCAGGCCTCCATCCGGCGTCGGCTCCGCGTAGCCGCCCTCGGTCTCCATGAAGCCGTGCATCTGGCGCGGCGTGACATAGGTCTCCTCGACGACATGGGCCGCCGCGGCAAAACCGGCATCGATGTCGCCGCGCTGCAATTCGACCGTGCTGGCGAGATTGCCGGCGGCATGAACCGCCTCCGCGCCCTCTTCGAGCGCGGCGAACGGGTCGCCGACAGACGGCAATGCTTCATAGTCGACCTTGATCAGCTCCAGCGCCTTCAGCGCCGTCTCGCGGTCTGTGGCGGCGACACCGGCCACCGGGTCGCCCAGATATCGGACCTTGTCGGAACACAGCGCCGGCTGGTCTGGAAAGACGATGCCGAAGGAGTTTTCGCCTTGAATATCGCGATGCGTGACGACCGCCTTCACGCCGGGCAGGGCCTCCGCCGCGCTCGTGTCGATCGACAGGATACGGGCATGCGGGACGTCGAGGCGCAGCGTCGCGCCGACCAGCATGTCGCCGCGCCGCGCATCGGTCAGGTAAGGCATTTGCGCGGCAATCTTGCCCGGCAGATCGGGCCGGACATGCCAGCGATTGCTGCCTTCCTCGCGCGACAGGCGGATTTCATCCGGCGTATTGGCCGGGGCAGGGCGGATCGAGCGTCCGCCCCGGGTCGCGTCGGGCAAGGCGCCCGACAACGCGCCGATCAGCGCATTGGCGCCGGCGCGCTTGCGGTAGTTCGCGCTGCGGAAGACATCATCGGGAGCGGATATCTCCGTCTCGATCAAGGTTCGCAATGCGGCCCAGTCAATCGAAGGGAGATTCTGTCCGATCAGCCCCTTTTCCGCTGCGATCAGCCTTGCCGCCGGCACCGGCCCGCCGCCGACGGCGAGCCTCGCGGAGGTCACTTTCCCGCCATCGATTAGCAACGCTCCAGCGACCGAAATGATGCTGGGCGTAAAGGCGGCGCGCATGCCGATCTTGCGGAAGCCGAAACGGCCTTCCGGGTCCTGGCGGGGAACGATGACAGCCGTGATGAGGGATGGTTCGGCGGGCCCGGCAAGCCAGTCGGCAAGAGAAGGCGTTTCTGTGCCCTGCCGGGTCAGCACTTCCAGCTCCGCATCAAGCGCCAGCAGGGCAGGCAGCAGGCAGCCGATGCGCCAGCCGATATTGCCGCCGAGCGTGGCCCGGTTGCGGATCGCGGTCGCGCCGACGCGGCGGGCGGCCTCGGCCAGAAGCGGGCTGTTCCCGGTAATCGCCGGAGAACCGATGATCGCGGAAAGTGTCTCTCCCGCGCCGATCCGCAGGCCGGTATCGGTCTCAGCGATCCCCGAGAAGCCATCGAGCGTCGAGATGTCGATCAGCGCCGACGGACGCGGTTTACCCAGCGACCACTCCGCCTGCACGGCGGTGGAGCCTGCCGCAAATCGCGCATCCGGTCCGGCTTCGGCCAGCATCGCGACGGCGTGTGATGGTGTTTCGGGTCTCAGGATCCGCATCGTGCCGTGCCTATTGCGCCGCCATGGTCGTGCCAAAGCGCAGGCCTTTTTCCTTCAGCCAGCGCCGGTAGGCGACCGAAGACGAGTCGGCGCGGGTCGGGATCTCGGCGCGGGGTTCCAGCGGCATCAACAAAGGACGCTGGTTTTCGACGATGATGCGGTCCTGCAGGAAGATGACCTGTTCGAAGCGGCGCAATTGCGCCAGCGACGCCTGGTCGTCGAGCAGATACATGACGGGCGTCGCACGGCACAGATCCTCTTCCATCGGCTGGATGAACAGCGCGATGGCGTCGAGCCGGTCGGGCTGCGCGGGGCAGACCCGGTAGAGCATGACCACGAAGGGCGAGGGCACGCGATAGGTCAGCTGGGTGAATTCCCCCTCCGGCCGCGAGGCGGTCATCTGCGGTTGGAAAAACGTGCAATTGGTCGCCCACACCTCGTCGACGTCCCGGCGGAGTTCCGACTTGTATTGCGGTACCTCGGTATGCGGTTCCGAACCCAGAATATCGGTATGCACGAAGGGAAAATGCGCCATGTCGAGGAAGTTCTCGACCACGCGCAGGCCGGATGCGCGCATCTTTACCCATCCGCAGGGAACATAGCGGCGATCCGGTTCGAACGCTTCGGCGATGTGGACGATATCACGGCCCGGTTCGCCGAGTGTCGTCCAGAGGCAGCCATATTTATCCTGGACGGGCAGGGCCGGGCCGCGGGCCCCGTCATCCAGGATTTCGCGGACAAGGAAGGTCTCTTCTGCCGCTTTCGTGATCTCGATATCCTGACCGAGAAGCCGGGTAACGATCGGCTTGTCGGCGATGTCGGCAATCGTCTCGACGGCGTACCACTCGTTGAGGGCGACCGGGTCAGTCGTCTTGGTCATGCATGTCCCTCCGTGCCCCATTGCACCGACTCGTTCTCGGCGAGCCAGGCCGCGCGGCGTTCGAAAAGCGGCGGTGCAACGGTATGGATTTCATCGATGATTTCCGCGAGATCGGCGGTCTGCAACACCCCGTCCTCGACCACGATCCGGCCGTCGATCATCGTCATCGCGACGTCCGATCCGCGTACGGCGTGAACCAGATTGTGCTGCAGGTTGAACCACGGTCCGGACCCGAACAGCGGAGTCATGCGCGGCGTGTCGGCGCGCACCGCGATAATATCTGCCTGCTTGCCGGTTTCGATCGAGCCGATCTCGTGATCGAGCCCGACGGCCTTCGCGCCGCCGATGGTCGCCATGCGGAGCACGTCCCAGGAATCCATCGCGGCCGCGTCGCGGTCCTTCAGCTTGCCGAGCAGCGAAGCGACCTTCATCTCCTCGAACATGTCGAAATTGTTGTTTTCCTTCTCGCCATCCGTGCCGATGCCGACCGGAATGCCTGCTTCCAGCATGTCGGCGATGGACGCGATGCCGCTCGCCAGCTTCATGTTGGAGACGGGATTATGCGCGACCGAGACCGGCCGCCCGGCGATCAGCTCGATTTCCGACGGATCGAGCCAAACGGCATGGGCGAGCATGGCGCGCGGCGTCTCGAAAAAACCGAGTTCGTCGAGCGCGAACATCGGCCGCTTGCCGTAGCGTTTCTCGAATTCCGCGACCTCGATCTCGGCTTCCGAGCAATGGGTATGGAAGCCGGTCCCGTGCTTCTTCGCCATGTCGATGGCGCGCTGCTGGCCTGCCTCGTCGGCGTAGAACAGATGTTCGAGCCCGACCCAGACATTGACGCGGCCATCGGCCTTGCGGTGCCAGTCCTCGATCAGGCGCTCATTCATGTCGAGCGTGTCGAAGTAATTATAGTCGGGATGCTCGCCCACATAGGGAACGGCGACGAGACGATTGCCGATCGTCGTGGCGGCCTCGGCGCTGCCTTCCATGTAACGCCACATGTCCACGACGGTCGTCGTGCCGCCGAGCACGGATTCCGCATAGCAAAGCATCGAGGCGGCCTTCGCCTCATGCGGCTGCAGCATGCGGTGCATCGGGTTGATGTGCAGCGTCAGCCAGTCCCAGACTGGCAGGTGTTCCGCCGTGCCGCGCAGGAAACCGGAATGCGCGTGGGCGTTGACCAGGCCGGGTATCAGCACGGTGTCCGGGAGATCCTTCACGGGAACGCCGGGAAAGCGGGTCGTCAAGTCGTCGCGCGTACCGACCGCCATGATGGCGCCGTCCTCGACGGCGACGGCCCCGCCGACGATCACCGAATTGTCGGCATCCATCGTCAGGAGATGGCCGCCGGCCAGAATGAAATCCGGGTCGCTCATGCGTCCTCCATCAGGAAATCGGCCGCGCGCTCGCCGATCATGGTCACGGGCGCATGGGTGTTGCAGGTCGGGATGATCGGTATGACCGAGGCGTCCGCGATGCGCAGCCCGTCCATGCCCCGCACGCGAAGCCGGGGATCCGTCACGGCCAGTTCGTCGGTCCCCATCTTGCAGGTGCCGCAGGTATGGAAAAAGGTCGAGCATCCGTCGCGGATGAACTCGATCACCTCGTTGTCGTTCAAAGGCCGGTCCGGAACGACCGGCCCCGCGACGAGATCGCGATAGGCTTCGGTTTTCGAAAGTTCCATCATCGCGTGATAGGCCGAAACGAGGGCATCCAGATCGGATTGTTCGGCAAGATAGTTTGGCTGGATCTCCAGCGGTCCGAGAGGATCTGCCGTCAGCATTTTCAAATGGCCGACGCTTTTCGAATGCATCAGTCCGAAGCCGAGCGAAAACACCTCGCCGGAAATCTCGAAGCGATCGCGCAATGCCTGCTCCGCGCTGTTGCCCTGCACCGGGAAGGCATGGACATCCGCCTGGACGAGATCGGGCCGCGACTTCCAGTTGAGCATGGTGCCGCCGCCATTGTCGGTCTTCGGCCCTAGCGGCTTGGTTGCCCGAAAGACGCAGGCCTGCACCAGCGGGTGGTCCTGCAGGTTCTGTCCCACGCCCGGCAGGTCCGCCACGACCGGGATCCCGAGACGGCCGAGTTCCTTCGCATCGCCAATGCCCGACAGCATCATCAGGCGCGGCGTATCGATGGCGCCGAGCGCCAGGACGACTTCGCAATTTGCCCGCGTCTCCACCGTCCGGTCGCCAACGACGTGGCGCACGCCGATGCAGCGGCCATTTTCGATCACGAGACCGGTGGCAAGCGATCCTGTGACGATGGTCAGGCGGTCCTCGCCGAAGATCGGATAGAGATAGCCGGTGGCCGAGCTCCAGCGCTTTCCTTCGGCAATGTTGAAATTGGACGGCGTCGCGCCCTCGTTTGTCTCGCCGTTGGGGTCGTCGATGATCGGGATGCCGAGTTCGCCCGCGCCATCCATCATCGCTTGCGCAATCGGATGAAGGTGCTTGCTGGTGGTGATTTTCAGCGGCCCGCCTGCTCCGCGAAATTCGGTCTCGCCACCCTCCCAGTCCTCGCTGCGCTTGAAATAGGGCAGCACGTCCTTGAAACGCCAGCCGGTCGCGCCCGCATCGTCCCAGGCATCGTAGTCGAGCGGATGGCCGCGATACCACATCAGCGCATTGATGGCGCTCGATCCGCCAAGCACCTGGCCGCGCGGGATGCCGATGGTCCGGCCGTTCACGCGCGGCGAGGGCGTGTAACTGTAGCCCCAGTCGAAGCGGCTGCGG
>Ga0070728_10003879_pt1 | contig 16031 bp, 10 predicted proteins | sample tdDd471_FD_66723 | JGI IMG/M metagenome (GOLD analysis project Ga0070728, IMG submission 66723) | Marine sediment microbial communities from the Atlantic coast under amendment with organic carbon and nitrate - tdDd47.1 | ecosystem: Environmental > Aquatic > Marine > Coastal > Sediment | place...
GCGTTAACCTGTTCGCATGTCCACTCCGCCGTGGAGAAGCGCCCGCCCGGAACGCTGGCCCCGCACGCCTGAAGAGTGGTTCACACTCTGGCTGGCGGTGGTTCCGGACGGTCGCGCGCGCGCGCCTCGGGGCCGTGCGGCGAGCCCTCACTCCGGATCGCCGTGGTTCGACGTTCCGCGGCGCACACGCTGGCTGGGAGGCACACGTCCTTGGATGCGGCCACGAACCGATGTTCCGGGCTGTCGCGAGGTGCCGGGCCGATCGACGGCTGCCGACGACTTCTGGCGCTGGAACGAACACTGCGCGCGCGTCGCCTTGCGAGCGTCGCGGGATCAGTCCGCTCGCACGGTCGGCGTCGTCATTCCCAGCGACGACTCGACCGGGGCCCGGCCCCTTCGCGTGCTAGCGCTGCTCGATCTGTTTTGCCCCCCTGGCGTCGTCGTGCGGGCCGTCGTGCCGACCGGATCCGCGGCGCTGACGGCGTCGATTGAACGCTGGCACGCGGGTGCTCGCGGCGGCGTGGTGAGCGTGGACGTCAAGCACGACCCTGCGCCGTTCGGCTTCGCACGTCGGATCAACATGGGGGCGTCCCTGCTCTTGGACGCCCGTGCCGATGTCGACGCCATCCTGCTCGCGAACGATGACACCGCTCCCACCCCCGCCGCGTGCGCGCGTCTCGCGACGTGGCCGACGCACAACGCACTCGTAGGTGCCGTTTCGAACGCGGGCGGCGGCGGTCTGCAGACGGTCGATGCGCCGTCCGGCGTCCCGTCGGCCGGCGGCTTGATCGACTGCCCTCACCGACTCGGAGGCTTCTTCCTCTACGTCACCCGCGACGTTTGGACCACACTCGACGGTTTCGACGAGGACTACGCCGGTTATGGATGCGACGACACCGCGTTCAGCCTGGACGCCCACGCGCTCGGCGCGCGCATCCTCATAGACCCGTTCGCGTTCGTGTGGCATGAGGGCTCGGCAACCTTCGGCCCCTCGGCGATCCCCGACCTCCACCCCAAGGCCCTCGCCATCTTCCACCGCAAGCACCCGCACATTGCGCGCTACACGCGTCCCTTGCGCCTGCCGCCCTCGCTCACTTCCTGAGCCTCGCTCGTGGAATGACTCATCGCGACATCCGCCTACGCGGATGTGCCAAAAATACAGGCGTCCAGCTTCTGCCGGACGCCCGTTCCAAAACTTCTTACTGACTCATAGCGCCGACGGCGTAAGCCGTCGGGCCAAAAAAAGGGCGCCTGAGCTATCGCTCAAGCGCCCTTTCCAATTCGTCTTACTGACTCATCGCGACATCCGCGTCAGCGGATGTGCCAGAAACATCTGCGCGCTAGCGCAGCCCGAAGACTCGGTCGTAGCGGTAGTACACCTCAAGGCACATGACCAGCGTCGCGGTCGAGTAGACGCGGCCGCCGTCGTGGCCCCAGGGACCGATCGGATCCCACGAGCCGGTGCGCGAACCGCTGCCTTCCTTGTGCTGGTTCTTGACGATCGCGTCCTTCATGTGCTCGTTCCAGGTCTTCCACTCCTTGCCACCGACCTGGAAGAGCGCGAGCGTCGCGTAGTACCAGTAGTACATGTCGATCGAACCGTCATCCGGGTTCCAGACGGGAGGCTTTTCGGTGCACAGGGCGGCACCCATCTTGACCATCTTGGAGGTCTTCGGGTCCTCGCCGAGGAAGATGCGGGTCAGAATGCCCACGGCCGTCATCGACTGGCTCTTCTCGGGCGGGAACTTGTCCTGCAGGCCCTCGGGACGGGCGGGCGAACCACCGGCGACGTTGTAGCCGACCTGGCCGAACTCCGGATCCGTCATCTTGTCGACCCAGTTGCGCGCACCCTCGAAGGCATCGGGGTCGATGTCGAGGCTCGCGAACTTGCCGGACTTCAGGGCCATGACCATCCAGCCGGTCACGGACGTGTCGTTCTCACCACCGCGAGGCTCGTAGCGCCAGGCGAGGTACGGGTTACGCGACATCGCGATGAAGTCGAGCCCCTTCTGGGCCGGCTTCTTGTAGCGCGGGTTCCGCGTCATCCAGTACGCCTCGGTCATCGCCAGGCAGGCGATCGCGTGGTTGTACATGAAGTGCTGGGACGAACGGCTGCCGAAGCAACCTTCCTCATCCTGCTGGTTCATGAGGTAACGCAGGCCGGAGCGCACGTTCTTCGAGTACGGGTTGTCGCGCTCGGATCCACGGTCGGTGTAACCCGCGCCGAGGAAGGCGAGCAGCGAGAGGCCCGTGCAGCCGACGTCGTAAAGCGCGCCACCGGGGCCGTCGCACTTGTCATCGGGGGGATCGTGCTTCATGAAGTCGTCCACGTCCCACTTGCCGTCTTCGTCGACGTCCTGGTGGTCCGCGAGCCACTTGAGGCCCAGCTCAACCGCGTTCTGCGTGAGCTTGGAGCCGCCGCCGCCGCGCAGGTTGCGTCCGCCGCCACGACCGCGTCGGCCACCGCCCGCGCCACCACCAAGGCCGATGGCCGAGTTGGTCGAGGGACCGGTGAACGGCGAGTCGCTCATGCCGTCTTCGCCTTCGGTCTCTTCGAATTCGGAGTCGGTGTCGACCTCGTTGTGGTCGTCAACCTCTTCGGTCTCGATCGGGGTTTCCTCGATCTCCTCCGGCTCCTCCTCCTCAGGCTGCTCTTCTTCCTCTTCCTCGAGATCTTCCTCTTCGTCCGGCAGGCTAGCCTGCATCTGGGCGCCCTTGTTGGCACCGCTCGTATCCATCTGGATCTGGGCGAGGATGAGCAGGAGGACGATGTGAATGACCGCCGAGATCATCCACCAGGGCGAGTTCTTCACGATGCCCTGAATGGCATCGTTGAAGCCCCCATCCTCTCCAATTCTGTGGTCGTGATAGTGACGCATGGTTTCTCTCTAATTCGGCTGGATTTCGCCTTCGAATCCCGCGACCGGCCTTCTCCGCCAAGCGGAAGGAACAGACCGGTCATTCTATGGAATCAGAAACGTCGTTGGGCGGATTGGGTTCGGAGAAAGGCCGAAATTTTAACTCTTTGGGGGGCAGGGGCTTACGGCCGAAACCCGCCTTTTTGACGGCTCCCGAGCGGGGCGCGGGCGCACCTCGGAGCCACCACCCCCTAACAAACGGCTAATAAATCCCCAGCAGGCGGAGCTCGCGACGCGCCTGCTTGAGGTTGGTCAGGATCAACTCGCGCAGCTCGGTGCGCACGCGCTCGGGCCGCAGATCGGTCTTGTCGAGCGCCCGCAGCCGCAGCGTGTATTCCGCCTTGCGCTGCTTGAGCTGCCCGATTCGCTGCCGGTAGGCATTGACCACCTTCGGGTCGGCGAGGGTCAGGTCGCCGGGGCGCGAGACCTGCACCATGTGGAGAACCACCCACCGCGATCGCGGCAAGGCGAGCGGTTCGCTCGTCGTACCGGGCTCCGCGGACTGCAGGAACCGGATCGCCGGTTGCTCGCTCGGCTCCTTCGGCAGCGGTCGCTCCTTGGTTGCGAACTCGAGCTGGAACTCGGCGGCGATCACTTCGAGCGACTTGCCTTCCTTGAGGCGCGCCCGCACCTTCGCGACCAGCGGCTCCACCTTCTTGCGGATCTCCTCGTCGATCGATTCCTGCGAGATGTCGGGATCCATGGCGCGCTTCAGGTTGATCTTGCCGCGCTCCTTCTTGGAGATGTCGATGACCAGGTCCTGCCACTGCGCCTGGGTTCCCTGATTCACGCGCGCCGGATCGTTCTCGAACGCGGTCTTGATCTCCGTGGGTGTCGCTTGCGGGTCCCACGGCAGAAGCTTCTGCCCGCGGGCGATGAACCCGTACTGGAACAGCTGCATCATGTAGTAGTCGAGGAGTTTGCGGCGAATCTCCTGCTTTTTCAGCTCAAGCGTCAGCCCCTCCTGCAGGAGGCTGTCGTAGAACTCCGCCTCGCTGTCGAAGCGGGCGATGTCACGCGCGATCCAATCCTCGACCTCGCGCACCATGATTTCGATGCCGTACAGCTCGGCGACCTTTTCGAGCAGGCGCTCCATGAGGAACTTGTCGCGCTCGTTGCGCACCGAGCCGAGCGCTTCGACGCTGTCGACGCCGGCGCTGCGCACCACGTCATTCAGCGTGATGACGTCGGCATCGAACGTGATCGGAAAACCGAACTCGTCGTAATCGTCGTCCTGGGCGCCAGCCAGCAGCGCAAAGAGGATCAGGCCCGCGAGGATTCGCACTTCAGGAGTCTATACGGAGCGAGGAACATGGAGCGAGGAACATGGAGCGAGGAACACGGGGCGGCGACCCAAGTGCTCGGAAGACCGCCTGCTACCCGAGGCGCTCCAGCAGGACCGCAAGCGCACTCCGTGCGGTGGGCGGCGAGGCGGGCTCCGCAATGACGGCGAGCGCCTCCTTGGGCAGCCGCAACGAGCGTCCGAGTTTCGAACGCAGGAATTTCACCGCGCGCGCCACGTCGAACAGCCCCATCTGGATGACCCCGCCGGTTTCGAGCGAAAAGCGCCCAATCCCGGTCTCCTGGCCCAGAATCCGGAGTCGTGCCACGTCGAAAAGAAGGCGCGCCGCGTCCGGCAAGGCGCCGCAGCGATCGACGATCTCCGCCTCGATGGAATCGAGGGTTGCGCGCGTCGATGTGGCCGCGATTCGGCGGTAGAACCCAAGCCGCAGCGCGTTATCGCCGCCGTAGGTGTCGGGGAAACGTGCACCCACATCGAGGTCGACGAAGGTGTCCGTGGCGTGCACGACCTGCTCGTTGCGGAGTTCGCGCACCGCGTTTTCCAGCATGCGGCAGTACAGCTCGTAGCCCACGTCGGCGATGTAGCCGCTCTGCTCGCTGCCGAGGATGTTGCCCGCACCGCGGATCTCGAGGTCCTTGAGCGCGATGCGGAAGCCCGCGCCCAAGCCACTGTGCTCCTCGATCGTACGCAGACGCTTTTCGGCGACCTCGCTCACGACGCGCTGGCCCTTCGGCAGTAAGAAGAGCGCGTGCGCGCGATGCGTGCCGCGACCGACGCGACCGCGCAACTGATGCAGGTCGGCGAGTCCGATCATGTCGGCGCGGTCGACGATCAGCGTGTTCGCGTTCGGGATGTCGAGACCGGACTCGATGATCGTGGTCGCGATCAACACGTCGACTTCGGCGCGCACGAACTGCAGCATCGACTCCTCGAGCGCGCGCTTGTTCATCTGTCCATGCACGATGGCGCGCCGAGCGGCGGGGACGAGGTGACCAATCTTCTTGTCGAGCAGACCGATCGACTCCACGCGGTTGTGGACGACGTAGACCTGCCCGCCGCGGCGCAACTCGCGTTCGATCGCCTCGCGCACGAGCTTGTCGTCGAAGTGATTGACTTCGGTCTTCACCGGCATGCGCCCCTCGGGCGGAGTCGTGAGGTTGGAGATGTCGCGCACGCCGAGGATCGCGAGATTCAGCGTGCGCGGAATCGGCGTGGCCGTCATCGTAAGCACGTCCACGGTGGCGCGCATCGCCTTGAAACGCTCCTTGTGCTCGACACCGAAGCGCTGCTCCTCGTCGATCACGACGAGGCCGAGATCCGCGAACTTCACACTCTTGCCCAGGAGTCGGTGCGTGCCGATCACGATGTCGACGCGCCCTTCCGCGAGTTCCTCGACGACCGCGTTCGCTTCCTTCGTCGTTCGAAAGCGCGACAGCATTTCGACCACGACGGGGTAGCCGGCCATGCGCTCGGCGAACGTCCGCATGTGCTGGCTGGCAAGTACCGTCGTCGGCACCAGCACCGCCACCTGCCGCCCGTTCGCCACCGCCTTGAACGCCGCGCGCATCGCGACCTCGGTCTTGCCGTACCCGACGTCGCCGCACAACAGGCGATCCATGGGACGCGCGGTTTCCATGTCCTGCTTCACCGCTTCGATGGCAGACAGCTGGTCGGGCGTCTCCTCGTACGGGAACGACGCCTCGAATTCGTGCTGCATCGCATCGTCCGGTTCGCATGCGATGCCGGGGCGCCGCCGCCGAATGGCCTGGATCTCAAGCAGGCGTGCGGCGAGGTCGGTCACCGCCTTCTTGACGCGGTCCTTGGCGTTCGCCCAGCTCTTGCCGCCGAGCTTCGCCAGCTTCGCGCCGCGACCGGGCGAGCCGATGTATTTCTGGATCAGGTCGATCTTCGAAACGGGTACGTAGACCGACACGTCATCGGCAAACTCGACGATGCAGTGTTCCTGTTCGATGCCCTGGCGTTCGATGGTGCGGACGCCGCGGAACCGGCCGATTCCGTGCGCGAGGTGCACGACCGTGTCGCCCGCCTCCAGGTCGAGAAAATCATCGAGCGCACGCCCCGCGGGTCGGCGCACCGAGGGCTTGCGCCGCGTCAGGTGCTGCAGCAGGTCGTCGTAGCCCAATACGACCACGCCGCGTTCGGGTACCGCGAACGACAGACTCAGACGACCGGTCAAGAAGACCAGATCGCCCGGCAACTGATCGCCGAGCAAGTGCCGGACGCGGAGCTCCTCCGCCTCGTTGCGACAGGCGAAGTAGCGATGCTTCATCCCATCGCACGCTTCGAGGATGCGCTCCGTCAGCTGCTCGGCGCCGGCGGCCACCGGTTCGACCTGGCGAACCTCGAACGGACGCGCGCCCGCTCGCATCGAATCGAGATCGACGCCGGCACGATCATCCACGAGGGCGCGCATCTCGTCGTCGGGCGCGACGAGGAACACCGGATGTTCCGGCAGGAAGTGATCGAGCAGCGTCCCGAACTCCTCGTCGCCGGTCCGCGTGAGCAACTCGATTCGCTCGAGGACATCGGTGGCGCGTTGCGTCTCCGCGTCGAAAGCGCGCAGCCCTTCCAATTCGTCCCCGAAGAACTCGATCCGCACCGGGTTGTCGCGGCCGGGCGGGAAGAGGTCGAAGATGTCGCCGCGGACGCTGTACTCGCCGGGTTGGGTGACGAGGGAAACGCGTTCCCACTCGTCGTGCGCCAGGCGCTCGGCCAGGCGTTCGGGTCCCCACTCCTCGCTGCCCGCAACGAGATGGATCGCATCGCGCTCCATGGCACCGCGCATCGGAACCGGTTGGGTTGCAGCCAACAGCGACGAGAGCACCACGGGCGCGCCCCCCTGTCGCAGGCGTTGAAGGACGGCGCGGCGCTCAAGGCCCCGTTCGTCGTCGTCGAGGTCGGGGAACGGAAGCCGACGCTGCCGATCGATGCCGAACAGCGCGAGGTCGCCGGCCAGATCGCTCTCCGATCCGGCGTCCGAATGCAGAACGAGCGCAGGGCGATCGTGCGGCAGCATCCCCGCGAGAACAAGTCCCAGGGAGCCGCCGTACAGACCACCCACACGCGGCCGGTCCGGCGACGGTTTGATGTCGACCGGAAGCAGCGCGTGCCACTCCGGCGTCGCGCTCAGGGGTTACTCCCTGACGTCCGTCGACGCGCTATCGCCCGACGAAGAGGACCCGCGCGGCTTGCGAGCGGCTTTCTTGGTTGCCTTCTTCTTCGATGCCTTCTTGGCCGTCTTCTTCGTGGCGGTCTTCTTCGCGGCCTTCTTGGCGGCTTTCTTCTTGGCTGCCTTTTTCGCGGTCTTCTTGGTCGCGGTTTTCTTGGTCGCGGTCTTCTTCGACGCCTTCTTGGCCGCTTTTTTGGCGACCTTCTTGGACGCGCTCGCGCTTTCGTCGGAGGACCGCGGCGCGGCGGGCGCCGACTCGCGATTGTCCGGTCGAGCGGGCGCGCGATTGCCTCTGGAAGTCCGGCCACCTCGGCGCTCGCCTTGCGCCGGCGCATCGGATCGCTGTGCGGCATCGTCACCGCCACCGGAGTTCCTGCCGCCTCCAGCCTTCCTGCCATCGCTGGCTTTCCGGCCGCCGCCGTCGGTCCGGCCGCCGCCGTCGGCCCGGCCGCCACCGTCGGTCCGGCCGCCACCGTCGGCCTGGCCACCACCATTGCCGCCGCCGTTTTCTTGCGAGGGGGCGTTCTGGCCGCCACGCCCGCGACCGCCGCGTCCGCGACCGCCGCGCCGGCGGCGACCACCGCGCGAACGTCGACTCGACTCGCCTTCGCGCAACGGCGTGTGGGCCGGACCACGCTCTCCCGTGGCGGGAGCATCCGGAGCGTCCGCGTCGGCGGAACCGCGCGACGGCGCAGGTGCCGCTTCCGACTTGGGGGCGGGCTTCTCGGACTGCCTGGTGTCGGCGTCCCGGCCCTCGGGTGCCTTCCCCTCCGGTGCCGTGTCACCGCGACGCGGTCGACGCGAGCGGGGCTTGCGCTTGGCCTTGACGGGTCCAACACGCAGGATCGTGCCGGCGCCGCGCACCGTCTCGATGGGCTGTTCGTCGATCGCCTTGTAGTGCAGGAGCGCGGCGCGCGCGGCGCCCTGTTCCGCTTCCTTCTTGGAGGCGGCGGTGGCGCGTCCCACCTCTTCGCCCTTGACGACCACGGCGATCTCGTAGTTGCGGCTGTGCGCAGGTCCGGCCTCGCGCGACACGCGATAGCTCGGCATGCCCCCCAGCTCTCGCTGGCAGAAGTGCTGCAGCATCGACTTGTAGTTGCGTTCGGCGCGGTCTTCGACGATCTCGCCCATGACGACGTCGAGCTGGCGCAACACGAACTTGCGCGTCGCCGCGAGCCCGGCGTCGAGATAGATCGCGCCGACAATGGCCTCGAACAGGTTGCCGATCAGCGAGGAGGGAATGGCCTTCTTGCGCACGCCCTTGCCGACCAGAATGAAGCGGTCGAGCCCCATCACCATGGCGACGCGCTCGAGCGTTGCACGCGAGACGGTGGCGCTCTTGATGCGCGTCAACTCGCCTTCGTCGGCATCCGGATGGCGGCGATACAGCGCTTCGGCGCAGATCGTGCCGAGTACCGAGTCACCCAGGAACTCCATCCGCTCATTGCTCGGACGGTCGTCGGTCTTGGTGCTCGAATGCGAGAGCGCGTTGAAGATGAACTGTTTGTCCCGGAACACGTGTCCGAGAAGGACCTCGAGGTCCGCAATGTTTCCGTCTGTCATGTGCCCCTCCGGGCACACGCGCCGGAGCGAGAGCGGACACCGGGTGTCCACGCTCGCCGCGCCGCGTGCTGCTTCCTAATGAAGGAAGTGTCTGATTCCACTAAACGCCATGGCCACGCCACGGTCGTTGACGAAGGCGATGCACTCCTCGTCGTTTTTGCTGCCGCCCGGTTGGACGGCGGCTGTCGCTCCCGCATCGAGTGCGACCTGGAGCGCGTCATTGAAGGGCAGGAACGCGTCGGACGCGAAGACCGAGCCCTTCGCGCGATCGCCGGCCTTCTTCACCGCCATGCCCGCCGCATCGACGCGGCTCATCTGGCCTGCGCCGACTCCCACGACCATGTTGTCTTTGGCGAGGACGATGGCGTTGCTCTTCACGTGCTTGCAGATGAGTTGCGCGAATACGAGATCGCGAAGTTCATCGTCGGTCGCCGCGCGTTCGCTGACGACCTTGAGGTCCGCTGCAGCCGTCGCTTTCGCGTCGCGGTCCTGCACCAGGAACCCGCCGGGAATGCTGCGTACTTCCATACCGTCGGGCTTCGGAAGCTCACTCTTGAGCAGTCGGACGTTTTTCCCCCAGCGCGGTTTGGTGCGCAGGATCTCGAGTCCCTCGTCGGAAAACGACGGAGCGACCACGACTTCTACGAAGCCTTTGGCCGCGATGGCCTCGGCCAAATCGCCCGTCACTTCACGATTGAACGCGAGGATGGAGCCGAACGCCGAAACCGGGTCGCCCTCCCACGCGCGCTCGAACGCCGTGACGAGATTCTCGTGGGATGCCGCGCCGCACGGATTGGCGTGCTTGACGACGATCGCACTGGGCAGCTCGAACTCCGCCACGGTCGTGTATGCACCCGCAGCGTCGAGCAGGTTGATGTAGCTGAGCGCCTTGCCGTTGAGCTGCTCGCACGCGGCAAGACTGCCCTCGCCGGGAATGCGATAGAGCGCACCGTGCTGATGCGGGTTCTCGCCGTAACGCAACGTCTCGACGCACTCCGCACCCACCATCAACGTGGGCGGGAACGCCGACGCGTCATCGCCGTTCTCCGAGTCGCTCGCGAGGTAGTTCGCGATCGCCGAGTCGTACAGGCAAGTGTGCTGGTACGCCTTGGCCGCGAGCCCGCGCCGGAACTCCGGCGTCAGGTTATCGCTGTCGAGACGCTCGAGCGTTTCGGCGTAGTCCGCCGCATCGATCAGCGGCACCACGTCCTTGTGATTCTTGGCGGCGGCGCGCAGCATGGCCGGCCCACCGATGTCGATCTGTTCGACCGCGTCGGCCAACGTCACATCCGGCTTCGCGATCGTCTCGCGGAACGGATAGAGGTTGAGACAGAGCAGGTCGATCGGCTCGATGCCGTGTGCCTGCATCTGGGCCACGTGGTCGGGGAGGTCCCGGCGACCGAGCAGGCCACCGTGAATCTTCGGGTGCAGCGTCTTCACGCGGCCACCGAGCATTTCGGGGAAACCGGTGTGTTCGGAGACTTCCTTAACCGGGAGCCCTGCGTCGCGCAGCCGGCGGGCGGTGCCCGAAGTGGCCAGCAGTGCGACGCCGCGCTCGTGCAGTTCACGCGCGAAGTCTTCGATCCCCGTCTTGTCGTAGGGGGCGAGCAGAGCCCGCTTAATGCTTGTCATATAACGATTTACGTCGATTCCGGCCGAAACTCGGCCTTCCCGTCGACGGCCACTAGCCTACCACCGGGGGGGGCCTTATCCACGAATAGGGGTGGAGCGCGAGGGAGGGGCGGCCGGGCGCAGCCGACCCACTCCGGGGTCACGCGCTCATTCGCAGCTGGCAGTCTGCACAGGGCGATTCCAACTCCGCGCGGTGCTCGTTGCAGGCGGCCGACCCGGAATTGGGCTATCGAGTTGGGCGGCCCAGACTGCCGCAGGCAGTCCGTCCGATCCGAGATGCGGCTGTCACCGCCTCTAGCCCCCCGCTTTGGCCTTCAGATACGCCTCCATGAAGGCGTCGAGGTCGCCGTCGAGCACAGCCTGGATGTTACCGGTCTCTTCGCCGGTACGGACGTCCTTCACCAGTTGGTACGGCTGCAGGACGTAGTTGCGGATCTGGCTGCCGAAGGCGACCTCGCCCTTTTCGCCGTAGAGCTTTTTCAGCTCGGCGTCGCGCTCCATCTCCTCGAGGCGGTACAGCTTGGCCTTGAGCATGCGCATCGCCATGGTCTTGTTGCGGAACTGGCTGCGTTCGTTCTGGCACGCGGCGACGACCCCGGTCGGGATGTGCGTCATGCGCACGGCCGAGTCGGTCTTGTTGACATGCTGGCCGCCGGCGCCGCCGGCGCGGTAGGTCTCGATCCGGATGTCCTTCTCGTCGACCTCGATCGAGATCTCGTCGTCGAACTCGGGCGTCACGTCCACCGACGCGAACGAAGTGTGCCGCCGCTTCTGCGCGTCGAAGGGTGAAATGCGCACCAGGCGGTGGACGCCGATTTCCGAGCGCAGGTAGCCGTTGGCGTAGGGTCCGCGCACCGCCATGACGGCGGACTTGATGCCGCCCTCGTCGTTGCCCTGCAGTTCGAGGATCTCGACCTCGAACTTGCGCCGCTCCGCCCAGCGCCGGTACATGCGCAGGAGCATTTCGGCCCAGTCGCACGACTCGATGCCGCCCGCTCCCGGATTGACCGAGACGATCGCGTTCTTGTTGTCGTGCTCGCCGGAGAGCATCAGCTGGAACTCAAGTCGCCCCAGCCGCTCCTCGAGCGATTCGATCTCGGAGGCCACCTCGGCGAGGTCCTCCTCCTCCTCGGCCATCTCCGCCATCTCGCGCGCGTTGATCGTGTCGGCCTCGAACTCCTGCCACGGATCGAGGATGGTGCGCAGGACCTTTAGCTCCTCCACCACCGTCTGTGCGCCCGCCTGGTCATTCCAGAAATCGGGCCGTTCCATGCGCGTTTCGAGTTCCGCGCGCTGCTTCGCCTTGCTGGGGAGGTCAAAGACTCTCCTGGGCCTGGCGGACCCGGATGAGAATTTGATCGAGGCTTTCGACGAGATCGGACATGGAGGGAAGTATACGGAGAGGGGGCTAGAGGCTTAAGGCTTGGCGCGGGAGGAGGAGTCAACCGTCGGACTCGACCGGGGGATAGATCCTCGAGTGCGTCATCCCCGGATGGCGCGCGCCGTAGCGCTCCGGGACGTCCTGGGTCCAGTCGCTCGGAATCAGGATGGGCACGAACAACAGCACGGCGAGGGCGATGCGGCGGCCACGCAATCCGCCCTTGATGACGGGCGCGACCGCGGCCGGTGCGCGGACTCCCTTCCGATAACCCCACCAGATCAACGCGACCCCGAGCACGCTCATGATCAGGTTGAACCATTGGCCCGGCGGCAGGTCGAACAGATCGGTGCGGTACTCGCGGAGCAGATCGATGAAGAAGCGGAAGAAACCGTAGCCGAAGAGGAAGGAGCCGAGCACGGCGCCACGCGGCGGGTTGGACCGGCGAATCCAGATCAGGATGGGGACCAGCAGCAGGTTCTTGATGCCGTCGTAGAGCACGACCGGATGACGGAAGCCCTCAACGTCGGGGAACTTCACACCCCACGGCATCGACGTCACGGGCCCCACGATCTGTCCGTCGATGAAGTTGCCGATGCGGCCCACCCCCATGATGTAGGCGCCCACGACAACGAACAGGTCCGCGAAGTCGAGGAAGTTGCGACCGGTCCGGCGGCAGTGCCAGAGCGCCCCAAGCGTGCCCCCCAGCAGGATCCCGTGTGTCGACATGCCACCCAGCCACACCGCGGGAATGTGCCACAGGTGCTCCCCGTAGTACGCCCACTCGTAGAAGAAGACCTCGACCAATCGCCCGCCGAGCAGCACCCCGGTGCCGAGCCGCAACACAAGGTCGTAGACCTCCCCCGGCGCCATGCGCTGCCGCTTCATCCAGAAGAAGACGCCGAGAAAGCCGAGTGTGTAGCTCAGCCCGTACCACCACAGATAGAACGGACCCAACTTCGCGATCACCGGATCGATCGAGTGGACATACGTCGCAATCATCGCTCTGCATCGATTCTGCTCCCATCCGACTCCGATCGCGAGCTACTTGCGCGAATCGATGGGCCTAAAGCGGCGAATTGACGGAGCGGCCGCGTTGGGCCGAAGCCTAGCCTGCAATATTCATGACGCCGCGGGAGCAACGGGCGAAACTATCCGCACGCGGCATGCTCCCGTCGAAAGAGCGCACGTTCGAAGTCCTGGGGGCTGTTCTGGACGAGAACAGGTTGTCGAGCCGAATGGAGTTCACTGAGCCGCTTGGCGGAAGCTGGCTCAAGAAGAGCCCTCGACGACAAGCGGCGACGTGTTTTTGGTGGCCGGGCGCCCCAACCCAGCCACGGCTTGCCGTGCATGGGTTGGGGCGCCCATGCACCAGCAACACCGGCCGGTCAGAAACCGCGTCGTCATGAATAGTGCAGGCTAGACGGACGCTTGCCGGTCGAGGCGCTTGAGGTAGAAGGCGACCGACAGGATGGACGCACCGCTGAAGAGCAGGCTGATGCCTACGATCATCCCGATGATCGCGAAGCTCTTGTCGGGCCATCCCGCGAGGACCGCGCCGCCGAGCACCGCCGTGACCCCGCCGTCCATCAGCATCCACACCCAAACCGGATCCGGCCGGACGTACAGCGCGCCCATGACCTTGAGCCCGCCCTGCACGAGAAAGAAGATGGCGAGGATCAGCGTGATCGCATCCACGCCCGCGTCGGTCTGGAAAATGAACAGCCCGCCGCAGATCGTCATCATGACTCCGGTCAGCACCGTCGGCCCGATGGCGCGGACACCGCGCATTTGGAGTGCGCTCGCCACGTTTGCGATGCCCCCCAACAGGAACAGCAACCCGATCGCTGCCACGACAAAGCGACTCGTGAAGTACGGAGCGGCGATGCCGACCACGCCAGCGAGGAGCAAGACGATGCCAAGGCCGAGCACCCAACGCCAGTTGCGAGCGAGTTCCGGAGTCGCTTGAGTCATGGATTCGATTGTCGGGCGGTGCGGGCGGAATTGCAAAGACGAAGCGAGCAGAGCGCGCGGGGAAGCCCGTCTACAGACAAGTGCGTCGCGGAGCGGCGCGCGTAGGCAGTAGGCAGTAGGCAGTAGGCAGTAGGCAGTAGGCGGTTTGCGGTTTGCGGTCGCAGCCAGCCACGGGAAGGCATCGGGTGACTGCTAGGCGGGCGAACTCCGGCTTCCGGCCGTGAACCGTGAACTGCAAACCGCAAGCTGCCTGCAACCGGCGCTCTCCGGCCTCTCAGCAAGCCGCTCACCACCTCAATACAGCGTCCGCTGGACCGACTTTCCGCCGTTCTGTTCGGCGACGCGCTTGAGCAGGTCGATGTGTTCGCCTCCGTCGACGGTGCGCACCACGGAGACGGTGTGGATGGTCGCCTTCACCTTGGCGTTGAGGCGCTTGAGTTCGCTCAGGATGTCCCGCGGAAACCGTTTCCGGCCGCGATTGGGGGCGCCGTCCGAGATCACGAACATCTCATCCGGGTCGAACCGCAGCCCCAGCTCCATGGCGTCGAACAGATTCGTGTAGCTCTTGATCTCGAGTTCCTTGAGCTCCTGGACGAGCAGCGCCTTCGTGACCGCATCGGCGGAGCTCATGCGGCCGCGCCACGGCATCACGTTCTCGTTGAAGAAGACGACCTCGAACTGCGTGCGCGGCGGCAGCCCCTTGATCGACTGCACCAGTTGCGCGAGTGCGACGGGGAGTTTCTTGCGCATCGATGCGCTGATGTCGAAAACGTAGACCACCTTGCGCCCGCGAATCGGCATACCGAAGAAGTACGAGCGCACGGGCGCGACGGTCTCCTCCGGCGTCACCGTGCGCGTCTCGGGGCGATGTTTGTTGACCTTCTCCGCCTCGGCGATCGCCTTGTCGAGCGACTCGGACTGCTTGCGCGTCTTCCACCACGTCTTCCACGAGATCGCATCCCGCCCGAAGCGCTTCCCCGACTTCAGCGCGAGGATTTCGAACGCCGCCGCCTGCACGGCGGGGTCCTTGATGTCGAGCAAGCGGATACAAAGCGGAAGGACGCCGGGCTTCGAGTCCCGACGAAGCGCTTCGACCACGGTCGCGTGGACGACCCAATTGTCGACCATGTCGGCGCGAGTCCGGACGAACGCGCGCGCCTTGTCGCCCGGCACCGCGCACGCCATCCGCAGATAGACCGCCCGCTGGACCACGTCCTCTTCGGGCGTCTCGCGAAAGTTCGCGGTGAGCGTATCGAACCACACCGGAGGCGCTTGCGCGAACGCCGCTTCCAGCGCTGCGAGCACGCGGTCGTCCCGCTCCTTGCGCAGTCGCTTCAAAAATCGCGCGTATACCTTGTCGTCCTTCAGGCGGGCTAACGCCCTCACCGCGAGTGTCCGGTCCGAACCCAGCGACTTCGACGACAGGTAGGTCGATAGCACGCGCGCCATCTTGGCCTTGTGCCCGGGATTGGCTGGTGCGACGCGCCCGTCGGCCAGACTCTCCAGCGCCTCGCGACGATCGCTGCGGCCCCCGTCCTTGGCGGTACGCAGGACGCGCCCGAACTCGTCCGCGAAGCCGGAGCCGGCGAGCAGCAGGAGCACAAGCGTCGTCATCCCTTTCATGCCTGTTTTCCAACGTACCCGAGGACGCCGATTCAGCGACTTCGACCGCCTCGATCTGCTAAAAGTGACGGAATGACCGACGAAGCTCCCCAGACACGGCGCAGGCGCATCCGCATCCTGCTGACGTTTCTGGTCCTCATCTTCGTTTTGGTCTGGGCCTTCCGGGCGGTGCTGATGCCTTTCCTGGTGGCGATTTTCTTCGCCTACCTGATCGACCCGGTCGTCGAACGCATGGCCACGTGGCGCATCGGTGGGCGGTATTCGATCGGCCGCGGCGGATCGATCGTACTGATCTACCTCATCCTCATCAGCCTCTTCACGGTCGGATTCATCTACGCGATCCCGGCGGTCGGCCGCCAGGTGCGGGAGCTGCAGGAGGACCTGCCCAAGGCAATGGTCCGCGCCGACGAAATGCTGACGACGGCGCAACACAAGTGGGACGCCCTGATC
>Ga0070728_10003883_pt1 | contig 16025 bp, 17 predicted proteins | sample tdDd471_FD_66723 | JGI IMG/M metagenome (GOLD analysis project Ga0070728, IMG submission 66723) | Marine sediment microbial communities from the Atlantic coast under amendment with organic carbon and nitrate - tdDd47.1 | ecosystem: Environmental > Aquatic > Marine > Coastal > Sediment | place...
CTGATCCGGCTGATGGGCAAACTTAGGTGGTTAAAAATCAATGACTTAAACTGGAGAAGGTTCGATGTCAGTCGCATTCCCTCCGCCACTTGCACCTTGCAAACCCGAAAACAGGTCCCTCGCGGGGCCTTTTTCTTTATGTGCCAAAGGGGTTTGCAGGGACCATCCGCCCTTCGGAGACTGGCTGACTGCGCGAGATCGGTCTCCGAACGCCCACCGTCTCTTTCCACCCGCCCCTCGCTCTCGGCGAGACGGGTTCAAAACCCCCATAGATTTCAACGAACTGAGGCGCAGCTGGCGGCTGAGGTGTCGCTCGGCCAGACCGACGGCCTCGGCCAGTTCCTGGATCGTGGCGAACTCGCCTGCTTCCATGCGCCGCCGCCAGCCCCATGCCCGGCCGATGGCGCGCAAGATGTGCGGGTCCTGCGTCTGATCCTCGCTCGGGCTGTAATCTGCGGGCGGCATGATCTTGGGCCGCCCATTCTTCTTGCGCAGCTTCAGGGGGATCAGCACGCGGATCGTTTCGTTGTCTCGGGTCATTCGGCGGCCTCCATGTCGCGCGGGGCGATCATTTCGCGGATGACGCCCGCGACGCCTTCGCGGCGGATGTCGAGCTCAAGCCCGGCGGCGGTGACGGTGATCCGCGTTGCTTCAGTGCGGTGTTGTACAAAGCCCAGTTCGCGGTCTTGTACTTCGTTGGCGCCCAGCTGTTCATGGCCTCCAGCTATCACGCTGGATTCACGAGATGAATCCCCTCAACCGATTTGCGCAACAAAGCCTTTTTCAGCCAGTTGTCACGTCTTGCGCACAGTGCCTTGCGTGAGGGTATCCGGGAGGTCTGTGGGCATCTGGATTGATGCCTGGAAACCGGACAAACCACCCGGGCGCGGCGACTCCAGGATCAACGGGCTACCGATCCGGGCCGCCATGGCGGCGACGATGGCGAGGCCGAGCCCGCTGCCGTCGGTGCTTGCGTTCGCACGCTCGAAGCGCGCCGTCAGGCGGTTAAGGGTTTCACGCGGCAGGACGGGACCGTCGTTCGCCACGATCAGTTGCCCATCTCCCGTCAGGGTCACGTCGATCGGAGCATCCTCCGCCCCGTGGCGCAGGGCGTTCTCCACGAGGTTCCGGCACAGGATTCCGAAGGCATCGGGGTCGATGTCCGACATGACAGCCGCGCCCGGCAGTGAAAGCGAGATGCGACCCGGCGCGCCCCCGCGGCCGAGATCGTCCACGACGACACGCGCGACGGCCCTCAGGTCCGCGCTTCGGTCCATCCGCAGTCGCCCGCCTTCCGCCCGCGCAAGCTGCATGAGGCGTTCGGAAAGCCGGGTCAGCCGCTTGAGCGTGGTCTCGATCTCGGCGGCCCGCGCTCCTGTGACCGGGTCCTGGGTTTCCGACCGAAGCCGCTGCGCCTGCGCGATCGCGCCTGCGAGTGGCGTCCGAAGCTCATGCGCAGCGTTCGCAGCAAAACTGCGCTCGGCCTCGAAGGCGTCGCGCAACCTGGCCAGAAGGCCGTTCAGTGTTGCGGCCAAGGGGGCGATCTCCGTCGGCAGGTCACCCGCGGGTACCTCTGACAGATCGCGGGCGCCGCGCGCCTCGAGCCGCGTGCGGAACCTGCGCAGTGGCTCGAGGCTGAAGCGGACGGCCAGGATGATGGCCAGAAGTGCTACGGGCAGCACGACCAGCAGCGGCAGGCCGAGGCCCATCTGGATTTCCCGGGCGACCGATGCGCGATGGACCAACGGCTCGGCCACGGTGATACGGACCGTCCCCCGAAGCGCCGCGTCGCTATAGAGCCGGTGGGTCGCGGTCTGCCGAAACCCCGGCTCGTCATAGGGCGGGAACACGGCAGGATCGGCCGCGTGGGATTGCAGCAGGATCCGCCCCTCGGCATCGCGGACGAGATAGGTGAAGAACTCGTCGTGCTCCCGGATCGGGGCGAGCCGCTGCGTTCCCCCCTGATCTTCCCGGCCGACGATGTCGGTCACGGCCAGCGGCAGGATGCGCTCCGCGGTCTCGCGCAGGGCGCTGTCGAAGACCTCGTCCAGCTCGCCCCGAACGATCATCGCCGTGACCGTCGCGGCCATGAGCCACAGGATCGTCAGCACGAGGCCCAGCGACAGCCCGAGCCGCGCCTGAAGGCTGCGCGGAAACCTCATGGCTTGCCCAGCCGATAGCCCATGCCGCGTTCGGTCTCGATGACCGCGCTGCCAAGCTTCTTGCGCAACCGGCTGACATGGACTTCGATGGTGTTGCTCTCCACCTCGGCGTCGAAGGCATAGAGCTTGTCCTCCAGCTGCGCCTTGGACAAAAGCTGCCCCGGGCGGGAGAGGAAAGCCTCGAACAGGGCCCATTCCCGCGCCGTCAGTTGCACCGGCTTGCCGGCGCGGTGGATGCTGCGCGCCGCGAGGTCGATCTCCAGCGGCCCATGGGCGATGATCGGGTTGGGGTTGCCGGTGTAACGCCGCGCGACCGAGCCGATCCGGGCCGAAAGCTCGGCCAGGTCGAAGGGCTTCACGAGATAGTCATCGGCGCCCGCGTTCAGCCCCTCGATCCGGTCCGACACCTGGTCGAGCGCGGTCAGGATGATGACCGGCGTCACGCCACCCCGCGCGCGCAAACTCTTCAGAAACCCGATGCCGCGCCCGTCCGGGAGCATGAGGTCCAGCAGGATCAGGTCGTAGGACGTTGCCTTCACGGCGTCGCCGGCGGTATCAAGGCGCATCACCCAATCCACCGACTGCCCATCGGCCATGATCTGGTCGCGCACCGCTGCGCCCAACACCGTGTCGTCCTCGATCAGCAGGATACGCATTGTCGTCCTCGTCCTTTCCCGATGACCCTCCATGATCCGTCTGGCTGACACGAAGCTGAAGCGGCTGGGCCAGGCCTCTTCAGGCTGCCGTCAGCTTCGCCGTGCATGAATTGCATCAAGATGGCCGCAACGAGGAGTTTGGCCCATGAAGAAGACATTGACAATTCTCGGCTTTCTCGCGGTCTTTCCGGCCGGGATGGCATCGGCCGACGACGATTGTTTCGTCCCGATGTCGGATTGGCACCCAAGGGATGCCGTTGCGCGTCTTGCCGGAGAGAACGGCTGGACCGTGCGGCGGATCAAGATCGACGACGGCTGTTACGAAATCAACGGGCGGGATGCCGAAGGGCGCCCCATCGAGGTCACTGTGCATCCCTCCACGCTCGAGGTGATCGAAATCGAATACGAGGACGATGCCGATGATCGTCCGCGCCAGGATCGCAAAGGAGGCCGCGATGACTGACACTGTTCCTCATGATGCAGCCAAGACCAACAGCGGGAGGTCCGGAACCATCCGGGTCTGGGATCCGCTGGTGCGGGTGTTCCACTGGGGGCTCGTCGCCACGGTCGCGCTTGCCTGGGTCACGGCGGAGGAACTGCAACCGGTGCACGAGGTCGCGGGCTACACCGTGGCCGGTCTCGTGGCATTCCGGCTGATCTGGGGCCTTGTCGGCAGCCGGTATGCGCGCTTTTCCCGGTTCATCAAGGGCCCCCGCGACACGCTCTCCTATCTCGGCGACATGAGGCGCGGACGCGAGCGGCGCTACCTCGGTCACAACCCGGCCGGCGCCGCCATGATCGTGGCGCTGCTTGTCGCTCTCTCGGGCACCGCCTTTACCGGCTGGCTCATGGAGGAACCGGACCGCCTGGCGCTGCTGCCCGAGATGCCGCAGATCGTGGCGCCCGCCTGGGCCGATGACGACGGAGACCACGGCGAATACGGCGAACGCGGCGAGGGGGCGCTGGGGGAGGTGCACGAAACCTTTGCCAACCTGATGCTGTTCCTGATCGCGCTGCATGTGGGCGGCGTTGTGCTCGCCTCGGTCCGGCATCGCGAGAATCTGGCCCGCGCCATGGTCACCGGCGACAAGCGCGCGCCCGGTCCCGATGACATCGCTTGAACCCGTTCCTCCGGCCGAACCGTCCCTTCGGCCCACCTGGCCCCGCCATTCCCTGGCGGGGCCTTTTTCCTTCCTGACGGCAAGCTGAAGCGGGAATCGCTCCCTTGTCAGGAACCCCTCAGGTCCAGCGACCAGATTGGCCTCAGCAGACGAAAAGGAGACCCTGCCTTGAAAAAGACCCTTGCAGTTCTTGTTGCCTCCACGGCCTTGACCGCCGCCATCGGCGTGCCCGCCTGGAGCGCGATGCGCGCCTCTACCGGTGACAGTTCCCAGGCCTTTTCCGCGCTTTTCGATGACGGCACGCAGGCGCTGCCCCTGGTCCGGGTGAGTGATGATGATGACCACCACGGAAAGCACCGGAAATGGTGGCGCCTGTTCGGCGACGATGACGATGATGACGACGACCACGATGATGATGATGACGACGACGATGATGACGACGATGACGGTCGCCGCGGCGGCGCCCGGAACCCCGCCCCCGCCGGAACCGTCGCGCCGCCGCAGAACGGCCTCTTCGGGAACGGCGCCGCGCCGAAGGTCAAGGTGAACTGAGCCTCCCCCTCTTCGAACAAGGATCCAACCAATGAAATCGCTTCTCGCAACGCTCGCTCTCACCACCGCGCTGACCGTACCGGGCTACGCCATGGCGCGCCCGGTCACGCTGACCACGACGCTCAACAATTACGGCGGTGACGGTGCCTACCTCGCGCTTTACGTGACCGACACTTCGGGCGCCTATTTGGGCAGCCTCTGGATGGCCGGCGGCAAGTCGAAATACTACAAGCACCTGACCGACTGGTACCGCGCCACCGGCGGCGACACGGGCCAGGTGAACGGCATCACTGGCGCCAGCGTCGGCGCGGGCCGCACGCTCGAGATCACGCTCGACCTGGCCGACGCGCTCTTCGATGCCGGCTACACCCTCCATATCGACGCGGCCGTCGAGGACATGCGCGACAGCCCGAACGAGGTGGCAGTGCCGCTGACGACGACGGGCGCGGGGACGCCGGTGCAGGGCCGCCGCTACATCGCCAACTTCGCCTACGACATGTGAGGAGCGGGGCCATGATCCGTGCACTCCATCGCTGGCCGGGTCTGCTGGCCCTCGCGTTCGTCACCATCCTCGCGCTCAGCGGCGCGGCGTTGTCGGTCTTTCCCGCGGTCGAGCGCATCGCCGCGCCGCAGGCGGAGACCGGGCTCGAGGTCGCCGCCCTCGCGGACCGCATCCTGGCGGTCTATCCCGGCGTCGAACAGATCCGCCGCGCGCCTTCGGGCCGGATAACGGCCTACTGGTTCGACCAGGGCGCGCCGGGCGCCGCCGTGATCGATCCGGCAACGGGTGAGGGCGTGGCCTCCGCCGACCCGAACCAGGTCGAACGCTGGCTCACCAACCTGCACCGCTCGCTGTTCTTCGGTGACTCCGGGCGCATCGCCATGGCTGCCGGAGCGGCGGCTATGCTGATCCTATCGCTCTCGGGCGCGGCGTTGGTCGCGCGGCGGGCGGGCGGTTGGCGGTTCTGGTTCGCGCCTCCGCGCGGTCCGCTCGCCGGTCGTCTTCACGTCGAGATCGCTCGCATTGCCGTGATAGGCCTTGCGCTCTCGTCCATCACGGCTTTGTGGATGACGGCGTCCACCTTTGATCTGCTTCCCGACGGCGGCGCCACATCAGCCTTCCCCGCCGAGGTAAGCGGTGAAACCGGATTCGCTCCCGACCAGATGCCAACCCTCAGGCAGACGCCCGTCGCCGAGCTGCGCGAGTTGAGTTTTCCCTATCCCGGCGATGCGACGGACACCTTCACGCTTAAGACTGACCTGGGAACCGGATATCTCGACCAGGGCACAGGCGCGCTGCTGGCCTGGACCGATCTGACCGGGTGGGAGCGCGTCTCGGAAACCATCTACATGCTGCACACCGGACAGGGGGCGGCGACGCTTGGCCTCGTGCTGGGGCTCATGGCCCTCGGCGTGCCGGCAATGGGCGCAACCGGCGTGCTGGTCTGGCTCGCCGGGCGGCGCGGGCGGCCCCGCATCCGCGGCAACCATCCCGCTGCGCGCGCCCAGACGATCCTGCTCGTCGGCAGCGAGGGCGGCAGCACCTGGGGTTTCGCCGCGACGCTCCACGCCGCGCTCACAGAAGCCGGGCAGAGCGTCCATGTCGGCGCGATGTCGGGATTCGCCCCGGAACGCTACACAAGGGCCGAGCGGATCATCGTGCTCGCCGCGACCTATGGCGACGGTGCGGCGCCGGCTTCGGCAAAGGGGGTCCTAGACCGGCTCAGCGCTATCGGCCGCGCGCCTGACATTCCTCTTGCCGTGCTCGGCTTCGGCGACCGCAGCTTTCCGGCCTATTGCGCCTTCGCCAAGGCCATCGCGGCGTCGGCAAAAGCGAAGGGCTGGCCCGAACTGATGGCGCTCGACACCATCGACCGCCAGTCGCCGCAGGACTTCGCCCGCTGGGGCCGTGCACTCGGCAAGGCGCTCGGAACCCCCCTGGACTTGTCGCACCAGCCCGTGCTGCCCACGACAGAGACGCTGACCCTCGTCTCGCGCCGGGACTACGGCGCCGAGGTGCAGGCCCCGACCGCGATCCTGCGCTTCGCCCTGCCGCGCGTTTCGCTCTGGCAGCGGCTGACCGGTTCCGGGTTCGCCCGATTCACGGCAGGCGACCTCGTCGGCGTCGTGCCGGTCGGAAGCGCCGTCCCGCGCCTCTATTCACTCGCCTCCGCGCGCCGCGACGGGTTCATCGAGATCGTCGTGAAAAAGCATGCCGGCGGCCTCTGTTCGGGCCAGCTCACGGCGCTGAAGCCGGGCGAAACGGTGACCGCCTTTCTCCGCCGCAACCCCGGCTTCCGCCCGGGCCCGAGCCGCGCGCCGCTGATCCTGATCGGCGCGGGGACCGGCATCGGACCGCTCGCGGGCTTTGTCCGCGGCAACGGGCACGGCAGGCCGATCCACCTGTTCTTCGGCATGCGCCATCCCGACAGCGATTTCTTCTACGGCGAGGACTTTGCGGCCTGGCAGGACGAGGGGCGTCTGACCCGCCTGGTCACGGCCGTCTCGCGCGGGGCGCGGCCCCACTACGTGCAGGACGCGCTGCGGGGTGAGGCCACTCAGGTCGCGGACCTCGTCCGCAATGGCGCTCGCGTGATGGTCTGCGGTGGACGGGACATGGCTGCGGGCGTGTCCGATGCGCTGGCCGAGATCCTCGCGCCGGCCGGGCTCACGCCAGTGGTCCTGAAGGCGGAGGGGCGGTATGTTGAAGATGTCTACTGAGCGCGCGCGCGTCGCTTTGAATGGCCCGACGATGGGCACGCGTTGGTCGGCTCTGTTCTACGCCGAGCCGGGCATCGACCCCGACCCGATCTGCGTGGCGCTGCAAGCGGCCGTGGACGAAGTGGACGGACAGATGTCGATCTGGAAGCCCGACAGCGATCTGATGCGGCTCAACGCAGCGCCTGCGGGCGATTGGGTGGCGGTGCCCTCGCGCCTTGGGCACGTCCTGCGCCTTGGCCGAGAGATCGGGCGCGCCTCGGGCGGGGCCTTCGACACAGGCATGGGGGATGCGGTGATGGCTTGGGGTTTCGGGCCGGAGGCCGCCGCGCCCGATGGGATCCGTGCAGCGATGGCAGCCCCACGTCGCCCGGCGCATGAGGTTCTGGAGTTCGACGGCGATCACATGCGCAAGGCCGCGCCCATCGCGCTGGACCTGAACGGCATCGCGAAGGGCTATGGCGTGGACCGGCTGGCCGAGACACTCCGCGATCACGGAATCGACAACGCCCTTGTCGGAATCGATGGGGAAATGCGCGCGACAGGCCTCCGGCCGGACGGCACGGCGTGGACCATCGCGGTGGAAGCGCCGGACACGGAGCGCCGGACTTCCCATTCGATTCTCGCGCTGCAGGACGCCGCCGTGGCGACGTCGGGCGACTACCGCCACTGGGTCGAGGTGCAGGGACGACGCCTGTCGCACACCATGGATCCGAGGCGTGGCGCGCCGCTGATAGCGCCGCCTGCCTCTGTCACCGTCGTTGCCGGCAGCTGTGCCGAAGCCGACGCCTGGGCGACGGCGCTGATGGTGCTTGGCCCGGAGAGGGGCGCGGCACTCGCAAGGGAACAAGGGCTCGACGCCCTATTCCTCCTGCGCGAAAATGGCGGAAGCGCGAGGGGCGTGGGAGTCGGATCACTTTTTTCCGAAAAGCCAGCTGCGATGACCCCAGCTGAGGGGAGATAAGCGGCATGGACCAGACCCGTACCGATCGCTTCAAGACCGCAATTCTGCTTCTGGCCGTTATCGGTCTGATCACGGGTCTTGCATTCTACTTGGCTGGCATGGGCGACATCGCGAACATCGTCTGGTTCGCCGGGGTTGTTCCAGCCCTCGCCGCGCTCGCGGTCGAAATCCTGCGCAGCATCAGGCGCGGTGAGGTCGGGCTGGATATCGTCGCGGCGCTGTCGATGACCGCCGCGCTCGTCTTCGGCGAGACCCTCGCGGCGGCTGTCGTCGCGGTGATGTATTCCGGCGGCACCTTCCTGGAAAGCTTCGCCGAAGGCCGTGCCCGGCGCGAGATGCACGACCTGTTGTCCCGGGTTCCGCGGACGGCGACACGGCATCGCAATGGCGGCCTCGAAGACGTGCGGCTCGACGAAATCGCTCCCGGCGACCGGCTGCTGATCCGGCAGGGCAACGTGGTGCCGGTGGACAGCACGGTGGCCTCCGAGGCGGCCTTATCGGATACCTCCGCGCTGACCGGCGAGTCGCTGCCGGTGCGCCTTTCGCGCGGGGCCGAGGCCATGAGCGGCTCGACCAATGCAGGCGATGCGTTCGATCTGGCGGCCTCCCGTCGCGCGGCCGAGAGCACCTATGCCGGCATCGTCCGGCTGGTGGAGGAAGCGCAGGCGTCCAAGGCGCCGATGTCGCGTCTGGCGGACCGCTGGTCGCTGGGCTTTCTCGCCGTCACCGTGACCATCGCCTTCGCGGCCCTCCGGATCGCGCCGCACGAACCAGCCACACAGAAACCGCGGGCCGTCTCCAACGGGCAGGCCGACATCCCCGAAGGAGTTACGCCGTGAGCCGCCTTTCGCATACCGAAGTCCATATGGTTCATCGCATCGGCTGGCTGCGTGCCGCTGTTCTCGGCGCCAACGACGGTCTCGTGTCGACCTCGAGCCTCGTCGTCGGCGTGGCCGCGGCCGGGTCCGGAAAGCCGGAAGTGCTGATCGCTGGTCTCGCCGGGCTCGTGGCCGGTGCGATGTCGATGGCTGCAGGCGAGTACGTCTCGGTCAGTTCCCAGACCGACGCCGAGCAAGCCGACCTTGCGCGCGAGGCCCGCGAACTCGAGGAAACGCCCGAAGCCGAGCTCGAAGAACTGACCCGGATCTATGTGGGCCGCGGACTCGATCGGGATCTGGCCGAGAAGGTCGCGGTTCAGCTGACCGAGCGCGACGCTCTCGGATCGCATGCGCGGGATGAACTTGGGATCTCAGAGACCGTGACGGCCCGCCCGATCCAAGCCGCGTTGGTTTCCGCGCTTACCTTCGCCGTCGGCGCGGTGGTTCCGCTTATCGTAGTGTTGCTCGTGCCAGAGGCGCAGATCGCAGTTCTGGTGGCGGCATCGACCATCGTCGGCCTTGCGGCCCTCGGCGGCCTGGGAGCATCCGCTGGCGGCGCAGGGCTCATGCGCGGTGCTGCGAGAGTCACCTTGTGGGGGGCACTCGCGATGGCCGCGACAGCAGCCGTTGGCACAATTTTCGGCGTGACGGTCGGATAGGGAACCGCGCAGGCTGCCAGGGAATCCGTAAAAACTACGATATCATTGTCTTGTGGTTGATAAGGTTCGACAACAGGCCCATCCCTTCCATTCCAGCGGAAATCGAACACGCGGTAGGCGCGTTGCTCGGGACGGCGGCGAAATCCCCCGGCACCCTTGGACAGCCCTTCGAGCGCGCAGCCTTCGCGGATGTCGCCCCCGTGGTCCCTGTGCATCGTCTTGATCCAGGTGGCGGTTTCCGCGGCGGCGACACGGGCGAGGATGCGCGGCGCCCTTTCGACGAGGGTGACGTGCAGGCCGCGCGTGGCCGCGACTCGAACAGGACGCAGCGGATATGTCGCTCGGCGCGTACATCCGCAGGAGATATGCGACATGACGGACGAGGCGCTTGAAATCTCGCGAACCGCGAGTGAGGCCGATCATTACGATGCTCGGTGCTTCGGACTTCTATACGAAAATCAAGACCTGCACGGCCCCGTGAAGGTCGTCGTTGACGATGATCCGACCCTGGATCGGCTGTATCAGGTGCTACCGTCGAAGACGCATTGAGAGTATGGGTGATGCGGTTTTCGACATGTGTAGGTATTGTGATGGAATTTCGACATAAATGATTGATTTTCGACACGCTTCACTTTATGCTGATTTTCGACAAATGAGCGGATTTTGGCGCCATATTCGACGCCCATGAAAGGATTTCGACCTGTGCAACTAGATGATCTGAGACCAGCGTTTTTTCAAGACGACCCCTTGCCCGAGGGTGCGGAACTGGCTGGCTTGTCGGCTCTGGTGCATGCGCTCGATGTTGCCGCTCCTGTCCGAAACCTGTCGTCCACGGCGGACAAGTTTGTGCGCGGCAACAGGCGGAGCGAGGCAGGATGGGACATCTATGACAAAAGGTATCGTCCCGAACCGACGCTCGAAGGTCATCTGACCTTCGCGCTGCGGCACGAACCTATCGACCTGCTCGTACTCAAACGGGTGCTGGAAGCTGCTCCAGTCGAAGAGTTGACTGACCTCATCAAGCGAACGCCCACGGGTGCATTCAGCCGAAGGATTTGGTTCTTCTACGAAACGCTAACGGGTAAGCGGCTCGCCCTTGACGATGCACCCACGGTCACGGCGGTCCAAGCACTCGATCCGAAGCAATATTTCACGGGCAAAGTGAAAATTTCGCTGCGCCATCGTGTTCGGGACAACCTGCTCGGCACAGGCGCACTCTGCCCAATCATCCGAAGAACACCGAAGCTCGAAGAGCTGATCGCCAAAGACCTCGCGAGCCAGGCACAAGAAACCATCGGTCGGACGGGAGCTCAGGTTATCGCGCGCGCGGCGAGCTTTCTCATGCTGGCCGACAGCCGCGCGAGCTTCGAGATTGAGGGAGAGCGACCGCCGATCAATCGTCTGGAGCGATGGGCGCGTGCCGTACTCGAAGCAGGGAAACGCCCGCTCAACCAAACGGAAATCTATAGGCTGCATCGCATCCTCATCGGTGATGACCGCTTCACGACCATCGGTTATCGCGAAGAAGGTGTCTTCCTTGGCGAGTGCGACCACAATCATGAGCCTGTGCCGGAGTTCATCGGTGCGCGTCACGAAAACCTTATGGATTTGATGACGGGTCTCAACGAGTGCAACAACCGCTTGCGGATCACGGATATCGAGGACGTCGATCCTGTCCTGCAAGCGGCCTGTATCGCGTTCGGCTTTGTCTACATTCACCCGCTTGCTGACGGGAACGGGCGGTTGCACCGTTGCCTGATCCACCATGTTCTGGCCGAGCGCGGGTTCACGCCAAAGGGCATGGCCTTCCCCGTTTCGTCCGTCATGCTCGACCGCATTGACGACTACCGAAACGTCCTTCAGGGGCATTCGGGACCACTCATGCCATATATCGACTGGCACGCGCTTCCGAACGGCAATGTTGCAGTCACGAACGATACGTCCGATCTGTATCGCTTCTACGACTGCACGAGCGAGGCTGAGTTCCTCTATGAATGCGTCCTGCGGACCATCGAGAACGATCTGCCCCGCGAGATCGAGTATCTCAAGCGGCATGATGCCGCCATGACCGCAATCATGAATGCGGTCGAGATGCCCGACCGACTGGCCGACAACTTCATTATGTTTGTTAGGCAGAACGGCGGCACACTAGCCAAGCGCCGCCGCGAAAAGGAGTTCGCCAAGCTCACTGACGACGAGGCGGCTCTCTTGACCACAGCGGTCAACGACATTTTCCAGGATTTCCCCGACGACAGATAGGCTTTGCTGGGATGTAAGAGAACGGGAGCGCTCACGCGCTCCCGTTTTCGTTTTGGCCGTCGCCACCGTTCGGCTCTTCGAGCGGCTGGCGCAGGACGATGCGGCCATTGATCGAAACGACTTCAAGCTGGAGCGTGTAGCCTTTCCCGTCTTTATGCCGCCATGCGGCTCCAACCTTGTTCCAGAAGGACTTTTCGCCCTTGTCGGTGACGTACCAGGCGAGGAACTCGGGCGCGTTGGGCTGCTGGTTGTCGCGTTTCGTGTTAGTGCGTGCCATGATGGGGCTCCTTTGGTTTGCGTTTTTCTTCCGGCCGCCGCGCTCGAACACGCCGGACGCCCCCTCGAGCAGGGCACGTTTCCATTGGTGGATCATCGTCGGATGAACTCCGAACCGGCTCGCCAGTTCGGCCGCCGTCTCCTCACCCTTCAGGGCTTCCAGCGCGACCTTCGCATTGAACTCGGGGGCGTGCTGCTTCCGTTTCGACATCTCCGATCTCCTTCTCGTCGAAGATCAGCAGACTGCAAACCGTAGCTTATGTCAGTGTCCGAATTTCAGGGGGTAGCTCACTCCAGGATCATTGCATGCCGATACTGAGTGAGTTTCGCCAGTATCATGACATCGCTCTTGCGCGAAGAGACGCGACAGCAAAGGATGGTTGCGTAAGCTGATTTGCGCCACGGGAATGCGCATCTATCGCTCAATGACATCCTGCGGCATTCTGCACGCGCAACATGCTGCGGTCGTGACCGTGGCTAGCAACGGGCCCATAACGGTCAATCGCCCTGATGATGCCCGCGCCCAAATCGGGGCGCGATCCTCGCCCCATACGCAAAGGCGGCGGGCCTTGCGGCCCACCCCCCGAAGCAAACGGTTTGGCCTTGCGGCCGCTCCGTCATCCCTGCATTTGGATCAACTGGCGTTGGACAGCCGGAACCCGGTTTCCGGCGCCTGTTTCGGCGGCGGATTGCGCTCCAGCCGGATCGGCTGCGTGCCGCCCGCCGCCGGCTTTTCGATCAGCGCCCGGTGCAGCGTCTTGATCGCCTTGTCGCGGTCGTCCTTGGCGACCAGGAACTGGATATCGACGCTGCCCGGCAGGTGCTGGACCGCCAGCGGCGTGATCTGCGCCGCCTGCAGCGCCGCCAGCCCGGCCTGGGTGGCGTTCAGCCCGTTCAGGTCACGCCCGATCACCGAGACCAGCGCCAGCCCCTGCACCGTCACGTCGGCGTTGGGAAACTTCTCGGTCAGATCCCGCTCGGACCGGCGCACCGCCTTGAGCGGCGCGTCGAGGTAATGGGTGATCGTATTGGCGTTGGTGCCCTTGGAGACGATGTGCACCTTGTGCCGCGCGAGGATCTCCAGCACGCTCTGGTCATAGCCCTTCACGCCGACCATGTCCTGTTCGAACAGCGACAGCGCATAGGCGTGCAGCCCGGTCACGATTTCGGCCGCCGGCAGATCGGCCGGGGCGTCGTCGATCAGCGTGCCGGGATCGCCCGGATCGAAGGCGTTGGTCACCCGCAGCGGGATGCCCGCCTTGCGCAGGGTCTTGGCCGCGTTGGGGTGAATCGCCTCCATCCCCAGATTCGACAACTGGTCGGCCACGTCATAGTTGGTGTGCCCCAGCTTGCGCACGGCACCCTCGCCCACCAGTTTCGGATCGGCGGACGACAGGTGGAATTCCTTGTGAATGATCGCCTCGCTCGCCCGGGTCAGGGCGGCGATGTTCGAGAACGTCACCTCGGAATAGCCGCGATCGAACTCCCGCATCAGCCCCTCGGTACACTGGGCATAGCCGGTGACGATGGGCATCTCGGCGCTCAGGTCGACCTGTTCCAGCCCGGCGGTGATCCGCTCTTTCAGGCTGTGCTCCTCCTCGTCACGCCAGCCGCTGAGATCGACGAACCGGGCGTTCACCCCGGCGCGGTGCAGCAGAAGGGTGGTGACATAGGCCGAATGCGCCTCGCCCAGACCGGACAGCAGCTCGCGGATCACCATCATGTGGCTCGACAGCCGGAAATGCCCGTAGGAGCACAGCCGCCGCAGGTCGAACAGGCACGACCGCGCGCCCTCGATCCGTTCGCGCACGAACTCGTCGGCGGCGGTCAGGTCGGCGGGATGCTCCAGCACGGCGGAATGCGCCTCGCGCATGGCGTCGGCCACGCGGGTCAGCCCGTCCAGCCAGTCATGGCCGTTGTCGTCATTGGCAAACAGCGCATAGACGCCGGGCGTGCCGGTCTTCTTGTGTTCCAGCAGCAGGTTGGTGATGCCGCCGAAGGCAGAGACCACAAACACGCGGTGATAGAGGTCGGCGCCCTCGCGGGTGCCGATGAAAAGCGTATCGCGCAGCTCGCGGATACGGCTCATCGAGGTGCCGCCGATCTTCTCGACGGTATGGTCTGGAAAACTCACAGGGGGGATTACCCGGCGGGTCGCGCCGAGCCTCCTTTGTTCAGTTCCGGGTCAGGTGGCTCAGGCCGTTTCCAGCGCGTAGGAGCCGTCGGCCTGGTGCACCTCGTTGCCGGTTACCGGCGGGTTGAAGCAGCAGGCCATGACCAGCTCTTCCTCGGCGCGCAGGGTGTGCTTGTCATGCTCGTTCAGCGCATACATCACGCCCGGCTTGATCTCATGGGTCTCGCCGGTGGCCAGATCGGTGATCGAGCCTTTGCCTTGCATGCAATAGACGCTCTCGAAGTGGTTCTTGTAATGGAACGTATGCTCCGAACCGGCCTCGAGAAAGGTGATGTGGAACGAAAAGCCCATCCCGTCGTCGGCCAGCAGCATCCGCACGCTGGACCATTTGGCGTCCGACACCACGCGTTCGGGCTCGTTCTTGGTGATTTCGTTGAAGTCGCGTACGATCATCGGTCTTGTTACTCCGCTGCAATTCTCTTGGGTTCTTCGGACAATACCTCGCGGGCCGACGCCAGCAAGATGCCCAGCCCCTTGCGGAACATCTCGTCCGGGGTGGTCAGCGGCGCCAGCACCTTGACCACCTCATCGTCCGAGCCGGAGGTCTCGATCACCAGCCCCTTGCCAAAGGCGGTGGCGCAGATCCGCCCGGCCAGGTCGCCCGAGCCGACATCGACCCCCTGCATCAACCCGCGCCCCTTGAGACGCGCGCCGGGGATCATCTCGGCCAGCTCGCCAAGCGCCGTGGTCAGGATCATCGCCTTTTCGGCCAGCGATTTCTGGAACGCGTCGTCGGCCCAGAATTTTTCGATCGCCACGCGGGCGGTGACAAAGGCATGGGTATTGCCGCGGAAGGTGCCGTTATGCTCGGCCGGGCCGAACACGTCATACTCCGGGCGCACCAGCGTCAGCGCCATCGGCAGGCCAAAGCCCGAGATGGATTTCGCCATCGTCACGATATCCGGCACGATCCCCATCTCCTCGAAGGAGAAGAAGCTGCCGGTGCGGCCGCAGCCGGCCTGGATGTCGTCGACGATCAGCAGCGCGCCGTGGTCATGCGCCAGCTCGGCCACCCGCTTGACCCATTCGGGGCGCGCGGCGTTCAGCCCGCCTTCACCCTGCACGGTCTCCAGCAGGATCGCCGCCGGGGCGTCGACGCCGCTGGAGGTGTCGCGCAGCATCGCCTCGAGGAAATCGGCGGTGTCCACCTCGTCGCCGAAGAACCCGTCGAAGGGCATCCGCGTCACGCCGGGCAGCTCGATACCGGCGCCGCCACGGTGATAGCCGTTGCCGGTGGCCGCCAGCGCACCCAGCGTCACCCCGTGGAACCCGTTGGTAAAGGCCACGATATTGCTGCGCCCGGTCACCTTGCGCGCCAGTTTCATCGCCGCCTCGACGGCGTTGGCGCCGGTCGGGCCGGTGAACATCACCCGGTGATCCATGCCGCGCGGCTTGAGGATATGGGTCTCGAACGCCTGAAGGAACCCGGCCTTGGTATCGGTGTGCAGGTCCAGCGCATGGGCCAGCCCATCGTCGGTCAGATGCTCGATCAGGGCGATCTTCATGTCCGGGTCGTTGTGGCCGTAGTTCAGCGAGGAGCAGCCGGCGAGAAAGTCGATATAGGTCCGCCCTCGGGCATCGGTCAT
>Ga0070728_10003885_pt1 | contig 16023 bp, 15 predicted proteins | sample tdDd471_FD_66723 | JGI IMG/M metagenome (GOLD analysis project Ga0070728, IMG submission 66723) | Marine sediment microbial communities from the Atlantic coast under amendment with organic carbon and nitrate - tdDd47.1 | ecosystem: Environmental > Aquatic > Marine > Coastal > Sediment | place...
CGCGTGACGGTCTTGCCGCCGCGGCCCTTCTTCTCGCGCCGCACCACGACCTTGCCGTCGAACAGCGGCGAGGTCGGTTCGTCCGGGGCCGCGGCCGACGCCTCGGCGGGCGCGGGTCCGCTCGGCAGATCGGCCCCGGCGAGCGCCGCGAACGGGTTGTGCTTCAGCGCGTCGCTGGCCGAGGTGTCGACGGTCTTCTTCTTCTTGGCCACGCCTGGATGTTAGCCGCCGATCACCGGGGCGCCGGGCACGGATCGGGCGTTTCGCGTGGTTCGGCTACGAGCGGTCGGGCGCGGGGTGACCACGCAGCCCTTGCAATGGCGGGCCAAGCGGGGCATCCCCGGCTTCGCTCATGCGCCCCATGGTCCTGCTGTTCGTCGCGCTCTTCAACAGCATCCTCGGGCTGTCCGTCCTGTTCCCCATCTTCGGCCCCCTGGGGCGGCAGCTCGAGCTGTCCGAGCTCGAGGTCGGGGCGCTCACCGCGGGCTACTCGTTGATGCAGCTGTTGCTCGCCCCGTTCTGGGGCCGGCGCAGCGAGCGGGTGGGGCGCAAGCCGATCCTGATCACGGGCGTGCTCGGCTTCGCGGGGGGCTTCTTCCTGTTCGGGCTCGTCGCCTGGGCCGGCCTGCAGGGGTGGCTGGCGCACTGGCCCCTCGTCGGCTTGCTGCTCGCCTCTCGCATCATCGGCGGCGCCTTCTCGAGCGCGACCATGCCCACCGCGCAGGCGTACGCGGCCGATCTGTCCGAGCGCGAGAACCGCACGAGCGCGATGGCCGTGATCGGCGCGGCGTTCGGCCTCGGGATCATCTTCGGGCCGGTCATCGGCGCCGTGCTCGTCGAGATCACCGGCGGGAGCCTGCTCGCGCCGGTGTGGTTCAGCGCGTCGGTCGCCGTGGTCAACGCCCTGTTCATCGCGCTGCGGCTCCCGGAGTCGACCGAGCGGGTCGAGACCGCGGTCGCGACCATGGGCTCGCTGTTCGGCAAGGTCTGGCCGATCCTCGCGGTGGGGCTCGTCGCCACCGCCGCCTCGGTCGCGCTCGAGCAGACCATCGCGTTCTACTTCCAAGACCGGCTGGGGATCACCGAGGAGGAGACGCCGCGCTACGTCGGCGGCGCGCTGCTCGTCTACGGGATCGTCGCGGTGTTCGCGCAGGGCTACCTCGTGCGCCGCAAGAAGATGGCCCCGCTGACGCTGCTCCGCGTCGGGATGCCCATCGCGATCGCGGGGTACGTGGGCTTCGCCTTCGCGACGGACTTCTGGACGCTCACGCTCACGCTGGCCGCGCAGGGCCTCGGGCAGGGGCTGCTCCTGCCGGGCGTCACCGCGGCGGCCTCGCTCGCGGTCGACGAGGACAACCAGGGCTCGGTGGCCGGGTTGAGCTCCGCCTCCAGCGGCGTGGGGCGGCTCGTGGGCCCGCTGCTCGGCGGCGGGCTCTACACGGCGCTGCGGCTCGCCGACGGCGTCGGGCCCGAGCTCACCTACGCGGTCTCGGCCGGGCTGCTCGGCGCGGTGTTCCTCGTGGTGCTGGTGCGGCCGTCGATCGTGGTCGCCGAGCGCTAGCCCGGCTCACTCGGTCCGCGCGGGCTTGTCCGTGCGCGTGGGCGCGGTCGCTGGGTCCACGGGCGGCGCGGGCGCGTCGGGGGCCGCGGCCCACCAGCGCTCCGCCATCTCCTGGGTCCAGGGCGACGGCAGCGCGATGTCCATGAGCCGACGGTGGGCGACGCGCGCGTCGGCGGGTCGGTCGTCCCGGTCCTTCTCGAGCAGCGACAGCACCCACTCGTCGAGGCCGTCGGGCAGCGCGCGACCGAGCCGCCTCGACGGCCGATCGGGGGTCCGCGTGATGTGCGCCATGATCAGCGCGGCGGGGTTGGTCATCGTGAACAGCCGCTCGCCGGTGAGGAGCCAGAACGCGACGCCGCCGAGCGAGTACAGGTCGGCGCGCCCGTCGAGATCGTCGCCGGTGCCGTGCTCGGGGGCCATGAACTGCGGCGTCCCCGCGACCGTTCCCCGCTGCGTCACCATCTTGTCCTCGGCGTCGTCGAGCGCGGTCACGAGCCCGAAGTCGAGCAGCTTCACGAAGTCGTAGCTGGCGCCGAGGCGGCACGCGAAGATGTTCGCCGGCTTGATGTCGCGGTGGACCAGCCCGCTCTGGTGCGCCTCGATCAGCGACTCGAGCGCCTGCGCGAGCAGGAACACCGCGCGCTCGGGGGGCAGCGCGCCGTGGCGGCTCACCAGGTTCTGGAGGTCGAGGCCCTCGAGCCGCTCCATCACGTAGTAGAAGCCGCTCTCCTCGGTGACGCCGAAGTCGTAGAGCTCGACCGTGTGCGGCGAGCGCAGCCGCGCGGTCGCCTCCGCCTCGCGCCGGAACCGCCGGATCACCTCGTCGCTCAGCCCGATCCCGCCCGCGCCGCGGATCAGCTTCACCGCGGCGGGTCGCGCGAGGAGCTTGTGGCGCGCGCTCCACACCTCGCCCATCCCGCCGGCCCCGAGCCGCTCGAGCAAGGTGTAGCTGCCGAGGGTCTGCGCCGTCTCCTGCAGCGCCTCGCCCACGTCGACCACCACGCCGTCGCTGGTCAGCGCGGCGCGCTCGATCACGCCGCTCAGCTCCCGCACGTTCCCCGGCCAGGCGTAGCTCTGCAGGCGCTCGAGCGCCTCGGCCGACAGCCGCAGCGCCTCGCGGCCGAGCCGGTGCCCGTGGACCTTCAACAGCAGCTCGGCCATCGCCGGGATGTCTTCGGCTCGATCGCGGAGCGACGGCAGGACGACCCGGTGGTCGGCGCACCAGCCCCGCAGCGAGGCGGGGGGCTCGCGCCCGCCGGCGCCGATCGAGACGATCAGCCGGACGTCCTCGCCGGGCGCCTCGACGGCGCGGCGCAGGCCCTCGGCCACGTCGTCGAGCAGGTGCTCGGCGCCGTGCAGGTAGAGCGTCCCGCCGCGCGCGAGCTCGAGCTTGGCGAGGAGCTCGGCCTCGGTGGAGACCATCGCGCAGCTCGCGAGGATGAACGGCCGGTCGGCGCGCTCGCTCTCGGCGTGGATCGCGCGCGCCGCCGCCTCCCGGCCGGAGCCGGCCGGGCCGCGGATCTCCACGCGCTCCGACGGCGCGGTGTGCGCGACCGTCGAGATGCGCTCGCGCAGGCGCTGAGCCCAGAGCGAGTCCCCGCGCAGCACGCCGGCCAACAGGGTGTTGGCCTGCCGCACCAGCTCCTGCGCGACCCGCTGACGGCGCGCGTTGCTCTCCTCGAGCGCGTCGACCAGCTCGGCGGTGTGCAGCGAAGCGGCCGTCAGCGTGGCGGCGCCGCCGAACCGCTGCGGCTCGACGTCGTCGAGCGAGCCAGCGCCCGCGCCGAGGGTGAGCAGCCCCGCCGGCGCCTCGTCGAACCACACCGGCAGATGCACGGTCTGCGCCGCGTCGGCGTCGCCCCAGAGCCACGCCGCGTCCGCCGCGTCGTCCTGCCAGGCCGGCTCGCGCGCCTCGACGATCGCGTCCCAGCGCGCCCGCGCCTCGCCCGAGGGGGCCGGCCGCTCGCGCTCGGGGCCGGTCACCGCCAGCAGGCGCCAGTCGGCACCTCGGCGGCGCAGCAGCGCCGCGTGCTGCGCGCCGATGAGCCCGAGCATCCGATCGAGGAGCCGGACGTATCGGTCCTCGGCGGCGAGCGTCGCGGTGAGCTCGAGGGCGGCGGCGTGGGCCGCGGCCATCGTCGAGCGCTGCGCCTCCAGCTCGCGCTGCTGCGTGTAGCTGCGGAGCGCCTCGCGGATCGTGAGGATCAGGTCGTCCTGATTCCAGGGCTTGGCGAGGAAGCGATACAGACCCCCGGAGTTGACCGCGTTGCCCACCGCGTCCGCCGTCGCCTGGCCGGTCAGCATGACCTTGCGGGTCGAGGGCACCAGCTCGTGCAGTCGGGCGACCAGCGCGTCGCCCTTCATGCCGGGCATGATGTGGTCGGTGATCACCAGCGGCACGGCGCCGCCGTCGTCGAGGACCTCCTCGACGATCTCGAGCGCGGACTCCGCGTCGTCGGCGGTCTCGATCAGGTAGTCGTCGCCGAGCGCCCGCTGGAGCTGCTCGCGGAGCGACACGAGGACCATCCGCTCGTCGTCTACACACACGATCGTCGGCGTCGAGGACACGCCGATGCAGGATACACTCGTCGCCCGTGTCCGAAGCCTCCCTACTTCAACGCTTCCTGACGATCGGCGACCGGCCCGAAGACACCGAGGAGGCGCGGCTCCAGCACCGATTCCTCATCGCGACCGGCGTGGCCATGAGCTGCGGCGGCGTCCTCTGGGGCTCGCTGTGCCTCGGCTTCGGCATGCCCGAGCCGTCCGTGATCCCCTTCGGGTACACCGTCGCGACCGCGTTCAACTTCGCCTTCCTCGCCACGACGAAGCGCTTCGACCTCGCCCGCACGTTTCAGGTGCTGATCAGCCTGCTGCTGCCGTTCCTGTTCCAGTGGTGGCTCGGCGGGTTCGCGGCGTCCGGCAGCGTGATGCTCTGGGCGATGCTGGCGTTCGTCGCGTCGTTGTCGTTCAGCGACCCGCGCGCCAGCGTCTTCTGGATCGTCCTGTACCTGGTGCTGACGGTGGTGTCCGGGTTCCTCGAGCCGCACCTCGTGCCCCCCGAGCCGCTGCGGGGCGACCACTTCGCGTTGTTGACCACGGTCAACGTCTCGGTCGTGTCGGCCATGGTGTTCGTGCTCACCCTCGCGTTCTGGCGGCTGCGCGTCTCCGCGATCGAGCAGCTCGCGGTGAAGAACGACGAGCTCGCCGAGAAGAACGCGGCGATCGCCGCCTCGCAGCAGGCGCTGGTGCAGAGCGAGAAGCTCGCCGCGCTCGGCCAGCTCGTCGCGGGCGTCGCGCACGAGCTCAACACGCCGCTCGGCGCCATCCGGGCCTCCGCGGGCAACCTCGACGTCGCGATCGGCGAGATCCTCGACGAGCTGCCCGGCGTGCTCGCGGGGGCGAGCGAGGAGGAGCTCGCGCACCTGCGCGCGCTACTGGAGTCCTCCGCCGACCACGCCGGCGCGCGGACGTCCAAGGAGGAGCGCAAGGCCCGGCGGGCGCTCACCAAGGCGCTCGACGAGGCGGGCGTCGAGGGCGGCGCCCACCTCGCCGATCGGCTCGTGCAGATCGGGATCACGTCGCTCGACGCGCCCGCGGTCCGCAGCGTGGTGACCTCGGCGCACGCGAGCGGGCTGGTCCGCGGCGCGTACAACATCGCCGGCCTGCGTCGAAACCGCGGGACGATCGAGCTCGCGGCGGAGCGCGCCTCGAAGATCGTGTTCGCGCTCAAGCGCTACGCGCACCCTGGGGCGGACGGAGAGGCGGTCGAGGGCTCGCTCGCGGACAACCTCGAGACCGTCCTCACCCTCTATCACAACAAGCTGAAGCACGGCGTCGAGGTGGAGCGCGACTTCGACGACGACGTGACCCTCGCGGCGCATCACGATGAGCTGAACCAGGTCTGGACCAACCTGGTGCACAACGCCCTGCAGGCGATGGACTACGAGGGCCAGCTGCGCGTCTCGGTGTCCCGCGAGGGTGACGAGGCGGTGGTCCGGGTGGCCGACGACGGCCCGGGGATCCCGCCCGAGAAGCGGGCGCGGATCTTCGAGCCGTTCTACACGACCAAGTCGGCGGGGGAGGGCAGCGGCCTCGGGCTGTCGATCAGCCGCGACATCGTCGCGAGGCACGGCGGCACGATCGAGGTAGACTCGAGGCCGGGGCGGACGGAGTTCGAAGTTCGTCTCCCGCTGGAGGAGCCCGCATGAGCATGGCCATCGTCCTCGTCGACGACGAGAAGGTGATCCTCGACAGCCTGCGCTCGCAGCTGGCGTCGCACTTCCGGGATCGATTCCTCTACGAGACGGCCGAGAGCGTCCCCGAGGCGTGGGAGATCATCGACGAGCTCGTCGAGGACGACACGCAGATCATCGTGATCGTGTCGGACTGGCTCATGCCGGGGACCAAGGGCGACCAGTTCCTCTGCGACCTGCGCGAGCGTCACCCCGAGATCAAGTCGGTGCTCCTCACGGGGCACGCCGACCCGTCCGCGGTCGAGCGGTGCAAGCGGGAGGCGCGCGTCGAGCGCGTGCTCTTCAAGCCCTGGAGAGCCGACGACCTGCGCTCGATCGTCGAGGCCGCGGTCGGCTAGTCCTCGAACAGCGCCACGCTCGCGGCGTCTCGGCGCTCGAGCTCGGCGAGCACGAGCGGGATCGCCTCGAGCTGCGGCGCCTTCAGCCACTGCAGGAGCATCTGGTAGGCGGCCGCGTTGGTCTTCGGCGCGCGGTAGATGGCGGCGCGCAGCGGCGCGACCTCACGGACCACGAGCCCGACCGGGTTGAGGATCAGGCCCAGGACCAGGCTCCCCGTCGCGTCGAGGACCGCGGCGGTGATCGCGAGGTCGGCGTCCGCGATGTCGTCGATCGGCGCGTCGTCGGCCGCGAGCTCGCAGAAGCGCTTCACCGCCGCCTCGAGGCGCGCGATGTCCAGGGCGCCCTCCGCGGCGCGGGCGGCGAGGCGCTCGAGCGCCATCACCGCCATGCGGCGGCGCACCTCGAGCAGGTCCGCGATGATCGGCGCCACGTTCTCGCCGCGCCCCTCCGCGAGGGCGGTCAGCTCGGGGAGCAGCTCGAGGCCGGCGACCTCGCGGTAGTCCTGCACGACGTAGCCGCTGCCCTGTCGCACCGTGAGCAGGCGGGCGCTCGCGAGCCGCGCGAGGGCGGCGCGCAGGGTGGTGCGGTTGACCCCGAGCGACTCGCTGAGCGCGCGCTCCGGTGGGAGGCGATCGCCCGGCGCGTACTCGCGGGACAGGATCGCGCGGCGGATGGCTTGCTCGGCCTGCGCGACGGCGGTGCTCGTGGAGCGGCTCAGGACCCTTCGCCCTCGCCGGCGGAGCCCTCTTCCTGCTCCGCGCCGGGCGTGTCGGCCACGGCGTCGTCGATGGTCTCGGCGTTGTCCTCTTCGCGGCGCCGCTCGGCCCACTCGGCGTCGCGGTCCCACCGATCGACGTTGCCGTCGCCGTCGATGTCGGTGCCCATGCGGACCATCTGTCCGTCCTCGAAGTACTCCCAGCGGTCGGGCTGCCAGTTGCCCTCGGTGCTGCGGCCGGCCATGTCGCGCTCGGTGCGCACCATCTCGCCGCGCTCGTAGTAGGCCTTCGTGTCCACGCGCCCGTCGCCGTTGCTGTCCTGCTCGACGCGGATGATCCGGCCGTCCTGGAAGTACGTGATGACGTCCATCGTGCCGTCGAAGTCGCGGTCGGCCTCTTCGCGGAGCGGGCGACCCTCGTCGTTGTAGTAGCGGACGACGTCCTTGATGCCGTCGGCGTTCAGGTCGGCCTCGCGGCACGCGAGGATGAGGCGGATGAGCGGCGGCTGGCCGACGCGGCGGAAGACGCGGCGCACGTCCGGGTGGTCGTCGCCCGACGTGTCGTACTCGCTGACCTCGCGGTCGGCCGCCTCGGTGTCGCAGCGGCCGCGGTCGTCTTCGGGCATGTCGCTGCCCGCCATCGCCCGTGAGCGCCCCGAGCCGGTGGTCTCCTGGTCCTGCGATCCGCCGCAGCCGGGCGCCATCAGGCCCAGCGCGATCAGGAGCGCGCCCAGCGGGCCTGCGTACCTCATTCGGTCCCCCCGTCCTCGTCGCCCTCGTCGCCGTCGCCCTCGTCGTCGAGCGTGGGCTCGGTGGCCTGGTGATCGACCTCGCCGTCGTCTTCGGCGTCGGGGGTGGCGTCGACGTCTTCCCACGGCATGCCGTCGGCCGTGTCCTGGCCCGGCTCGCCTTCGCGGCCCTCGTCGTCGTCCGCCGCGTCCTCGCCGCCGCTCGTCGCGGGCTCGGGCGCCGCCTCCGGCGGCGGGGCCGGCGGCTCGCTGCCGTCGCAGGTCAGCGCGGTCTCGCGCTCGCCGGCGCTCTCGCGCGGGATCTCCTCGCGCTGGTCGGGCTCGCCGTCGAGGTCGGTGTCGCGCCGGATCTCGGCGAGGCGGCCCGCGCGGAACAGCTCCCAGCGCTCGGGCGTGCCGTCGTTGTTGTCGTCGTAGCGCGCCTCGCGGAGCAGCCCGTCGTCGAAGAACTCCCAGGTGTCGACCTCGCCCGTGTGATGGCGATCCCGCTCCTGGCGCGAGTAGAGCCGCCCCGCGCACCACACCCACGTATCGATGCGGTTATCGAAGTTGGTGTCGAGCTCCTTGCGGACGAGCGCGCCGTCCTCGAAATAGCTGATCTGGTCGAGCCGCCCGTCGAAGTCGAAGTCGTGCTCCTCCTGGACGATCGTCGTGCCGTCCTCGCCGAAGAAGCGCGTGATGTCGACGATGCCGTCGAAGTTCATGTCGTACTGCGCGCAGCTCTCGCGCTCGCCTTCGAAGACGTGCCGGATGTCTGGCTCGCCGTCGTTGTTGACGTCCACGGCGCGGACCTCGCGGCCGTCGGCGTTGCACTGCTGGCGGACCGAGTCCTCGCCCAGCGAGCCCTCCGGCGCGTCCGACACCGCCGACTCTCCGCCACAGCCGGGCGTGAGCAGCCCGACGGACAGGAGTCCGGCGACGCACAGCATCAGGTTCCGAGAATGGGGCCCACTCATCGCTGGCATCGTTCCACGGTGCCCGGAGGATAGTTTCCGTTCACCGAGGGCCGCAAGCCGGCCTGGACGCCCTCGTGATTCCGACTCAGGCTTGGGGCGCCCCGGCGCCGCGCTACTTCACGTTTGACAGTATGTGTGGTGCCATGTAACTTCACGTCACTTGGGTGAAGGTAGGCCATGGCCCGCAAGAAGATCTCGACGACCATCTACATCACGCCCGAGCAGAACGAGCGTCTGAAGCTGCTCAACGCCCGGACGAAGGTGCCGATCGCGGTCTACATCCGCGAGGGCATCGACATGGTCCTCGAGAAGTACAAGGACGAGCTTCCTGGTCAGCTGACCCTTGACGGAGCCAATCCGAGCGAGCAGTAGAACGGCCACGCATGCCGTTCCCCATCGAGCGCATCCGCAATTTCTCGATCATCGCCCACATCGATCACGGCAAGTCCACGCTCGCCGATCGAATCCTCGAGTTCACGGGGGCGCTGACCGACCGCGAGAAGCAGGACCAGTTCCTCGACAAGATGGAGCTGGAGCGAGAGCGCGGGATCACCATCAAGGCCCAGTCGGTCCGCCTCAAGTACAAGGCGAAGGACGGGGTCGAGTACCGGCTGAACCTCATCGACACGCCGGGCCACGTCGACTTCCACTACGAGGTCAGCCGCTCGCTCGCCGCGTGCGAGGGCGCGCTGCTCGTCGTCGACGCGAGCCAGGGCGTCGAGGCGCAGACCCTGGCCAACGTCTACCTCGCGATCGAGAACGACCTGGAGATCATCCCGGTGTTCAACAAGATCGACCTGCCGGGCGCCGACATCGACCGCACCGCGCACGAGGTCGAGGAGATCGTCGGCCTCGACTGCAGCGGCGCCATCGCGGCGAGCGCCAAGGAGGGCAAGGGCATCGAGGAGATCCTCGAGGCCGTCTGCGCTCGCGTCCCGCCGCCGAAGTCGGAGGCCGGCGACGCGGGCCCGCTGCGCGCGCTCGTGATGGACAGCTGGTACGACGCGTACCGCGGCGCGATGGTCCTCATCCGCGTGATCGACGGGCTGCTGAAGAAGGGCGACAAGATCCGGATGATCGCGGCCGGCGCGGACCACGAGGTCACCGAGATGGGGGTGTTCGCTCCCTTCCCGCTCGCGGTCGACGAATTCGGCCCCGGGGACGTCGGCTTCTTCGCCGCGTCGATCAAGTCGGTCAACGACACGAAGATCGGCGACACGATCACGCACACCAACCCCAAGCTCCGCGCCGACAAGCCGCTGCCCGGCTTCCAGGAAGTGAAGCCGATGGTGTTCTGCGGCATCTTCCCGACCGACAGCAGCGACTACCCGAACCTCCGCGACGCGCTCGACAAGCTGTACCTCAACGACAGCGCGCTGACCTTCGAGCCGGAGACCTCCGAGGCGCTCGGGTTCGGCTTCCGCTGCGGGTTCCTCGGGATGCTGCACATGGAGATCGTCCAGGAGCGCCTCGAGCGCGAGTACGACCTGGACCTGGTCACCACCGCGCCGAGCGTGGTCTACAAGGTGCACATGACCGACGGCTCGGTGCTCGACGTGGAGAACCCGTCGCGCCTGCCCGATCTGGTGAAGGTCGACCACATCACCGAGCCGTTCTTCACGGTCTCGATCCACGTCCCGGCCGAGTACGTCGGGGCGGTGATCGGGCTGTGCGAGGAGCGGCGCGGCGAGCAGAAGGGCATCCGCTACGCGTCGACCGATCGCGTGGTGGTGACCTACGAGCTGCCGTTCGGCGAGGTGCTGTTCGACTTCTTCGACCGGCTCAAGACGGCGACGCGCGGCTACGCGTCGATGGATTACGAGCTCGCTGGCTACCGCCGCAGCAAGCTCGTGAAGGTCGACATGATGATCAACGGCGACCAGGTCGACGCGCTCAGCGCCATCGTCCACAAGGACAAGGCCTACCAGCTCGGTCGCGCGCTCGCGGGCAAGCTCCGCACGATCGTGCCGCGCCAGCAGTACGAGGTCGCCATCCAGGCCGCGATCGGCGGCAAGATCATCGCCCGCGAGACGGTCAAGGCGCTCCGCAAGGACGTGACCGCGAAGTGCTACGGCGGCGACATCACGCGCAAGCGCAAGCTCATCGAGAAGCAGAAGAAGGGCAAGCGCCGCATGAAGGCGGTCGGGAGCGTCGAGATCCCCCAGGCCGCGTTCCACGCCATCCTGAAGGTCGACGACTGAGGTCGCGAAGCGACCGAAGTCCCTTGCCCCTGCGCTTGCGCCTGCGCCTGCGCTCGCCCGATCGATCGCGAGGGGCACGCGCAGGGGGCATGCGCAGGCGCAAGAGATGTTGCGTCAGTCGGTCTCTAGACCGATCGGACACGCCACGCCCGTGCCGCCGAGGCCACAGTAGCCGCTGGGGTTCTTGTCGAGGTACTGCTGGTGGTAGTCCTCGGCGAAGTAGAACGGCGGCGCGTCGATCACCTCGGTCGTGATGTCGTCGTAGCCCGCCGCGCGGAGCTTCGCGCCGTAGGCCGCCTTCGACGCCTCGGCCGCCTCCTTCTGCGCGTCGCCGTACGCATAGATGCCCGAGCGGTACTGGGTCCCGACGTCGTTGCCCTGGCGCATCCCCTGCGTCGGGTCGTGGCTCTCCCAGAAGACCTTGAGCAGGTCCTCGTAGGACACCTTCGCCGGGTCGTACGCCACGCGGACGACCTCGTTGTGTCCCGTGCGCCCGCTGCAGACCTCCTGGTAGGTCGGGTTGGGCGTGTAGCCCGCGGCGTAGCCGACCGCGGTCGAGTACACGCCGTCGATCTGCCAGAACTTGCGCTCGGCGCCCCAGAAGCAGCCGAGCCCGAACATCGCGAGCTCGACGCCGTCCGGGAAGGGGCCCTTCAACGGGTTGCCCAGCACCGTGTGGCGACCGGCCACCGGCATCTCGTCGTCGCGGCCCGGGAGCGCCGCGTCGGGGGAGGGCATCTTCACCTTCTTGCTCAGGATTCCGAACATGACGGCACTGTAGGGCTCGGCCGCACGACGCGGAAGGTCAGATTCAGCCGCGGGCCCACCGGCTTGCGGGTGCGCGGCACGCGGTGGACCCAGTGATGCTGCAGCGCGCCGCCCATCACGAGCACGCTGCCTTCGCCGAGCGACCACTCGCGCGTGTCCTTGGTGCGGCGGTGCTGCAGCACGAACCGGCGCGGGGCGCCGAGCGAGACGCTCGCGATGCGGATGTCGTCGCGCGTCGGCCCGAGCTCGGGCTCGTCGTCGGAGTGCGCGCCCATCGCGTCGCCGCCGTCGCGGTAGTGGTTCGCGAGCGCCGAGTTGAATTCGACGCCGGTCAGCGCGCGCAGCCGCTCGCGGATCGCGCGCAGCGCGGGCGTCCAGGGCGCCGGCTCGAACAGGCGACCCGAGTAGCGGTAGGCGCAGCCCGCGTCGCCGTGCCAGCTCGTGCGTCGCGGCGTCGGGTGCCGCTTGCCGAACACGACCACCTCTTCGACCCGCAGCGGGAGCTCCTCGAGCAGCGCGTCCATGCGGGCCGCGTGGTCCTCGAACACGCCCGGCTGGAAGTCGACCCAGCCGCCGTCGGCCAGCGCGACCCGGCTCACGGCTCGAAGCGCTCGTTCGTCAGCTCCTCGCTGAGCTCCCAGAGCGCGCGGGCGGCCTCGTCGTCGCGGGCCCGCCGCGTCATCGACACCTTGCACGGCGGGCCGGCCATCTCGAACGGCCCGCGCGGGCCGATGTAGTCGCCGGTCTGCACGTCGTCACCGACGGCCGCGTAGACGGTGCACAGCGCGCCATCGCGCGCGCTCTGGGCGACCGTCCCGTTGGCCCACCGCCAGAACGCCTTGCCCGCCGACGACCCCGTCTCGCGCGCGGCCGCGCCCTGCAGGTTCGTGCTCGCGTAGCCCGGGTGGCACGCTGCGCTGATCACCCCGGGCGCGCGCCGTCCGAGCTCGCGCATGAACAGCAGGTTGGCGAGCTTGCTCTGACCGTAGGCGAGCCAGGGGTGGTAGCCCCGCTCGCGGTGCAGGTCGTGCAGGCGGATGCGGCCCCAGCGATGCGCCTGGCTCGCCACGGTGACGACGCGCTCGGGGTGCGCGTCGAGCGCGCGGAACAGCCGCGCGCAGAGCGCGAAGTGCCCGAGGTGGTTGGTGCCGATCTGCCGCTCGAACCCGTCGACCGTACGGCCGTAGGGCAGCGCCATCACCCCGGCGTTGTTCACCAGCACGTCGACGCGCGGGTGGTCCTCGACGAGCGCGTCGACGAACGCGCGCACCGACGAGAGGTCCGCGAGGTCGAGCGAGCGCACCTCGACGCGGTCCGGGTGGGCGACGGTCGCGCGCGCCGTCTCGCCCTTGTGGGTCGAGCGGCACGCCATGACGACGCGCGCGCCCGCGCTGGTGAGGAGGTCGGTGGCCTGCAGGCCGATGCCGCTGTTGGCGCCGGTGATGACGAACGTGCGGCCCTGCTGCGAGGGGATGTCGCGCTCGGTGAAGCCCATCAACCGCCGTGTTGTAGCAAACCGCGGCACGCGTCGATGGCGGCGGGAAGGAAGGCGCCGATCGCGGCGGCCTCGCGCTCGTCGACGAGCACGGCGCCGGTCCATCCCTCGGTGTGCCACGCGGCCTCGTCCGGCAGGTCGGGCAGCGCGTCGGCGTCGGGGTAGGGCCACGGCGTGACGTACCAGTAGGGCCGCGCGTAGCTGTCGTCGCCTGGCGTCATCCCCACGCCGATCGAGCGCGCGTCCTCGGCGTCCATCTCGGGATCGAGCGTGATCCGGGTGGCGAGGTCGAAGTGGTGCGGCCAGCAGCGGACCTCGCGCCCGTCCGCGACGCGGGTGACCTGCGCGTGGGCGGTCGCGAACCACTCGCCGAGCTCCTGGACGCCGGAGCCGAAGCGCTCGGGCGGCTCGGGCAGGTCGTGGTCGGGCAGCTCGAGCTCGGCCTCGAGCTGATCGCTCAGCCACGCGAGGCCGTGATCGAGCGTGCGCCCCTCGAGCGACAGCCGCACGTCGGCGCCGGTCACGATGAGCGCGAGATCCCGCGGGCGCAGCGCGACCGCCTTGCCGCCCGGCAGCGTTCGCCCGACGAGGGCGCCGAGATCGTCGGACCAGCCGAGGTTCGTGTGCCCGAAGTCGTCCCGCGCGGGCAGCAACGTGGCGCCCGCCGCGCTGGCCAGCTGCGCTGCCCAGTGCACCGAGTTTCGCCGGCTCGTCCAGTCGTTCATCCCTGCTACCCTCCGCGCGCCATGCGCATCGAAAGCGAATCGCTCATCCGCCACCCGCAACCCGTCGTGTACGGAGCGTACCGGGATCGCCTGCCCGAGATCGCCGCCTACATCCCCGACGTCAAGGAAATCCGGGTCGAGAAGCGCGAAGAGCAGGACGGCGGCGTGAAGATCCACAACGTCTGGATCGCCGACCGCGACGTCCCGGTCTTCGCCAAGGCGTTCCTCAAGCCCGAGATGCTCCAGTGGGACGACTTCGCCGACTGGAAGGACGACGAGAGCCGGGTCTACTGGACGCTTAAGCTGCGCGTGTTCACCGACAGCGTGACCTGCGGCGGGACCAACAGCTTCATCGCCGCGGGCGACGGTCAGACCAAGGTCCGCCTCGAGGGTGATCTCGACATCGACGTCAAGAACATCCCCGGCGTGCCCAAGCTCCTCGCGGGCGGCATCAAGCCCAAGATCGAGAAGTTCATCGTCTCGCTGATCACGCCGAACCTGAAGCGCGTCAACGAGAGCCTGCAGCAGTTCCTCGACGAGAATTCCTGAGCCGACTGAACACCCAGCGGCCGGAGGGCTCGTCGACGGCGGTGGGGCCGCCCACCCGCTCGAGGCGCGACAGCAGCGTCGCCTCGTCGTGGAACACCGCGCCGCGGGCCTTCGGGTCGAGCTCGCCCTCGAAGACGCTGAGCATGAGCTCGTCGATCGCCAGCGGGTCGTCGTAGAGCGGCATCGAGACGCGGGGGCCCGCCTCGACGCCGACCGAGCGGCAGCCGCGCTCGTCGAGCAGGTGGCGGATCGCGGCGCGGGGGCTCGGGGCGTCCTCGCGGACCACGGTGATCGACTCGGCGAGGTGGCTCACGTCCGCGTCCGGGCCGGTGTAGACCATCGGGCGGACGGCCGAGCCCCAGACGCCGTGGTCCGCGGGGAGATCGCCGCTGCGGGTCATCACGCAAAGCCAGGGCGGGGCCTCGCGCGGCCACAGCGCCGCCATCGCCGGCTCGGCCGCCGCGTAGAACAGATCGGGCTCGAAGCGCAGGACGCTGCCGCTGACGAGGATCGCGTCGACCCGGGCGCGGGCGCACGACAGCACGAACCAGTCGGTGGCGCTCTCGGGCGCGTGCTCGCCGATCCGGATCACGATCAGCGCGTCCCCCTCGCGGGCCACGGCGCCGACCTGCAGCACGCCCTCGGCGGGGCCGGGGACGTGCCCGTAGAGCCCCTCGATTCGCTCCTCGACGTCACTCGGCAATTTGCCCTCCGGCCATCGTTCTTCCATACCCCTGGGCAAATGTATCGCTCGCTTCGCTCGCCGCGGGGGTTCCGCTTCGCTGCACCCCCGTACCCCGCCGGACCGAGAGTCCGGCGAGCGCGCGCTGCGCGCGCTTGATCTCGCCGGATTCTCGGATGATGAAGCGCTACCTCGTCCAGACGATGGGCTGTCAGATGAACGTCCACGACTCGCGGCGGATCGAAGAGGTCCTGCGCGCGGCGGGGTGGAGCGCGACCGACGAGCCCGCGCTGGCGCAGCTGGTGGTCTTCAACACGTGCTCGGTGCGCGAGAAGGCCGAGCACAAGCTGATGAGCGCGCTCGGCACGGTGCGGCCCCTCAAGGAGGAGCGTCGGGACGTGGTGATCGCGGTGGCCGGGTGCGTCGCGCAGCAGGAGGGGGAGCGGCTGCTCGACAAGGCGCGCTTCCTCGACGTCGTGATCGGGCCCGACAACATCGCCGAGCTGCCCGCGCTCGTCGAGCACGCGCAGCGCGGCGGGCCGCCGGTCGCGAGGACGGTGTTCGATCTGGACGCGCCCGCGTTCCTCGACGCGACGCCCGCGCCGGCGCGGCTCGAGGTGACGGCGTTCGTCACCGTGATGAAGGGCTGCGACGAGCGCTGCACGTACTGCATCGTCCCGCACACCCGCGGTCCGGAGCGGTACCGGAGCTCGGACGCGATCGTGAGCGAGATCCGCGGGATGGTCGCCGGTGGCGTCCGCGAGGTGACGCTGCTCGGGCAGACGGTGAACTCCTACGCCTCCGGGGATTGGGACTTCGCCGACCTTTTGAGGGCGGTCGCCAAGGTTCCGGGGCTGAGGCGGGTCCGCTTCACGTCGCCGCACCCGAACGACGTGAGCGAGCGCCTGCTCGAAGCCATGGCCGAGGAAGCCGCGGTCTGTCCCCAGCTCCACCTTCCCGCCCAGTCCGGCGCCGACCATGTGCTGAAGCGGATGGTGCGCCGGTATACCCGCCGGGAGTTTCTGGCGAC
>Ga0070728_10003886_pt1 | contig 16015 bp, 12 predicted proteins | sample tdDd471_FD_66723 | JGI IMG/M metagenome (GOLD analysis project Ga0070728, IMG submission 66723) | Marine sediment microbial communities from the Atlantic coast under amendment with organic carbon and nitrate - tdDd47.1 | ecosystem: Environmental > Aquatic > Marine > Coastal > Sediment | place...
GATCCCCAGCGTATGATTGAGACGCTGCAATCATTCGGCTTGATTCCCACAGATGAAGGTCAACTATATACGCAAGACACCATTTCTGTTTCACGGATTGGCGCATGGTTCGAGCCTCTATTTGATGAAGAAGTCGCGCAACATGTCGTGATGTCAGGGACAATCGACTTTTTGCCCTATAGTGATATGGAATCATGTTTATTATCAGTTCGGATCATCCGTGATGAAGTCGGGGTCGCACAACAATATTTGGATGTCGGATTAAATTCCCGCAATGAGGTATTTGTTGGTGAGAGTGCCGATAATGGGCATTATGGTCAAGCCACGCAAGACGGATTTTTGACTGACCTTCACGGCAACTTTTTATTTATTGTCTATGGAAATCGCTTATCGGTTTATGTCGATGGACAAGCTGTATTCCAGAATGTCGAAGTTACCCCACGCGAGGGGGGCTTTGGTGTATCCGCCATTGAATCCACCTCGTATAGTGTATGTCATATCACAGATATTTGGGCGTATACCTTTGAAGATTAAGGTTCAATACTCCCAATCGTAATCAGATCGCCATCATCTGACCATGGTTGAGGGTCATCATTGTTGATGGCATAGTTTCCGTCACCATGAACAAACATCGAGCCTGTTCCACTGATGGATAACATAATATTGTTACCATCCATCACCACTGCAATATCGTCACCTATAATCGTCGCAGTACCATTAAATCGCCGATAAATATGTACTGTATTGCCACGAGTTTGTTGCTCTTTATGATAGAGTCTCTTCGTGCTATCAATCTGAATGGTTGCCGTATCGGTGCGATCAACAATAAACAATGTGCCGTCGCCCTCAATCATAACTTCGCCACTGCCATTAAGTGCGACTGTTCCATCTCCTTCGACAACGACAACACCTTTTTCTGCAACGATCTCCTGTGCACAAATAAGCGTTGTCCCTAGTATAAGAAGCGCAACACCCATTAAAACCCTATATATCATTGAATTGCCTTATCGAATTGAAGTTAAGTTATGACAACTATAGATAAGAGATGTTGACGGGGTGTTGGTCAATTGCAAAAATCTTGTAAAATAATGGTCACATCCTCCCATGCCTATTAGAGTTGAGTTTCTCCAAAATTGATTTGAATAACAGCATTCTGTTGTTGCTGTGCATTCTAACTTGCTCATTTGCCTCGCTAATAGCATAATTACTTGTGGTTGATAGAATTAAAATTGAGGTATTCGCTTTTGAATCAGATACGAGTTTTATGTTTAAGCATGATAATGATGGTACTTGTGACAGCCTGTGGTGGTGATGCACCAGCAGACAACGACGCGCAGAATGTGAATCCAACAGACTCTGCTAATCCTGTCGCGACTGTCAGCACGAATTCCGATACGCCAATAACAGATAACGAAATTGCTAGCGTCAATGGTGTACCGATTACCCAAGAAGAATTTGATCGGGCATTTGTACGGATTGCAGGTACTTCTACTGCCTCGGATAATAGTGCGCTTGCAACACAAGTTCTGAACACGTTGATTGAGCAAGAAGTGATTACACAAGCCTCTGCTAAATTAGAAGTTAACGTCACTGATGAAGATATTGATGCTGAAATTACAAGTTTAAAACAAGGACTTGGTGATACATCATGGGATGATTGGCTAGCGAGTAACCAATATACCGAAGCCGAATTCCGTGAAGCACTCCGTAATTCAATTATCACCAATCGTGTCCGCGATAAGGTTATTGCACAATTGGGCGAAAAAGTCGAACATGCTCATGCTCGTCATATTCTGGTTAAGACCGAAGAAGAGGCAACATCAGTATTAGATCGCCTTGCAGGTGGGGAAGATTTTGCATCCCTTGCGGCATCTGTCTCTTTAGATGTTACAACTCGTGATTTTGGTGGTGATCTGGGATGGTTCATTCGTGAAGAATTGCTCGATATCACATTGGCTGATGCCGCCTTTGCAAATGAAGCGGGGCAAATTACAGGGCCGATCATCACACGACTGGGTTATCATATTTTACAGACATTGGAAAAAGAAGAACGGATCATCGAACCAGAACGAATGCCGTTATTGGTCGAAAATGTGTTTAATCGATGGTTAGAAGAAGAGCTTTTATCGGCAACCGTTACTCGCAAACAATAGCTTAAGAAGATGTTGGGACATTCTATGGGATGTTCGCCAAAAGAGACGAAGAATCCTAAACGAGAGGGTTTATAAATCCTCCCCTACTAGAACGAAGGTGCGACATGCGTAATACCCTCTATAATCTTATTAGTATACTCGGTGTTATCGGATCACTGGTTGTTATCATCGGGACTGCTGTACTGGTTATCACGCCAACAGAAGCCGAACGCGCCGCCGCAAGTGTTTTGCCAACAGCGGTTGTCTTTCCAACCGATCTCCCAACAGCGACACCAACGGCTACCGATACACCGGGACCGCCAACATTTCCGCCAACATTTACACCAACACCGACATTTACGTTCACGCCATCACCCACATTTACGATGACACCGACGATTACGCTATCGGCAACGATTACACCAACACCGCGTGATACCGATACGCCAACAGTTACCTATACACCGTCAGCCAGTGCAACGTTCACGCCATCACCTACGCCAACTGGTCCATCACCGACATTCTCGCCTGTGCCGATTCCTTATCCGTTTATCTTACGCGAGGAAATTGCCTTCACAGTCAATTCGTTTAATACATTAGGCTGTAATTGGCAAGGTGTTGGTGGGCAAGTGGTTGATTTGAATGGCAATCCGGTAAATGCTTCGTTACAAGTACATGTGTTTGATGCCGAAGGTAGTGTTGACCGTACAGTACGGGTTGGCTCTAGCACCTTGTTTAATGGTCAAGCCAGTTGGGAAGTCACGGTATCAAATGCGATCAATAATCGTACGTATTTTGTAGAACTCCAGACCACGCTGGGTACAGTTGTTTCGCCAACTTATAATTATCAATTTCCGCAAGATTGCAGCCGAAATGCGGCGATTATCAACTTCCGCCAAAACCCGGTTGGGGGATAAAACGTGGCTGACGATAAGAGAAATCCAGCACGGCGTGTAAATCGCAAAGATAGTAAAGACAAAATTGAAGTCGATCATACGCCGTACATGCCTAAACGTAAAGCAGATTTCCCTGATTTATCTCAGGTTGATATGCCCGATCCTGATGCTGATGCCTTAAAATCACTCCAACGGATGGATGATGTTATGCGTCCGTTGGTGGTCACACCACAAGAGGAACGCTATCCACCTCTGCCAACAGCTAAGGTAGATAAACCGCCAAAACCACGTCCCAAAACGATTGCTCGTCGTCCAAAGAATAGCCGTCGTAATAATGTAGTCACATTCATATTTTTTGTGCTGACTTTAGGGCTATGTGGCTATTATGGATTTATCTGGTCTGATCCCCAATCGATTTTTAATCCGCTTGCACCACCAACACCATTTGCACTTATGACTGCAACTGTTGATGTTAACCCTGTATTTGAACCCTCACCCCAACCCACGCTGGTTGAGGGAGACCCAACCGCTACGCCGTCACTAGATGATTTGCATCCGTTTGCGATTGCTAGCGAGGGTGTGTTGTACATCAGCAATCAAAATGGGCGTGAATGCAATTGGGCGAGTATTGCAGGTTCTGTGACCGATGCCAGCAATCAGCCACTGGCAGGTTATGGTATCCGTATCACGGGTGACGGTGTCAGTGCAACAGTTTTTAGTGGTACCAGTAACACGTTTGGTGCAGGTGGCTATGAGATTACACTTGGGAGTGCGCCGATTGTTAGTACTTACCGCGTACAATTGGTGACAACAGGCGGCGCGCCACTGTCCGCAGAATTAGCCGTGGCAACCCGTGATGATTGTGAACAAAATGTAGCTATCGTTAATTTTATTCAGCGATAATCGGCACAACAAACCCATTATCCACCCACTGATGCAAAGTATTGGGATTTGTCGCAGAACTAGCAAACCCCTCAGGATGGGCTTGAATCAAGTCGATTAGTTGCTGATCGGTTTGATATTCCGCACGGAAATCATGATAAATCCCGAATTGGTCAGACAAATAGCACCACGGTGCGAGTCGATAGTGTGTCTGAGCCGTAATTTGTGGAATGGTATACGGTAATGCTGGCTTCTTTTTGGCATTGAGGATGAGGTCGGTATAGCGTGTGACCATCTTTTCCAGCGAAAATTCGGATTGCAGGTAGCGCATTGTTTCGGGTGATGTTCCCCGTTTTTGGGTGAGAATATCATGGGCAAGGTCAACAACTGCATCAATATCACCATAATCCACTAAATCGACATGTTCTTCTGGCAGTAAATCACGATAAGTCGCCACCCGTGACAAAATTGGCACAGTCCCACAACCCAATGATTCAAACGGGGTATTGCCAAATGTCTCGACATAACTCCCGATGCACAATGTCACATCCGCGAGGCTATAATATTCTGCGATCAAGGCCTCATTTATCCAGTCATGAAATACAAACACCTCATCCAAGCCTGCCTCATGTATCGTCTGTTGTAACTTATGATAATAAGCACGGCTCGACGGCTCACTATCGGCATCTAACCAGCGTGGAACAAGTACTCGTAAATCTGACCAACCCCGTTCATGCACCAATTTTTGCGCCACTTGAATCACCTCATAAATCCCTTTTGGTGGTTCGGGACGATGTGGAAACAATACAATCGGATGGTCTGCGATAGTGCGTGGAATCACCTCAAAAATTGCGTCAGGTTGCGTATATTGGAAGATCTCCCAATCAAAACCGTTGTGGATGGCGTGCATCCGTTCCCCGACAGATGGTGAAAATTGAGACACAACCGCCTCATAAGAATCACGTGTATGACTGGATGGCAAAATCCATTCATCTCCTTGAAACAAAAACGCCGATTGTAAGGTCTCGGCAAATAGAATACTTCGCAACGAAATCACCGTCGGAATCGCCTGATAGACATACGGAAAGATCAACCCACCATCATGACTATAATGAATATCCGCATTTAATAACGCAGTCCCCACATCACGCATAGCATTGGCAATGTGATAGAGAGGCGTAAAATAAGGTTCGGGATAGGGTTGCTTAAAACGTAAAATTGGTTGAATCTCGACGTTCTCATGCCACTTGAAGGGAGTCATCGAACCTTCGCGTTGGGTCGATAGAATCGTGAGCTTGTGTCCGAGTTCGCCCAAATATAGCGCGACTTTTTTGAGTTGCTTCTGTCCACCGCCCATCGCAAAATCTGGGAATAACGGTGTCATCGAAAATGCTGTGATTTTTTTTCGGTTGGTCATAGAGGCTTACCTAGTCATGGAAAAATGAATATGATTTTCTACCTTCATATTATACGTTCAGTGTAAAATACAAACATCTGTATTATGAATATAATATGAGGGGATGAGTATGAAAGAGACACAATCGATAAAGCGGATTGCTGTGCTTGGTGCTGGTATTTCTGGGATTGCGTCTGCTCACACCATGCAAAAACGCGGACACGAAGTTGTGATTTACGAAAAGACAGACAAAGTCGGAGGGGTGTGGGCGCATAGTTATCCTGATGTCTCCCTCCAAAATACATGGCAACAATACCATATTAGCGATTTCCCCTATCCGATAACACCTCATCTCCATCCAACTGCCAAGCAAATCACCGATTATATGCAATCTGCAATTGAGGCACTCAACATTGATGTACGCTTAAATCATAGTGTCACCAGTATGGAAGATGTTGAAGGTGGTTGGCAATTGACGCTTCAACATGATGACGAGACACAAACTGAAACTTTCGATTATGTGATTATCGCGGTTGGACAATATACGGGTCGGAAACAACATCTCAATTTAATGGGACAGTCTGCATTTAATGGCACGATCATGACCGAAGTGGATATTCAATCGTTAGATGCCTTCAAAGATAAACGTGTGGTGGTGGTTGGCTTCGGCAAAAGCGCGCTGGATATGGTGACATTTGCGGTCAAACAAGGCGCAAGTGAGGTTCATCAAGTCTTCCGTACACCACGCTGGACAATCCCCGAATATATCGCAGGTTTACATTACACCACACCATTTTTTGGACGTTTTGGCTCGGTGATGATGACCAGTTGGGCGCAACCGAATAAGATGGAACGCTTCTTGCATGAACGCCTAGGATTTGTGGTTGATGGCTTCTGGAAGATCATCGCCAAAGTCATGAGTTTCCAGAGGAATCGCGCTGGTGCAAACAAAGGTGATGATGCCCGCGCCCGACTGAAATTGGTCAGTCCAACCCATCATCTGTTAACCGATTTACGTTCAGCGGTTGCCTTAGCCCCTGAAGATTATTATTCATTTGTTGCTGATGGCAAAATTCAACCTCATCAAACCGAGGTTGCAGGCTTTACCAGTGATGCGATTCAATTAAGTGATGGTAGTGAAATTCCGTGTGATATGGTGATTGCGTCCATTGGATCGGGTAAGCCGACTTTTCCGTTCTTGCCTGACACCTATCGTCAATTGCTGGAAAGTGAACATGACGGCACACAACTGTATCGCCACTTGATTCATCCACGTATTCCCAATCTAGGGTTTGCTGGATTTAATCATGGGTTTATGCATATTCCATGTGTTGAAGTTGGGACATTATGGCTGAGTGCCCTCTTAAATGATGAGCTAACGTTACCCTCAGTTGAAGACATGGAACAAACAATCGATTATGTGCGCCAATGGAAACGCGATCATATCCAATTTGAGCCATCACGGTCATCAGCTATCAACACCCGTTATCAACAATATCTGGATATTATCTTACAAGATTTAGGATTATCCCCAAATCGAAAATCGAACCCTGTTTCCGAGATATTTACGCGCTATTCTGCCGCCGATTATGCTGGGCTAGTTGAGGAATATGAGCAAAAACTTGGGCATCAAGGCGCAACAACGGGTGAACCATTGCGTCCAATAGCGGTGCATACCTAGACTCGTTCAATGACGACAGATAGCCCCATATTACGCACCTGAATTTCGTAGGATTGTAGCTCACCATCTTGCACGGTGATAGGGTGTTCGACATGATGATAATCGACATGGACGCTCAAGGTGTGTTGCCCCGCAGGTACATCGAGTAGGACGGTTTCGTCATTGGTAATCTGATGTACATCGTTCCCGTCAATCTTAATCGCAAACGGACGAATCCGATACATAATCATATTCCCGACACGGTGAATTTTGAGTTGACCTGTACCTTGTAGTGGTGGTTTGTTGGGGGATGTACCAATCTTTATTGGTATTGCTTCGGATGTCGCAGTGCTGGAGGGAGGTGGCTTCAACGAATTGATGCTCTCGATGATCTTACTAACGGATTCATCAAACATCTGATGAAATAAAAATAGCGCGTTTTTTGATGTAATACCGCGAATATCTTCGGGTAAAGTATCGGGGGCGGGCATAGGGTTGCCATCTTGTAAGACAGGGATTAGGATGACCCGATCATGTTGGAGCGCATAGGCAATTTCTCGGCGTACCCAATCTTCTTCGTCTGTGACACGGTCTAATGTGCCATGACCGAGCATGAGCAAGAAAATATCGCACTCATCAATTTTGGCTAACAAATAGGATGAGAAGGTTTCGCCAGCAGGAATGCCTTCGACATCCAAAAATACATTATCCGTTCCATATTCAACAACTAGCCGATCATACAGTCTTCCAGCATGTCCAGAACTTGCGCTTCGTCTATAAGAAATGAAAATTTTAGGCATGATACACATCCCTCTGACGGTCACCAGTGTATCTATTATGGTTCGTCGCCCAAATTGAAGCAAGTCAGCAATTGAGGGATAACGCTTGCACCTCGCTATTTAAAGCCAGCATTCTGCGCCGAGAAGATGGTGTTTGTCCATTCTGCATCGGAAAATCCCGGTTGTTGATGTCCCCCCGGTGTATCCCACGGCATCTGACGGTCTTGTCTCCAGTCGATTTTTTTGGCGTAGGCATATCCAATTTCTTCCATCAACTCTAGTTCTGGTAGGTGACGGGTATCGAGAGCGAGTTGACGGGTTTGGATACCATTGGTTTTGACATTAAGTATTGTTTCGACATTCTTTTGATCAAGATCAGGATTGTAGCGGCGAAAGTCCATATCACGATAAACGGCACGGTTCATATATACTTGCTGTAGGGCGGCATCATCAATATCCTCAAGGAAAATATATTCAAGCCATTGTTTTAACCAGAATTTACTGCCAGCCCCATCGGCGCGTTCATTGGTGATGAAACCTGTTCCTAATGAAATATGCAAGATGTCTTCGGGTTTAATGCCGATATATTCAACAGCTTCGATAGAGGTTGCCATACAGGGATTGCCAAATGACCCCACACCACCATCAATCAGATTCCCCAATATCGGCGGAAAGAAAATCGGTGCTGCACCACTTGCGCCTACCGCACCGGACAAAGGCCAATCTGCGAATTTTGCCGCCCCCGGTCCAGAGTTTGTGATGTAGTATGTATTGCTGGTACGGATGTCTTTGGTTGTCAATAAAATAATAGGTTTTTTGATGTCGGATACTTTTTTGTCGTGTGCCAACGGACCTAAGGCATCCAAAAATGGTTCAAAGGGGTACATATGCGTAAGACCACGCATGAGATATTTGATCCAGAATAATCTTCCCGGTTGACCGAATGCTTTGGGTAACCGATCTTTATAAGCGACTTGCATGATCTCTTTAGCTGTCATGCCAAGCCCTAAACCTGCCGCAATAATCGCGCCTGTGCTTGTTCCTGCCACCATATCAAACAGATCATAAGCAGGTTTACCAGTTTGCTCCTCTAGATATATGAGCATTGCAAGCGGGATAATGCCACGCATCCCACCCCCATCGATGGATAAGAGGGTGGTTTTGTTTTCTGGATTAAATACAAAATTAGGCAGTGTATTGTCAGTCATGTATAGGTATCGCTTCCCATTTTGAAATACCTTTAGTCTACGGTATCCGATCATGTGCCACAAGTAAAAACGGACTCAAATCAACAGTTTTGTAAGGACAAGTTTGGAAACCTCTCCTTACAATGTTGACTGGTTTTAAATATTGAGGATAAAGTATCTGAGGTTATATTGCCCCGAATAACGATACAATCACGATCAGACCGATGAAGTATAACAATGGGAACACAAGACGACTGCTTTGATCGACACGCAAAGCAAATTGGTCGCGCCCTTCGGTACGTAGAATATGTACCAGCACATTTTCAACCACTGTGAGTGCCATCATCACAAATGAATAATTGATGAGGGCATCCATAAATGTGAGATAGGGCAAATGCGGTAACGTATCGCCGATGATGAATTGATACGCAACAACCGTCAATAAACCAGTAAATGAAATACCAAGCCGATCACCTAAATCTGATTCCACCATCCAGAATACTGCCCACGATAACGCAACAATCAACGCCATCGGCAAGAATACCTTCAATAAATAGAAGTCGGGACGACGACTCACGGAAAGCTCAATCACAAACTCCGAAAAAGGGGCATCATCGCGTATTTCTTGCACTTCTTCTATATGGAACGAGAGGTCGGTTTCGGCATCCCATTCCCATTCTGGCAATTGGAATTCGTCACTTAAGCCGATCATATCCGCTTCTTCATGGAAGATCATATATTCTTCTGACCATGCCAGCGATTCCACTTGAATTTCTAAATGTTGGGTATCAAATGGGAACATGGCCAGATCAAACTTGGCTTCTAAAGTGACAGCAAAGCGTTCTTCATATTCAACTGTTCCGTCTTCAAAGATGATCAGTTCCAAGTTTTCCGTATCGCGCCCCCCACTTTCATTCGGGAAGGTAATATCGGGCCACCAGATGAGCGTTAATTCTCCGTGAGCATCATCTTCAAGGAATATTTTTTTATGCCATCCGAGTTCTTTAGGATCATAGCTTTCACGAGGGTCACACCAGACCATATCGATAAAACCCTCAACCGTAAAGGTATTATTGACAGGGTCAATATCAGAAATCCCCTCAATATACATCCCAATATCAACCAGCACTGGACCTTCACCATTTGGTGGGACAACAAAATGCGGTATTTCTGGCGATACATCTTGTTCGGCTACGGTATTAATCGAGCCATATGACACATGCGTACACGCCGCTATAGACTCTAGCGCGTGTGCTGACGATGGGGTGGTTTGCTCATCATTTTCGGCGGTTTCGGTTTCTTGTGCGACGCTGAACGAGCCAAGACTCAGGAGTCCAAAGGTGAAGAGCATCGTTACAATGACAATCACTGTATGGACTTTGGAGCGTAACTTGAATAGTTTAAAAATCGATATCATCATAATAATAACATCCCTGACGACTATTTATCTGAAATATTCCAATCTGAGAGTATGACACACTCATCTCAAGTTTATCGCAGATGGCTTATGATTGCAGTTCTCTTCAACTGATACATAATCGACAATTTTCATATGATAATGTATCTGGTGTAATTAGCAGTAAAATAGCAAACGTGAATATTTTGAATTATGAGAGTCAAGAGTGCTTAAAATCTATGAAATTATCACAAATTGATACCTAAAAATAAAACTCGACAGGAAAAAAGTCCTGCATGAGTTTCGTGCAATCGTCGCCTGTGTTATACTCCCCCTATGGATAAACAATTACATTCGTCTGATTGGGTCAACCAAGCAAAGCAACGGGGATATGCACCAGTGATTGAAGTATTGCTGGATGCCATTACACCGATTGCGCCGATAATCGCACAAGGCTTATGGGTTGCTCAGCCATTGGCAGGATTATTGGGACATTCACATGCTTTGCAACACCTAGCAGAAACACTGGAAGACCCTGATGGGGTGATGCAATTGCGGCAACGTCTATCGGATGATACACAGGAGTAGTACTCGTGGCGAATACAACGCTACAAGTTTTTAGTATATTATTTGTACTGATCACAGTCCTTTTGGTGTATACCGCGCGCTTCCTCCAAGCACGGCGACGGCATACTGCATTACGCCCGATTGAGGGATTTGAGCAAATTCCAACTTGGATTGGACAAGCGATTGAAGCCAACCGCCCCTTACACCTTTCGATAGGGGGAGCAGGCGTTGGTGGTAATTCAACGATTCTCGCACTTGCTGCTGCGGAATTGTTCTACTTCATTATACAAGATGCGACCATTGGCGATGTCTCACCGATTATTACGACCTCATCCACTGCCGCTATTCCTCTCGGACAAGATACCTTACGTCGTGCCTATCAATCCAGAAATTTCTCATCACGCTACGAACCCTCAAAAGCCCGTTGGTATCCAGAAGGACAACGTTCGATGGCATTTGCGGCGGCATTAACAGGTTTAATGAAGGTCGAAAATCCATCGGCGCATGTGTTGGTTGGGAGCTTCGGATCAGAATTAGCCTTAATGCTCGATGTTGCGCATCATCAAAAACAACCCACCCTAGCCGTTAGTAACCAACTTGAAGGGCAAGCGATTGCCTTTGCATTGGCTGGCAATTATCTCATCGGTGAAGAAATTTTTGCGGCACCGGGTTATGTCTCGGATGACCCTGCGGATAAAGCTGAATCGGTTGCGGTTGATATATGGCGCGGTTTGTTAGTGTTCGCATTATTTGAGTTGCTGATGTTTAATGTCACCGGATTATTAGACATTGGTTCTGGCGCACAACTGGTTATGCTAGCTGTGATTGCATTTTTATTTCTTATCGGCTTATTTGTGAATTCTAGGAGCTAGCAATGAGTAGGGGGCAACGTCTAGGGGCGGCACTCACTTCATTAATTGCACTGGTAGTTGGTGTGCTTACCTTGCTTAGTTTGCTATTGGGCAATAATCCTGAACTTTATGTAGGATTTGGTTCATCAACGGGTGCGGCAAATTTAGCAACATTCATTGGTCTACCTGCATCGATCTTTGTACGATTGGTGTCGATTACAGTTGCGGTCACAATTATTATTGGTATTGTGAATTTGTTGCGCGTCCATTTAGGGCGATTGGTACAAGGCACAATCTATAGCCTTGTTTTATTAGTCAGTTTTGTAGGAACACTTTTATGGTATGTGCTTAAAAATGGCGATACCTCGCTATTAAAAGCAGTGCAAGTACCGATTGAGTCGTCTTTAGCTGGATTGCTATTTTTATCTCTGGTGTATGGGGGGGCGCGTGTGATACAAGTTCGCCCAAACCGTTGGAGTGTTTTATTTGTCGCGGTCATGCTGATTGTGCTATTGGGTACATTACCACTTCCAACCATCAATCCAATTCGTCAAGCAAGTGAGTGGCTGATGACTGTTCCTGTTAGTGGTGGGGCGCGTGGCATTTTATTAGGCATAGCGTTGGCAACTGTCGTCACGGGTATTCGTGTACTGGTGGGTCAAGACCGTTCTTATCGCGGATAGAGAAACGATTTATGAGCGACGATTTCGATAAACAAGATGATGATTTTGACTGGTTAGGGGATGATGACGATAATAACTCGTCGTCCGACGAATCAGGATTAACAGGTGAACTCTCATGGTTATCTGATGCAGAGTCGTCTCCTGATGCCAAAAAGCAAAGCCAAACCGATGATCTTAATCTCGATTGGCTAAAGCAAGGGGATGATGATGGCGCGCCAAAGTCTGGAGATTCAACAGGTGTTACGGGTGAGCTATCATGGTTGTCCGATCAAAGCCTAGCCGATTCCCCTGATGCACAATCTGTATTTGATGATGGCGATTGGGTACAATCCGAGGATGATTTAGCCGAGGACGATGTAACTGATGATGTGCCTGATTGGATGCAATCAGCCGAAGCTGGTGATGCCAATTATGAGAGTGACGAACCTGCTGAACCATCACATGGTTTGCTCGGCAGGTTTGATGATGACGATGACAGTGATTTATTGGATGACAGCGAATCATCTGGCGACCAATCTCCCGACTGGTTGGTTAATATGGGGCAGACAGGCGCGCTATCAGAAGATCATCATGCCGACCACCCTTCATGGTTGAGTGATACAGGCACATTCAGTCAAGAACAAATTCAGCGACAACTCGATGCTATGGACAGCGAAGATGATGACGATAATGATGTCGCATCGTTGCCGGATGAAGTACCGGACTGGTTATCAGGCGCATCAATGTTTGATGATGATGCAAGTGATGATATACCTGTCGATATGCCCGATATAGATACCATGTTCGGCTTTGATGATGACGAATACGATGATCAAGCAGATAGTCTTGATATGCCTGACATGGATACCATGTTTGGCTTTGGTGATGACACTGATGCGGGTGATGTTGCCAAACCCGTTGCTGAGGGAAATTCTACGGACTGGTTGACACAATACGCTGATGATGATGAATTTGGTGAGCGTCCACAAGCCATTGTCGAAGAGGAAGAAGAGGAAGAAGCCCCCCCTGCTGATACTGGTTGGCTAGAATATGATGATAGCGGTGATGAAGAAGACGATGAGTATGATCCATATGCACAATATGCTGATGATGCTGATGAGGAAGAAGATTACGACGATATTTTCGCTACAGATACTAAAGTCGATACGGGTATGCTCACCAGTCAGGGCGACTTATTTAGTGCAGATCAACCTGTTTCTGAACCAATCGATCATGAGGAAACACCGGATTGGTTATCTGGTTTTGATGATGACGACGAGTTTGGTGCAAGTGATGAACCTGTGCAGGAGCAAGTTACCTCACAATCGGATATGGATTGGTTAGATGATTTTGGGGATGATCCAAGTTTTGGCGATCCTGTTTCCGACCCATTACACGATGTGCCTGATTGGTTGAAGGGTGATGCTGTCGAGTCTTCTCAACTTGAAGATGAACCCGATATGGCCACCAACGATTTTATGTCTGATTTGGGGATGGCTGACGAAACCATTAGCCGTGTGCCAACCGGTCTGACAGGCGAACTCGAAGACTTTGATGATGACTTTGATCTTGATCCATTTGGTGACGTTGACGAAGACATCAGTCGTCCATCAACTGGCCTGACAGGCGAACTGCAAGACTTTGATGATGACTTTGACCTTGATTTAGTCGGTGACGTTGACGAAGACATCAGTCGTCCATCAACTGGCCTGACAGGTGAACTTGCTAATTTAGACGACTCAGATTTTGATTTCCTCGATGATATTGACATTGACGATATTGATTTTGATGACCTTGACATTGACGACATTGCCTTAACTGGTTTAACAGGTGAACTAGGCGATCTTGACGATGCCTCTAGTTCTGTCAAAACAGGTCTCACTGGTGAACTCAGTGATCTTGATGATGACTTGGATTTGAGCTTCCTTGACGATTTTGATGATGACGACGATGATGCTCCTCAACGTGTCGCAACAGGTGCAACTGGTGACTTACAAGAAGCAGACGATGAGCTAGATCTAAGCTTCCTCGATGAAGTTGAAGTCGGTGGCTCTGGCACAGGTGTTACGGGTGACTTACAAGAAGCAGACGACGAGCTAGATTTAAGTTTCCTCGATGAAGAAGATGATGATTCACCCGACTGGTTTGAAGAGCCTGATGACCATGAAGATGAGAGCGAACCAGATTGGATGCAAACCCTCAATGATGCTAGTGATGAGGATTTTGTTGAAGACATTGAAGAGAGTGACTTTGCCAACATCTTAGATGGTATGGACATCGATGATAGTGTCTTCGATAGTGATGAGGCGATAAGTGCTCCCGCCGCTGATCTCGATAGTTTGTTATCGTCCTTTGATGATGTAGAAGATTCTGATTTTGCGGAAAACGAAGACCTCTCCCAAATTGATGATCTCGATGCGATTTTTGACGCGGCAATGCATCAAGATGATGCTGCTTCTGATGATGACTTACCTGAAAATATTCCTGAATGGTTACGCGGTGTCGATATTTCTAGCGACGAAACCTCAGCCGCCGCGATTATCCGCCAACAAGCTGATCGACCAATTGATGACCTTGATGATCGCCTTCAAGCACTGCGCGAAAAAGGATTATCGGTTTCTTCACAAGCGGCTGATGATTTAGCCAATACCTCTGCCCCTGAAGTCTTATCAGGTGTATCCGAGACACTTGGCACGCCAGAGATCGCCCATGATATCGGAGTACTCATCAGTGGTATAAGCTTAACGGCTGACCAGCAAAAACAATCTAAGCTTCTACAAAAAATCGTAGGGGTGACCATTACACCGACCGTTGAAACTGACACAGATGGCACACCAATTGTCGAATCCTCACGCCGTCGTCGTCGCTTTGCACCGAACATTGGTTTAGGACGATTGTTGGTTGCATCAATTCTACTGCTGGCATTGATAATGCCATTTGTCTCTAATTTTGGGGTTGGATCGTTACCACCAATTGCATTTGGTGCAGATAATCGTAGTGCAAATGCTGTTTTTAATCAGATCGAATCACTGAATGAAGGCGATTGGGTATTGGTCGGATTTGAGTATGGACCAACTGCCGCCGGTGAACTTGATTCTGTGGCGGATATTTTGCTCCGACATATTTTCTCACAAGGCGCAAAACCGATTATCGTAAGTAGTAATCCTATTGCGATTGTTCATGCGCAGAATGTCATCAATGATATTAACCAATCGGTGCATTCGTCAGGGATGAGCGTTGTTGCCAATCAAGATTATTACATCGTGCGCTATTTGACAGGTGGGACACTCGGTTTACGCGACCTCATCCAGAATTTAGATAGCATTGTCAGTATCAGTGCCAAAGGTAACGCCACCAACCTTAAGTTGAGTTCGTTAAATGAGTTGGCATTGATGCTCCTCATTGCAGAAAGTTCGGAAGATATACGCGGTTGGTCAGAGCAAATTACACCATCTACCACAACGCGATTAGTTGCCGCAACAGGTTATGCGGCACAACCTCTTGCAGAACCGTATGTCAATCAAACAGAGGGCATTGTGGGCTTAGTTGTCGGTTATCGGGATGCCTATACCTATGGCGAGATGTTACAGGGGCTTTTTGCAACACC
>Ga0070728_10003887_pt1 | contig 16008 bp, 15 predicted proteins | sample tdDd471_FD_66723 | JGI IMG/M metagenome (GOLD analysis project Ga0070728, IMG submission 66723) | Marine sediment microbial communities from the Atlantic coast under amendment with organic carbon and nitrate - tdDd47.1 | ecosystem: Environmental > Aquatic > Marine > Coastal > Sediment | place...
TGCAATTGATAAAAATCAAATGCTAACGCAAAAACGCAAAGAAGTGAATCAAGACGTATAAAAAAACGGTTCTATAATCCAAAACAGTTTTGCTTGCCACCAAGGCACCAAGACACGGAGTAAATGTTTAAATTTTCTTCAAGCAGTAATCTTGTGCGATGGGAAATATTAATCTTTACCCAAAGAATGAACTCCTTGGTGCCTTGGCGCCTTGGTGGCTAACCTTTGTTTTGCTATAAGTCCGTAAAAAAATCAAGGCAACCCATATGCTGTCTCTTCGAACGGGTTGTTCTGCAACAGAAAGGACTCAGGAAATCAGGCTTTTGCCTGTCATCTCCGGCGGGATGGTGAGGTTCATCAGGGTGAGAATGGTCGGGGCCAGGTCAGCAAGAATCCCCGGCTGCAGCTCTGCTTGCAGGTTGTCCGGGTCGACCAGGATCAACGGCACGCGATTGGCGGTGTGTGCGGTCTGTGGTGCGCCGGTTTCATCGACCATCGTTTCACAGTTGCCATGATCGGCAGTGATCAGGGCGCAGCCTCCGGCTTCCAGCAGGGCGTCGACAACGCGCCCGGCGCATTCATCTACGGTCTCCATGGCCGCAATCGCAGCCCGGAGAATCCCGGTGTGGCCGACCATGTCCGGGTTGGCGAAGTTGAGGATGATCAGGTCATAGATCCCCAGCTTGATGCGACTGACCACCTCATCGGTGACTTGAGGAGCGCTCATGGCCGGTTTCTGGTCGTAGGTGGCAACATCTTGCGGAGATGGTACCAGAACCCTGTCTTCGTTGGCGAACGGGACTTCCTCCCCGCCGTTGAAGAAAAAGGTCACATGAGCGTATTTTTCCGTTTCCGCAATGCGCAGCTGTTTCAGCCCTGCATCTGCGACAACTTCGCCGAGGATGTTGTGCAGGCTCTCCGAGGTGAAGGCAACCGGCAGATCGAATGTCGCATCGTATTCGGTCAGGCAGACGAAGGTCGAAAGTCGCGGGACGCTTGGCCGCGAGAAAGCATCGAAGCCGGGCAGGGTAAAGGCGCGGGTGATTTCTCTGGCCCGGTCGGCGCGGAAGTTGAAGAAGATGATCCCGTCGCCATGATTGATGATCCCGGCCGGGGAGCCGTTGTGCAGGATAACCCGCGGTTCGACAAATTCATCGTTTTGGCCTGCGGCATAGGCAGAACTTATCGCATCTGCCCCTGACCCGGCTGGTTGTCCTTCGCCAAGCACCATGGCTCGCCAGGCCCTTTCGACACGAGCCCATCGGTTGTCACGGTCCATGGCGTAATAACGACCGGTCACCGTAGCCAGGCAGCCGTGGCCGATTCGCGCCATTTCCGCCTCAAGCTCTTGAAGGTATCCGGCACCGCTTTGCGGTGGCGTGTCGCGCCCGTCCATGAATGCGTGAACGCACGCGTCGACCCCCGCCTGTTTTGCCAGCTCGATCAGTGCGTAGAGATGAGTATTGTGCGAGTGGACCCCGCCGTCGGATAGCAGCCCCATCAGGTGGAGCTTGCCGCCAGCCTGGCGAATCTTTGCCAGGGCGTCGATCAACGTCTGGTTGGTGGAGAAGTCGCCTTCCTCGATGCTGCGGCTGATTCTGGTCAGCTCCTGGTAGACAACCCGGCCGGCGCCAATGTTAAGGTGCCCGACTTCCGAGTTGCCCATCTGTCCTTCGGGCAGGCCGACGTTGAGTCCGGAAGCGTTCAGCCAGGCGGTTGGGTATGCTTTGGCCAATTCATCCAGGCGTGGGGTTTGCGCCTGGCAGACAGCGTTGTTCTCGCAGTTCTCGTTGATCCCCCAGCCATCAAGAATAATCAGTGCAACCGGTTTTCTCATGCACCTTGCCACTCTTTTTGCTCACCGTGGTGTACGACCATATTCTCCAGGGCAAGCGGGCGGGCTTCCTGAATCAGCTTGCGGTCTGCCAGGCTGGAGCTGTTCCATTCTCCGCATGATGGGCAGCGACTGTTCCATTCGTTGGCAACATACTGACATTTTTCACAGACGAAGTTAAGGTGCAGGCGTTTGGAGATGCCCAGGGCCTTTTTGTATTCGTTAATCGCCTGCTCCGAGTCCTGACAACGGCGATAAGTCTCGGCCAGCAGTAAATGAACCTGTGGAGATTCGACGCCGGAACTTTCCACAGCCTGCAACTGCTCCTTGGCTTCGTCGATCATCTCCAGTCGCAGGCAAAGCTTGCCGTAGAAGATGCGAAACATCAGGTCGTCACCCCGTTCGAGACTCTGGTTGCGGAAGAAGTTGAGCAGTGAGGAAGGATCTTCGCGCTCCATGTAAAAATCCTCGAGGCGCTCAAGGAAGACCCCTTTGCCGAGTTTTTTGTAGCCTTCTTGCCAGGCGATGACCGCGTCGCCTTCTTTTTCAAGGGCGACATATGCGTCTCCAAGGGAAACCTGTGCCGGAGCGAAGTCTTCTTTCTGTCGCAAAATGTCTTTTAACTCTGATTTAGCATCTCCTGGTGATCCATCATCGATAGCCTGACGGGCCACTTCGTAGCGCAGGTAGAGGAGCATATCTTTTTCGTTAACGACGCGATTGGCTCCGGGCCCTGCTTTGAGGACCCGGCGCTGGATATCAAGCGCATCCTGCCAGCGGTCATGCTTGATGTAGAGGTCGCGAATGGCACGCAGCGCCTTGCGATTGCCCTTTTCCAGAGCGACCAGCTCCTGGTAGGTCGCGATCGCCTCATCATCCTGTCCGGTCTCTTCCTGGATGGCGGCAGTCTTGAACAGGACTTCCAGACTCTTCGGATCTATTTCGCTGGCCTTGCGCAGTAAGCTCAGGCCTTCCGCGGGATTGCCCTCCTGACTGTCGAGTGTCGCCAGAGCGATCAGGGTGTCAACCCTTTTCGGGTCACGATCCCGGGCCTTATTGAGCAACCCTCGGGCCTTTTTCAGGTCGCCGGAGAGCAGCCGACCGACACCCTCGCGATAGATGGCACTGATCTCACGCTGCTTCTTTTCAGAACGGTCCCGGCTCCAATGTCTCATCCAGTGGGTAAAGGTACTGTAGAAGTGGGCTCCGAAGCCAAGCAGCAGGCCGAGAATGACGCAAGCGACGATGACCATCGCAGCCGGGTAGGTCAGGCTCTGTTCGGGCATGTAGAAGACCGTCACCATGTGCGGGTTGAGGCCCCAGAAATAGAGAAAAAACAGAACAAAAAAGATGAAAAGTAACAACACGGCCATGAATGTCATTGTGTCCTCCCGGAGTCCATTCCGCCAAGAATCTGAGTATGGTTATTCGCCAAACTTCTCAATGTCAGTTTTACATTCAATACAATACCGCGAAAAAGGCCGAACTTCCATGCGCCGGGGTGAAATTTCTTCGCCACAGCTCATGCAGATGCCATATTCACCTTTTTCGATCTGCTCCAGAGCTACATCGATATCGTGAATCCGTTGACGCTGGGTTTCACTGACATTGAACAGCACATCACGGCTGTAGGCCGCGGACGACATGTCGCCGATATCGGGGACGCCATCCTGGCCAAGCTCGCGGCAGGTCTCGTAAGAATTGCTGACGTCCTGAATCAGTTCCTGGCGCTCCTTCAGTAACTGTTTCTTGATCTGGTCATACTGGTCACTCATGCTACTCTCCTTAAATTCAGTTTCAAATTTCATTCTAAAAGATATCTTGCCAGTTGACCACAAAAGAAGGTCTTCGGGCAAAAAAAACCATCTCTCCAGGTGGACCCTCAGGCGGGTCCGCGCAAATTTTACGTCTGTCAGTGATGATAGGGCTCATTGCGGATGATCGTGCAGCATCGGTAAAGTTGCTCGAGGAGCAGCAGGCGCGCCATCTGGTGAGTGAGAGTCATGGCCGATAAAGACAGGACCAGGTCGGCTCGTTTGCGCAAGATTTCGCTTAACCCATACGGGCCGCCAATCAGGATGGTCCATTCCGGTATGCTCTGCACCATGTGTTCGTTCATCAGGGTGGCCAGCTCTTCCGAGCCGAGATGTTTGCCGCGCTGGTCAAGGGCGATGACAAACGTCCCTGCAGGGATGCGCTGAGCCAAAAGCTCGCCCTCTGTCGTGATAATCTTCTGCAAATCCTTTTTGCTTCCGGTTTTGTGCTCCTTAATTTCGGTGACGTTAAAGGGTGTATAGTGTTTGAGGCGACCGGCGAATTCACTGCAACCTTCGCTCAGAAAGGGCAGGGTCAGACGGCCGACGCAGAGCAGGTTCAACTTCATGAAGTGGCCCGGGTTATCCCGAGTGCTTGGTCATTTACCGGGATTTCTTCAGCATCACACCAGAGACCATCCAGGTCATAAAAGAGCCGCACCGGTTCATGAAAGACATGCACCATGACATCACCGTAATCGATCAGGACCCAACGCCCTTCGTTAAGCCCTTCAATGCCTATCGGCTGGGTGTCATGCTCTTTTTTCAGCCCCAGGTGAACGGAGTCTGCTGCGGCTGATACCTGGCGATCGGAGCTGCCGGAGGCGATGACCAGGAAATCTGTGAGTGATGATATTTTGCGAACATCCAGGATGCGGACGTTGAAGGCTTTCTTGTCGAGGACATAAGAGGCACAAAGCTGCGCCCGGTCTATGGATTGCAAATTATTGACTCCTTGAGATTGATGTTGTGCGGTAAAGCCCATGCTTTTCTATATAGTCTGCGACAGATGGTGGAACCAACTGGCGAACTGATTGACCTTCAATCAGTCTTTGGCGAACCTGGGTCGAGGAAATATCGAGCTGGGTTTCCGATAAAAAGAACACGTAATTGCCCGATTTGTGTAGAATTTTACCTGCATGGCTATCGTAGCAGAAGTCTTCTCGGATGGCAACGGGCAGGGGCTCGAGCGGGTTTTCGATGGCGACCCCGGGGCGGGTCGTCACCACCAGGTGGCAAAGGCTGAAAAGCCGGGTAAAGTCCTTCCAGGAGGCGATATCACGGTAAGAGTCGAGTCCAATGATGAAGAAGCGCTCTCCGGCGGGGTCTTCCCGTTGCAAAATTTCCAGTGTGTCAACGGAGAAACTTTTGCCGCTGCGGCGGATTTCCAGGTCCGAGGCCTGGAACGATGGATAACCAATGATTGCTCTTTCGACCATGGCTAACCGGTGGGCAAAAGAGGCCTCGTCGGCAATCTCCTTGTGTGGCGGTTCGGCAGCGGGAATAAAGAGGACCCGGTCGAGCCGGAACTCCTGTTGCGCCTCTTCGGCAATACGCAGGTGCGCCAGGTGGATTGGATTGAATGTTCCGCCAAGGATGCCGGTTTTCATAAGGCTAGGATTTGATTTCGGGTGGTCAGATTCACAGCAAAACCCCAAAAGTCCTTAACGCAAAGTCGCAAAGGTGAAAGAAAGGGTGCAAAGTAGTCCCATGTATAAGGCCCCTCTTTGTGTTATATGCCCTTTTTGGATTCTTTGCGTTAGCTTTTCCCTTGTTGCATGTTTGTCAGGAGCGAATCTGGCCGTCGCCCAGGACAATGAACTTGCGCGTTGTCAGGTCTTCCAGTCCCATTGGCCCGAAGGAGTGCAGCTTGGTGGTGGAAATACCGATTTCAGCGCCGAGACCGAACTGGTTGCCATCGGAAAAGCGTGACGAGGCGTTGACCATGACGACACTGGAGTTGACTTCACGCAGAAACTGCTGTGAGTTCTGGTAGTCACGGGTGATGATCACCTCGGTGTGCAGGGACCCGTACTTGCGGATATGCTCAATTGCCTCGTCGATATTGCCTACGACCCGTACGGCCAGTGTCAGGTCAAGGTATTCAGCGTGCCAGTCCTCTTCCGTTGCCGGCAGGGCCGACTCGGCAAACTCTCGTGTGGTTTCGCAACCGCGCAGTTCCACTCCCTGGGCACGCATCGCAGTCGCGATCCGGGGGACAAAGGTCTCTGCAATGTCCTGATGGATCAGTAATGTCTCCATGGCGTTGCAGACTCCAGGGCGTTGGACCTTTGCATTAACGCAGATTTTTTCCGCCTGTTCATAGTCGGCACTCGCATCAACGAAGGTGTGGCATACTCCCTTGTAGTGCTTGATCACAGGGATCCGCGAATTTTCACTTACAAAGCGGATCAGGCCTTCACCGCCGCGTGGGATGATCAGGTCGATCTGCTCTTCCAGTTTGAGCAGTTCGAGAATTGCGGAGCGATCAGTTGTTTCGATTACCTGCAGTGCCGTAGCGGGAAGGCGCATCCGCTCCAGTTGGCCCTTCAGGATCCTGCCGATGGCCAGGTTGGAATGAATGGCCTCCTTGCCACCACGCAGAATGACGGCATTGCCGCTTTTCAGGCAAAGCCCGGCAGCATCCGCGGTGACATTGGGCCTCGATTCGTAAACGATACCGATGACTCCCAGTGGAATCCTCATGCGGCCGATCTGCAGATCATTGGGACGACGCCACATGCCGGTCACTTCGCCGACCGGGTCCGGCAGGTCTGCAACTTCACAGAGGCCGTCAGCCATCCCGCGAATTCGTTGAGCGTCGAGGGCCAGTCGATCGACCATGGCAGGGGCCAGTCCCGCTTCGCGCGCGGCGATCAGGTCCTTCTCATTTTCATCGATCAGTGTTTCGGTCTGGTCCAGAAGTGCCTGGGCCATGTTTTTCAGCAGCTCGTTTTTGACGGCAGAGGAAAGCCTGGCCAGGGTCTGGGACGCGGTCTTCGCGTCATGTGCGACTTTTAGCATCTGCTCTGTTACGCTCATTGTTCTGCTCCTTGTTTCAGGCTCAGCCATTTGTTCAGTTGCTGATGACCAGATTGTCCCGGTGGACAACTTCATCGCCGTACTGGTAGCCAAGAATCTGCACGATTTCCTTGGTGTTTTTGCCGATGATCCGGATCAATTCGGCCGAATTGTAATTGGTTACTCCCTTGGCGAACTCTTTACCGTTGAGGTCGCAGAGGCGCACAGCATCGCCACGTTCAAAGGTGCCGTCCAGCTGCCTGATCCCCGAAGGCAGAAGGCTTTTCCCTCGATCCGCTACAGCTTTGTGTGCGCCCTCGTCGAGGATCAGCTTGCCTTTCGGTTTTTTGGTAAAGGCGATCCAGTGTTTGCGTGCGGCCATAGGATCGCGCGCCGGCAGGAAATAGGTGCCAAGCTCGTGACCATCGAAAAGGTAGAGCAGGTTGTGAGGAGTCAGGCCATTGATGATCGCTGTTCCGGCTCCGAACAGAGTGGCTCGCTTGGCCGCTTTCAGCTTGGTCGTCATGCCGCCTGTGCCGAGCATGGTTTCTTCTTTACCAGCCATGGCCTCGATCTCCGGCGTGATTCGTTCAACTTCCGAGATCAGTTTGGCTTCGGCATGGTGGCGAGGGTCATTGTCGTACAGGCCGTCGACATCGGAAAGAATAACAAGTAATTGGGCTTCTACAAGATTGGTCGCCATCGCCGACAGGTTGTCGTTGTCGCCGAAACGGATTTCGTCAATCACAACGGTGTCATTCTCGTTAATGACCGGGACGACACCATATTCAAGCAGGGTCATCAAGGTGTTGCGGGCATTCAGATAACGGCGGCGATTGGCAAGATCGTCACGGGTTAAGAGAACCTGGGCGGCAGTAAGCCCATGTTTGCGAAGCGCGTCTTTGTAAGCACGCATCAGGCGGCTTTGCCCAATCGCTGCAGCGGCCTGTTTGAGAGGCAGCGACAGGGTCCGTGCGCTGCCTTTAATGCCGAGGTCCGCTTTGCCGGCCGCAACCGCCGCAGACGAGACGAGGATAACTTCATAGCCGCGTTGGCGAAGAGAATGGACATCTGCGCAAAGCGTTACTATGCGTTCGAGGTCCAGGCCACTGTGATCGGAGATGACTCCACTACCGATCTTTATAACCACCCGTTTGACATGTGCCAGTAATATCGTGCGCATTTTATTCGTGTGCCTATGTGTGTGAAAGTTGCTGAAAAAACTGGAAAATTTTACCCTTAGGGGGCACGGCTGTCAAGCTGGTCACCTTGACGCATGCGGTCGAGTTCGCTGGCAGCTTTGTTGACGAGTTCTTTCAACCCCTGGCGCGTGACTGCCGAGACGGCCAGGGTCAGATAACCCCGTTCCTCAAAGACCGGGCGCAACCGGGATGTCTGTTCACGCACCTCGGTGATATCCTGCTTGGTGAAAACCACCAGCATCGGCCTTTTGGCCAGCTCCTGGTTGTAGCGCTCCAGTTCCTGATTGATCAGGTCAAAGTTTTCGACCGGGTCGCCTTCCTGCAGTCCTGACAGGTCGACGAGATGTAAAAAAAGGTCGGTCCGTTCAATATGCCTCAGGAATCGTGTCCCCAGCCCCTGGCCGTCACTGGCACCCTCAATCAGTCCGGGAATGTCGGCCACGACGAATGAACGAAAATCGCTGTGTTTAACGACACCGAGGTTCGGCACCAGTGTGGTAAACGGGTAGTCGGCGATTTTCGGCCGGGCAGCCGAAATACTTGAGATCAGAGTCGATTTGCCGGCGTTTGGCAGTCCCACCAGGCCGACGTCGGCAAGCAGCTTGAGTTGCAGGCGCAAGATTCGTTCATCACCCGGCATTCCAGGCTGGGTGTGTCGTGGGGCCCGGTTGGTCGAAGTCAGGAACCGGGCATTGCCACGGCCACCTTGTCCGCCTTTGAGCAGGCAGAAACCCTGGTCAGCCTCAGTCAGGTCGGCGAGCAGTTCGCCGGTGTCGTCATCGTAGACCAGGGTGCCCGGCGGAACTTTGATGATCATGTCCTCACCACTCCTGCCGTGCATGTTCTTGCCCATTCCAGGGGCGCCGTTTTTGGCTTTGAGATGCTGGCGGTAGCGCAGGTCGAGCAGGGTCGACAGTGACATGTCGACTTCCAGTATGACATCACCTCCGCGACCGCCGTCGCCACCGTCAGGCCCGCCGAGCGGGACGAACTTCTCCCTGCGGAACGAAAGGCAACCGCGACCGCCATCGCCGGCTTTGGCGTTTATTTTGACCTCGTCGATGAATTTCATTTGTTGTGGTGCGTGGCACTTGCCACGTTCTTCTTTCTTTGTAACAGAAAAAACCCGAAGTTCATTGAAAGAACCTCGGGTTTTTAAACTTGTTCAGGTGTCACGCTTCAGGCGTAGACGCTGACTTTCTTGCGGTCCTTGCCGAGGCGCTCGAACTTGACCTTGCCTTCGACCAGTGCAAACAGGGTGTAATCCTTGCCGCAGCCGACATTGTTGCCGGGATGAATGGTCGTACCACGCTGGCGAACCAGAATCGAGCCGGCCGTTACAAGTTGGCCGTCGTAACGCTTGACTCCGAGGCGTTTGCCACAACTATCGCGACCGTTACGGGTACTGCCTCCCGCTTTTTTATGAGCCATGGTTTTACTCCTTAAGCTTTAATCTCTGTAATCTTTAAACGAGTGATGGGCTGACGGTGGCCGTTTTTCTTGCGAGTGTTCTTGCGCCGCTTCGATTTGAAGACCAGGATCTTCTTGTCTTTGCCCTGTTCAACAATTTGCGCTTTGACCTTCGCTTCCGGCAAGAGAGGTGTTCCGATTTTGACCTCTTCTCCGCCAACCATGAGGACCTCGTTCAGTTCAATGGTGTCACCTACCGCACCATCCAGTTTTTCGACCTTGAGAAGGTCGCCTGCGGAAACTTTATACTGTTTTCCTCCGGTTTTAATGACCGCATACATCGCCAGTCACCTCGCTTTCTTACCTTGGATTGCGGGCCTTGGCCCGCTCAGGAACTGCCACTTATACGTCTGAGGTCAAGCAGATGTCAAGTAAATAATAGCCTGTGCTGACACCTGTCACGACCAGGTTTCAGTCCTCCCGCCTCGCATCGCACTATGCATTGGGAAGGGTATGAGTCATTGCTTCAATGGCTTGCCATTTTTCCAATATGTTCGGCAAGATGTCGCTCAAAGGAGAGAATGCAAAGGTCCCTCTACGTTCGAATAGTTGGTTATTGTTATGACGAAATTATGATAGAATGCAAGCTTGTCTGGTTGCCCCTTATGCAATAGGTGGCTTGCTCCAAACACGGAGATGCAGTGAAGCTCAATTTAACGGTCACCAGGAAAGTCGAGATCGGCTACCTCGTCGTTATTCTGTTCGGCATGATAGCGATCGGTTATGCGCTATTTAGCCTTCAAGAACAGAACCGGCGCTCTGAAGAACTGGTCGGCGTCCAGTTCCATGCTTTTACTATCCTGCGAGATCTTCGCCAGAACCTGTTGGCCCAGGAGAACCTGGAAAGCCAGCTGGTTATCCTGCAAGATCCTCAAATCCTCGAACTTCTGGAGCGTCGAACCGGTGATCTTGATGCGCTTCTGGCGGGTATAAACGCTTCACCATTGCCCGATTATTTTTCCTCCCTGCCGCCCATGCTTGAAGATTATGTGTCGCGTTCCCGGCATCTCAACCAGTTTTTTGTGGAAAAAAACTGGCAGCAGGCCTCTGCAATTGCATCGGCCGAGACCGCACCTCTGCGCAGCCAGCTGCTGGAATTTCTCAATGACCTCCGGCCTCGGCACCAGAATGCTCTGAACGCGGAGCTGAGTCAATTGTCAGAGCAGAGCAAAGAGGCCTACCGCATGACGCTGATCATCACATTCATCGGCATCATCCTCACTGCTCCCATAACGCTCAAGGTCATCGGCAGCATCCGTCGATCAGTCAAGAGCCTGCAGGAGGCAACCCAGGAAATTGCGGCAGGGAACTTCGATACACCGATTGACACCAGGGGTAATGACGAATTCGGCCAGCTGGCCAGGGACTTTTCAAGCATGGCACGCAAACTCGTGGAGCTCGAGCAAGCAAGCCTGGATGCCAATCCCCTGACCAGGTTGCCCGGCAACCTGGCTATTGATCGCGTACTGGAGGACCGCATCGCGCAGAAGCAGTCTTTTGCCCACCTCTATGTTGATCTGGATAATTTCAAGGCTTACGGTGACCATTACGGTTACAGTGCCGGCAGTGACGTGATCAACCGGGTCGGTGAACTGCTCAAACGCCTGGTCGCCGAGCATGGAGGTGAAGATGATATGGTCGGCCACATCGGAGGAGATGATTACATGATCATGACTTCTCCGGAGTGTGCTGAAAATCTCGCCAAAGCCATCATCACTGAATTTGACCGCCTGGTCCCGGAAATTTACCAACCAAAGGACCTGCAAGCAGGCTTCATATCCGGCACGGATCGATACGATATCAAACGTTCCTTCCCGCTGATGACCATCTCGATTGCGGTGACGCTTTCCGAGAATCTGGATAACCCTTCAATTTCGATGATCAGCCACAACTCGGCCAGTATGAAAGAGCACCTGAAGAGGCTCAAGGGCAGCAACTACCTCATAGACCGCAGGAAACAACTGTCATGACAACTTTGAATCGTTGGCTTTTTGTTCTTCTCGTGAGCGTCGTTCTGGTCGGTTGCCAAGGCCTGCATCTCCAGCAGAAGACATCATTGACAGAAACAGAATCATTTGCGAGAAGGCTCGATCAGTACATTGAAACCGGTGACTTACAACCTCTGAAAATGCTGCCGAAAGAGTACCCGGACGGCGCATGGGGACCGAGGGCTGAGCTGGTGGTCAAGCTGGCCGAGCAACAGGAACAGCTCGTCGCCGATAAAGAGAAAACGATCGGTTTGAAGGAAGCAGGTCAGAAGAAGCAGACTCTCCTGAAAGATCAGGAACTCGCCCGCTGCGATAACGAAATGGCTGCTCTCAGACAAAACAACCAGGATCTTACCAAGACCATCGATCAGCTGAAAAAGCTTCTGATCGACATGGAATCGCGGTCGAATTAACCGTGGCCGGGGCGGCCCGGTTTGCCGGGCTCTTGCCTTGGCGCGTGGATTAAAACTCTCCCCGATCAGCCGACAATGATCTCGAACTGTTCGAGATGGAACCCCTGCCGCGCTGCAATCGTGATCTGCTTTTCGAACTTCTTTTCCAACTCCTCTATTCCATGACGCTCCTCGTCGTAGAGGATTGCGGCAATGTCCGGGTGGACCAGCAGGGTCATGCGATATCCTGGTGCTGGACCCATCTCGCGCTGCAGTTCTCGAAAAATTTCGTAGACTGTAGTCGTTCGGCTCTTTACGTAGCCCTTGCCTTCACAGTATGGGCAGGGTTCGCAAAGGGTCCGCCCGATGCTCTCGCGAACGCGCTTGCGGGTCATCTCCACCAGGCCGAGCTCCGAGATCTTCAGGATATTGGTTTTCGCCTTATCGTTTTTCAGCGTCTCTTCCAATGCACCATGGACCTTCTCGCGGTGCGCCTCTTTCTCCATATCGATGAAGTCGATGATAATCAACCCTCCAATATTGCGCAGGCGTAGCTGGAAGGCAATTTCCTTGACCGCTTCCAGGTTGGTTTTCAGGATCGTGTCCTCAAGATTATGCTTGCCGACAAAACGACCGGTGTTGACATCAACAGCAGTCAGCGCTTCGGTCTGTTCGATAATGATATAGCCGCCGCTTTTCAGCCAGACCTTGCGGCCCAGTGCCCTGGCGATTTCGACCTCGAGGCCGAAGGTGTCAAAAATCGGCTCGCTGCCATGATACTCCTCGACCTGGAAATTGTGCCCGAGCATGAAGGTGTCGAGGAAGTGAACAATCTTCTTATATTCGACCGCGCTGTCGACTATGATCCGGGAGACATCTTCGGTAAGGATGTCTCGCAGGACCTTGCTGGTTACATCCAGGTCCGAGTGGACCAGGCAGGGGGCGTTGTCGTCTTCGCAGTGCTCGCTGATCTGGTCCCATAGGTTGACCAGATAATCCATGTCTGACTTGAGCTCTTCGCCATCACGCATCTCTGCGGCCGTACGCACGATGAAACCGGTGTCGGCAGGGCGCATGACATCCACCAGGTGACGCAGACGTTCGCGTTCATCTTCGTTTTCAATCCTGCGCGAGATCCCGACGTGGTCGACGGTGGGCATATAGACCAGGTTGCGGCCCGGCAGCGAGATGTGCGAAGTGATGCGCGCGCCCTTGGTGCCGATCGGCTCTTTGGCAACCTGGACCAGGATTTCCTGACCTTCCTGCAAGAGTTCCTCGATTGGCGGCAGGGGCGGTCTCTCTTCACCGGTCTCTTCGCTTTGCTGGTCATGGCGATGGCCGACTTCTACGTAGTGTTCGACGGCTTCCATCTCGTCAAGAACATCGGCAACGTAAAGAAAGGCTGCTTTTTCCAGACCGATATCGACGAATGCCGCCTGCATACCAGGCAGAACCCGAATCACGCGGCCCCGGTAGATGTTGCCGACGATGCCGAGTTCGCGGTTGCGTTCGATGTAGAGTTCGGCAATGTGACCGTTCTCCAGAAGTGCAATCCGCGTCTCGTGGGACGTGGTGTTGATGACCAGTTCTTTGGTCATGGTGATGTCTCCTTAGCTTTAGGTGCATATATCGTTAAAGTGAAAAATCGTTGGCGTTTTTTAGGACGCAGTGACAATACGGGAATTCTCACGAATCCGGGTCAACCCTGCATCGTATTACAAATTTACCTGTATCTCCGGCTCTTTCAACTGAATCGATGTTTTACATATACCCATCGTTCGAACATCCTCGATATCTTTTTCCATGAGATAGGCCGCAAGAAAAAGAGGACTGCCGGATTTCAACTCCATCCAGAGTTGATGGTTCCGGCACTGCAGGTCTAGAACCCAGGGTCGTAGATCGATTTTTTCCTGGCGGTTCTTTTTCGTCCTGGTGGTGATGACACTGTCCTGTTGCAAAAAGTCTTTCAATCTGGTTGCGAAACTTTCATCCATCTGCTCAGGTAACGGCACATAGTATGTCGCAGCAACGACACTGTTTGCCGGAGCATCGCCTTTGCGCGGCCAGATCTCTGCCTTGATGACCCGGACCCCTTCCGGAAATTCCCGGTTGAGGTTCTCCATTGCCATTGAAGGTTCGCAATTCGCTGTCAGTTCAAGGTCCACGAGTTCCGCTTCGCTGGAAACGCCGAGCGGCAGGGCATCACCAAAGCTGATGCGAGGCGCCGGGTGGAAGCCTGCCGAATACCTGATCGGCAACCCGGCGCGGCGCACGGCCCGGTGGATCAGGGTCATGTATTCAAGATGGCTCAGGCTTGCCGTGCGACCGGTCTTTGTAAGAGTCAGCCGCAGCTTTGGCAGAAGCTCAGGTTCAGGAACCGTGGCCTCTGCCGCAGGGATTTCCCCACCCTTACGTTCCCGGTTGGACAGGCGTGGCCTGACAGTCTCGAAATCACATAGCCCACAATAGCTGCATTGGCCATTACGGCAGTCCGGTGTCTCCTTGCAGAGCAGAGCATTCTGCCGCTCGCGCAGCAGGAAGTCCTTGCTGACTCCTGAATCGATGTGATCCCAGGGCAGGGTCTCTCCCGCCTGACGTTGACGCAGGTACCAGGCCGGGTCGAGACCCACGACGGAAAACGCTTCCTGCCACAAGTCCCAGCGGAAATGATCGCGCCAACCGTCAAACCGGCAGCCCCGTTGAACGGCTTCTGCGAGGACGGCGCCAAGGCGACGATCGCCACGGGCGAACACCCCCTCGAGAAACGAAAGCTCAGCTTCATGCCATTTGAGCCGCAGACGCTTCTTCTTCAAGGCATTGCGAAGTTTTTCCTGCCGTGCCAGGGTCTCGTCAAAGCTGATCTGCGCTTCCCACTGAAAGGGCGAATGCGACTTTGGTACAAAAGTCGACACCGAGACGTTGATATCGGCCCCGCCCTGGGTGCCGCGCCCGGCAGCCTTGACGCGGGCGGCCAGGTCAACCAGTGCATCCAGGTCTTCGTCAGTTTCCGTGGGCAGGCCAATCATGAAATAAAGCTTGATGATGCGCCAGCCGAGTTCGAATGCCGCCTGGGCGCTCTCAATCAGGTCTTGCTCTTTGATCCCTTTGTTGATGACCTGGCGCAAACGTTCGCTGCCGGCCTCGGGTGCCATGGTGAAGCCTGTTTTGCGGACCTTTTTAATTTCATTCATCAGCTCCGGAGTCAGTGAACCGACCCGCAGGCTGGGGAGTGATATCGCCACGCGCTGGTCAGCATAGCAGCCCATCAAATCCTGCATCAGGACCTCTATGGCGCTGTAATCGCCCGTCGAAAGAGAAAGCAGTGAGACTTCGTCGTAGCCGGAGTGGCGCAGCATTTGCTCGACCAGGCTGCGGATCGTTTCCGGTTGCCGTTCACGTACCGGACGGTAGATGTACCCGGCCTGGCAGAAGCGACAGCCGCGGGTGCATCCACGGGCGACTTCGACGGCGACCCGGTCGTGGATTGTCTGCAGGAAGGGTACGATCGGCTGCACCGGGTAGGGTGCGGAGTCAAGGTCTGGCAACACTCGGCGCTTGACTTTGCCAGGCGCCCCCTCAATCGGTGTGATGGCCGCGATTTTTCCATCCGGCTTGTAACTGACTGAAAACAGGGAGGGCACGTAGAGGCCTTCAATCGCTGACAGTCTCTTTAAAAGAGTCGCCTTGTCCTCACCGGCCAACCTGCTGTCACGAACAGCCGTACAGAGATCAATGATCGCCTCTTCACCGTCACCAATCACGGCACAGTCGATAAAATCGGCAAGTGGTTCCGGGTTGAATGCGCAGGGGCCGCCGACCACGATCAAAGGTGCCTGCTCACTGCGCGCACTTGCTTGTAGTGGCAACCCTGACAGTTTGAGCATGGTCAAAACATTGCTGTAACAGAGCTCGTATTGCAGCGAAAAGCCGATAATGTCGAAATCACCGAGTGGGCGCCCGCTTTCCAGAGAAGCTAGAGGCTTGCCCTGGTCGCGCAACTGGGCCTCACGGTCCGGCCACGGCGTGTAGCTGCGTTCAGCCGCAATCCAGGGGACATCGTTGAGGACGCGATACAGGATTGCCGAGCCGATGTGGCTCATGCCTACTTCATAGACGTCGGGAAAGGCCATCGCAAAGCGCACGTCGACCTGGTCCCAGTCTTTGCAGATGCTGCCACGTTCACCGCCCAGGTAGCGGGCCGGGCGCTTTAATTGATAAATGGAAGATTCGCTGGTCATGAGCATCCGAAATAATCGTTATGGTTAATCAAACGAGTAAAATAGCACG
>Ga0070728_10003889_pt1 | contig 16001 bp, 8 predicted proteins | sample tdDd471_FD_66723 | JGI IMG/M metagenome (GOLD analysis project Ga0070728, IMG submission 66723) | Marine sediment microbial communities from the Atlantic coast under amendment with organic carbon and nitrate - tdDd47.1 | ecosystem: Environmental > Aquatic > Marine > Coastal > Sediment | place...
GAAAAGTTTTAAGGGAAACTTTACAGTTTTAAAAGAGGGCAGCTACAATATCCAGTTCGATGGAGTGCCTGACAGCAGAACACGCAAGGTAAAACTCATCAAAGATCGCGAGCCTGTTGTGGTTTTGTCATATCCTCCTGAAGAACTGGAAGTAAGAGAGACTGATAGAATCGAACTTGAATATCGTTTGGAAGATGATTTTGGTCTACAAGATATTGAACTTGTGGTTAACTATGACACAAAGGAAGGGCGCGAAGAAAAACGCGTAAATATTGAAACTTTTGCCAAAAATGTCAAGAGTAATCAGGATAGCTGGATTTGGGAGCTTTCCACCATGAGCTTTCTTCCGGGCGATAGCGTATCCTATTTTCTGGAGGCAAAGGACAACGACACTGTTAATGGGCCTAAAGTGGGACGCTCCACCACTCATACCTTAAAAGTATTTTCTGTACATGATCAGCACAATAAAATTCTGGAAAAGCAGGAACGCTTGTGGGAGTCGATGTTGGAGCTTCTGGCCAAATATCTCGAAAACACCGTTAAAGAGGCAAAATTGCAGACAATGGCTGCTGTCTTGAAGTTTGTATCAGATTCTATTGTTGAACTCAGAGAAGTTGTGGTTGTTCCTCTTAGCGAACTGGTGGTTGAGCTGGAAGACGACCCTTTAGCCAGTGATTCTGTGCGTGAAATGCTGAATGGAATGTCAAATGATTTTAATCGACATTTGATTCAATATCTGGATCTTAAGCAAAAGTTTGAGCATTACTCTATGCAGTATAGAGATGGTCAGAGGAGTCTTTTCGAGCTTGAAGTCATTCGCGCCCAAAGTATTGCCCGTTTTGAAAAGTACATTGTAGAATTATATGAATTGTTAAAGAAACAAAAATATGATGCGCTGGTTGCCGAAAGTGAAAGTCTTGCCGACATGAGAGATAAGCTACGAAGCATGTTGGAAGAATACAAACAAACAGGTGACAAGGTGTTAAAGAAAAAGATCTCGGATATGCTGAAGAAGTTTAGAGAAAAGCTTAACGAGATGATGGCCAAAATGTCAGATATTAGCAAAGAGCTGCCTGAAAACTTTGTCAACATGGAAGCCATGAATAGCGACAAGATGAACAAGGATCTGGAGAGCATTGAACAAATGCTGGAGAATGGAGACCTTGAATCTGCTCTGGAACAGCTTGAGAACATGTCTCAGCAGCTTAACGAAATGCTCGATGAAATGAAAAAAGGGTCAGAGAATCTTGGCGAGTCCATGTATTCGGAAGATATGAAAAAACTGATGGATTTCATGAAGGATCTGGATCAGACCCTTGAAAAAGAAAAGCAACTGCATAAAATGACTGAAGAGCAATATAAAAAGTATCAGGAAAAAATGCAGGAAATGATGAAACAGAATCTTGATAAAATGCTTGAAGAAGTTGATAAAGATATTGCAGATGCAAAGGAAGAATTGGAGAAAGTTAAAAGTAATGGCAATTCTTATCTGGAAAAATATAAGGATAACAGTTTAACTCGTCTTGAAGATCTCAAGAAAGCTTTGCAGGCCAAAGATGTTCAGGGAAGCCTTGAGATAGGTAAGCAAGCCAGAATACAAATATCGCCAATGATGTCTATGCTGAAAATGCGAGATGTTGGGCGCAGAGAAAGAGAGCGATTGGAGAATCTGGATCATACAAACAAATCTATGGCAAAACTTTCAGATGCCATGAAAAAACTCGAAGAGATGATGCCGAACCCTCAAAAAATGCTGAGTCCAGAGCAGCAGCAAATGTTACAGAAAATGTCGCAGCAGCAGCAGAGGCTGGCTCAGGAAGGTCAGAAGCTTAGAAGAGATATCGAAGAAATGGGAGGCAATATGCCATTTATGCCTGGTGAATCCGGGCAACAGATTTCGCAAGCCTTGGAAGGAATGCAAAAGTCAAGGCAGCAATTGCAGCGAATGCAGCCCGGCAAGGCCGAAGGGCATCAGCAGCAGGCAATATATAATCTGGATCAAATCAAGCAGGGAATGCAAAATGCTATGCAGCAGATGCAAAATGGTATGAAGTATGGTGGAATGAGACCGCAGATGCCGGGTGGTAAAGGCAAGAAAAAAGGACAAGGCAGAAAGTTCTCTCAGGAAAAAGTGGCGATCCCGAAGGCCGGAGAATATAAGGCTCCCAGCGAATTGCGAGAAGATATTCTTGAGGCCATGAAGAAAAAAGCACCCAAGTCATATCAGCCACAAACTAAAGAATATTATAAGGAGCTGGTAAAATGAGAAAGCAATTTCTTTGTTTATTAGCAATGTTGTTGTTTGTATTTAGCACCCCACTGTATGCTTCTCAGGTAGCAGAAGAAATTATGTCCCTTCCTGTAGAAAATGCAGAGGAAAGCGATCCGCATACTGGTAATATATTGTTGCAGGCTTGGCAAATAAACAGAGCTGCCAAGATTGTGGATAAAATTTTGCAAACAGGTGACACCTCTGAAGAAGCTCAATTCTTTTTAGGGAACTATTTTTTCCACACTGGTGATTACACCAGAGCTTTAGAGCATCTGAACGGGGCCGGGGATTATCGTCCCAAAGGTGTGCTGAACTATCAGCCTTATCTGGAGGCTGCCTACAACAATACAAAAGATATGGTGAGCAAGAAGAGCGAGCATTTTGAGGTCAAGTATCAGGATGATAAAGAAAGTATAATTGCGGATGCAGTACTTGATACGATGGAAAGAACGTATCTGGCCATTGGCAATGAACTTGGTCTTCAGCCTGTTGACAGGATAGTTGTCGAGATATATCCGAAACTTGAAATGCTTGCTGCTGCTACCGGCTTGACATTGAAGGAGTTGAAAACTTCCGGTACGATTGCAATATGCAAATTCAATCGCATAATGATTTCAAGCCCGAGAGTTTCACCATATGGATACACCTGGCGGGATACCTTGTGTCATGAGTACATTCATTTAATAATTTGTCGTATCTCAGCCAATACCGTTCCTATCTGGTTGCATGAAGGAATTGCCAAGTCCTACGAGGAACGCTGGCGTTCTTCTCATAGCACAAAAATGACAAGTACGGGCGAGTCTCTTCTCTCTCGTGCATTGCGCGAGGATAAGCTGATAACCATTAAGGAAATGCACCCTTCTATGGCTCTGCTGCCGTCACAGGAACATGCTGCTTTAGCTTACACAGAAGTGCTAACGATGGTGGAATGGCTTAATCAGAGGCGTGGGTCGCAAAAGTTGCAACGCTTGCTTAGAACAATACCAAAGGTTGGTGGCGATCTGGATAAAGCTTTTAAGCAGGTTTACAGTTTTGATACCGTCCAGTTCCAAGAGTTGTGGGAAAGCAGCATGAAGAACAGAAGACTAAGGGAGTATCCCAACGCATTTGATGATTACAGCATATTGTTTGATACCCGGAAACAGGAAGACACTGAAAGTGCAATCGAGAAATTGGAAGAGAAAAAAGGCAAGAAATATATGACTCTTGGTAAGTTGCTGAAAGATCGGAATCACCCCAAAGCTGCGTCCATGGAGTTTGAAAAGGCACAGCAAAGCCTTGGTAAAGAGAATGTTCAGCTACAGAATTTTATTGCCCAGACGTTTTTAGAGCTTGAGAAATACGAGAAGGCAGCTAGAGCTTTGGAACCACTTATAAGGTTTTCACCAAACTGGATGCCCACCCGGGTAAGGCTTGCAGAAGCATATTTGGGACTTGGTGTTTGGGAGGTGGCCGTGGAACATCTGGTATATGCTTTTGGTATTAATCCATTTAATCCGCAAATCCATAAAATGCTGAAAATTGCTTATGAGCGATTAAACAAACAAGATATGGCAAAGCTTGCAGAGGCAAATTTCAAGTTGTTAGTAAATTAAAATAATGATCGTTACGTTTGCAGGAGTAGGCGAATGCAGCAAGTTGAGTTGAAATCTGATAGAAAGTATCTGAAAAACATTGTTTTCATCTGTGTGCTATTAGGTGTTGTAACGTTTTTATATGTTCTCTCACAAAACCCGCAACCACGGCCAGAGTTGCCACAAAACGGAAAATGTGATGTGGTTACAGATTGGAATAGATGTTTTGATTGTCATGGCGAAGGGAAGCAACTTCCCTTGAAGAAAACTCATCCTATAAATCACCAGAAGTGTTTCAGATGTCATGCGGTTGATGGCAAAACGGAATAATACCAATGAATGATTTTAAATTCTTAAATGTACACCCTAACTTGTTTGCAGCTTCTAACAAAACTGAAGAAGAGTTGGACAGTTCTGAAAATGGTGTGCTGTTTTATAGAAAACATATCACTTTCTCAGATCTGGTGCTTAAGATGGCCAAGGCAATTGGATTGGAAATGCGCCTGGCCTCAAACCTGGCAATGCGCTTTATTCTGCATGAAATCTTGATTGGCAGTAAGCTTGAGAATGCAGAAAAAATGCTTGATTCGTTGTTACGGATGTTTGAAAATCTTGACCAGCTTCCACCAAGATTTAGAGACAGAAAACGTGTTGAGGCTTTCTGGCTAAATAACAATAAAACAAAAGAAACACTAAAAATATGGCAAAAATTTCGCAACATGTTGCAAGAAAACAACCTGATGACCACAGGAGATATTCTTGCGAGATTTCTTGAAAGCGATTCATCTGAAATACAAATAAATATGGAAGGAGCCGAGGGGTTTAGGTTTGTTGGTTTTAAAAAACTCTCTCCGATACAGCTTGAAGCTGTTTTACATCTTTCAAATATAATAAATACAGAATTTGTTATAAATATGCCCGCCAGCCATGAGAAACTATATGGCCCGGTCTTGAAAATCGAAGAGTACTTAAAAAAACGGGGTAAGGATTCAAACATCAACGTGGTATTTAATGAGCCTGCTTTTTATCAGGATTCCCAACGCAATGCTGTGTTGTCGAAACTCTTTGGTTCGATTAAAGACAGCAATGATAAAGGGGCAAGTCTACCTTCTGATAAACGTTTGAAGCTTTTTAGGCCGGCGGATGAGAAGAGTCAGCTAAGATTTGTATTTGACGAAATAGCCACTCTGTTGGAATCTGGCAATAAGCCACAAGATATTGCAATAGTAGCCAGTAATATTGAAGGTATAAGACCATATTTGCGAGAGGCAATTGTAAAAAGGGGTTTGCCCATAGCGTATAATAGGTCAGTGTCTGTACTTAAAGCGAGCTGCTTTAACTGGATTAACAAGCTTATGGATATCCTGAATAATGGCTTGGTATTTAGTAAAATACGCGTTTTACAAGAAGAACTGACGCCATTTTCCCTTTTGCCTGAAAGTATTCGCTGCACTGATGCGACAGTTGTGGAGTCTGTGCTGAAAGAACTGGGTATCGAAAAGGAATCGCAGAGCTGGAAAAAATCTGTTAGAGTCTGGACAAAAAAGCAGAGCGAAAAAAACGTTGAACATTTTGTTGATATTGAAAACTGGATTGAGTCATGGAAAGAATGGATTGTCGGCTGGCAACAAGACAAAACACGTCAGCAATGGCTGTGTTATTTCTCAGATATGTTGGCAAAGGTAACTTTACCGCAATTCTATTCTTATCATGAAGCAAGGCATTATACTTTATCTTATCAAGCTTTAAAGACAGTTAGAAATATTGTTTCTGAATGGAAAAATAATGAATCTTTAAAACCTGTCGTATACGATGGTAAACAATTTCTTACATGGTTGATCCACATGATTGATCTGCCTATACGGCAAAGATCAAGTCCAGAGCCGGAAACTGTTGTCGTGCTTACTCCCGAAGAAGCATCTCAAAAAACTTTCAAGCATTTATATTTTGTAAATATGTTGGAGGGTGTTTTTCCTGCTGCTCCTAAAAAGAATTCCTTGCTACGTGAAAAAGAAATGCTTGTTATAAATAAAAGGGCAGGGATGGCGATTTTTGAGGGAACAGCAGTGAACTATCAAAGAGAGCAAATGACTTTTATTGATATTCTGTTTGGCAGTGAAAATGTAAGCATGTATGCACCAATGAAAATTAAAGGTGAGATGCAAAACGCTTCGTTGTTTATGACAGAACTTTCCACGCTTGTGGAAATGGATGAAGATACTTCCATAGATTCAGAAGAAATTTCAAAAACAATGGACGAGTGGTTTTTTGATGCCGTAACATTCATTCGGAAAAATGGTGTTAAAGATTTGGTTTCCATACTTCCTTCAGAAATACTTGGGCATTTGGAAGATGTTGCTACAAGAGCAGACCTTGAGGAAGGTCGGGCATCTGTTATGCATAAAAAGGACGCTGAGATTCGGAAAGATGCAAGTACAGAGTATTCAGGGGATTTAGGAGAAAATTGGGAAGAGTTATGTGATTACCAGCTTGGCAATATGTTATCATCATCCTGGTTTGAGGAGTATTCAAGCTGCCCCTTTAAGTTCTTTTTAAACAGAATCTTAAATATTGAAGAATGGCAGAAAGTAGCACGTGATCCTGACAATCTTAAGGTTGGCAGCGCCTTACATAGTGTTATGGAAAAGCTGTTTAAGTCAAATAGAATAAGCGGAAATGAAAGTCAGCAGGAGTTAGAAGATATTGCAAAGGCTTATATGGAAGAAGCTTTGAAGGATGCAGTGGAAAATCCGGAATATGTGACTACCGTGATAATTCCTTTTGCAGCCAAAACCTGGGCAGTGTATGTCCGAAAAATGTATCACAATGAAAGCGACAACATTGCCTTGAAGCCACCTGTTATGTTTGAAAAAACCTTTGGTGAAGACAAAGAGGATGATCTTTCCGGTCTTATTAATGTAAGTGGTGATGATAATAATCCGCTTTATATTAGGGGCAGGATTGACCGACTGGATGCAAACGAGCATGAAACTACAGTGCTTGATTACAAATCAGGAAAAAACAAATATGTTTATGAGCCAAAAATAAAGAAGCAATTTGCCATAACTTCTTTTCAGATGCCTTTGTATATGCTAGGTCTTATGGCTGCTATAAAACGTAAGAGGTTAAAATCAAATCCGGAAGAAATCTCGGCTCGATATTTGTTAATGAAGAATTCAGCAGCGAAAATCGAAAAGAAAATAAACCTAAAAGATAAAAGTGTGCAGGAGTATTTTTCACTTGACCCAGATGTCAGAGCTGATAAAACATCGACACAGAGTTTGGCAAATCGCCTTGTTGAAATCTATCAATCCATAAAAAATGGCGAGTTTCAGGTTTCACCAATTGATAGTAAACAGGCTTGTACCTATTGTCCCTATCTTGATATTTGCCGTTATGACAATACAAAAATAGAGTTCCCCAATATGGAGGCAGAAATATGAGCAGTAAAGTTGCAGTACAAATAAGTAGAATTCGAGAAGGTTTTGGCGATATTGAACTGCCGGATTATCAGACTGCTGGTTCTGCGGGTGTGGACTTATGTGCTGCTGTAGAAGAAGATACAATACTTGCAAAAGGATCATTTGCCCTTATTCCAAGTGGCGTTGCAATAGCCTTGCCAGTGGGTTTTGAAGCTCAAATAAGACCGCGATCTGGACTGGCAGTTAAATATGGTGTCACTGTTTTAAATTCTCCGGGAACGATAGACTCAGACTATCGTGGAGAAATAAGAATTGCCCTGATAAATCACAGCCAAAAAGATTTTGTAATCAAGCGCGGCGACAGAATTGCCCAGATGGTAATTGCTCCTGTTACTCAGGCCAGTTGGCAAGAAGTAGAAAATCTTGATGAAACCGAACGTGGAGCCGGAGGCTTTGGGCATACTGGTCGTTAGTTGTCAGATCGTTTTTTCTTTCGATACCACAATAAAAGCGATACAAAAATAAATATAGAAATTGCTGCACCAACGTATGGAGAAACTATTATCCATCGGCGTTCGTTGGTCAAGCGAATGCTGCTGGCCTTGTCATCCAGGAAGTTTTTGTACCACCAGGCTGCACTTTGGTAGACCTCTTCGTCGTAACTTCTTCTGACAGCTTGTCTCAAGTTGTTTTTTGCATTGTCGGCAATATCCTCGAGAAAATCTGCGCGGTCTTCCTCGGTCTGCTCGAATTTATCTTGTGCAGCTACAAGTTTGTCCTTTAATTGTTCAAGCTTGCCTTTTTTAAACTCTCGGTCAGCATCCGTTATTCCATTGGGCTCTGTTGCAAATGAATGTATTTGTAATTTTCCAAAGCCAAAAGGTGGCTCGATGTTTGTGAAGACAAAACCTTTAAGGCGTTTGGTCAGGCACTCTTTCTCGCTATTCAGTCCTGCGGGGAAAGATCTTAAAGTCACCTTTGCAACCATGCCATTGCTGTCGACCGTAATTTCTGCAGTGGCCTTGTAGTCTTCTTTTATCTTTACCGAATATGCCAGACAGTCAGAAAAGAACCATGCATTTTGAATGGTCTGCTGATGAATTGTTGAGGCAGAGAAATCATGTGTTTCTGGGTCTTCTTCCATAACAATGCGTGCTCTTCTAGAGGAAAGAGTTTCTTTGTCGGCAATTTTATCAAGTTCTTTTTTAATATCATCAACAGTTCGCTTGATTGCATTTTGGGAAGAATTAAAAAAATTATTTTCAGTTTCAAACGAGTCTTTTTGATAATTATACATGGCGCTTAATGAATATGCTGCAACCATATATTTATCAGCGTCGTTCTGTTTTAATAATAACTGTTTCCAACGATCACACAGACGTAGAAAATCATTTTTACACTCTTCTCTCTTGTGTGAGAGAAAAGAAGACAAAAGAACTTGCATAGTACTGTCTTGCATGGAGAATATGTTTTGTTCGTTTTCCAGGAGTTTTATTCGTTGCCAAAGCACAGAAAAGAAATCAGGGTTCTGGTTTTTGGCGAGTATGGTAGCCACTGATATCAGCTCTTCATATGGCTGATCTTTATTGCTTTGAAATATAGACAGAAATTCAAAAATACAGGCATCTATATCTTCGTTTGTTTCCCACATTGCTTTTCTAAGCCTGCGCTCTGCGGTATGATTTTCAATTGCTATTTCAGATTGAAGTTTTTGTAGCAACGCAAAAGATTCAGTCCAATACTTAATTTTTGAAGTTTCGATGTGCTTTCTTAAAAGCCTGACTATTAAATTGGTGTAGATATCCAGAGAAATTCTTGTTCTACGTTTCATGTGTTTAATTGCAGCTTTGTATTGAACATAGTTGTTGGCAAGACGGCTAGCAAGATATAGAGGGGTTGATAAAGATTTGTTTTGTTCAAGTAAATGAAAAACTTCAAGTGCCTGCTCATGCATATCCATTTTGAAATATAAGGATATGAGTAATAGCAGTTCATCAATGATGTTGTTTCGGTCAATACTTTTAGCAAAGTCTGAAAATGATTTGCTGCGATAAACATCAGAGACAATCATTGCCAGTTCTATTTTTTCCAGTGTCTTCATAGGAAGGTTAATTGCTGATACAGCAAGCTGTTGGGCTTCTTTTCGTTTTTTCATCCCCCTTAAAATTGGAGCAGACTGGTAAACCCTGTTAATGTTTTTACTGGCGCTTGCAGCCTTCATGCTACCGATCCATTGCTGTTCAATATTCATAGAATTCTTAAAATATTTTCTATTTTTGTAATGTTTTAAAATTTCCCACACAAGTGAAACATCGTCCGGATGGCTGGAAGAAATGGCAGAGTAGTCTATTGCTGCTTTGTTTGTGCGTCCTGTTGCCATGTTTAATTTTAGTGAAAGCAGTTTTTGCTCCAACGATTGTTCGGTAATGTTAGTCTCGATGTTTTTCAAAAGTTGTTGTTTAAGTTCAACTTTGACAGGGGAGATTTTAACGCTATAGAGTAGCAGTCTTTTGTCTTCTTCTGTCTGCTTGGTTGTCAGGAGTTTTTCGAGCAATTGGTCGGATAGAGTTTTGTAATAACTTTTTTGTTTGCTAAAAACATTGCTGGAAGAAATGTTCTGAAGCAGTTTAAATGCCTCCAGAGTAGTCGGGAAAAAGCTTTCCTCTTTCTGTCGGGTAGGGATCTTTGCTACCGTTTTAATCTTATCTTTGGGAGATTCATTAATATCTGCAGATGCTTTTTCTTTGTTGTCGGATTCTTCATTTTTATGCTGCGGAAGCATAGATTTTACGTGTTTGTACTCTTTTAACTGCCATAATAATGAGATTAATCTAATTTTTTGCTCATCGTTTTCAATAGGGATTTCTTTCAGTCTATTTATAATTGTCTGCTGATATTGTGGCATAAGCAAAAACAACTGCCTGAAATCTTCCAGTGATAGTGTTTTGTCTAAAATGTTATCTAAAATTTTTCTGGAACTAATATTGTCTCCAATCAGAATTGCAGTGTTTAGTGTGGCAAGCAGTTGAGCTTTGGTCGTTGCCATCTGCCATGAATTTAAAAGCCAATATCTTGCCACCACTGGGCTGTTCAGTGAATTTAAAATTTTAATCGGAGCATTGCAACTGTTGAAGTCTTTGCAGTCTTCCAGTCTTTCAAGTGTTTCTTTTCGTATCTGGGTTTCCGGCTCGAAAAAGCTGCACCATAACAAATGCTCGCTTGCAAGCAGTGGCCATTGGTTAAATTGGCTGAACTGTTGGTCGAAGATAAGTTTACCTTGATCTATCAGGTTTTTTTCCCTGTGCCATTGCCAGATCTTTACAAGTCTGTTTTCCCAAATATTTTGGTCTATCTGTTTCTCGGTTGCAAGGGCGGTAACTAGTTGCTTTGTCAGTTTTTGTGCATTTATTATGTCTCGTTTTTGAGTGGCTATCAGAAACTCGAGGTACAGGCGATTGCTGTCTTGCGGGTCAGGTGTCAATTTCGCAAGAAACTGTTCTGCAAGATATGGCAATTCGTTTTGCAATGCCTTTTCTGCAAGGCTTAGAACTTCTACCTTTGAAGTAGAGTCATACTTGCCACTAATCCATGTTTCTACAATACTTTCGCCACTGTTTCGAAGAAGTTCATTCTCCTTGGCCTGAATAGATGAGCTTAGTAATGTAAAAAAAACCACTAATAATATGACAGATGAATATTTCATTTGATTTTGTTTTTCTCAGGGGGCTCTTTTTTCTCTTCTAAAAGCTCCTCCCCATGACTCCTTTTTTTAAGTGCCCGCAAGGTTCTTTGGGCCAGTTCTTCTTCGATTTCTTCAAAAGTAGTATTTTCTGGAATCTTTTCTATTTTTCCACCAGCCATCGAATCGTGTCCGCCTCCAGTGCCAAAACCGTTTACAACCTGTTGCATTATTTCACCTGAATTTGCTTCGCGATTGCTGGTTCTTATGGACATATACAAAGAACTTTTACATTGTCCTGAAACAAATGTCCAGTCTACACCCTTAAGTCTTAAAAGCATGTCTGCCACTTCGGCAACGTATTCTGGTGTTTTTATTTCTCCTGTGCTGGTTACCATAACATCATTATATATCCTTGCATTTTCCATGGCTTTCGCGAGAACAAGAAAATAATCTTTGGATACTTCTGCATGTACAATATTGAAAAGAATTTCAAAATCACTTTTAGGAAGCAGGCTTAAATAGGCGCGCTTGTCTGCGGGGCCGGCTTCAACCCCAAGATCTTTAGTTTCGGTTTTTAAAGCATACAAAATAGCGGTTGCCTCAAGTTTGTTGAACTCCAAATTGTGTGCCATGCAATATTCGTAAGCTATTGTGGCAGTTGCACCATAATTGGTTCGTATATCCACCCAGGGAATATTTCTGGTTGTTGTTTTCCTGGGGTGATGATCTAATACCATATCAATTTTATGTCCCAGTTTTAATGATGTGTTCCCGGAACCAGGTTGGCTATCAACAGAAACAATAAATGTATAATCATCAAGTTTAAGAGTATCAATACGCTTTAGTATAACATCGCATTCGGTGACCATTTTTTTGTTTTCAGATCTTCCAATAACGCCACCATAGGTGAGTGTTGTAGGTGTTGCGTAGATACCTTCAAATATTTTTTGAAGACAGATGCCACATGCAATGCAATCCGGATCTGGATTATCATGCATAACCACCAGTGCTTTTTTATTCTTCAGATTTTCTTTTAGAAAATTTACTACCTGTTTGCTTCGCTTGAGAATTTTCATTACATTTCCCGCATTAAGTTTATTACCCAGCCTGAAAATCTTCGTACTTTCAAATACCTATCACAAAATGTAAAAAGGTGCCAGTAAAACACTTTAAGTGGTCTGGGCGAATATTCTTTGATAAGTTTCAATCTCTCTGCTACAATCTGTTTCCAACGAATGGGAAATAATAGTAATTTTTGTGAACCGGGTTTTATCTAATAGAGGTTTGGGGAAATGAGATTTTTTAGAAATGCTGTTGATAGTGATGATGTTGGACTTCCTTCTGCTGTGACTCAGGCAAAATTGTCTAGGTATGTAGTTGATTTTATTACATCAATGCGTGCTACTGTGGTCAGCTTGGGAATGTATCCACCGCATTCTAAAACTATTGCCAATGCAATTGAAAAGGTGTCGAAAAACCTGTCGAATGTGTTGGAAATGCAGCCTACTATTACTTTTTCAGAAGTTAATGGATTGTTGTTGATTGAAGGTGAGCAACTTGATGAGCGTGATCGCAAAAAGGCTCCGGTTATTGATTTTTTAACATCTTTGATCGAACGCAAAATTCAGAGTTTAACATTTGATATCAAGGCAACTCCGGAAGAGTTAGTAGCTTTTCTTGTAATAATGTCCAAAAAGCCCAAAGAACTAAAAGTGTTAGGCCCGCTTGATGAGCAGATGATAGCTCAAAATGTAAAGAATATTCAATTAAATGAGCGTATATATGTTGCCTCTACCCAGGAAGAGCAAGAGGCAATGGATCGCCGGGAACGCTTGCTGGCGAAGTTTTTATCGGATGAAGTAGGTACCACTGATATTAACGATGACGAGATATCTGATCTTCTGGTTGACAAAGATCAATTGGATACCATGCTTAAAAAGATGGTTGTCGATGAAGAAGAAGGCGATAGTGATGGCTTTGGTGACCGTAAAGAATATGTAGCCATGAAAGCTGAAAAGCTTAATAAAATAATGGTGCGCAGTTACTACATGTTAAAGGCAATTCCGGATGAGGAACAAAGGACGGTATTTAAAGACAGTTTAGCGACCACTGTAGCTGAACAGGATCACGATGTTATCGGGCGAGTTCTGCTGAATGAACAACGAAACCCCACAGAGTTAAGTAAGCTGGATCTTACTCAGATGTTATTTGACAAGATGGACGCTGAAAAAAGTATTGGTGTGACGAATTATACTATTGAGGAAGTAAAAGAAGTAAAAACAAAACTGCATAATTTTCCACCAGAAGAGAGAGCTGCAAGAGTTAACGCCATTAAAAAAATGGTCAAATTGATCATTAACGACAGTACATCCAGAGACTTTTTTGGACAGATTATCGAATTGATGAAAATGTCCGGTCTTGTTAAACCTGAGTTGGCCAAGCAATTACAGGCAAGAGCGGCAGAAGCCCAGGAAGGAGCCCAGGCCAGCGAGGCAGGTAGTCTGATAAATGAAGACGGTAGTGTTAATCAGGAGATTCTCAATAAAAGCATACGCTTGTTTGACAAAATTCCATCTGAAAGCATATCAGGTGTGCTGAGTAGTTTATCCGAAGTAATAGGCGAGGTTGTTTTTCATTCCGATGTCAATGTATTGATTGAAAAAATTATCAGTAGAATGAGCAAAGAGTATGATTTCTCTCCTATATATCAATCATGTACCGATTTCCTTGAAAAATTATGTAAAGAACTAATTTTCAATGAAGATTATACGCAGGCAATAAATATTATTAATGCATTTCAATCTCATGCAGATCCCGAAGCTGAAAGGCACAACGAACAGAAAAAAAGAGCTTTGAAAGCTATTGAAGTAATAGCTTCGGAAGATGTTAATAGAATGCTTCTTACTGTTTATCAGCACGGTGAAGAAGAGGCAAAACACAATGTTGCTCAGCTCATTGTTCGCATGGGACAAAGAATGCAGCTTGCTTTACTAGACTTGCTGAAAACCAGTGAAGATCGTGGATTACGTCGTAATATCATAAACTTGATGCAAAAAATGGGCAAGGAAATCCTTCCTTTGATACAGACTGAGTTAAATACTTCCTCAAATCAGTGGTACGTGCACAGAAACATGGTTATGCTGTTGGCAGAAGTTGGTAGTTCGGAGCACGTTGAATGGTTGAACCAGCTTCTTTCCCATGAAGAAGCAAGGGTACGACGCGAAACTGTTAAAGCTTTGGTTAAACTGGACCCCGAGCATTCAGTTGAATATGTAAGAAATATGATGGTTGATAAAGATATGCAGGTCAAAAGATTTGCTATGGGATTGCTTGGAACCTTGAAAGACGTGCAATCCATTCCAGAAATCAAGAAATACATTGAAAAACAGACAATTGCTAAAATTGAGTTAGAAGAGGAAGTACAGCTTGACGCGGTGAACGCTTTAGGTAAAATGGGCAACGAGTCTGTAGTACCTTGTCTTATTGAAGCTTTGAAGAAAGAAGGAATGTTCTCAAAGTTGAGAACCAAGACACCGCTTATAAGGTCTCGGATTATTTTTGCTTTAGCAAACTATCAAACTCCTGAAGTTGCCAAGGCAATAAAAGCTGCTGCTAAAGATAAAAGCGATGATGTAAGAGAAGCAGCAAAATCTGTTATGACCAGAATGCAATTTTAGCACGCTGGCCTTTTCCATTACTTGTTTGGCCCTATTTTTATTGGAGTTCATTGTGATAAGTCAAAAAAAGAGTTCGTTGTTATCAAGGATTTTTTCCGGGAAAAGCAATCAAAAAGAAGGATTGGATAATCGACTTTCAGAAATGTTGAACATAGTTGAGAAAATGTACTCCACAGTAATGGATGCAATTATCTCGGAAACTGCTGAAAAAGAAGAAATTCAGGATAGAGTAAAAGCATGGGACAGGCAGCTTGGTGAATTGGAAGAAGCTGTAAGAAGAGATATTCTGCTTAATATCTCAAAATCGGGTAGTGTTGAGGCCGGAATCTCCAGGAAAATTACCATGCTTGCGCTGGTAAAAGACTGTGAACGGATGGGTGACTATATCAAGAATATTTTCAGAGTGTTTATTACCAAGCAGAAAGTATTTCTTGATGACTATAAACCATCATTTATTGAACAGAGAGAATGGACTGAACAGGCTTTTCCCAAGCTTAAAAGCGCATTGACTGATGATGACCTTGCCATGGCACAAACGATTTGTCAGCAAGCGCACGAAATGTCTAAAAAAGCAGGACATGTTGTTGATACATTGATAAAATTGCCCAGAAGCTCGGAAACACCGGTGGCATCTTCGTTAATGTTTCTTTTTCACAAAAGATTATTGAGACATATGTTCAATGTTGGATCCTCAATAGTTATGCCTTATCAGAAAGTCAACTATTTTGATGAAGGTAAATTCTCTAACTGAGAAGACTTTTTTTGCATTCAAACTAAAAAATCTTATGGGGGTGACGATATTTATATAGGGTGTGATTTGTATGTTTTGCTTTACTCTTATAAACATTGAATAACACCTCAATGGTGTAAGTCTTAATGATAGGTGCTTAATTTTATTGATATTTTAGGAATAATGAGTGTTGTTTTAACATCCATCTTTGTACATCATTTAGAGGTTAAAATGCAGACATTAACAAATAGACGTAAAAACGGCCGGATAAGCAAAGATTTTAGAGTGTTTTTTGGCTTAAATGGAACACCTTACATGGGTAATCTGAAAAATATTTCAAGTGGTGGCATTGGTATTGTCTCAAATACGGTATTCCAACCTGGGGCTCAACTCGACTTGTTGATTAAGGCTGGTGAATCTGAAGTATATGCAACCGGAATGGTTCGCTGGTGCAACATGCTTGGGCAAAATGATCAAACTGATCAAATGCATGGAATGGGGTTGCAGATAGACAAAGGCAACAAGGCTTTTAATGAGTTTGTAATAGAGGTCGATTCCCGTTTTGCGGAGGCCAGAGAAAAAAGAAGATTCGAGAAAGTTTTGAATGTCACCTACAATTGTGCAGAAGATCTTATGCAGGCCTA
>Ga0070728_10003891_pt1 | contig 15999 bp, 14 predicted proteins | sample tdDd471_FD_66723 | JGI IMG/M metagenome (GOLD analysis project Ga0070728, IMG submission 66723) | Marine sediment microbial communities from the Atlantic coast under amendment with organic carbon and nitrate - tdDd47.1 | ecosystem: Environmental > Aquatic > Marine > Coastal > Sediment | place...
ACTGTCTCTCTGATGCACCCCCCACAGCACCGTGCGAACAGATTCGTATACGTCGCTTCTCTGTACACCCCCAAAATAAGATTAGAAGGTTGAATCTCGTTTTCAATTATCCTAATAAGAAACATCACTCTCGCCTATTTTCGGATTCCGTCCTATCTTGCAGCGAGGAGCCTCTTCCGAGCATCTGACTATGAAATCTCACTCAGTAACAGTCATTCCTTAATTCTGTACCAGGTTCAGTCCTTCCCTAGTTGTGAGACTTCTGGTTTATTTTTTCCCAGCTCGTTTCTCCAGGTACTATGACCTCTGCTGACCTCTCACAACAAACCTTTTTCGACCTTGTTTCAGCACGTTTGTGAGATCTCCCATGGTAAGGTAAATAACTTTCATTCCATGTATCCGCACCATTTACACCCCGTTGTCCGTGTAGTGTTTGGACATCGTTTTATGTTGCAAACTCATCCCAACGGATATGCCTAATGATGTTCGTGTTCCTCGGGTCGGAACTTTGCCGCCGGCTTCCTTCAGGTTATACCTCACGATAAGCACCCTTGCCTTGAGCTAGTGTGAACTCTATAATATTAATCGAATTCGGGTTAATGAGGTGTTACCTCAGGGTTTTCAGGCAGTGGTTGCTCAATTTGCGGCGGTAATGGCTGCTCAGGTGAATCCGGTTGCGGATCATCGACATTACTACACGATACTAAACTCATGGTGGCTACCATTGCCATAGCGCCTAATAAAAATTTTAACTTCTTCATCTCTCTAATTTTAAGTGGATAATTAAATTTTACTTTTCTAAGATGCAGCAAAACAAGCGGCTGTTTATGACGAATTAACGCATCATTAGAAATTAGGTGATACCCGCATGAGCTTAACTGGCTGGAGCAGCATCCGCTATTTCCTCTTTTTTGCTTAGTACAGATTAAATACCACAGCATGTTGGCAATTGTCTTAAACCTTTTCAATTTATAACAATGATCTACAATGGATGGCATCATTACTGATACGGGCAGAAATCGGAAAAAACAGCTGCAAATAGAAGCGTGGGAGCATGAAGTATTTCTCCAATGTTGATTGACAGGATCGATTAACACGTTTAGCGCTTGATCTGCCACCCATTTAATATAATCCAAACCCATCGGTAATATTCCGACTGTGAACTACAATGTTTAAAAGTTATAACACAAAACAATATTATTCAATGTTTCTTCATAGTTCCTTCAATGTTTGTTCAATGTTTGTTCAATTGCTATTGTATAAACTATGAACAAACTATCATTTAACTATCATTTAACTATCAATAGCATATGGGTGATAATTACAACTGAACAGGAGCTTTACCAGTGCAATTCAGAATACAAGCACATGCTCTTCAGAAAGGTTAAAATGAATAAAAATTTAATCACTTTAAAAAATAATACCTGTTGAAGTAACAAGCAAAAAAAATCCCCACCTGTATCATGCAGATGGGGAAATTATTAAAGTAAGGAAAGCTTATTTTAAGTCGTATTCTACAAAATCAATTGTATTGTTGTAATTCAGCTATTTATTTAAATCAAAAACAGCTTATTCCTTATTTAGTATACTCAATTTTCGTTGTTTTGATGGTTCCGTTAAACTCAAAAGGAGCTAAATCGAAATACCCAAGTGAAACTGGCGAAGCGTAATCAGCTCCAATATTTAAACAGTCGTTAGGAGAAAACTGCAATGTTATAGTCTGAGGTACAGTGCCTGTCATAAACTCTTTACCATTAACATTAATAACAACATCCATAGCTGTTCCAATTCGTCCTTCCCATTTTGAAATGACCTCAATGGTGGCTTTGCCTTTGGGTAATTTCTTTTTGGCTCGTAGGGTTGTTCTTTCTACTTCAAACAGGTTGTATTCATAATTGAGTACCCCATCTTTAACATACAAACACAAACCACCGTTAAAACCGCCTAATGAATAAAGTACTCCATTAGCTGTTTCATTTGTCTCAATTTGCATTTCAACTTTATTACTCTTAATGCCAAGCTTTGGAGCCGCCTTTTCGGTAATAAAGTAGGTTGGTCCATTAAATTCCCAGCTGGTGTATCCACTTGATGGAGCATCTTCGGGGTGCATCATGTATGACGACCAAAAGGCACCACCGATAGGAAGATCATCGTTTTTAGCTGCTTCAACCAAAAACAAGTTTTTCATTTCCTGAAGCTTCTCAGGCATTTCTTCGGCTAAATCATTGGCCTGCGACCAATCTTCCTTTAAGTTATATAGCTCCCATTTATCAGTATTGGGACTCCAGGATTTTGCTCCGGCCGGTAATCCTTGCATCCATGGTGTGCGCAAACCAAAGGCACAGGCATACCATTCGTCGTAATAAATACCGCGACTACCCATGATATCAAAAAACTGCACTTTCTTTTCTCCATCGGCTTCAGCATCCTCGAAAGTATAAGCCATACTAACCCCATCAATTGGATCTTGCTCTATTCCATTAACCACATGTGGCTCCTGAATATCCAGAACATCATAGATGGTTGGCACAATATCATTTACATGATGAAATTGAGACCTTGGCTTTTTATCGGCTGGTATACTTTTTGGCCACGATACAGCCATCGGGTTACGCGTTCCACCAAAATGCGCTGCCACCAGTTTTGTTGATTTGTAAGGCGTGCTTCCGGCCCATGCCCATGATGAATGGTACATGTTATCGGTTTTGTCCGATCCCAAAGCATCTAAACCGCCCAATTCTTCCAAGGCATCAATGTGTTGTGAAATTTCTGTTTTAATACCATTTTGAGCTAACTGCTCACTAATACTTCCGTTCATGCCTTCAGCTGAAGAGCCATTGTCGCCCCAAATGTAAAAGATAATCGTGTTATCCATTTCTCCCTGCCGCTCAAGTTCATCAAATATTTTTCCAATATTATAATCGGTATGTTCACCAAAACCGGCGTATACTTCCATTAAACGGCGCTGAAAATCTTTTTCATCTTCAGGTATTGATTCCCATGAAGCCATGGTTTCTGGCCTTTCGGTTAATTCTGCATCTTCAGGAATCCATCCTAATTCTTTTTGTCTTTTAAAGGCTCTTTTCCGATACTCATCCCAGCCATCATCGAATTTACCTTTGTATTTATCTGCCCATTCTTTATTTACATGATGTGGTCCGTGCACAGCACCTGGTGCCCAATACATGAAAAATGGTTTATCAGGGGCTAATGACTTTTGCATTTGAAGCCACTTAATTGCTTCTTCTGTTAAATCTTCTGTCAGGTGATATTCTTTACCATCTTTACCATGTAATTCTTCAGGGTTAACAATGGTTGTGTTTCTAATCAGGTGTGGTTCGTATTGCGAAGCTTCTCCGGCAATAAAACCATAGAAATATTCAAAGCCATATCCGGTAGGCCACAGATCAAAAGGCCCCATAGGCGTTGTTTGCTCTTCAGGTGTATTATGCCATTTACCAAAGGCAGATGTATTGTAGCCATAATGCTTTAGTACCTCAGCAACGGTAGCCGATGATTTTGGTATTATACCTGAATAACCATCCCAATCATTTGCCAAGGCTGTGATTACCCCATTTCCAACATTGGTATGGTTACGACCTGTAAGCAATGATGCTCTGGTAGGTGAACACATAGCAGTAGTATGAAACCGGTTAAATGAAATTCCTTCATCGGCAATGCGCGATAAATTAGGTGTTTTTATCTCACCACCGTATGTTGTTGGAGTGGCCGGTCCGGCATCATCAATTAATATGATTAAAATATTGGGTGCGTCATCGGGTAAACGTTTAGGAATTTCCCGCTTTTGATGATAGGAATTTTGTATTGTTACACCTGCTGTTGACGCTGATGGCGTTGGAGGAAAGGGTAATATTTCTTGTCCTACCATAACCATACTGGCTACCATGAACAAAAAGGATAATAATGTTTTTATTCTCATGACTATTGTTTTTTTTATTCACTCGTAAAGGTAGAACGCATTAAGTTAGCTTTCATCTGGGATTAGCTTAGCTAAAAAAAATACGTAATTCACTTAAATAAAGATGACCGAAAGAGAAGTTTTTAACGCTTCTCTTTCGGTTTATATCTATAATAGAGTTACATTTTAAGCTTAACTACATATGAAATAGTGATGGTGTTTATTGCTTGTCAAGCATTTCCATTACTTTATCCATGTTAAACGACCCTGGTTTCTGACGTGGTGGGAACTCCATCAACGAATGTATAACTTTTGCTAAATCATCTTGCAATGGCAGACCAATAAATGCAGCTCTTTCACCCCACCAACGGTTGTAGTTATTAGAGTCTGTATCGGCTCTCTCAAAAGGATCGCGACGTAGATGGAATACTTTTGGGGCTCTAAGGTCAACGAAAGGATCTCTCCAAACATCAAACTTCTTTGATCTTTGTTCGGCAAATACAACTTTCCAATCTCCAGTTCGAATGGCTAATAGTTTACCATCGTCGCTCACATAGTAAAACTTTTCCCTAGGGCCTTTTTCGCTTTTACCGGTTAACAGATCCAGCATGTTATGCCCATCAAGGTGTACTTTGTAGGTCATCTCATCAATGGTGTGACCTTTTAATAGCTTTTCTTTGATATTGTCTTCACCAACGGCTGCCATTAATGTAGGCACCCAATCCTGATGTGAAACAATTTCGTTTGTTACTGAGTTTGGTTTAATTTTTCCAGGCCACCTAACGGCTGCTGGCACGCGGAAACCACCTTCCCAGTTGGTATTTTTCTCACCTCTAAAGGGAGTAATACCACCATCGGGCCATTCGTTAAAATGAGGGCCATTATCAGTTGAGTAAATAACAATTGTATTTTCATCCAAACCTAGCTCATCCAATAAATCTAATACCTGACCTACGTGGTTATCGTGTTCAACCATACCATCAGAGTAAAAATTTCCTCCTTCACCTGAGATACCAGCATTTTTATCGCTTATGTGAGTATAGTAATGCATACGAGAAGCATTGATCCAGGCAAAAAATGGTTTTTCTTCTTTATGAGCTCTTTCTATAAAATCAAGCGAAGCCTCAATGAACTCATCATCGATGGTTTCCATGCGTTTTTTAGAAAGCGGACCTGTATCCTTAATTGGTCCATCAGCAGTAGAACTGATTACTCCCCTTGGTCCATATTTCTTTCTGAATTCAGGATCTTTTGGATAATCCTCTTGCTCTGGTTCTTCTTCTGCATTTAGGTGATAAAGATTACCGAAGAACTCATCAAAACCATGATTGGTAGGCAAATGCTCATCGCGATCGCCTAAATGGTTTTTACCAAATTGTCCGGTCATATAACCGTGTGGCTTTAAGAGCTCAGCTAAAGTTGGATCTTCTTTTTGAATACCCTCTGGAGCCCCAGGCATACCTACTTTTGTTAATCCTGTACGAAATGGGTGCTGTCCTGTAATAAAGGCTGCTCTACCAGCAGTACACGATTGCTCGGCATAATAATCGGTAAAGCTCATCCCTTCATTGGCAACACGGTCGATATTGGGCGTTTTGTAACCCATCATCCCCTTATTATTGTAACTCAAGTTCCAGTAACCTATATCATCACCAAATATTACTACAATATTAGGTTTTTGGGCTTTAGCCATCATGCCAATACATGCGATGATAACAATTAATGTTATTTGCTTTAGTCTTTTCATCATTCTTATTTTAATTAGAAAAGTATTTAATTTCTGTGTTTCAAAGATGTTTCCTTTTTCTGTGGCACAATATGGCCTTATACTTAATTGATTTATTTACGCGAATCCCTTATGGGTTCATGAGTAATAAAAGCAAATAAGCTATGGGAGTAATTAAAACTTCTCGTTTAAGCCCAAGTAAAAACCTTTAGCACCATACTTACCAAAAGCGTAGTCGAGCGTTAAATTAGTTCTTGATTTTTTATTTATCATCACCCGTAGTCCGGCTCCATATCCAATGTCCATATAATCAAACAAATTAATGTCATTTGTTCTGCTACTGGCGCTTGTTGCATTTACAAAGACTACACCACCTAGCGTTTCTTTGTTTTTTTGAAGGGGGAATCGGTATTCAGTTTCGCCATACCATATATCTTCACCTCTAAATCTTCCCTGCGTATAGGCTCTTCCTGAATTCCCAAACTGATCCCAACCAACTGCAGGTAAATCTAAATAGGGTACTTTACCTGATGTTACAAACCAGCCATAAGTCCAAAACCCAAGTAAATGACGGGGACGCTCAGGATTAAAACGAATGTAATCACGGTATTCAGTCCAAAGAATACTCGAAGATTTATCGCTTCCTAAAAATTCGGGATTAACACGAAGGTTTATAAAAGCATATCTGCCTGAATATGGGTTAATAGCATTATCGCGGCTATCGAATAACGCGTTAAAAGAAACTCCTGATGTGGTATATTCGGTTTGCGAAAACCCTTGGTGTTTCTGATAAAGGTAATGACTGGTAATTACCGGCAGATCACTTTCTAAATCAAGTAAGTTATCCTTAATGTCAAAATGATAATCAAAATGATAACCGATCCCATAAAAAAACCTTGAGTCCTGGTGTCTTCTTAAGGCTGTTTGATGAAGGCGAACAAAGTTAAATTCCATTTGCTGACCTGTTTCAATCTTTTCGCTGAATTGATTATCATCATACTCAAAACCTCCGTCAACTACTTTATTGGAATTTGGACCAGTACCCAAGCCAAAAGTAGGTTGAGAGGTCATAAAATATCGCCAGTCAGTAAGTATATTCCACTTATCTCCGCTCAGAAACACATTGGTTTTAGCTGTTAAAATAAGTTGCTTATTGGTGGTATAAATGACTGAACCTAACCCTGACGATATACTAGTAGTTGATTTATCGCCCATGAACCAGCTAGCACCAGGTGCCACTCCGTACATTAAACCATTGGTAGGGTTAACCGCTATTACCGGAAGCGGTATTAATGACACTTTTTTTTCTTTGACTGCTTCTTCTTTTTCTTGGGCTGTTAAGCTCAATGCAGCAAGCGTTAGTGCAAATACAATGCTAATTTTCTTCATAATTGTCGGGCATTAAATTAGGTTATATGCTTTTGTTAGAAGTTTAAACCCTTCTGTTTAAATTAAAGCAACTGTAAACCAATTATTTATAAAATCACTCACTATATCTTGGGCAATTTTATTACAGCCTTTAAACAATATATGTAACCTATAAACAGTTAACTGTAATTTTCAGAAGCCTAATTGGTAATGTGATACAAATGTAGCAGCAATGCTTTTAGAAATCAATCTTTATCGACCAAAATGACAAAAAAGTCGTTAAAATGCTAATCTGGTCATACAAGCGGATGTTGCCAGATGCTATTTGCCAGGGTAATAATATAAACTCGGTGTTTGTTTTCTGAATAATTCACCCCTATCAGAGCGAATTTTAACATCTTAACAGATTAGAGAATAAAGCACAAATCCCCTCACAATAATTTGTAAAGGGATTTGCGGATAAGCTATTATACCAATTGTATTTTAAAATGAGCCTTAAAAGGTAAAACGAAAATAAGGCCCGTTTAAATTGCTAATCAGTATTAAACGGTTCCAGTATGAAATTTGTAAAACACAGTTATTATAATTCAACAAGAACAAGCAAAATTTAAACCCTAAGGTTATTTCAATTACTTACCATTACAATGCTCCGTCAAATTGCACTAAAGTAAGTGCTTGTTGAATTATGAGTGTGCCATTTAATTGGCAAAAGGTGTTACCTCAGGGTTTTCTGGAAGTGGCTGCTCAGCAATTGGATCTTCGATAGGTTGCGGATCGTCGTCATTGCTACACGATGCTAAACTCATGGTGGCTACCAATGCCAAGGCTGTGAATAAAAACTTAAACTTCTTCATCTCTCTAATTTTAAGTGGATAATTAAATTTTACTTTTCAAAGATGAGGCAAATCAGTAGCCAGTTTATGAGGGGCAAGCTTAAAGTTAATAATTAGGTGAAACACCTAAAACAGCCTATTGCGATATCAACAATGCTTAAACAACACTTCCCCTCACAAGCAAGTGAAGGGAAGTGTAAACTCAGATAGCCATCTATATCAGAATGAAAATCTTTTATCTGTTTGCTGACAGATTAATGAATTAAGGCATTGTTTTGTTAATTCATTGGCTCTTTAAAGGGTTCGTCCTGTATTGGCTGCTCAATCTGCAGTGAGTCATCCGGTTGTGGATCGTCATCATTGCTACACGATGCTAAACTCATGGTGGCTACCAAAGCCACAGCTGCAAATAAAAATTTAAACTTCTTCATCTCTCTGTTTTTTTAAAGTGGATAACTAAATTTTACATTTCAAAGATGAGGCAAATCAGCAGCCTGTTTATGAGGGGCAAACCTGTTGTTGATAATTAGGTGAAATACCTAAAGAAGGACCTTTGTATTTTAATAGTTCCTAAACAACAAATCCCCTCATCGACAGATGAAGGGAAGTGTAAACTCAGATATTATCCATTAATATCAGAATGAAAAACTCTTAGTAAGGTGTTGCTACTGGGTTTTCTGGTAATGGTTGCTCTGCAGTTGGAGGGAGTGGCTGTATTTTTTCAGGCACGTCTGGCTGCGGATCGTCATCACTACTGCATGAAACTAAACTCATTGTAGCCACCATGGCCATTGCTGCGAATAAAAATTTTAATTTTTTCATCATTCTTAATTTTTGCGAATACATTCTTAACTTTTACATCACAAAAATGCAGCAAATTAGTCAGGTGTATAAGAGGGCAACACCTAATGTATGCATCTAGGTGAAACACGTAGTTGGCTTTAATAGCTCTTTTAATAAAACAAAAAAGCTGCTAACGAATGTGCGTCAGCAGCTTTATATTTAACCTTATCTTTTTTACTTTACCAACTCCACATCAGGCATTACAAATGACTTGTCCCAAAATGCTTCATCGGGTCCATACAAGCGTAGCCACACATATGGTTTTTTACCCGAGGTGGGCACCCAATTTGATTCTAAGCCATCTGGTGCTTCGGGTCCAAAATAAACATCAACGCTTCCATCTGCATTTATTTTCATATCAGGTGTATTGAATAAACCTAAGCCCGATCGACCTAAGTCGTTATCGATAAATGCAAAGGTTTCATCATCATAAACCGTTACCGACCAAAATTGCTTTGCCGGTATGTCTTTGGGAATGTTCACCTTATACAAACTGCCTGCTTCTAAGCTGTTGCCATCAGCATCTTTAATTGGTGCCAGGTAAACAGTGGCCGGACGCTCACCCAGTTTCTTTGGGTAAAGGGTAAAGAAATTCCAGGCAGCAGCCCGCTTATCCAACTCTATCCTGTTATCAGCAACAAAGTCAAAGCCATCCACATCATCGGTACGCATCACAAAACTCCAGGCTCTGTCTTTCCAATACAAACCATCTTCGTGGTGTTGGTATACCAAATCGTGCATGTAATCGTAAGCATCTTTCGCTGCCATATCAAAGATCTCTTTCATCCGGTCTGAAGGATTAAAAGGTTTACCCGGCTCAATTCCAATAGTAGCGAGCATGCCCATCATCACTTTATCGCGCTCCTGCACAGGCTCAACACTAAATATGGCATGAATATCCTCTAAAGCTCTGTAGTCGTAACGTGGCAGTGTCTGCAATTTATGCGGGATGCCATCCACAAATTTTGTCGGCTTACCTTCCTCACCCAAATAATACATTTTCATTGTTTGGGTGTATTGATAAGCATCTTCGTCGCTTGCATTTTTCCCCCTAATGGATCTGAACACCAATGCAATCCGGTAGCTTGTGCACTGAATTGGGAAATAACCCGATGCAGGCAAAACACCCTTGTACCCCGGAGGTATTAATAAGTATTTACCACCTTTACCTTTATCAGCACCTGATGGGCCTACCCCTGCAATGGTTGATTGCCAGGCATCAACTACCTGTCCATACAAACTTGCTTTTTCGGATACTGCCGGAATATCTAAAACCACCGGTCCGTTTCGCAAATCGGTATAAGCCGTGATATAAGGTGTAGCCGTATTGGCTGTTATGGCTTTGTGAATTGACAAAGCCGGTTTTGAATAAGCCACCACTACATTATCATCTACGCCTGGCACATCCATAAAGCCTTCGCGAAGGCGATAGATGGCCGTTGCCGGCATGGCCCAAACCACAGCTTCAAAGGCACGTTGGTAAGCTACCTGCTCTTCCAATGTGTTAAATCTATTTTGTACTTCTGCCTGTTCAGCTGGTTGCTGACAGCTCATTAAGCCCATAAAAATGGCTAAAAGAACGAATGTGTTATTTATAAGTCTCATATCTGTTTGTTTTATGAAATAAGGTTACACAACAATGCTTCAAATAATCAAGTCTAACAGTAAGCGGGAGAAACCTACTTCTGCAATTTGGGTTTATCCCTTAGTTAATTCTTTCCATTTGTGGCAAATCATATTTCAGGTTTATTAAATCTTCGTGCGGCTCATACACACGCAAAATCAAATAAAATCCTCCTTCAGGCGCCGGCAACCAATTGTCGGTATTCTCTGGCTTTTGGTGTTGTATATAAATATCAAACGAGCCATCAGCATTTTTCTTAAGTGCTTCCGATTCACTGCTAAACTTATAGCGGTTCAGTTCATTATCGTAAAACAGCTTTGTATCAGCTTTGTAAAGCGTTAGGGACCAGAATGAATTAACCGGAGGTTCTTCTTTAAAACGGATTCGATAACTATTTTGGCCATTAGCAGGTTGACCATCACTATCAATAAAACGAATGGGATACATGGCTTCCTTCTCGCCCTGGCCACCCAGGTATGGACCAGCTATGAGTGAACGAAATCCATAGTCAAAGCCATAATTATCAAGTTTGGTGGCTACATTCCAACCATTAATTTCTGTTGATGACGAATACATGGTTGACAAAATGGTTAATGGAGCTTCCAAAGCTGCTTCTTTCAGACCTTTTAGCTGCGCCGCATTTAATGCACCCTCATCAAATTTGCCATTTTTTATACCAATGCGCTCCAATTGTCCTACCAATGCACGGTCTTCATCCAAAATCGGATTTTGCTCCATGGCAAAAGCCAGGTAACGGTAAAAACGTAAGGTATCAGAAACAGGATACTTTGGCATGACGGGCAATGTGTTTGTTTTCTGCACATTCTTAGCTCCCATGTATTCACTTAAGGTTGATAGTTTAAACTGATCTTGCAAGTTATGCAGTTTACTTACATCTTCACCCTCCAGTACGTGGATACGTCCCCACAACCAGGTTTTAGGCGTACGGATGTTAACCACTTTATCAACTGAATCAGGTAATTTACCATCGTAGCCCGGAGGTACCAAAGCAATGGTTTGAGCATGCGTGCCAGTGTTGCGCTTGCCTATGTACTCGGTTAAGGTGTGATACATATCAAACACATTAACCACGTAATAACGTCCGTCTGTATTTGGTGTTTGCAATATATATGGCTCCGTTAAATCAACAACAGCGCTCATGTAGTAGGTATCGTTGTTAGCGGTAGGCATGTCTTCATCTGCTGCCGTAGGTAAGCGTTTGGCCCAGCCTATCTCATTAAGCGGCGCCCGGTAGCTGGTTGCGGGCTTAGGGTCTGGCACATCAATATAATCGCGCATGGCTTGTTCCATACGAACCATGGCATAGCCCCATTGGTAGGCCAATGTGCCCATGGCTTTAGCATCCTGATAATAGCCTCGGGCGGCAATTTCGGCATTGGGTGCCACACTTATTACCGGATCATCCTGTTGAGCTACCAGCTCAAGAATGGCATCCAGGTTATTGTTTCCCGTTTGTTTATCGGTACAAGCAATTGTGAAAATCGCCATTAGGACTGTTAATAATATCACCTGTCTCATAATGTTATTTTTTTTAATAGATAATTGTTATTTACACAACAAAAATGCTAACAATCAGAGGTGTAATTCAGCGTACTTTCCTTAAATAAGAAAAATACGTGTATTGCTTATTCTTGCAAATTCGAAATCAAGCAATATCAATAACAAAATCATCAACAGATGACGAAATCTGCATGAAAGAATGGACAAATAAAAAAAGAGTCAGGTACTATAATAGTACCTGACTCCTTTTAATCATTATTTATTTGCACCAGCTGAATTGAGCTGTTTCATTATTGGTGCAATTCCTATACCAGCACCTGATTGCGCAGGTGGATATGCTTTCAGACTTTCTGCAAACTTTTTGATTGGAGGTCCAAATAATGGAAGTACCCATGTTCTTTCACGTTGCCAGTTAAAGTGTCCTGGTGTATCAATGGTTCTTTCATATGGATCGAGCTTAATGTCAACTAACAATCCTGCAGGCTGAACCTCTGCTGCTCTTTCCCATTCATCTTTTATCGAGAAGTAAACTTTCCAATGATCGTAACGCACGGCCATCAGTTCCGTTTCGGCATAGTAGAAGAATTCACGACGCTTTGACTTGCCTTTTCCTGTAAGCATATCCATTTGATTATATCCATCCAGGTGCAGCTTATAATCGCGTCCGTTTACTTTTTTACCTTCTAACAGCTCTTCTTTTATGTCTTCTTCACCAACAGCAGCCATTATTGTAGGCAACCAATCTTCAACTGACATTAACTCACCTGAGTACGATCCCGGCTCAACTTTACCTGGCCACTTAACCAACATTGGTACACGGTAAGCACCTTCCCAGCTTGTTCCCTTTTCTCCTCTGAACGAAGCTGTCCCTCCACTAGGGAAATACCTCAGGTTTACACCGTTATCAGCAGTAAACAATACTATTGTATTCTCTGTCTCACCTAATCGTTCAATTTCATCTAAGAGTTCGCCAATCAGGTAATCCATGTGTAACACAGCATCTGCATATTCACCATGCCCACTTTTACCTTTCCACTCGTCGCTTACAAAAATTTTCTGATGCATGCGTGATGGACAGAACCATAGGAAGAAAGGATCTCCTTCTTTATGTGTTTTGTTTATCCAGTCTTTTGAAAGTTCTAAAACCTCATCATCAAAAGTTTCCTGGCGTTTTGAACCTAACTCACCACAGTCTTTAATTATCTGCTTTCCTACTTTACCAAAACGCGGATCTACAGTTTCATCATCTTTATCTGATGCAAAAGTGTGCAACACATTTCGCGGGCGACCAACAAAGTTCGGATCTTTTGGAAACTCAGGCTGCTCAATCATATCCATCATATTTAGATGGTATAATAAACCAAAGAACTCATCAAAACCATGAACAGTCGGCAAGTGTTCGTTACGATCACCTAAGTGATGCTTACCAAACTGACCGGTTGCATAACCTTTATCTTTTAGCAATGATGCCAAAGAAACGTCATCAGATTGCTGCCCCAGAGCCGCACCAGGCTGACCAACAGATGTCAGACCTGTACGAATAGGATATTGACCAGTAATAAAACCTGCACGACCAGCCGTACAGCTTGGGTGAGCATAAAAGTCAGTCAGAATCATGCCATCTTTGGCGATGCGATCAATATTTGGTGTTTCAACAGCACCTAGCCCGCGGTGGTAGGCTGATATATCCATTGGCGCCACATCGTCGGTAGTAATGACAACAATGTTGGGCTTTTGCGCACCAGCAAGTATGCTAAAACCTGCTACTACGGCCGTTAATACTATTTGCTTTAGTCTTTTCATCATTCTTATTTTTAAAGGATTGATTGTTTAAACTTATATGCCAAAGATCCGGAGTTTCTGCATTCTGGTTTATCGTATTCTCCTTAATTACAATAATTAGGTGAATCCCATAAGGCATTAATAACATTTAAAAATCGCATCAAATATGGCTTTATCAACTGATTTTGAAAGCTTTTACTAAGAAGGGTAAGACCTTTAATTAATGGAGGCAAACATTGTATTGATGTTTAACCTTAGGGTGAAATTACCTTTTGCCGGACCTGACACAACATATTCAGGAGCAATAAACACAGATAGATTTTTGGCAAAAGCGCGCCCAATGCTTAAAGCAATCGGAATGTTATACTTCTTGTTTTCCCAATCGAATTGCATAATGGGGTTGAACTGCAGAAAGTACCCTTTAGTTAAAATCTTATTAACGATTGGCTGAAACAGCATCAGGTTAGTATCTCCTCTGTTATTATCACCGGCAAAGGAGGTAAACTGTTGCGCTAATAGGCCAATTTGCATTTTGGGTACTTTTGTATAAAGCACTACCGCTACGGGGCCGGCACTCCACTTGCCTGTGCCCAAGGCATCAGCCGATGCGGTGGGAATCATTAAAGCGGGTCCAATACCGGCAATACCCCACTGTTGTTTAAAACAGATGGCATCCACTATAACAATATCGCCAATGCCGGTTGCATTTAATGGATTGCTTTCGGAAATGGTTTGCCCAATAATGGGTACTTCAACACGATAAATTGTATAAACTTTTTTGGGTACTTTGCTTTTAACAAACGGCAGGCCTATGCTAGCAGATGGCTGCATGATACGACTAACCAAATTAAGCTGTTCTCCGCCATTGTCGAAAAAGGTGTAATTGGGTTGAAACTGCAGTTTGGTAATAAAAGCTAAAGGATTAACGGCATCGGCAGCCGCCTGATCTGTACCGGCTTCAGCATCTGATGTTTCTTGAGCATTTACAGTAAATGCGCATACACAAAATAAGATCAGAACTAATTTAATTCTGGATAGGTTAAGCATGGTGTTTATTATTAATAATTGTAAAAGTAAATTCTATGGGAGAATAAGCTTGTAATTCACACTTCATTCTCCTTTTAATAATTAAGCTAAGGTATGAAGAATACCCATTGACGACAAGCTGTGGCCATAAACATGTACGTGATCTTCGTTTTAAGGGATGCTCCAGGTACCTTATTTGTTATGCATTTGATTATTTACAAATCGTCGTATAGTTTTCGTTCGACGGCATACAGCACCAGGCCGGCAATATTTTTACATCCTGTTTTTTCGAGCAGGTTGCGCTTATGTGCTTCAACTGTACGGTTCGAAATAAACAGTTCGTCAGCTATTTCCTGATTTGATTTTTCTTTACACACCAGGTGTAAAATCTCGTTCTCGCGTTTTGTTAGTGGAATCTCAGTTACTAACCTTGCTTTTGGACTTGGTTGAGCGCTAAGACCTTCCATTATTATGCTGGTTACTTCCTGGCTATAGAATGTTTTTCCTTCGCTAACGGCTTTAATGGCATTTCGAAGCTCATCTTGCGTGCAATCTTTTAAAATATAGCCTTTAGCACCTGCGTTCAACATTTTTTTTATGTTGTAATTTTCATTCATCATCGTTAGCGCCAAAGTATTAACTGATGGATAGGTTTTACTCACTTCTTTGCATAGCTCGATGCCGTCCATCTCGGGCATCATAATATCCGTCACAAGCACATCAACCTGTTTATGGGCCATAAATTTCAATGCTTCTGCACCATTAGCTGCTTCGCCAATAATTTTAAAACCATCTGAATCTAAAAATGATTTTAATCCTTGACGAATCATGCTGTGATCGTCGACTAATAGTATTTTAATTGTATCCATATTAAATGCTTAATTCTATAAGTATCTGGGTTCCCCGGCCAGGAGCTGATTCTAACTGAAAAAAGGCTCCGATTGCTTGTGCACGGGTTTTCATGCTATTTAATCCAAAAGTATCATTCATTTTATCAATTTCAAAACCGACCCCATCATCTTCAATGGTTAAGGTCACTGTGTTTTCGTGCATTAGCAGCTGAATGGTACATTCATTGGCCGCAGCATATTTAATTACATTATTGACAGCTTCCTGCACAATGCGATAAAGGGTCATTTCAGCTGCCAGGTTTATGCGTTTTTCATTCAAGTTCTGATAAAAATGCAGATCGGTAGATGTTGAGCCTTTTAAAGCATTAACCAATGATTCAATTGCCACTGCCACACCATCTTTATCAACCACTTTGGGCATGAGGTTGTGCGCCAGCGTGCGACTCTCGGCAATTGACTTTTTTAAAAACTGATAACCTATTTTAAACTTTTCATCGAGCAATTCA
>Ga0070728_10003896_pt1 | contig 15990 bp, 13 predicted proteins | sample tdDd471_FD_66723 | JGI IMG/M metagenome (GOLD analysis project Ga0070728, IMG submission 66723) | Marine sediment microbial communities from the Atlantic coast under amendment with organic carbon and nitrate - tdDd47.1 | ecosystem: Environmental > Aquatic > Marine > Coastal > Sediment | place...
GCATGACTACGCTCCTTCGTAGATTGCCACCAGCTGCCGGGTGATCGCCGACCAGCTGAATTCTTCTTCGATGATCTTTCTACCCCGCGCAGCCCGCTCGGCAGCGTCCTGCGGGTCGGCCATGACTCCTATCACGGCTTCGGCAAAACTATCATCGCACGGCGCGATGACAAGGGCATTATCGCCGGTCGAGCAAATTCCTTCCGCTCCGACATCCGTGGTAATCACCGGAATACCCCTGGCCATCGCCTCGAGGATCTTGATCTTGATGCCGCCGCCTTCCGCCAATGGAGCCACGAAACACCGACATTTGCGAAACCAGGGGGTCAGATCTTCCACGAATCCCAGGGCCTGCACCCGGTCCTCGGCATCGATGCGCCCGGAGAGTCGGGCCAAGAAATCCCGTGATCCGCGACCGGCGAGAACCAGCTGGAGATCCGGTTGTCGGACTGAGACTGTGGGCCACATCCGCTTCAAGAGGAAGTCGGCCGCAAGGCGGTTGGGGCGGTGGTCGAACGAGCCCAGAAACAACAGGCGCGGCGGATTGGTTGGGGCCCATTCGGCCCTGATGGCCGCGGTGTTCATGCCCAGGGGAACGGTCCGCAGGTTCCGGCCGCCGAGGGCAGCATAGAGGTCGTGGTCCTGGGGCGTTACGCACAACGTCGTATCGGCCCAGCCGGTCGCCGCGACCTGCAATCGTCGCCATTGCCGGGCTTCGCGCAACGCAGACAGGCGCACCACCGGGTTGCTGGCACGTCGGGCCCGCCGCTCTCGGGGCAGGGAACCGAGCTCATGGCTGTTCAGGACCAGCCTCGGCCAGGAACGGCCTGTTCGATCACGCTGGTGTCTGAGGTCCCTGCACAGCAGAGCCATCTGGAGATACTCCACCTGGACCGCGTCGGGGGCGACGGCGTCGACGACTTCCTGGAGGCGACGGGACAGCTGGGCCGACCAGTACTTTTCCACGTACAATGGATACCCGCTGATGAGCGAGCGACCGGCGGCCGCCGTGCGGGTTGCCAGTAGACGCAGTCGCTGCTTGCCCCTGGCGGTGCGATCGTGAAACGGCAATGGGATGACGTTGGCGCCCAGTTCCTCGACTGCGGCGATATGTTCCGATTCGTGCGGACGTACCAACGCGGCCACGTAGACCTCGTGCTGGGAGGCCAGCGAGGCCACCAAGTCCCGCACAGCCGTGCCGCCGCCGTGGCCGATGTGACGGTGGGGGAGGTAGGGCGTGACGACCAGGATCTTCATGAATCTGCAGGGAAGTCGAGTCCGCACGAAATCCGCGCGGAATCGGGAGAAGGGTAGGGTTTGGCCTCAGCGCAAGGCATCAGAAGGAAACGTAGCCCCGGGCGATGGACAGTTCCTCCTTCTTGCGTTCCAGCTCGATTTCCCATTCGGTAGATCCTTCTTCCAGTTGGGGCTTGTTCTTGAGCAGGAATGCGGTGGCCTCCTCGTCGATCTCATCTTCGATCTTCAGGTCGCGCATGATCAGGCTCTCGACCAGAAAGCCGAAGCGATCCTCGCTGATCTCCAGATCCACCAGGTCTTCGTCCAGGAGGCGGTTCGAAATCAGTCGCGCCAGGACGGCCACTCGTTCTTCGGACAGTCGCACGGCCAGCTCCTCTAGAGGGTGAAACGACGTTTACGGGCGATCTCCCGCTTGATCTTGTTGCGCAGGGCACCGATGTCCATTTCCATGGCCCGGATCTCGTTGCTGTTCTGTTCGACCAGGGTTTCGACCTCCGCGTCGATCTCATCTTCTTCACGCAGGTTCTCGAAGATCGCGTCATCGATGGCGCGGGTCACCAGATCCGTATTGGAAATGATGTGAATCTGCGAGTGCTCCTGAATCATTTTCAGGATCCGGTCCGACAGGTATTCGATCTTGTGCTTGCTCAGCCTCAAAACGGCCTCCGAATGGGTCAGGCAGGCGGGTTCACTGAATTCGGCAATTCCGATTCCCTTCGCCGCCACAGTTTTCGATGCGAGATTCATTGAAAGCATTTTCATAGGGGTTGGCAAGGAAAAAGGGGTCGAGTAGTTTTAGCGGACCCCCGCAATTTCCCGACAAGCCCTCTCTTGTGACGACAAAGAGGTCAATAGATGCGGGTTCCCGGGAACCTGTGGGGCTCGATTGCGTAAGAAACCGGTCGTATTTCAGGAACCGCGCCCGGGACCCCCGGGCCGACAGGGCTGATTTGGGAAGGATGAGCATGACCGACTACCAACCCCTGGACAAGATTCGGGCGGAAGAGCTGGCGGGGCGACTCGCGGGCGTCCTGGCCGAGACAGAAAAAGTCATTGTGGGCCAGCGAGATATGATGGAAGGCCTGCTGTTGGGATTGACCACCGGCGGCCACATTCTACTCGAAGGCGTGCCTGGACTGGCCAAGACTTTGGCCGTCAGTACGCTGGCCCGCACCGTGGACACGGAGTTCCGGCGAATCCAGTTCACGCCGGACCTGTTGCCGGCGGACATCACCGGCACCACCATCTACAACCGGGAGACAGGTGAATTCACCGTCAAGCAGGGCCCGGTATTCAGCAACATCATCCTGGCGGACGAGATCAACCGGGCGCCGGCCAAGGTCCAAAGCGCCCTGCTCGAAGCCATGCAGGAGCGGCAGGTGACCATCGGAGGAGAGACCTTTCCCATGGCCGATCCCTTCCTCGTGCTGGCGACCCAGAATCCCATCGAGCAGGAAGGCACCTACCCGCTGCCCGAAGCCCAGGTGGATCGATTCCTGCTGAAGTTGCGGGTCGGCTACCCGACCCGCGACGAGGAGCGACTGATCCTCGAGCGCATGGCCGGTCGCCAGTTGCCGGATGTATCGGTGGTTCTGGACCCGGCATCCATCCGTGAGATGCGTGGAGCCGTCAACGCCGTTTTCGTCGACGAAAAGATCAAGTCGTACATCCTGGACATCGTTTTCGCTTCCCGGGATCCGGAGGAGGCGGGTTTGGACCTGGGACCGCTCATCGCCTGGGGTGCGTCGCCGCGGGCGACCCTGGCCCTGACCCAGCTGTCGAGGGCGCGGGCCCTGCTGAAGGGCCGGGCTTTCGTGATTCCCGAGGATGTCAAGGCAGTGGGACATCAGGTCCTGCGGCACCGGATTCTGGTGACCTACGAGGCCGAGGCAGAGGACCTGACCAGCGACGATATTGTCAGCGCGTTGCTGGACAACATCGAGGTACCCTAGGAATCCATGGATAGCCAGCGTAAAGGCAGCAGCATCCCTCCCGAGATCCTGGCGGCGGTCCGGAGGATCGAGATCAAGACCCGTCGCCTGGTGGAAGAGGTATTCTCCGGCGAGTACCATTCCGTGTTCAAGGGCACGGGAATGGAGTTCCGAGAGGTCCGGGAATACGTGGCGGGCGACGATGTGCGGACCATCGACTGGAACGTAACCGCCCGCACCGATGTGCCCTTCGTCAAGCTCTTCGAGGAAGAGCGGGAGCTCACGGTGATCCTGGCGGTAGATATGAGTCGTTCGGGTTGGTTCGGCTCGGGTGCCCGCAACAAGGTCGAAGTGGCGGCGGAGCTGTGCGGTGTCCTCGCGTTCTCGGCCATCTCCAACAAGGACAAGGTGGGGCTGGTCCTCTTCAGCGACGAGGTCGAGAAGTTCATCCCGCCTGGCAAGGGTAAGAGTCACGTTCTGAGGTTGATCCGCGAGCTCTTGACGTTCCGGCCGCGGGGGCACGGTACTGATCTGAATGAACCCCTGCGATTGCTGGGGTCGGTGCTCAAACGCAAGGCGACGGTTTTCCTGGTATCGGATTTTTGGGCCGGTGATTTCGAGACGAGTCTGGCCATCCTGGGTCGGCGCCACGATTTGGTAGCGGTACGAGTGCGCGATCCCCGGGAAACCGATCTGCCTGCCGTCGGTCTAATACGCTGGATCGACGCCGAGACCGGTGAAGAAGCCCTGATAGACGCCAATGACCGCGGCACTGCAGGCTTGCTGGCCGCCCGTGCGGGCGCCCATGATGCTGCACTGGAAAAGCTGTTCGCGTCCCGAGGCGTGGACCTGGTGGAAGTCGATGCCACCGCATCCTACGTAGAACCCTTGCGCAAGTTCTTTCTGGGGCGCGAGGGACGCCGGGGCCGGAGGCGGGGACGATGAGACGGTTGCGAGTACTGGCAGTGATCGTTTGGCTTAGCAGCGGGGGTTCCCCCGAGATCCTGGCCCAGGGTGGTCCACCTGCCGATCCCTGGACCCAGCCTGGCAACATGCCTCTACAAAACAATGCGTTGGCGATGCAGCCCGCCCAGCCTGATACCGCCGTGCTCCAGCTTGAGTGGCCGGCCGAGTTCGGCGCACCCGAGCTGGTGACCGTGGTTCCGGATACTGTTCTGTTTGGCGGCGTGGCCGCCCTGGTTCTGGACTATCGGCCGGGGGTCGCCGTGCCGCCGGTGGATTCGCTGATCGTGACCGAACCGTGGGCCACCCTGGCCGCGACCTCGCAGCCGGGATTCTGGTCTCGTCTGATGGGGCGTGGAAACGAGAGCGGTCCCGATCTCGCTGCTCTGGAACCTCCTGCGGGGTCCCGCGTGGTCCTGCCGGTTCATGTCTATCGCACAGACCCCTTCCGCGTGGCGGCGGGAACGGCGGTCAGTGAAGTCGCCCATGTTCACGGTCGCACCGCGGGGCTTGACGAGACGGCGGCGATCAGGGCTCCCAGGGTATTCGGAATCGCACTATTGACTCTGGTCCTGATGGCCGTAGTTCTGACCCTATTGATCCTGTTGTTCGGGTGGCTTTGGAACCGGCGCAAGCGCGCCGGCAGCCTGCTGGAGGACTGGGAGATTCCGCCCCCGGCCTGGATCAACGCTTCGGGTGAGCTGTCCGCCCTGCTTGCAGAAGGATATCTGCCGAGAGGCAACGGACGGGCGTTTCTCGATGGTCTCGCTGCGGTAGCCCGTGGATTCGTTGCCGATCGTTATCTGATCGCCGCTCGTGAGATGACCGGCGATGAGATCGTTCGAGCCTGCCGAGTGGTGGGGTATCGCCTCGAGCTGCCGCGACGTTTTGCCCGGCTCATCGACGGTGCCGATCGCCGGCGGTACGACCCCGAGCCCCTACCAGTAGCCTGGTGTCGTGAGCGGGCCGTCGAGCTGTTTGCGGCGATGGCCCAGGTGAGGCTGTTGCCGCGATTCACGAGCGTGGAAGCGAGCCGGTTGCACCGCGCAGAGCAGGAGTGGGCCAGGCTCGTCGAGGAGCTGGGTACCGGTGAGACGACGGCCGCAGCGATTGCCACAGTTGGCGGCAACACCGGCGAAGGGGAGGGGAACTGATGGAGTTCGCTCGACTCTGGTTGCTGGTCCTGCTGATTCCCGTGGTTCTGGCGTTCTGGGTCCATCTACGTGGAGGCGGTGATCGAGCCGCTTTACGCCACTCGCGCCTGGTGTTGATGCCCCGCGGCCGCACCACATTGCGGGTCCGGCTCGTGAGACTGATGCCGTGGCTGGTGGTACTGGCGCTTATCTTGATCGTGGTCGGTGCAATGGGACCCCGCATTGTCCACCGGAGTGAAGAAATCGAGGGGGAGGGCATAGACATCGTGCTATCCCTGGATATCAGCGGGAGCATGCGGTCACTGGATTTCCAGCCCCAGGACCGGTTGGGCGCGGCGAAAGAAGTCATTCGGGGCTTCATCGACGGCCGGCCGCACGACAGGATAGGTCTGGTGGTGTTTGCCGCCCGGGCTTTCACCCAGTGTCCGCTGACGGTGGATCATCCGGTGCTCGCCCGCTTTCTCGACGAGATCGAAGTCGGCCTTATCGATGACGGCACCGCCATCGGTCTCGGGCTCGCCACGGCGGTGGCTCGTCTGCGGCATTCGACCTCACCCAGCCGGACGGTGATCCTGTTGACCGACGGCGTGAACAACGTACCGACCCTCGAACCGGAGACAGCGGCCGAGTTGGCGCGTTCCCTAGACGTCCGGGTCTACACCGTGGCCATCGGTCGCGAAGGATTGGTGCCGTACCCGGTGGACGCTCCCGGAGCCGGGCGGCGCACTCGCCAGGTGGAGACCAAGATTGATCTGCCGCTCTTGCGGAGGATCGCCGACCTCACGGGCGGGCGTATGTTCCAGGCCACCGATCCGGAGGCCCTGCAGGCGATCTTCGCCACCATCGACGAATTGGAGACCGCCCGATACGAAACCACGGTTAGCACCTGGTATAAAGATCTGATGAATTGGTTCGTCCTGCCCGGGCTGATCCTGTTGTTCCTGGAGGGGTTGCTCGCCGCCACCTGGCTGCGGCGTTTGCCCTAGATCCGTTCCCGATGGTACGGGCACGAGGAGAAACGTGAGATTCGAAGTAGAAATCTGGCTCTGGTTGATTCTGCTCCTGCCTTTGGTGTGGCTGGTGTTGAGGGCGACCGACCGGTCCGCCGCCCGACGCCTCGACACGCTTCTGGGAGCCCAGGCGCCCCGTCATGTCGAGGGATCCAATCAACGTCTACGTACCTGGCAGCGGTTCTTCTTCTTCGCCGGACTGTTCTGGTTGATGCTGGCGCTGGCCCGTCCCCAGTGGGGCGCCAGTGAGGTCACCGTCACCCAGCGCGGCTCCGATATCGTGGTGGCGGTCGATATCTCGAATTCGATGCTGGCCGAGGATGTGCCGCCCAATCGGATGGAGCGGGCGAAAGCCGAACTCGGAGCGTTTCTGGGACGGCTCGAGAACAGTCGCGTGGGTCTCGTTTTCTTTGCCGGTTCCGCCTTCGTTCAGTGTCCGTTGACCCTGGACTACGGTACGGCCGGCATCTTTTTGAAGATGGCCGGGCCCGATATGCTCTCTCAGCAGGGTACGGCCATCGCCGCCGCCCTGTCCACTTCACGCGAGTTGCTGAGCAAGGGGCGCGAGGGTGCGCCCGATGGGTCGTTCCAGGCCATTCTGCTGGTCACCGACGGCGAGGATCTGGAAGGTGCTTGGCAGGAAGAAGCCGAGGCTTGTCGCAAAGAAGGGATCAAGGTCATCCCCGTGGGTGTCGGTGACGAGGCCGGGGGGCTGATTCCGGTTCAGGACCAGCAGGGGCGGGCCGCCGGCTTTCTCAAGGACGATGAAGGCAACGTGGTGATGAGTCGCTTGGATCTGGCTTCGCTGGAACAGCTGGCCGGCATCAGTGGCGGGAGCTCCTTCCGGATTGGCGTCGATGGGCTGGCCGGGGATCGCCTCTTCGCCGAGTTGCAGCGGCTGGGCAAGCGCGACCTCGAGGAACGCAGGATCTCCGCCTATCAGGATCGTTATTTCTGGCCGCTCCTGCTGGGCCTGGGCTGTTTCATGATTCGGCTCGTGTTGCGTCCGCGACGGCAGACCGGTCGCAAAGACCAGCCTGGAGGCGGGCCCCCCGACGGACGGGCTACCGCCGCAACTCTGGTCTTGGCAGGCCTGTTGACGGTCTTGGCTACCGGGGACGCTCTGGCCGTGATCCGGCCGGCGGGTTCGGCCGATGCCGCTGCCGGAAGGGAGAAGTACCTTGCGGGCGAGTTCGAGGAAGCTCTGGCCCGATTCGAATCGGCTCTCGTCCAGGCGCCGGAGGATCCTCGGATCACCCTGGCCCTGGGTGAAACGCTTTTCCAACTCGAGCGTTACGAAGAAGCTGGTCGGGAGTTCGAACGGGCGATGACCCTCACCGAGGATCCCGGTCTGCGTGCCGAAGCCCTTTACAACGCCGGCACAGCAAAGCTGGCTGCCGATGATCCCGGCGCCGCCGTCGAGAAGTTGCTCTCCTCCCTTGCCGAGGAGCCGGGTCGGGAAGATGCATTGTTCAACCTGGAGGTGGCCATGCGTCGCCTGCAAGCCCAGGAACAACAGCAACAAAATCAGCAGCAAGATCAGCAGGACCAGCAAGACCAGCAAGACCAGCAGGAACAACAGGATCAGCAAGACCAGCAGGACCAGCAGGAACAGCAGGAACAGCAGGAACAGGAAGAGCAACAGGAGCAGCAACAGCAGGAAGAGCAACAGAAGGAAGAACAGCAACAGGAAGAGCAGCAGGAGCAACAACAGGAACAGCAGGAAGAACAACAACCCCAGGATCAGCCTGAGGAACAGGATCCGACTGGAGAAGAGGAGCTGTCCGAGGATCAGGCGATGCAGATCCTCAAGGCCCTCGACAGGGACGAGGAAGAATTGAAGCGGTCGGTGCAGAAGCGGCTCAAGGGTGGGCGACCGAAAAGTGGGAAGAAATGGTAGACGTGCGCTCAGGCAATAGTCGATCGAGATGGCGATCGGGTCCCTTGAAAAGGGGCTCGTATCTGGTCGCGACCGGATTGGTGCTCGTGGCGATTCTCTTCACTGCCGTCGGGGCGCTGGCGGAGATTATCTGTCATGCTGAAACCAATCGCGCCTCGGTGCCCCAGGGCGACGAAGTGGTCCTGACGGTCACTGCCGAGGGAGATGTGGGCTGGTCGGCCGAGTTCGAGTTGCCTGAGATGCCCGGAGTGAGGGTTTACGGTGGCGGTACTAATCAGAGCATGAGCTTCATCAACGGGCGTAGTCAGACCTCGGTCTCCAAGACCTATTTCCTGCGCATCGAGACTGGCGAGGACTTCACCATCGGGCCGGTGGTCGTCAGTGCGGCCAGCAAGGAGTGCCGTACCGACCCCATCGAGATCACTGTCACCGAGCGTCCGGTTTCGAGTGATACGAATATACCACCGGCGGATTCCGGGAACCGAACCCAGCGGACTGGATCCCCGGCTGTCCGCAGCGGACCGGCTCCGGCACAGGCTGCTGGGGGTCTGCCCGGTGACGACGTGTTCGTGACATTGCAGGCCGACCGCACCGAGGCCTGGGTAGGTCAGCAGCTCGTCCTCAGCTTCCGGTACTACCGCCGCGTACAGCCCTGGAACAATCCCCAGTACACGGCACCGCGAACCGAGGGATTCTGGCGTGAGGATCTGGGCTCGGAGCGAAACTTCCGTCAAGTGGTACAGGGACGGGCATATAACGTTACCGAGATCCGCTACGCGTTGTTCCCTACCCGAGCTGGAGATCTACGGATCGAAGCGGCGGAACTGGCGTTTCCCGATGATGTGTTCGATCGATTCTTCAACTCCCGGCGCACGCGCCGTGGCCCGAGGGTACTGCGCACCGAGCCGGTGACGATACATGTCAAGGAACTGCCGCCGGCCCCGCCGAACTATTCGGGCCTGGTGGCTCGCAGCGTCAAGTTGAGTGCGACGGTGGACCGGGACTCGGTGCCCCGTGGCGAGCCAGTGGGTTTGAAACTGCGACTCGAATCCGACGGGTTCCTCAAAGGATTCTCCGGACTGAACATCGAAGCGCCGGATGGAGCCCGACTCCACGATGCCGGCGAGTCGTTCCAGACCCGCCTGGATGATTCCCGATACCTGGGCGTGATGGCAGTAGAGAAAGTCATGGTTCCGGGCCGTGACGGTCCTCTAACCATAGCGCCGGTGGAAGTGTCCTGGTTCGACGCCGGAAGAGGTAGCTATCGTACTGCCCGATCTCCGGCACGGCGGATCATTGTCACACCCAGTGACCTTCCGCTGGACGGTGACGAGAGTTCGGGATTCCTGCGCAGTGAGATCGCCCGACTGGGCCAGGATCTGGCTTTTATACACCCGGTTCCCGACAACCTGTCCCGACGGTTGGTGCCCTGGACCGGTGGACTCCTATGGTGGTTGGCGGCCGGGCTACCGCTCGCTCTTCTGGCAGGATGGCGCTTGTACCTGAGCCGTTTGTCCGCCGATCGACGGGATCCTGCGGGTGTGCGGCGCCGGCGCGCGCTGCGCCTGGCCCGTCAGGGCCTGGCGACCGCTGCCAAGATCGATGATCAGACCGAGCGCCTTGCCGCGATCTCTGCAGCCGTGGTCGGTTACGTCTCGGACTGTTTGAATCGCCCCCGGGCAGCGGTCGGATCCGCCGAGATCGGGACCTTCTGTCAGGATCTGCAATGCGCCTCCGTGGGGGAGCGATTGATTGCGGTTCTGGAGTCCAGCGATGTAGCGAGATATGGCGGGACGGCGACCGGATCGTCCGCTGACCAGGATCCAGTCCGTGAGGTGGCGTCATTGCTGGCCGAGCTGGCCGATGCCGTTGCTCGTAGCTGGCGTGCGCAGGACGCGGGGAATCGGAACCTGAAGGCTGGCCGCGGCGTGATCGGCATGCTGGCTTTCTTGGCGCCTCTGGTCTCGGCGGTCCTGATCGCAATCGGCCCAGCGCTGGCCCAGACCGTGACCAGTCCCGGTGCCGATCCAGTGCGTCTGGTGGCCGAGGGTAACCAGGCCTATACGGAGGGCGATCTGGATCGGGCTCTGGAACTGTACGTCGAAGCGGACAGGTTGGGTGTCAACGATGCCGTGTTGCATTTCAATCTGGGCAACACTCACGCCCGACGGGGCGAACTCGGACGAGCGGTCGTTTCATTCCTGCGTGCTCGACGCCTGGATCCGCGCAATGGCGACATCGGGACCAATTTGGGCTGGGTGCGGGGACATCTGAAGGATCTGGAGCTGTCGGAAGGCGAACTGCCGTTGTTCGTCGCCCAGCTCGTGGCGCTGGCCGAAGGGCTGAGACTGGACGAGTGGGGCCTGTTGCTGGTGCTCTTGGTCTGGCTGACAGCGGGACTGATAGCCTGGGCCTGGTATCGTGAGGAACTGGAGGATCGTCTACGCCGAGTGCTGCTGGTGTGCAGCGCCTTGTTGCTGGCCGTGATACTGATGACCAGCTGGCGCTGGTACGAACTGCAGATCCGCGACGAGGCCGTTGTCGTGGTTTCCGAAGCCGCGGTCCGTTCAGGCCCTGCCGACTCGTTCCCGGTGCTGTTTCAGGTGCACGACGGCCTGACGGTAGAGGTCAAGGGACATCGCGAAGGTTGGGCGCGTATCGGGCTCGGTGGTGAGTGGCTGGGATGGCTGCCTGAGGCGGGTTTGGAACACGTGCGCCGCTGATTGCCCTGTTTCCGTAGATCAGGGTCGATAGACGGCTCGCGAAGTCGGTGTTTCCTGAACCTCAACATCGGCCAGGGCCGGCAGGGGGACCTGCAACTTCTCGAAGATCCAGACGGCCATCAATTCTGCGGTGGGGTTTTCCAACCCCCCTATCTCGTTCAGGCACCGGTGATCCATGGCCTCGTACAGAGGGGCGAACGCCTGGCTCACGTCTCCGAAGTCCTGAACCCAGCCCAGCTCCGGATCAATTTCCCCTTCCAGGCCGAGGACCACCGTATAGGTGTGGCCGTGCATGTGCCGGCACTTGTGCCCTTCCGGGACCTTGGGGAGCCAGTGGGCCGAGTCGAAAGTAAAGGATTTGGTGATTCTGCAGCGCATCGTTCCATCCTGTTGAAAAACCGCAATTAGGGGCCAAAGTTAAGGGCAACGAGTGGCCGGACGCAAGCCAAGGTCCTCACCGACCCGAAAAAAGGTAAATCTAATCCCCCCAGCGGCCGATCCTATGAAGGCATGGAAGCGTCGGGAACGTTCCGGACAGATGCCCAGTCTCCGGGAGGTTCCGCAACCAGCGAGGCCGTCTGTTGTCAACGAAGACCAATGAGCTACAAGACATCATGGAAACCCTGGAAACGCTGCAGTCTCGGGTCGTCGAGTTGAGCGATACCCGGGTAGAAGCGGAACCGGAATCCGAGGTTGCGGCCGGGCAATCGACTCCTGATGGAGTCGAGCCGGTAGCCGATCCCGTCCGGGGCACGCCCCAGCCGTTACTGCGCGGCGATTTGGGCCGAGACAACATGTCCCTATTGCGGGCGGGCGTTGCCGAACTCTCGACCGCTGCGAAACTGAAGGACTTTCCCGAGTACTTCTCCCGGTTGGCCGAGCGGACCGGTTTGCGGATGCTGTTGCTCAAACGCTGGACCAGTGGTCTACAGGTATTTCTGGAAGTGAACATCAAGATGCCCGCCGACGCCAAGCGCAAGCGACCCGACGGCAGGGCACCGATTCCCACAGCAAAGAATGACATTTTCGAAGCGGTGGGCCAGGATGCCGCGGTGTATTCGGGGCCGGTACCGCTGAAACACTTCCCGCTGGATCTGACCTTGATGCTCGGACGCGGCAGCCGCGACAGACAGATCGTCATCCTTCCTCTGCCCTCCCAGAATCACTGGAACACATTCATCTACCTGGACGCAGACAAGGCCACCGAGAAGATCCTGGTCGTAGCCGAGGTACTGGCGCATTTCGCTTTGGCGAGGATGTGCATGCTCAACAAGGGAATGCGATACCGCGAAGGCCGGGTCGCCGGCATCCTGAAGGCGGAGCTCTATCGTCGGCAGCAGAGTCTGGCCAAGCGGGCGGGCAAGCCGGGCCGAGGCCTGCGCAAGGGGCGCGACGAATCGAACCCATGGTCCGATGTGCCGAAATCCGATGAGGCTACGGTTCCCGAAGAGAATCCGGCGGACCTTCTGGAGTTTGTGAATCCGCCCCGTGTGATCAGCGAAGAAACACCGCAGGATCGGTCTCACGAGGCGAATCCTGCCGCCGTAGATCCGTTCGGCGAGGATGAGACAGTCGGCATCGACCCCGATGGATCGGGAAGCAACCCGATCTCCCGCAAGTTGGCGCCCGCGAGCGCCGACGGACGGACGTCAGGCGAGGAGGAGACCGAGGGCATGGACCACGGTGCGGCCATCGAGCTGCCCAACTGGAATGAATCCGGTGGCGTGAGGCTGACGGCCCGGGACATCCTGGCCCACAGCGGCGAACTGCCTGCGCTACCCAAGGCCGCTTGCCACATCATGGCTGTCATCGAAGATCCGCATACCACCGCTACGCGTTTGGAGAAGGCGCTGGCGATGGACCAGGCCTTGACGGCCAAGGTTCTGCGGATCGCCAACAGCCCGTTCTACGGTGCGGTCCGCGAGATCAGGACCGTCAGCGAGGCGATCGTGCGTCTGGGATTCGTGACGATTCGCAACTGGACTCTGGTGACCGCGGCCCGGTCGGTGTTCTTGGCTCCCGGAGCGGGGATGCTCTTCCAGAAGATCTGGCGTCAGTCCGTGATGTCGGCGATGGCAGGCCAACTGGCGGCCCAGGCTGCCGGTGGCAGCGAACCCGAAGCGGTCTTTATCGGCGGGCTGATGCAGAACATTGGCCAGCTGGTACTGGCGCGCAGCTATCCCGAGTTCTTCCAGCAGATACTCTCCGAGTCCGAGGAAAAGGGTCAGCCCTACCATGAGGTGGAGCGCAGGCTCATGGGTTTCGACCACGGCGAACTCGGGGCCCTGCTCATCAAGGAATGGAATCTGAGCGCCGAGCTTGAAGAGGCGGTGCGATGGCATCATCGGTTCACCGAGGCCGGTGGCCAGAGCCAGCGGACAGCCGCCATGATCGCCCTCGGCGAGGAGATCGCCGTCTGCAGCGGTGCTGCGGCCGAGGATTCCGCCTCCCGGGACATTGCCTCCAGGCCCCAATCTCCCGACGAAGAAGACCTACCCACGCTGAGTGCGGCGGCCGGATTCCTCGGCCTCAATCATGCCAAGGTCCGGGAACTGACCCAGCAGGCTGCGGGCCTGCACATCGATCCCCACTTCTTCAGCTGATCTAGTTCGACCGGGACCGGTGAATCAGCCAGCAGCTTCGTCCGTATGCCGCGAGGCCGGGTCTCGTATCACGGCGGGTTTCTTGGTATCAGCCGCAGGTTTTGCTGGCAGGTCCTCTTCGGCAGGAGGCTCAAAATGCCGGCGGCAACGGGCCTCGTAGGTCTCGGCAGCGCCGACGACTATCTGATCGGTGGCCTGGGTCAGGCGCTGGGTGAAGTTCGCCGGATCACCGCAAACCATACAGATCGCCAGCTGTTTGCTGACATACTCTGCCGAGCATATCAACTCGGGCATGGGACCGAAGGGGAGGCCTCGGTAGTCCATATCCAGACCGGCAACAATCACCCGCCGGCCCTGATTGGCCAGCTTGTTGGCCACGTCCAGAATATTACGACCGAAAAACTGCCCTTCGTCAATGGCGACCAGTTCCGTCCGGTCATCCACGAGCTCCAGGATATCGGCGACCTGGGTCACGGCGATACCGGGCAGGCTCTGCTGGCTATGGGAGACGATGCTAGTGGTGTCGTACCGGGCATCGATACCGTGCTTGAATATCTGCACGCGGCGGCGTGCGATCTGGGCGCGGCGAATTCTTTTGATGAGTTCTTCGCTCTTGCCACTGAACATCGGGCCGCTGATGACCTCGATCCAGCCCGTCTTTCCGGTGATGATCTGCATTCACGCTCCGTTTCCGGTGTTGTGTCGCTCCAGGACCCACTACTCTATATCACCGTGGCAATCAAATCAATCTCCCCTGACACGCGGGCGGAATTCCCGTGCCGGGTTCCGGCCCAGGAGGTATAATGCACACCATGTGGAATCGTAAGGACTTCAAGGACTTGGTGTCGCCGCCGGCCATCGGCATGGTTCATCTGCTGCCATTGCCGGGCTCGCCCGGCTGGCTAGGGGATTTGGGCGCCGTCGAGGCTGCCGCCCTGTCTGATGCTGCGGCCCTGCGCGAGGGCGGGATCTCTGCGCTCATGGTGGAAAACTACCACGACGTGCCTTTCCACAAGCAACAGGTGCCCCCTGAGACGGTGGCGGCCATGACCCGGATCATTGCCGCGATCCGGGCCGCGGAGCCTCGGTTGAAGCTGGGGGTGAACGTACTGCGCAACGACCCGTCGGCTGCTCTGGGCATCGCAGTGGCCACCGGGGCGTCCTTCGTGCGGGTGAATGTCCATGTCGGGGCGTCGGTCACCGACCAAGGCACCATCGAAGGGCAGGCGTGGCGGACCTTGCGCCTGCGTCGCGAGTTGGGAGCAGAATACGTTGGAATCCTGGCCGACGTGCGTGTCAAGCACGCCCGTCCGTTGGTCGAGCGACCCATTGGCGAAGAAGCTCAGGATCTGCGTCTGCGGGGCCTGGCCGACGCGGTGATCGTGACCGGAGCCGCTACCGGTAGCGCCGCCGATCCGCGGGAACTGGCCCTGGTACGTGAGGCCCTGCCCGAGTGCCCTGTCCTGGTCGGTAGTGGTGTTACGACGCAGAACGTGGGCCAGATCATGGGGGTTGCCGACGGCTGTATCGTGGGCACTTCGCTGAAGGTCCCGGACCGTGCCTCGCGGCGTTCTGTAGTCTCGACCGAAAAGACCCGAAACTTCTTGCAGGAGCTGGCTGCCGCCGGCGCGAAGGGAAACTAGATCATGCGCGTTCTTGTCACCGGTGGCGCGGGGTTCATCGGATCCAATTACATTCGCTTGCTCCTGGGGCGTCCGGCCCTCGCTGACGAAGGCAATGATACGGGCCGCCCTGTTGGCGATCAGGACGAGCGGATTGTGAATCTCGACTTGCTGACCTATGCAGGAAACTTGGGCAACCTGACGGGCTGTGACGAGGACCGACGATACCGTTTCGTGCGCGGTGATATCTGCGATCGCGAGCTGCTTCGTTCGCTGCTGTCCGAAGAGGACATCGACGCGGTCGTTCATTTCGCTGCCGAGAGCCACGTTGACCGTTCGGTGGAAGGCCCCGAGGTGTTCGTCAAAACGAACGTGCTGGGTACGGAGATCCTGCTGGAAGAATCTCGCCGTGCCGACGTCAAGCGGTTCGTCATGGTCTCAACCGATGAGGTCTACGGGTCCCTCGGTGACGAGGGCCTCTTCAGTGAACAGACGCCTCTTGCTCCCAACTCTCCCTACGCCGCCAGCAAGGCGAGTGCGGACCTGCTGTGCCGTGCCTTTTACCGGACCTTCGGTTTTCCGGTCCTGATCACGAGGTGCAGCAACAACTACGGTCCTTTCCAGTTTCCGGAGAAGTTGATTCCCCTGATGATCGCCAATGCACTGGAAGACAAACCGTTACCCGTCTACGGTGACGGCCAGAATGTCCGCGATTGGTTGTTTGTAGGAGACCACTGCCGCGCCGTGGACCTGGTGCTGCGCCGGGGAACCCCTGGTGAGGTCTACAACATCGGCGGCTGCAACGAGATGAAGAACCTGGACCTGGT
>Ga0070728_10003904_pt1 | contig 15975 bp, 15 predicted proteins | sample tdDd471_FD_66723 | JGI IMG/M metagenome (GOLD analysis project Ga0070728, IMG submission 66723) | Marine sediment microbial communities from the Atlantic coast under amendment with organic carbon and nitrate - tdDd47.1 | ecosystem: Environmental > Aquatic > Marine > Coastal > Sediment | place...
ACTTGGGAACGGTGCATTATTTGTTGCCTACGCCAAAACACCTAATCTTGCTTATGCGATTGCTATAGATAATTCACGTATTATTATTCTGTATCTTGTTGGACTCATGCTATTTAAGGATGAGCGTTGGCAATGGGTAAAAGCAATTGGTATCACATGTGCGTTTGTTGGCATTATGCTGTTGAGTTAACATAGGTTAAGATGCCAAATAACGCTAAGATATTGATTTTTATGTGCCATTGTAAGGATTATCTGTTAGAATCAGCATGACTGCTCAATCAAGTAGTAAATTACCTCATGACCAAAATGGCTTTACCGACGGCTAGCGACTATCAACAGAATCTCTATAATTTCCGTGTGATGTATCCTCTACGTTCGATTCCGATCCAAAATAATCAATGGACAATATATGATACAGGCGGAACAGGATTTCCGTTGTTATTATTGCATGGAGGCGGTGGTCATGCCGAAGCAATGTTCCCTCAAATTAATCGACTTGCAAAGATTTTCCGCGTTATTGCTCCTAATATCCCTTCACAAGTTAAAACAATGGAAGCCGCGATCGATGGATTATCAGAATTGCTTGATATCCTAAATATCGAAAAAGCCCATATTTTTGGGGTCTCATTAGGTGGACACATCGCACAGATATTTATTCGCAAAAATTATGGTCGGGTGAGTGATATGGTGTTATCACATACTGCTATCCCGTGTGAGCATCTTGCCCAAAAAGCTGGTATGCAATATCGCATGTTACAACTATATCCAGCTCCACTATTATCACGAATGTTTAAAACGATAACATGCAACAATATCACCAGATGCCCTGTAAATATATCGTATGGTGAGCGTGATTTCTGGAAATGTTACTTTGACAAATATTACAGCTCTAAAAATAACAAAACACATATCTTATCATGTGCGGCATTGATGCAGGATTTCTTTCGTAATTTTACATTTCACTCGTCAGACTTGAATTACTGGGACGGACGTTTACTCATTATCGATTCTAGTTATGATGACGTTTATGAAGAAGGTGATAGAGGCGCACTAATGGCAATGTATCCTCGTGCATGGTTACATACATTTGAGGGCTATACGCATCTTGCAACCTTATTGGCACATCAACAATCAGCTGAGTTAGTCGTAGACTTCTTGAAAGGGGATGGATATGACGGAATTTGATCAATATTACGTCAAAGCAGAACCACTACTACGTGACGCGCTAAAGGTGTTTCGAGATACTCATACCGAAAAAACACTAACCCATAAGCAACATCAATGGGCATATTATGATATTGGCAGCCATAACGATCATGTCATTCTGTGGTTGGTTGGCGGGTTACGGTTGGCAGATTCGGCATTTCGATCTATACCAATGATGATGACTGATTTTCGTATTATTGCTCCGAGCTATCCGCCACTCAACACAATGGATGATCTTGCTGATGGTTTGAATGCGATTTTGAGGGCGGAAGGTATTAAAAAATGCTCGGTATTGGCGGGATCATTTGGTGGTATGGTTGCACAGGTATTTGTGCGACGACATGCCGCACAGATTGATAAAGTCATCCTTTCGACAACAACCACACCGGATCCTATACAAGCAGAACGTTATCAGCAGTTGTTGGATATGATGATGACTGCACCAGATGAATTGATATTGGAAACTGCAAAAACACAGATGTATGGCATGATTAACCCTCCTTCAACCGAAGCAGATTTCTGGAAAGCCTATCTTGATGAATTATATACCGATCGCCTGACTAAGAATGACCTCATCAGCACATATCGTTGTTTAATCGACTTTATGGTAAATCATCATTTTCAGCCTAATGATCTAAATACATGGCATGGTGAAATCTTAATTTTAGATTCAGATAATGATAATGTGTTTGAACCATCAGCACGAGAAAATGTAAACGCTTTATATCCACAAGCACATTCTCATACGTTTACTAATGCGGGGCATTCACCTGCAAGTTCACAACGCGATGTTTATTTTGAGATTGTCCGTAAATTCTTGCATGAGTGACTTGTGCAGATATCTGTTGATTGCTATTCTTGAATCATCAAAAAACTGTCAACTCGTTCGTTATTGTTTGTTTATCCTTAACGAGCAATTGTCTAATAATCAAAGAAAGTGAAAAGAACAATACCCTATGGATACAACATTGTTAGGAATCCCAATCTTAGCCGCCGGGCCAGCTGGTGCAGAAGGTGCTGGTTTATGGAGTGCTTTGATTTTTTACATCGTCATCGCCCTTGGAATTTCCTTTTTGTGTTCAGTCTGGGAAGCCGTGATGTTATCTATACCTGTCTCGCATATCGAATTACTCGTTGAGGAAGGTAATACAGCAGGTTTGATTATGCAGAAACTTCGCCAAAATGTTGAACGTCCTATTTCTGCTATCCTTACGTTAAATACCATTGCACATACGGTTGGCGCGGCAGGTGCAGGTGCAGAAGCTACAGCGATCTTTGGTAGTGAATTTTTTGGAGTCATATCTGCCGTATTAACTTTGCTGATATTGGTGTTTTCTGAGATTATCCCGAAGACACTTGGAGCAGTTTATTCCAAGCAATTGACCACATTTACTGCCTATTCTTTACGTATTTTGCTGTTTGTACTTGCTCCTGCTGTGTATCTGTTTGAGTTTGTTACCCGTGCCATGCGCCCCGATGGAGATGCTCCGACTGTTACCCGTTCCGAATTGCAAGTGATGGCACGTATTAGTGCACAAGAGGGGGGTATTCAAGAGCGTGAAAATCGTATTGTATCGAATTTACTACAATTGGCAGATGTTCAAATCGAAACGATTATGACCCCTCGGACGGTTGTATTGATGCTTCAAAAAGATTTAACAGTTGATGAGGTCATTGAACAGCATAAAATCTTGCCTTATTCACGGATACCTATTTATAGTGAGACGGCCGATGACATTCAAGGTTATGTTCTACGCCATGAGATTTATAAACGAGTAGCGGCAGATGAACATCATATTCAGTTATCTGCTATCGCACGTCCAGTACATGTTGTGCCAGAAACCAATAGTGTTGCACAAGTTCTTAACGATTTCATTATCAAACAAGATCATATTTTTGTTGTCATCGATGAATATGGTGGTACAGCAGGGTTAATTACATTGGAAGATACTGTTGAGACCTTGCTGGGGATCGAAATCTTAGACGAGTCTGATCGTGTTGCAGACCTGCGTCAACTCGCGCGCCGTCGTTATCAGGGTCAATTAGAACTCATTGAACAAATGAATAAAACGCAAGAAGGAAAAAAATCTTCACAAGACGATATTCCGACTGAAGAAGTGCCATAAATCAAGATTTTAGATGTTGAGGCTTACAATACTGAAACAATTAATCTCGAATTAAGAATTGTGTGTATACTAAAGACTAACCTCAATCAAACTTAACTTAAACTGGAGTGCGGTGATGAGCCAATCCAACCCTGTTACAATCAGCAAACGTCGCTTGATGTTATATAAGGCAATACAAGAATTTCCTGATAATCAACGCATTCGTAATGCATTGTTGCGCACTTACGCCTCAGAACATATCAAGGTTTCCGCGCAAGATGGTGTATATATCAATTATAGTCGGGTTGATGAATTATTTGCCTTAGAATTAGATACAAAGCTACGTAAAGCTGGTGTGAATGTTTGGCTCGATCAAATCGATATTGATCCCGATGAAGACTGGGAGTATGCCATCTCAAATACGATCAATCGTTCTGGTGTCATGATTCTGGTATTATCGCCTCACGCTGTAGACGATATCCAACTCCAACAGGAAGCTACCACCTTTTTAGAATTGGGCAAGGTTGTCATTCCTGTTGTTCATGAAACGTGTGACTTAGATGCACTTGATTTAATCTTACCGCCGATTGATTTTTCACAGAATTTTGACAAGGGCTTACAACTACTCCTGCAAGGATTAATCGTAAAATCTGCAGTAAATGTCTAATTTAGAGCTACAGTTACCAGCATTTCCCTATCGCTTTGATTTATTATTAGAGGTCATCAAAAGATTTGCTCATCCTGCCCGGCAAATCATTCACCAAAACAACCTATGGCGCATTACACAGGGTAAATTGGTCTCTTATACACTTATTGATAACGCAATTGCTGTAAACACCTCATTTGGGAGTGATGAAGCCACATTAGCCAGGACATCGTGCCAACTTTTTGGCATAGATAATGATCTCACAGAATTCTATCGTTATGCAAAGCAAGACTCTCAGTTATGGGGGGTGATTGAGCCCTTAGTCGGTTTGCCAATATTCTGTACAGAAACTGTTTTTGAAGCACTTATCACGCTGATTATTGAACAACATATTTCGTGGAAGAATGCCTTACAGTCTCAGCAAACATTAATGGCCATTTTTGATACGGCTCAATCCAATGGTGATGTGACAGTTTACGATTTTCCGACTCCGCAACAGTTGGCACATGCCACACAAGAACAACTCAAACCGCTGAAAATCACTCATCGACGCATTGATCTGATTATTCAAATTGCGCAAGATGTGGTTAGTGGGGATCTTGATTTAGAAGCAATCCGTAATGAGGAAACTGCGACAATCTATCAAACCTTGTTAAAAATCAAAGGGATTGGACATTGGACAGCAGGAAATGTTATCGGACGGGCGCTCGGTAAATTCCCATACATCAGCCACAATGATGTCGCGTTACAAGCCGCTGTTCTATGCTATTTTCATAATAATGAGGGTAAAAAGAGCGCACAACAAGTGATTGATACACTTGAACCTTATGATACATATGCTGGTTTAGTAGGGCATTTTACGTTATTACGATGGGTACTTGATCGTTACCCGATTGCCACTTAAACACCTTCTGCTGGTACAATCTGAACTGTCAATTCAATCCGGCCATTCCACCCGCCACGAGCATGACCAATCCACAACGTATATGTCCCATCATCCGGTAACGCAAAATCGATGATAAACGCATTCAAGCCTTGTCCACCATCATCATCTGCCATAATCGGTTTGCCGTTAGGGTCAAGTAAAACCACTAAGCTATCGACTCCTGTACTTTTGGCAACTACACCGAGTCGATCACCACTATTCGCATTAAATGAGACATGATGAACAGTACCATAGCTCATAGTAAGGTCAAGTTCAGCAGTTTTATCAACCAGTAAATCTTGCTCGACGATATTCACATTAATAATCTGCATCCAATTTGAGTAATCAACTGCTGCTGCTGCGACCTGTTTATTCTGTAAGTTTATGCTTCCTCGGAAGATATATAATTCGGGGTCGTAAGGGTTAATTTCAATGGCAGAATTCAATGCTTCAATAGTTGCGTTGAGGTCATCTAGTACTAGATAGACACGTGCGATATTTAAGTAAGCTTCGCTATCATCAGGTCGTAACATCGCATACTGTTGATAATCAGCGAGTGCATTATCCCAATCTCGCGCTACCTGATACCATGTAGCACGATTTAGCCAATAATCAGGAGTTCCCGAGTCTAACTCAATCGCGCGTGAAAAGTCTTGCAGTGATAATTCTGCACTGCCCTCCATGAAATAGACTTGACCTCGACCATCATAAATAACAGCTTGCTTGATGGCAGAAAATCCTGCCAGATCAAATGCTGTATTAATATCATCGAATGCACTTGGAAAGTCATCTATCGACGCATAAACAACAGCCCGTTGTACTAAAGCATCAATATTATCGGGATTGAGTCGTAAAAAGCCTGAATAAAGCCGAAGTGCCTTGTCATATTCGCCAGCTTGCACATAAAATTTGGCACGATTTAAAACGATCGAACCTGCTTCATCTTGTGCAAGCCCGATTCCCGTACCTACCAGCATCAGTAGACTAAGAATCGAGAGTATAAGTAACCGCCACATCAGACCAATAAACCGTCATATAGCAATTCTTGGGTGAGTGTTGGTAGCACAGTTTCTACACTTGCTAATGTCAAAGATGCCGCTGCAATACCAAGGCGCATGGCTTCATCAACAGGGACATCGTTTATTAATCCGAATATGACACCACCTGAAAACGCATCCCCTGCACCTGATGTATCAATAACTTCTGTATGAATGGCGCGGATATACCCACCGCCACTATGATCAGCATAAGCTAGCCCTTGATCGCCGAGCGTCACAACAGCAATTTCTGCACCCTTATTGACTAAGCGCTGTGCTGTTTTTATGGCAGAATCACGATCTCTTGCGGGTTCTTCCAAAGCGCATAACGCTACTGTTTCACTAGCATTGGGTACAATGAGATAAAGGTTTGGAATATAATTACACAATCGTTCTGCCAATAAAGGTGAGGTTGGGTCGGCACATACTTTAACCTTATAGCGCGAGGCAAGTTCAAATAAGGTATCCATCGTCTCTTCGGTCAAGGTTGCATCAATCACTATTAACGAAGCGTGTTCAAACAGCGATTCATGTTCCAGTAGATAATCGGAATCGAGATATTCCATAATACTGTAATCATCAATCATCGAAATTATTTCACCATTTTCAGATGTAATGGTGAGGGTGGTTGCAGTTCTTGCACCATCAACACGTAAAACATGACTAGAATCAATGCCGGAATTTTCCGATTGGGTAATCAGCAGTTGTCCCATATCATCATCAGCAATTGCAGAAAGCAACACCGTTTCAACTTCGAGACGGGCGAGATTTTCTGCGATATTACGTGCAACACCACTCACACTACTATGTACATGTCCGAATTGACGTGTCCCGATCTTAAGCGGTTCTTCAGCTTTGCCTTTAACCTCTAAGACAGCTGAACCCACAACAAGTACATAATCACCATCCATCTCATTATCCCTTCAACTTCGAATGATATATTAATTGTAATGCACATAACTCAGACTTCCAAACATTTTAAGAAATTCTGTAATGTTTTTCAGGTGCTTTATGTCATTGTGATATTTATGCTTGCCCAGCGTTTTTATTTTTAATCTGCTTTTTCAACGATATAGCTGGTCTAAAATCAGGTTTTAATCCCAAACATCGGTCGATAAACTCTAAGGCTATATCGGACTGATGCAGCGCATCATAACACATTGCTAAATTGCAGAAAACCGTCGCATCGGAGCCATATAAACGTAATGAGTGATGGAAGTATTCAATTGCTTCTGTGTAATAATCCAGCCCATATAATAACCGCCCCAATGCAAATGGTAAGTCTTGATCCTCGCCAATATGAAAATACATCTCCCATATTTGTATCACTGCTTGATATAGTCCCTTGCGTATATTCGGTGTAAAGTTATCAAAATTCTGTGACAGAATAGGGAAATACTCTAGAAAGACAGTACTTTCCCATCCACAGAGGCGTAAGAATGCAAGAAATTGATTGACATCAAATGCTTCATCTTGTTGATCGATGGCACTCTTAACGGTTTGAAAATCATCGGGATTATTCCATATGATTTCATGTTGATAGGCTTGCTGTGTTTCGAGATAGTCATTGGGATGCGAGCCCAGTAATCCAACACAAATATCGATATAGTTATGATAGTGAGGGGTGGTCAAAAATTGTCCGTCACACAATTCGATATATTTACCCAGCGCATGATAATTTGTCTTCATCGAAAAACTGCCATGTGCTGTAATCTTTGGGTCATCGCGATTCATTAATTCTGATTCATGATGATACCCCTTATCGCCGGTCAACAAGACTAAACGCCCATTACTCAAATGACGCAACCGCTTCAAACACCTTAATGACCCGATTGGAAATAATAAAGTTGTGTCGGTCAATGTGGATTGGTACAGCTCCAACAGAGCGTTAAAGTTGGCATCGTCATAATAATCGGATGTCATGGGATAAGAGTGGAAAGACAAATCAATATGTTCAATCAAACGAGTATCATTCAGATTAGGGTTGGCGTATGGCACCGTTAATGTAACACGACTTTCCTGTATTGTGCCGTTTTCGATCTTAAATACATCTTGTGTTAAGCCATCAAAGAAATAATTAGCAATGAAAACTAACGGATTTTTGAGTGTGTCAGCTGATAAAGTCGCGCCCAAATTTTCAAGAGCGAGTGTATCATCTATTTCTGCATCAAATTTTGCGAAGTCCAACCGCCCAGACTCGACCCACGGTATTAATTGCTGTTGTTTTTTCCAAAATTGTCGTGTTGTCCAACTATAATCTGTCAATACATAGGTAATTCGTATATCTCGAAAAACAGACTGATCGAGTATATTGAAGAATAGCTTCAAAAAATGATACCCCAAGCGACCTGACCCAGCGCCTAATTCCACAATATATAGGGGTTGTGATGCATCTAATGTATGAGCTACATCCCTTAACCAACCAAAGATCAACCTTGCATATGCAAGCGCAATATATGGATTACTCGTAATATAATGTGGGATAATTGCCTTGCTCCAAGATTTAATCCCCTGTTGGCTGAAAAACTTCCATTGCAATTTCCAAAGCATGGATTCGGAGAAGCGTTTATTGTCTTCAATAACAGAATTTACATGATTCTCGTCTACCATCTTTTCCCCTAAATCTATTTTAACGAATAACATTATTTATGAGATATTAACCAAAAGTTATCGGCTATTATATTATGCTCAGAACTGATAACTATCTAATGATGAAAGATTATGCTGGTTCAATATATCTGACCTAAAATTCAGATAATGCTACCGAGTCTGGTATAATGCGGATATAAATTGATAATAATATGTATGTTTTAGGACACTTGAATGGTTGCTCAACCCAAACCCATAACAGATTTCGTGCCAGCTGATGAATTTGTAGTCGATAATCTTGATACGCTCAAGGTGCTAGCAGATCCGCTGCGTATCCGTATGTTAGATCTGATGCGCGACCCATGTACTGTGAAACAAGTTGCAACAGAGCTCAAGATTCCGCCTACTAAACTCTATTATCACATCACACAACTTGAAAAACATGGCTTAATTGTGCTGGTTGATACACGTATCGTATCAGGTATTATCGAAAAACACTATCAAACGGTTGCCCATACCTTGCGCGTCAAGCGACATTTGCTATCACCATCGCCTGATAATAGTGACGTGAGCGGGCTTGAGATAACAATGTCGTCATTATGGCAAGATGTTATCGAAAATTTACGCGAAAGTGCCTTACTGGGCATTATTGATACATCAGGAGACGATAACACATTAAACCCTGCAAGTTTGAATCTACGGAGTATGGATATTGCTTTAACACCTGAACAAGCTACCGAATTCCTGACCCGTTATCGTGCTTTAGTATCGGAATTCCGTGAACTTTCTGATCAGCAAATCAATCAACCCGACATCAATATGTATCGTCTCTTTACAGTATTATTCCCTTCAGCTCGTAAACCTTATCCGCATTCAAAGCTTGATTCTGACGAATAATCGGGTCAACAGCATAATCCAAAACGAAAAAGCATCCATATGAGATGCTTTTTCTGCTTTGATTAGATACTGATTTTAACCTGCTGATGTTGATTCTTCGGTGTCAGCACCTTGACCTGCTTCTGGGGGGGGAGCAAGGGTGGGTTGTGCATTCTGAGCGCTATTATCAGCTGCTGGCGCATCAGGGACATTTCCACCAAGCGTCTGTGGATCCAACCCAGCTGATCCAATTGCTGACGCATCCTCAGGGTCGGCAGCACATCGGAAGCCAATCCATCGTTGACTATCGGCTGGATCCCATGATTGACGATGGACAGTACGTGTGAAGAACGGCACTGTATTCCAAGATCCACCGCGTAACACTTTTTGCAATCCAGAGACAGGTCCAGTTGGGTTAACCGCAGTACCTTGTGATGCCTGTTGAGCGTAGTATTGTTCACCATACCAATCACTAACCCATTCTGCGACGTTACCTGCCATATCAAAGATTCCGTAAGGGCTTGTGCCTAATGGATAACTACCTACTGGAAAAGAGCCTGGAGGCGCATCTGCGGGTCGGTTCGTTTTGGCATATGCGTTATCCCAAAGATTGCCCCATGGGTAAATCCGTCCATCGTCACCACGCGCGGCACGTTCCCATTCTGCTTCTGTTGGCAAGCGGCGACCTACTGTTTCACAATATTCTCGAGCACCATACCATGTTACACCATAAACAGGATGTTCGGCTAAGGTGTCGACAATACTATAATTAGCACTATCAAATGTAACAACTGCATCAGGGTTCTCGTTACGAGTTTCGATACATGGGAAACCAGCACAACCATTCAAATGACTCGATGCGCCTTTTACATTTAAGAATGTAACAAATTGGCTAAATGTAACTTCGGTTGTCTCCATCAGGTATGGATTCAGTGTAATAGGATGCGCAGGGTAAGAGTCTTCACCGTAGGAAGCCAGACATGTTCCTGCATCACGGGTTGTACATTCTTCAACTGCTTGTACCACTTCACTCGGTGATGTTCCCATGGTAAATGTTCCACCAGGAATCGACACTGTTAAACTACGAATCGATTGCAGTACCTCTGGCACTTGGTTAACTGGTGCCTCGGTAGGCACAGCTACTGTCGGAGGGACAATGGTTGGCGTTGGTGATGACTCCACTGCAACGGAATCTACCGTGGTCGGTTGTTCTACGGCAACCGATTCTGTCGGAACGGCTGTCGGTTCATCGGCGGTTTGGGCAACAGCATTAGGATCAGGTGTTGCTGTCACGACAAATGGTGTAATGGTAGGCGCATTGGAATCAACTGTTGGCGAAAGGACGATTTTGACGACTGTAGTGAGGATTTGCGGAGTTGCTGGTGGGGATAGATATTCCAATACAGATCCCTGAAGGATCACACCCACCATGATAATAAATCCACACAGCAAACCGGGAATAAATCCAATCAATCCCCATTGCCAAGCTGCACTTCGATTTCGTCGCCCGCCTATTGGTCTATACGACATATTTTTCTCCTTGAATCCAGTTAAAGACTGGTTTGGTATTCACAATTCTAATTGCATACTGTTCTAATCGAAAATGAGATAAATCACAAGAGACGTTTAGAGATCGTTGGGGAATCGCATTATAAAAAAACAAAACCCAGTTGAACTGGGTCTGTTTATAATGACGGATATGATTCAATGATTCTATGTATTACCTGCTTCTGCACCTTGGATGTGGAATATGATATTTTTAAAGATATTCTGTATATTCGGTCCCATAACTGCTAATAAAACGACCATCACTACAGATACCATTACCAGAATCATCGCATACTCAACTAATCCTTGTCCGATTTCTATATCATCGGACGGTAGATTGAAGTACACTTTTGCATATCTTAGCCATCCAGCAACAAGTTGCCATAACATGATGACCTCCAAAAGATGAAAACAAACAAAATACAATAACACCAGATGGTACATTTGTACCTATAATCATAGTCAGTGTACCATAAAAGATAATTTCCATTCAATTAATATCTTAATATTCACTTTATATTAACAAAATCCTTCCAATCTATGGGTATACCAATTCAAATATAAATATTGCTTGACATCCTGCCAGCCTAAGGTTAGGCTTATGGCACATATTTGTAAGGAACTCCATCGGTGACCAGTTTAAGTGCTAGATCCTCATCTGAAAAATACCCCGCAAATCAGTTACGTCCTGTTAATTTGCGAACCGATTTAAGCCCTCTTGCAGACTTAATTGAATTGGTGTTTGCAGATTCAATGGAGGACGGTGGACGTGCCGCTATTCGTGAAATGCGATACCTCAGTCGGATGGGATATGGTCTCAATCTTATTTCGCGCCTTAACGAACTTGCTCTCGGCATAAGTCTTGGACATGTTTACATAGCTGATGGGAAATTAGTCGGGAATGTTTCTATTTATCCTGCTGGATATCCTAAAGAGATGGGAGAATCTTGGATTATTGCGAATGTTGGTGTGCATCCAGACTATCAACGTCGGGGCATCGCTCATCAATTGGTAGATGCCAGCCTCAATATGATCCGAGAGCGTGGAGGCAAATATGCTATTTTGCAGGTAAATTATGATAATGAGGTTGCACAACGTTTGTATGAGCGGTTGGGGTTTATCTATGAACGCGCTTGGACAACATGGCGACGTAGCAGTTTTATAAAATCGCCTTCACCTCTCCAGCATGATTTTCATATCACACGCCTACGTCCAAATGAATGGCAATCCGAATTTGCTTTAGCCCAAAAGGTTCGCTCAAATCAACAGGGTGGGTTGGGATGGTTAATGCCACTCCATCAAAAGTACTTCCGTATCCCACTTTGGAAACAATTCCTTGATTTCTTTTCACTAAACAATACAGAAAAATTGATAATCCGCGATGAAAAAACGCAAGAGATTTTGGCATCACTCTGGATTGAGAACTCGATCAGTCTAATGAGCGTGCGTATTCGCGTGATGTCTGCCCCTCATATTGATACTCAACGCTATACGGATGCTCTTCTGAATAATGTTTTACAACGTTTTAGTCGGGCAACGATCATACTAGAACATCCTCATGATGATGCTGATGTAAATGAATTACTGAGCCGTTATCAGTTTCATGCTAAACGTGACCTATGGCATATGCGCTTAGACTTTTAATAGAATACTTAAAGTGTCGATAGATGGTTTCTAAACAGTTGCACGTTACGATTGGGTATCCTTCGGACGAAAACGAGGTACACGATTGGCTGGTGGTGAATCCGGATTATAAGGAACACCTGGGGTTAGTGAAGGTTTAGATGGGAATTGTTTACGCGGAATCCCCGGTGGACGATTACGATCACTATTGCCGAATGCCCTTACCTGTACATCAGGTTGTGCCGGTCTACCCGGAATAGTGTTTGTTGGTGGGGTTGTTGTCGTTCCTGGATGACTATTGCTAAATTGACCTTCAATAGATGCTGTATAAGGCTGTGATTGGTTAGGCGATGGATTGCCATGCCCTTGATCTTGTAGACGTTCATTAAATACATTTAGATATTCGCCAATAATCTCGCGTTGTTGACGTGCTTCGTCGGTTGATTTACTTTGCTTAACCCGTTGTTGCCGCCGTGATATTTCTTGTTGGATCTCTTGGGGTTTCGATACATTACGAAATAACTTGCTTTCGTCTGCACCAATTAACGATACACGGACATTGCCATAAGAAAATAATGTTGCCAGGATACCAGATGATTCGGATACAACATTATCAACCCGTTCCATCAAGATTTGGTCGCGTAAATTTTCTAGAAAAAAAGGACGTTGATGAATTAGCGTAATAGTATCATCAGACACAACATAATAATCGTTACGCCAATCCCAATCTGTCCAGAAATATGCAATTGCACCAATCATAAACAGAACAATACCTAGTCCAACCCCCACAATACCGAGGTTATTACTGATGATCAAGCTTATCAATAATAATCCCGCAGAAGCAATCATAACCAATATCGGAACTATCGTTTGCTGTAACCAGAACAAAACATGCTTACGATAAATAATATCACCGTTAGTCATTTCGATACGGTTACTCAAATAGCCAAAGTTACCACTCTTGGGTTTAGGTGGGGCACTCGTTTTATTTTTAGGCTGACTTGCTTCTGCTGCTGATGTGTCTCCTGCTAAATATCGATCTAGTTCCGCTCGAACTGCATTTCGTTGGATTTGGGCTAGATTGGCTTCGTAATTCTTACGATCTTCAATAATGATCTGTTGAAATTGATCTGGATTTGGAATGAGGTCAAGTTCGAGATTACCTGCATCTCCGGCTGTCTTGAGTTCAATTGTGCCGTAGTTAAATAATCGCGCAAAAGGGTCATTCGACGGAACTTGTGAATTGATTTCATGAATGCTTTGGATTCCCACTTCACTGATGCGGTTACTAAATGTGAGGATCGTACGCCGAATCCGAATCACACGCTGACTGGTGACAATCACGGAGTCATTGCGCCACTCCATATAAATATATAGCGCAGTTAAACCTGGAAACAAAATTGACCCGACCAATAACATCGGCGAAATCACTGGTTGCTTGACGGCAAGAGCCAGAACCCACAGCATAATCATCAAGATCAATGGTAACCATGCAAGGCGAGCAAAAGCCCACCAATGCCGCCGTGTATTAACCAATACCTCTTCGTTTTCACGCTGACCCTTAAAATAAACAGTATTGATGTGATGTGATGTATCTGACTGTGATAACCCCATGGGTATTTTCAATTCGGGGTGATGAGCCAATAGCGTCATAAATTTTTCGCGAGTGAGTTTGAGAGCTTGCACAGGTCGTTGCACATAAAGCGTACCAGTGTGAACTTCGTTGGAAAATAGAGCTTCTTGGTTAATGGTTTGGTTTGGTATGAGTGTGGCTACTGGCTGTTGAATTCCATTATGATCAAGTTGAAGCATGACAGCTTGCCCCGACATCAATGTTAACAAACCCAGCACAGGTTCACCCTGACGGAAGATTACTTCCTCAGCGCGATAGCTACGAACTTCAAATGCTTGGCTCACCAACTGTAATTGTTCTGGGGTGAGTTTAGCAAATAATGGGATTTGTCGAATATACGAATCGATGTCATTCGCTTGCATTTTAGGCTGTCTCGTCTAATTGTTGGGTTGACTTTATTATATCACATCCCAGATAATCATCATCAAAACTGTGTCAAGATTTGACGGTTGCCATCGAAATTTAAAGATTTAGTGTTATAATCATGATGAATGATAAATTGACATTTTATTTGTAAAGGAATCAATAATGCCAAGCTTAGGTCCCCCAGAATTAATGATTATATTAGTTATTGTCTTGTTGTTATTTGGCGTAGGTCGTGTATCCAAAATCGGTGGTGAAATGGGTTCCGCTGTTGCAAATTTCCGTAAGGGAATGGCAGAAGGTGCTAAAGAAACTACAGACGAAAAAGGTCCTATCGAAGAAGTATAATAATAGGGGATTAAATATCCCCTTTTGTTTGTTGTAGGGCAGTTGCAATCAGTTTCTCACTGACTAAAATTGGTTTGTGAGGAATTTGTTTTGGTACGCTGATATTATAAAGCAAGACCTTCTTATTATGATGTTCAACACGATCAGAAAACTCTGTAATATATAACTTCCAAGAGTTTTCGATTTGAATTTCCTCTAAAACAGCTCCTTTACGAAAGGCTTCCTTTTGTTGCTGTTGATAACGGGTAGCACGATGTTCAAGTTGAGTGCGAAGTTTTTCTTCTGCTTCATTGAGGAATTTTCCTGCCATCATCCAGTCCGGTGTGACATCGTTATCCTTCATGATTTTAAAAGAAACTTGCATATCTGCAGGTGTAAATGGATCATCGTCCAATTTTAGTGGTTTTCCTGCACCGGGCAAATGTGAAACATCCCCGTCCCCTATTGATTCTCGTATCATCTGATCAATCAAAATTTGCCAATTCTTCATCAGAATTACCTACAATTTATTAATGTATAATCTGATTGTGAAATATTTTTCAATATTTGGCAAGCGTTTATCATCTTAAATCAATGAATGACAGATCATCATATGAATAGCGACCTAAAATGGGAATATCTTGCGTGAGAATACCAAAGTGGCGTCCGTTGCAATAAAAGAATCAGTCAGTTATGCTGTGTAACATTATGAAAAATACCCTCCCAAATACATTACGAGCACGGAGAAAATAAATGTTATCAGAAAGCGAAAGAAATTCGGTGGTTGAAGCCTTGCTTGAAGCAAATCGCACAAAAATACAAACCACTCGTCCCTCGGCTTTATACCCTCATATTGAATTTGAAGATTCATATGCGATCTCGGCAGAAGTCGCCCGCAGAATGATTGAATCAGGAGCGGAGCTTATTGGCTATAAAGTAGGCTTGACCTCGCTCGCCATGCGTCGCTCATCGAAGATTGATGAACCCGATTTCGGTTATCTTTATCGACATTTTTTGTATCCTGATGGGGCAACACTCAAGTGTGCTGATTTTTGTGTACCGCGTGTTGAACTCGAATTAGCATTTGTCCTAAAAGA
>Ga0070728_10003907_pt1 | contig 15972 bp, 16 predicted proteins | sample tdDd471_FD_66723 | JGI IMG/M metagenome (GOLD analysis project Ga0070728, IMG submission 66723) | Marine sediment microbial communities from the Atlantic coast under amendment with organic carbon and nitrate - tdDd47.1 | ecosystem: Environmental > Aquatic > Marine > Coastal > Sediment | place...
GTGTAGACCTCGAGGAGGTTGCGGTTGCGCACGATCGTGCGCAGGCTCTGCATGACCTGGCCGTTCGGGAGAACGAACTCGAAGCCGCCGTTCAGTTCGGTGTTGCCGTCGAACCAGTCGCCGACCACCAGGAACTTCTGCAGGCCGTAGTCGTGGCCGGAGTTGGTCTCGAGGCCCGCGGTGATCGGATGAATTGCCGTCACGAAGGGCGGCACGATCGGCGGGATCGGACGGTACTCGTAGATGTCTTCGAAGACGACGCAGTCCCTGTCCATGATGAACGCGCCGTTGGAATCGCTCGTTGACGGAAGCGGCTCGGTGCCGCCGACCTCGATCGGGTTATCGATCGAGAACTTGTTGGTCAGGCAGAAGTCGACCTTGCCCGGAATCTCGATGGGGCAGGGGGGCATCTTCAGGACGATCGTCTGGCGATCGACCAGCGTCGCGGAGAGCGGCGCAATGAACTTGCCGGAGCCCGGCGGGCACTCGATGCGAATGCCGGGGCGCTCGGGGTCGGTGTCGAGATCGACGGTGAAGCCGTCGAACTGGTCGCCGTGGATGATGACGGTGTTGCCACCGATCTCCGAGCCCCACTCGGGCACGATGCCCGCGATGCTCGGGTAGTCGGTCACGCCGGTGGGCAGGAAGGTAAGGCCGTCCTCACGCTCGCTGTTGCGAACACCGTTCAACACGATCGGAATCTCGGCTTGCCCGGTCAGGCCGAAGCAGGCGCCCTTGCCGCCGAGGGCGGGCTCGAGTTCGACGTTCGAGGTGATCTCCTCGATGTTCTCGAACACGAGGATGTCGACCGTCAGCTCTTCGGCGAGCCCGAGGTTCGAGTTCGGGACGACGCCCGGGAACTCGGGAATGATCAGCGTGTGGCGATCAATGAAGATTTCGCGGATATCGTCCGCCGCCGTGGCGCCGACAACGACGGTGACTCCGTCGGACGGACGCACGTAGCGGAACGCGATCTGCGTGTAGACCGAGAAGAAGTCCCCATGCACGATGACGGAGTCGCCACCGACGTCAGGGATCTTGTTCGGCGTAAGCGCAATCGCGATGGGGCCGACCACATGGAAGACGTCCACGGTCGGGAAGCTCGATCCGTCGTCGCCGTAAAAGCGAAGGGTCGGATTCGTAAGCGAGTTGGTGCACGCGACGGCCGGCGGCACCGGAACCATGATGTCGTCCGCCGTGCTGAACTCGGCAAGGACGCCGACTTCCGTGGTCGTCTGCTCGCCCGTCACCGGATCGGTGTAGACGAACGGCGCCTTCGGCAGCAAGTGCCGCGGCGTGGTGAACAATGAATCGGGGCGATACTGAATCGGAAGATTCGCGCCGAAGAAGATCGCCATGTCGGGGCGGAAGTTCTCGCCTCGCAGGGTGATCTCGTCCCCAAGGAACGTGATGCGGCGACCGTCGGGAACGCCGTCAGCCAAGTTCAGAACCTGGGGCGATACGACAGATGTCCCTGAATTCGCTAGATCCGCGGACGGGAAATTGAGATCCGTGATCCCACTCCCGCCGCACGCGGCTGTCAGCGCAATGGCTACAACCGAAAGTGCTCGCACTAGTTTGCGAAACATACCAATGTCCCTCCCGTGACCGGGGCGTTGGGGCGGATCCTCCCGTGGATCCGCTTGGACGCCCGTTCGGTGGATCGCCTGGGTAGGGCGATCTCCACCGATGTGGTTTCTCTCAAGCACTATTTATAGGTGAGTCAAGGGCATTGCGGCAAGATTGGATTCCCGGTAATCGGTTCAATCTTGGGGCATTTGGGGTGTTTGTTCAGTCCCCACCACACTCCACCCCCCGGGGCTGCCGAAACGGAAGAACACTCGTCCCGCGATGTTCCAATCCTGCAACATTTTCGGTTGCAGTGTGACATCGCCGAGGACCGTTCGGTTCCCGTTGGGGTCGAGGAAAGCGAAGGCCGCTTCGGCAGTGCCTGCCTCGCGGAGGAGAACAACGCACGGGCCGCGTGCGTCGGGGTCGGAACGAACGAGCAAAATGTTGCCCTGACGGATGTTACGGCCGTCAAAGGGGGCCCGCACCGCGGTCACCGGAACCGCCGGCGGCACGCGATGCATCGCCCCGAGCCCCACGAGGCACCCGGTCAGTCCGATGCATGTGGCCACCAGCAAACGCCCGGGTTCGGGTGCTTCCTCGCCCGCGATCGCGCCCATCCCGGCCGCCGCGCCCCACACCAGGACAATCAGGCCGGCATACAGTCCCGCTGCAGCTCCGGCACCCAGCGCATCCGCGATCCCGAGGAGTGTGACAAAGGCAAACGGAAGCCACGCCGCCGCGGCGCACGCGGGACCCAGCAGATCTTTCCAGGTTGCCTCGAGCTGCGCGACACGGAGCGCCAAAACTCCGAACACGGTGCCGCCGAGCGCCAGTCCATAGGCGTACCTGGCGTAGGTGAGTCCCACGGCGACGGAGTGGTTCGTGCCCGCGCCTGCCACGACGAAGAAGCCCCCGACCAGAACCGCGAACAGCATCGGGAGGGCGACCGCAACGCGAGAGCCTTGCAGCCGCCGCGCAGCTGAAGCGGGGAGAAGCGGAAACAGAAGGAGTGCAGTCCAGCGCGACACGCCCTGATGATACGCTTGCCCGCATGCGGTCGAGACCGGGGGTTCTCCTCGTGCTATTGCTCGCCGCAGCCGCGGTTTGCGGCTGGCAACTTCCGCTCCTGCGATTCAGCCACGACACGCGGGCTCTGCTCCGCGCGGATCCCGCGGCGGATCGACTGGAAGCCGAACTCACGCGTCGATTCGGTTCGGAGGACCTGCTGCTGGTCGCGTGGGAGGTCGATGACGCGCTCGCGCCCGAGAGCTTTCGGCGTACGCGGCAGTTCACCGAGCGCTTGACCGCAATTCCGGGGATCGAGGAGATCTACAGCATTGCGAGTCCCACCGTGCTGCTGCCTCTCGGCTTCCCGCTTCGGCCGATCGCGGAATCGGATCTAGCCAGTACGGCAGGCCGGGACAGAGTGGCGCGTGCGCTGTCGAAGGCTCCTCTGTATCTCGGGACGATCTGCAGCGAGGACCGTACGGTGGTGGCGTGCGCAGGAACGCTGGTGTCCGGGTCCGTCGAGGATCGAGAGGCGACCGTTCGCCTCGTGCAGGATCTTGCCCACGAGTTCGAATCGCAGCAGCGGCCGATCTACGTGTCCGGCGTGACCGCGCTCGCGCTCGCAGCATCGGAGTACGCCCTCAGGGATCTCAAACGCGTTGGCGCTGCGGCATTCCTCGTTTCGCTGCTTGCACTGTTCCTCTTGTGCGGCTCGCTGCGCGAGACCATCGTTGCGGTTCTGGCGACCGCACTGCCGCCCGTCTACGCACTCGGCATTGCAGCCACGATGGGATGGCCGGTCACGGCGCTCGGAGCTGCTTTGTTTCCGGTCCTCGGCGTCGTCGGCATCACATCCACGGTCCATCTCTTGAACCACTTCGACGCCCTTCGCCGGGGAATTCCCACCAGCGACGCCGCCGATCGCGCGGCGAAAGACGTTGCCAAGCCGGTCGCTCTGAGTCTGCTCACGACAGCCGGAGCGTTCTACTCGCTGCACGCCACCGGCGTCCCCGCGTTCGAGGCCGCCGGCCTCATCGTTGCCACCGGCGTCATCCTCGCCATTCCCGTTGTATTGCTCGGCGTCCCCGCTGCACTCCGCATCGTCCGTCCGCGAGTTGCGCGATCCACAACGAGCCGCATGGATCGCCTCTTGGTTGCGCTTTCCGGGATGGTTCGACGCGCCCCGCGCATGTGTCTCGCCGCCGGGCTCGGGACAGTCGCGATCCTCATCCCTCTCGCCCTGCGTGCTCCGGTCCAAGTCAACGTCCTGCAGGCCTTCGACAGCGATAGCCGCATCGCGCAGACATATCGTTTTCTCGAGGATCGGCTCACCGCGACGCTGCCGGTGGACATCGTTTGGACACCTCCCGCGGGAACCGAGACAGCGACGGTGCTCGGAGAGCTTCGACGCCTCGACGGCGAACTCCAGCCGATCGAAGGGGTGGACAGCACCCTCGGCCTGCACAGCCTCGTGGACTACGGTCGCTCCATCGTGCCGCTCAACGACACAGCGGCACTTGCGTTCCTTCGCACGCCGGGCCTCGCGCGCATCACGGCTCGGTTCGAGAACGAACAATCCGGCTCCTACCGCGTCAAGGTGCGAGTGCGCGAAGGTACACCGCCGGAAGTACTTGATGCGATCGAGTCGGCTACTCGCTCCCTCGTACCGGGGGACGCTACGACGACCGGCCTGTATGTGCGTGCGGTGCACACCACCCGCGCACTGGTCGAGGAGTTGTTTCGCGGCGTGCTCCTGATGATCGTCGTGGTGGTGGTGGTCACCACGATCGCGTTCCGCTCCTGGCGTCTCGGTCTTGCCGCCGTTCTCCCGAACCTGCTGCCTCCGGCCGCTGTTTTCGGCGGAGCTGCCCTGTTTCACCGGTCGCTCGACGTTTCCGCCGTCGCGGTTGGAGCGGTGGCCGTCGGCCTGGCCATCGATAACACCTTCCACGTCATGCACGGCGTCGTCACGGCCCACCGGAGCGGGCTCTCCCTGCCGCGAGCGCTCGTGCGCACCCAGCGCACGGTAGGTCGAGCACTGGTCATCAGCACCGCGGTGCTCACTGCGGGCCTTCTGTGCCTGCGAATGAGTGCCTTTCTACCCACCGCACAGTTCGGGACGCTGGCATCGGCATCGTGCGTGGTGGCCTTGCTGGGAGACCTCATCCTGCTTCCCTCCGCACTGTTGCTCGTTCGCCGCCTATAATCCGAGGATGATTCGCGCCGCCCTGCTTCTCGTGTCCGCTTTCTGTCTCGCTGCCTGTGGTCCCGACTCCACTCCGACCGACGAGGGAAAGACCAAGTCCAGCCAGTCGCAACCCGAAACGGCACCGAAGGTCGGGAACGCCCCGGTCACGGGGTCGCCGATGTTCCGCAAGGACACGGATGCCATCGCTCGCGACGTCGAGGAGCTGACAAAGCGGGCCCGACCGACCGATGCCGACAAACTGGCGGCGTTCGAGGGCGAAGTACGCATGAAGATCCGCCACATCGACATTACGCTGGAGGCGCTCGCAGTCAGCATCACCGCCGAGTCGAAGTCGATCGCCGAGGCTTCGCACGCCTCGATGCTCAAAAAGCGGCAAGAGATCGACAAGGAAATCGACGGCAAGTGGCGCGAAATCACCGAGATCCGGGATCTTCTGAAGACCGCGGCCAAGGGCAGCGACGCCATCCCGCCGGGCTTCACCGAGGATGAGCTCAAGGACCGCCTGGCGGACATGGAAGGACAGGTGCGAACCCTGCGCGGCAAGCGCACGGAACTCAACACCGACCTCCAGAAGGTGATCGATCAGTTGGCGTCCGGCCAACCGCTCCCCGAGAGCGGGACCACAACCCTCACGCAGGAGCGCGACCTCCTCCTCGAGCTGAAGGCGCGGGCCGAGAAGCTGCTCAAGGACTAGCCCGACTGGCCGTCCGAATCCTCACAGGAGGGCGCTTCGTCCGCAGGATCAACCTCGCGATGCGCGATGGTGCGCGGCGCGGGATCCTCCCGCTCTCGCTTGCCCTCCTCAAACTCCTGCTGGAGGATTTCGGCCGATTCGGCGAGACGCCCTGCGCCTTCGCGCCCCAGCAGCTTCTCAAGCAGGCGACCGAACCCGCGCCCGGCCGATCGGGCCCGCGAGGGCGGCTTGTTCTTGTCGCTCACCGGCTCTAGCCTACATCCCATGGGATCCGGGACCGAGAAGCGTGCATCCATCCGACTTTCGGAGCGGTGCAAAGTTGCGTATCGAGTGCTCGTCGAGGGCAGCGATACACCCAAACGTCGAGCTGCGGAAACGCTCAACCTCTCCGCGTCGGGCGTTTGCATTCGCACAGATGACTCGCTTCGGCCCGACGACCACGTCGCACTCGAATTGACCCTCGCCGAGCGGGACCCGGAGGAAGCGGTGGTCGCCATCGGCAAGGTGGTGTGGTGCGATCGGGACGGCGACCACTTCCGCATCGGGATCTGCTACACGTGGCTCCGCGAGGAAGACCGCCGCGATCTCGGAGTCATTGCCGATTACGTCGCACGTCGTGTCCAAGCGGGCATCGAACAAGGCGCCCCACGGGACGATTCCGAAACCACGACCTGAGTCGATGCGTTAATCTGCATCCGATGCCCTTCAACTTCTCGTGGCTCATTGACGGCCAAGTCGCCGGCATGGCGCACCCCCCGCGCGACGCGGAGCCTTGGCTCTCGGACCAAGGCGTGACCGCCGTCGTATCCCTGACGATGCGCCCGCCCGCTTCCCTGGGCGAACTCAACACGCTGCACGCACCGATTCCGGACATGACTCCACCGAGCCTCGACCTGCTCATGCGCACCGTCGAATTCATGCGGGAGGAACTGGTGGCTGGAGGAGCGGTAGCCGTCCATTGCGCGGCGGGCATTGGGCGCACCGGCACCGTCCTCGCTGCATTTCTCGTGTCCAACGGGTTGACGGCGAGCGAGGCGATCCGGGCCGTGCGTTTGCGACGACCCGGTTCGATCGAAACCCGTTCGCAGGAGGAGGTCGTCCACAAGTTCGCCGAACTCATGGGAGTGCAGAACAAGTGACCCGTCGTGTCATGGTGGTGGGGGCGCGGGGGAGGGTTGGTTCCTGCATCGTGCGCGGCGTGGAAGCTGCCGAGGATCTCGAACTCGCCGGAGCCGTTGATGTCGGCGACGACCTCGCCGGGGCCATCGACGAGCACAAGCCCGATGTGGCGGTCGACTTCACGATTCCGGACGTCGTCTTCGACAACCTGTCCACATTGCTTGCGCGAGGAGTGCACGCGGTCGTTGGTACGACGGGACTGACCGAGACCCAGCTGGAAGCGCTCGATGGCGTCGCGCGCGAACACGGAGTCGGTTGCATGATCGCTCCCAATTTCGCGCTCGGCGCCGTCTTGATGATGCGCTTTGCCGAGGAGGCGGCTCGCCACCTCCCGTGGGTCGAGATCATCGAACGGCACCATGAGCACAAGCTCGATGCACCGAGCGGGACCGCGCGGACCACCGCCGCTCGCATTGCGGCGGCTCGCTCCGAGGCGCCTTCGCCGGCAAAGGAAACCGAAAGTGCGCCGGGTGTCCGCGGCGGACGTGTGGAGTCGGTACCGATTCACTCGGTGCGTCTGCCCGGATCCGTTGCGCACCAAGAGGTGATGTTCGGAGGGCCCGGAGAAACACTGACCCTGCGCCACGACACGATTGACCGTGAGGTCTTCGTTCCGGGCGTGCTTCTGGCCGTGCGCGCAATCCCGGAGCATCGTGGCTTGGTGCTTGGGCTGGAGCCGGTGCTTTGGCCGGAGGACTGACCGCCTTTCTCGTCACTTCCGCCACGGACCCCGTGGAGGACGTGCTCGGTGTTGCGGGACGTGCGCTCCAAGGCGGGGTCAGTGCGATTCTCGTACGTCGTCCGCATGCGACGGCGCGCGAGATCTTCGACATCACGCGCCAACTGCGTCCCGCCACACGCCAACTCGGCTGTCATCTGTTGGTGAGCGACCGCGTGGACGTCGCCTTGGCGGCCGAAGCGGACGGCGTTCATCTCGGTGCGCGCTCGCTCCCCATCACGGCAACCCGGCGTGTGTTGCCCAAGGAGATGCTCCTGGGACGTTCGACGCACGATCTCGACGAGATCGCCCGCGTGGAACAGGAGGGAGCGGACTACGTCTTTCTCGGACCGATCTTCGAGTCGGAGAGTCATCCCGGCACGGTGGGACTCGGGCTGGAGCACCTGCGTGAGGCTGTCTTGCGCGCCGGGATCCCGATCGTCGCTATTGGTGGAATCTCGGAACGCAACGCCGAACTGGTCGGCCGTACCGCCGCAGCGGGCGCGGCCGCGATTCGCGCGTTTTCGACCGTGGCCGATCCCGCCGTTACCGCGCGCGCGTTTCGTGCCGCACTCGCACGATGAACCAGAAGAACGTTCGCCGGGGCATCCGCTTCGCAGTCTTTGCCGCCATTGCGGTCATGGCCGGGGTGTTCCTGCGGAGCTACGAACGCTTCGCGATTCCGCCTCAGGACCAGTCCCTGGCTCCGGCCCATCCGGGTGGCAGTCGCGTGTTCTGCGAAGTTGTCGACGACGACGACGAGCTGGAACGTGGTGTCGATGTGGTCTACGCCATGGAGTACGAAGGGGCGCGCCGCGCTCGCTTCGGCCGCATTCGTGGGCTACCCGGCGACCAGATCGGCCACGACGCCGAGGGTCGCATTACGGTGAACGGCGAACCGATTGGACCGATCGCGCTGCGCGGGAAGGTTGACGGCCGGGTTCCCGAGGGCCAGGTCTTCATCCTGGCCGTGAACCCCCAGGAGACGACCTACCCGGATTCACGACAGCTCGGTTTCATCGAGCGCACGGACGTGCAGGCGATCATTCTCGCGACTTGGGGCATCGGGCGATAATCGACTCGTGGACCAGCCCCTGCGTGAACGCGATCTCATTTCCTGGATTCGGGATCGAGCCCCGGCAACCGGCGACGACTGCGCCGTGCTCCCCTGCGAACCGTGGGGCGATTTGCTGGTGACCGTCGATTCGGTGATCGACGATGTCCACGCTCATTGGCACGAGGACGGACCGGAGGCTTTCGGATACAAGGCCGTCGCCCGAGGCCTCAGCGATATCGCGGCCATGGGCGGCACGCCACTCTGGGCCGTCGTCGCGGCGACGCTTCCGGCCGGCTCGACCGAGTCTGCGGCGCAGGCGTTGTTCCGCGGAGCCGAGAGCGCGGGGTGCGAGCTGGTCGGCGGCGACACAACGGTCGGGGCCGTGGCGTCGGTGACCGCCACCGTCATGGGCAGGGTGGGCCACGGCGGGGCCATCCTGCGCAGCGGTGCACAACCGGGCGATCGCATCCTCGTCAGTGGCCCGTTGGGGGGCTCGTACGCAAGCGGTCATCACCTGAGCTTCCGAGCGCGCGTCGACGAGGCGCGGGTCCTCCGCGACGCATGCGAGGTGCGGGCCATGATCGATATCAGTGACGGCCTGGCCGTGGACCTGCACCATCTACTCGAGGCGAGCGGAGTTGGCGCCAACCTCTTCGCGGACCGCGTTCCGCTGCGGACGGGCTCCCTGCGCGCCGCACTCGGCGACGGCGAGGACTACGAACTCTTGGCCTGCGTCGCAGCGAACTCGATCCTCCCCGCACCCTTCGTCGAGATCGGAGAGATCCTCGAGAGCGGCGCTTGGCTGGTGCACGCCGATGGGTCCAAGGAGCCCCTGGCGACGGAAGGCTTTGAGCATCGTGGCTGAGTCCATCACCACCTCTCCGGAGGAGACGATCGAGTTGGGTCGCGCGCTGGGAGCCACCCTGGCCGCGGGAGACGTTGTGTTCCTGGAGGGAGATCTGGGGGCCGGCAAAACCACGTTCGTGCGGGGAGTCGCGGCGGCGTGCGGCATCGAACGCGGCGTCAAGAGCCCGACGTTCGCGGTCATGCACCGCTACCGGGGCACTCCAGACATTGTCCACATCGACCTGTACCGGCAGGCGGAGGAAAGTGGCCTCGACGATCTCGCCATTGAAGAGTGGGGGGCCGAGGTCATCACGCTGGTGGAGTGGCCGAAGGGCTTTGCCGCGGAGCAGTGGCCGAACGCTCTACGCGTCGTGTTCCGGCACGTGGACGAACAGACCCGGGGCATCCGGATTCCCGGGAGACTCGACTGATTCGGGCAGCCCGAGGCGGATTTCTGATTTTTCGAACCCCCGCGCCCCCTTTTCGTTCCCTACCCTAGTGCCTGCATGCCCCGTACGGACCGCGAGCTCATGGTTGCCTTCCAGGGGGACGACCCGCAGGCCTTCGATGAACTCTTGTGCCGGTACCAGCGGATGCTCGCAAACTACTTCTACAAACAGTGTTATGACCGGACGCTGGCTCAGGACTTGGTCCAGGAAACGTTCCTGAGGATCCTGAAAAGCCGCGACCGGTACCGCCCCGAAGCCAAGTTCAAGACCTTCCTTTTCACCGTGGCACGCAACCTCTGGATTGACCAACACCGCAGCCGCAAGGCCGCACCCAAGATCGTCTCGGCAGATCAGCCGTGGGGCGAAGATGGGGGGCGTCTCTCCGATGCGGTGCCCTCCGGGGAGGTCAGCGCGGAGCGCCGGATCGAGGATCACGAGGCAGCTGAGATGGTGCGCGAAGCCCTGACCGAGCTGCCGGATGGGCAGCGCGAGGTCTGGATCCTGGCCATCGATCAGGGTCTGAAGCAGCGGGAAATCGCTTCGGTGTTGGAGATTCCGCTGGGAACCGTCAAGTCACGAATGAACGCAGCGGTCACGCGCCTTCGCGGACTGCTGGGGGGTGCGCTCCGATGAGTGCCGAGCGTCGTCAGGAACTTCTCGACCTCCTGCTGGGGGAGCTCGACTCCCAGCGCGAGGACGAACTCAAGAGTCGGCTGCAGGGCGAGCCCGAGTTGCAGCGCGAACTGGCCGAACTGGAGTCTTTGTTCGGTTTCATGCGTCGCGGGGAGGAGATCGAAGCCGATCCCGCCATTCGCACGCGTGTCATGCGAGAGGCCGAGCGCGCCACGCGACCGTCTTTCGCGAAGCGGCTCGCCTCACTCCCGGGCCTGTTCCGCTTCCGGTTCCAGCGGTCCCTCGTGTTCCGCGTTGCGGCCGTTTCGCTCGCTGTCCACCTCGTGGTGGTCGCAGTCATGTGGAACGTCTATGTGCGAAAGTACGACGCCGCGCCGGTGATCACGGCGGGCCCCTTCATTCCTTCCGACCCCGCGGATCGACCGGTGCCGGACTATCGCCCCGATCAGGCGTTCGTCATGCGCATTGGCTTGGCGCGCGTTTCCCGCTCCGTGCGCCTGAAGCGTTTCGGCGTGAATGGCCAGCGCGAAGCGATCCGCTCGGGCGTGGAGACCCTGTTGGCCCGTCAGAAGATGGATGGGTCGTTCGGGACGCCGGAAGAGACCGCGCAGGCAACTCTCATACTCTTGGGTGAGGGTTCCAACTCGACCGATCCCACCGCACGGGGCCGCGTGGTTCGCGAGGCCGTCGGCTCGCTGCTGCGTGCGGTCGACTCGGGCGAGCAGAGTGGATTCGTGCTCTCGGCTTTGATCGAAGACTGGACGTTCTCGTACGAGAACCTGACGGAAGAAGAGCGCACGCGCTACGTACGGGCAATGCAGACGCTGATCCCGACGGTCCGGGGCGCTGGTGCGGCCGAGTCGTTGGTCCTAGCGGAGCTGGTTGGAATTCCGGTTTCGAGCGATCACTCCGGCGAGCTCGCGCTCGTGCTGGGCGGGGACGCTTGGAGGGCTCTCGACGCGATGCCGACCCGGCTGCGCGCCACGGCCTTGATCGCCCGCGTTCAAGAGGACGGCCCCGGAGCTGTCGGATTCGGCTACGAGACGCTGCGCGACTGGGTGGCGCCTGCGTTCCAGTCGGCCTTGCGTAGCGGCCGGAGCGGGGACCTGCAGGCTCTTCTCCTGCTCCAGGCTCCGTACCGCCTCTAGCGTGTCGAGCCCCGCGCCGAATCGGCGCGGGTCCACCCGCGAGTGCGAACCGAACGGTAACAACGGCGCGCAACGGTGCAGAACCGCACACTTCGGTGATGTGGGGGGGGCGCGCGAAAATCCCTAAACCAAGGGAAAATCGCTCGGGAAAGCGGGAAAAATCAGCAACTTGTCGCGGCCGAGGCGCGTAATAGGAAAGGGTGGCCTGCGGTTTGCATGACATCCTGCCGATCTAGGAGGGAAAGACCAACTGGATCGTGCGACCGAGATTCGGCATCGAAGAGGATGTCGAAGGACAAGAAAGTCCGCTGCGAGACCTGCCTGTCTCGACGAAACGGAAGAAGTGGTGCCAGTCATGGAAATCAGGTTCTACGCCGTCCACAACGGCAAAAAATTCTACAAAGTGATCCTCCACGGCGAGGACATCTTCTGTGGGACCAAGGGTGAGTGCCAGCGGTTCATCAAGATCCACAACGAGAAGGTGCATCGCAACGTCACGGAGACCTCTACGCCGCGACCGCGGCCGGGCAACGTCCGGACTTATCGGAAGCGCGCCGGCGCGCCGACGCCGTGATTCTGGTCCAACGGCTGACGCCGTTGGGACGATGGCTCTGGTCCAACGCCTGACGGCGTTGGGACGATGGGCAACGATGCGTTGGGGCCAAGGAAGTCTGCGTAAGCCCGCAGTGGGGCTACCACGCCAATGACGGCGCGATTACACTGAGACGAAATCCTTATCGAGGTCGCCTTCTGGGCGGCCTCGCTGCTTATGTCGACCCGTGCCTCGCTCCTCGCCTGTTTCCTGATTGCCGGATCAGCCTTCGGCGCCCCGAGCGGACGCTACGTCACCCAACTCGGGCAACGTGTGCTCGCATTGTGCGACAAGGTGGCCCTTGGCGAGATCAGTGCGATCAATCCTCCGTTCCGCGGTGTCACGACGGCGCGGGTTTCCATCGCCGAAAATCTGGGCGGTCTGGACCTGCCGCGCGAGTCCCTCACGCTGATGTACATCAGCGACTATCTCGCGCCGGATGCGATTCGCTCCACGTTCGAGGAGGGCTCGATCACGTTCAGTCCCAAGCGCTCGGATCGCTTGCGGCGCGCTGCGGAGAGCCTCGAGGAGAGTGGAGGCGAGTCGCGAGCAACGGGCAACACCTCGACGACTTCCGGCACCAAGACGAAGGCCCCGAGTACCCCGGGCGATGATCGAGGAGAACAGGGAGTCCGCTTCCTGAAGGGCGAGCGCGGGATCTTCTTCCTTCGCAAACGGGGTGCGAGCTATGCCCTGATCGGCTTCATCCCGGAGCACGACCCGCTCTACAAGCGCAAGCTGGAGCGGCTCAAGAAGGTCCTCGCCATCGAGGCGATCTCGTCGAGGGATGGCCGCATTCGCGCCGCCCGATCGATCTACATCCAGAGCCTTAAGGCCAAGGACGTGTGGGAGCGCGGCAACGCCGCACGCGAGATCGAGTACATGGCGCTCCAGTTTGGGGGCGCATTCGACAACGATGCTCGTCTCTACCTCGCGGAGAGGCTCTACAACGAGAAGAACCCGACCATCGCAGCCGCCCTTGAGCGCGCCGTGCGCTCGGTTGCTCCAGACGAGGCCGTCGCTTACGCGGTCGATGCGGAAGAGCGCGAGAGAAAGGTCCACGCCAAGGCGCTCGCGAAAGAGGAGAAGTACCTCGCCGCCAACAAGATCGTGGAGCTCCGAGCAGCGGAACTGATTCGAATCGCGAATACGTATGGGCGCGCAGCGACGCAGCTCCTCTGCAACAACCTGAACGACCCGGACGCGCTTGTCCGCGAGAGCGCGGCGGGTGCCCTGGCGCGCGACGGCGGGCCCTCCTGCCGCCCGCTGCTGCGCAAAGCCTTGGAAGTCGAGAAGAATGACGACGCTGCCCGGGCGATGATTCACACGCTGGGCGTGAAGAGCGACCCCGAAGCGCTGCCGCTCATTGCCAAGCGCCTCACGAACTCGGAGCTGGAGCAGGCTGCTGTCCAGGCCGTCGGGCGCATCGGAACTGCGGATGCCCTGAAAATCCTCCGTCGGCACCGGAATTCCGCATCGGCGCCGTCTCGTGCCATCATCGACAGCATCCTCGCCGACAAGGCCGGGACTCGCTAAGACACCATGAACGGCATTGCGCTCCTGCCGGTTCTCGCCGGGACTCTCCTCGTGTTCACCGCGTTCGTGGCAGCGGAAGAGGGCAAGCCCCAACCCGCGCCGACGCAGGAAACCGAAGCGATCGCCAACGACGATCCGTTGTTTCGGCGGATCAGCTTGGCCGACGCGATCGACCTGGGACTGGCCTACAACCTCGGGATCCAGAGCGCGCGTTTCGATGCCCTCGTTGCGCGGCTCCAGATCGCACGCGAGAACGCCGCCTGGGACTGGTCGCTGGATTCGGAGTTCGGCGTGGCGGAGACGTTGATACCGTCGAGGTCCGACTTGGCCGGCGCCGAAGTGGTGGACACGGACTCCGCCAACTTCGTGCTGGGTGTCACCAAGACCTTTCGCGAAGGACCGACGCTCGGCATTCGCTGGCGCAACGATCGAACATTCACCAACTCGAGTTTCGCTTCCATCAATCCGGCCTACGACACGCTGCTCGATGTTTCGCTGACCGTTCCGCTGCTTCGCGGACGCGGGCGACAGGCACAGGAGTCGGGGCTGCGCGCGAGCCGCGCCGCAGCCGATGCCGCCCGCTGGGACCTTCTCGATCGCGCCGAACTTCTAATCCAGGAGATCTCCAACGCGTATTGGAATCTGGTCTTCGTGCAGGAACAGGTGCGCGTTCTCGAGAAGGCGCTTGAGGTTGCGGCGGATATCGAAAAGACCGAGCGTCGAAAGCTCGAGCCGGAGATCGGGCGCGCCACCGTGCTCTCCGTCGCGCAGGCGGAAGCCGAACGTCTGCGTCGCGAGGCCGACCTGATTGGAGGTCAGCTTTCTGCCGAGAACGCGTCCGACACGCTGCGCCTGCTCATTCTTCCGTTCACGGGTGAAGATCAGGACCGGGTCCGCCTCGACGCCAAGGATCGGCTGCGCGACAAGATCGCGATGGCGGAATTGGGAGACCTTGTCGAACGCGCCCTCAGTCATCGCAGCGACTTGCGGCGCGTCGACAGCGAGATCGAACGCCTGAACGAGGAGGTCGTGCGCGCGCGCGACAACCTGCGCATTCGCCTGGACCTCGACGCGGGGCTCGCATGGCGAACGGTGTCCGGGACCCCGGCGGACAGCTCGTCGCAGATTTTCGATGGCACGGCGCCGTCCGCGCGCGGCGCCATCATCCTCGAGTGGCCGATTGGTCGGCGCGAAGCCAAGGCAGCACTGCGGCAGGCCGAACTCGCCGTCGAGAAGGCCCGCATCGACCGCCGAGAGAAGGTCAACGGCGTGGTCGGCAATGTCCGCCTGGCACACCGCAGCATGCGAACCTCGATGCGGGAAATCGCCGTCCGGCGCAAGGAACTCGCAGCGAGCTTGAAAGCGCTGGAAGGCGAACGCCTGCGACTGAAGCGGGGCACTGCCACGGTGATCGACGTAGCCGTGCTGGAGGAGAACGCCGTCAACGCGGCGCTGCGTCTGCTGCAGGCGCAGACCGTACTGGAGCGCTCGCGCATCGACGCGCTCCGATCGAGCGGCGGTCTGCTGGAGCGCTGGCAAGTGCGCTTTGATGGTGACTTCCGCGTTGCGCCGCGACCCAAGACGGAAACGGATGCACAGCGATGACGCGCACAGCACAGACGATCTTGGGATTGGCAGTAGCTGCCGCCGCGGGGTGGGCAGCTTGGTCCGCGCTGCGCGACAGCCCTGAACCGCGCGAGGAGATTCGGCGGGATGCGTTTGCGATTCCCGCACCCACGCCGGACGAGAAGAACACGTTCCTCTTCGATCTGTTCGCGTCCGGAGATTCGATCAGCGTGGAAGGGCAGACGTACCCGATCTGGCGACTGGTGGGCGAAAACGGTCTGCTGCGCGCCGGGGATTCCGCACTCGACTACCTGATGGAGCCCGCTCGATTCGCCACGTATCGCGCGTCCCCGAACATCCTGATCAACGTCTTCCGCGTCCTGCTCGCCGCGCCGGAAGCGATGCGCCGACCGGGCTACGAGAACTTTCTGAAGCACTGGCTCGATCCGGCCAACGCCCCGCGTGCGCTTCCCGGCTCGAACCCCGCCGAGCAGTTCCGGCAACGCGTGTTCGCACTGTTCACGCGTGGCGTGCAGCCGTGGGTCGTGCCGTATTGCGTGGAGGAGCTCGACGTCACAGAGGCGCGCGAACCCGATCTGCGCAAGATCGCGGTCGCGGCGCTCCTGCATCTCGGCCGTACGGAAGCGATTGTCGACCGCTTCGACTCCTTGCCCCCGAACGACGATGAGCCGGAGGTGCAGTTGCGGCCGTTTGCGCTCTACGAGCTTCGCAAACTGGCCATGCCCGGAGTCCCCGAGGCCCGAC
>Ga0070728_10003908_pt1 | contig 15971 bp, 12 predicted proteins | sample tdDd471_FD_66723 | JGI IMG/M metagenome (GOLD analysis project Ga0070728, IMG submission 66723) | Marine sediment microbial communities from the Atlantic coast under amendment with organic carbon and nitrate - tdDd47.1 | ecosystem: Environmental > Aquatic > Marine > Coastal > Sediment | place...
CCTTTTGCCGGTTTTGTTTGTGGCACAGGAAGAGTTTGGCAGCCTTGGTGAAGAAGCAGTTGCTCTTGTTGCAAGTAGGCTCGAGCTTGAATTGATGCATGTTAAATCAGTGGTTAGTTTTTACACCATGTATAATTCAAAGCCGGTGGGAAAATACCATATTCAGGTTTGCAACACTTTAAGCTGTGCCATGGCTGGAAGTACTACAGTAATTGACCACCTTAAGAAACGACTTGAAATTGAAGCCGGTGAAATATCCAAGGACGGGAAGTTCTCTATTGAGCAGGTAGAATGTCTGGCCTTGTGTGGCAGCGCGCCTGCAATGATAATCAACAAAACCAACTATGAAAATCTCACCATTGAGAAAGTTGATGGAATTCTGGACAGCTTAGAGTAAAGCGGGATTTTGAATGAATGAACTTGTTATAAGTAAAAGATTTGAAAAAGCAGACTCGCATCTTTTGGCTTCTTACGAAGAAGATGGTGGTTATCTCGCTGTCAGAAAAGCTCTGAAAATGGAGCCGGATGCAGTTATCGAAGAAGTTAAGAAAGCCAATTTGCGCGGGCGAGGTGGTGCCGGTTTTCCTGCCGGTATCAAGTGGAGTTTTATGCCCAAGGATGACGGCAGGGATCACTATCTCTGTGTCAATGCCGATGAGGGAGAGCCCGGAACCTTCAAGGACAGGGCCTTGTTGAGAAATGATCCTCATCAGCTTTTGGAAGGCATGATGATCGCCTGTTATTCCATGCGGGCGGAATATGCTTATATCTACGTTCGCGGTGAAATGTGGGAAGAAAAAGACATTCTCTGGAAGGCCATCCATGAATGTCGGGACAAGGGCTATCTTGGAAAAGGTATTTTTGGTAGCAAAATAAACCTGCATGTAGCTGTTTGTACCGGAGCCGGGGCGTATATCTGTGGCGAAGAAACTGCCATGATAAATTCCATCGAAGGTTTGCGAGGTGAACCCAGATTGAAGCCTCCTTTCCCCGCGGTATCGGGTGTGTTTTCCATGCCTACTACAGTTAACAATGTAGAAACCCTTTCCAATGTTCCTCATATCATCAACAAAGGTGGCGAGTGGTTTTCTAATCTGGGAGCCGAGAAAGACGGTGGCACCAGATTGTTTGGCGTTTCGGGTGCAGTTAAAAAGCCGGGATTGTACGAACGTCCACAAGGTTACAACCTGAAGAAGCTGATTTTTGAAGATGCCGGAGGAATGTTGGACGGCCACACATTGCAGGCGGTTATTCCGGGTGGTTCTTCCTGTCCTGTTTTGAAACCGGACGAAATAGATGTGGCTCATTCCTTCGATAGTATCAGAGATCTTGGCAGCATGGCAGGCTCTGCCGGTGTGATTGTGATACCCGATAATGTTTGTGTAGTTAAAGCCATGACAAATCTGGCAAGTTTCTACTCCCATGAATCCTGTGGACAGTGTACGCCATGTCGAGAGGGAACCCACTGGATCCACATGATTATTTCAAGGATCGAAGAAGGTCAGGGTGTTATGGAGGACATTGATACCTTGATTGATGTCTGCAATAACATGATGGGAAATACTATCTGCCCTCTTGCCGATGCAGCCGCTATGCCGATGCTGTCTTTTGTGGAAAAATTCAGGGAAGATTTTGAAGAACATATACGTCTTGGTCACTGTCCGAAAAAAGGTCAGCTTGAAATATAGGAGTACTGATGTCCGAAAGGATAAAAGCAAAATTTAACGACAGGGAATACGAGTTTGATGCTGGTCTGACAGTTTTACAGGCTGCGGAAACCATCGGGATAGAGATTCCTCATTTTTGTTATCATAAATGTCTGTCGATTTCAGGTAATTGCAGAATGTGTCTGGTGGATGTTAAACCGGGGCCACCCAAACCTTCTATTGCCTGCGGAACAATGCTGACCGATGGCATGGATGTTCATACTGATACGGACGAAATAAGAAAAGCCAGAAAAGGTGTCCTGGAGTTTCTGCTTTTGAATCATCCTCTGGATTGCCCGGTATGTGACGAAGCCTACGAATGCAAGTTGCAGGATTATGTCTATGAATACGGAGCGCAAAGTTCTCGTTCCATAAGTTTGCATGATAAAAAGCGCGTTTACAAAAGAGTCAGCCGTGGCAAACTATTTCTGGAAATGGATCGCTGTATCGAATGCACCAGATGCGTGCGCTATTTTGAAGAGCGTGCCGGTTGTCTGACTTTTGAGAGAATGCACCGTGGGCACAAGTTGAAGATTGATACAATGCTAGAGAATATTGATTCTCCTTTTACCTTGAATGCTGCGGATCTCTGTCCGGTTGGTGCAATGGAAGATCGCAAGTTCCGCTTCAAGGCCAGAAACTGGGATCTCTTGCGGGTTCCGACGGTTTGTTCGTCATGTTCGATTGGTTGCAATATTGATATTGATTCCTTTAAAGATAATATCAAGCGCATATTGCCCAGAGAAAACGAGGAAGTGAATTCCTGTTTTATCTGTGATCATGGTCGACACGATTTTGATTTTATAAATGATAATCGTCTGGCAAAAGCTGTTATCAAAAAAGATGCCGAAAGTATTGAGGTAGATTTTAATGCTGCCATTGAAAAGGCTTTAAGCACTATTGAGGAAATCAAAACACTCAAGGGTGGAGAGTCGCTGGCAGTTCTGCTTTCACCCAAAATGACAAATGAAGAGCTTTACACCGGAAAACTTCTGGCAAACAAGCTTGGTGTCAAGCGCGTAGGCTTCGTGGCAGGATACAACAAGCGAGCGATAGTTCCGGTGCTTTCCGATATTTTGCCTAACACTTTGGTTTCTGACGATAAAACGGCAAATAGTACTGGTGGCAGACTTTTGGATATTGCAGAAGGTGAAGAGAGTTTCAGCTTTGCTCATGAACTTTTAACAGCGATTGAAGATGGCGAAATTAATGGTTTGATTCTGTTCCATGAAGATCTGCTTGCACTCGCAAATACCAGCGAAGCTGATGTGCGACGTGCCATCGCAAAACTGGATTTCCTGATGCTGGTCTCTTCAAATCCACTCAAACTTGCCGGTCAGGCCGATGTGGTTTTACCATGCTTGACCTATGCCGAGAAAAACGGCAGTTTTACCAATCATCAGAGACGGGTGCAGAGAATCCGACCGGTTATAAAGCCTCTCGATGGTGTTAAAAGTGAACTTGAAGTTTTAACAAGGCTTGGCAGGCATTTTGAAGATGGTTTTGGTTTTGACAAGGCCGAGGATGCTTTTGCTGATATGGCAAAAAATGAAGCCCGGTTTGCAGGAATGTCTTTTGCGGGGCTGGGTGAATTCGGTGTTGTACTGGAAAATAATTAATTAAGGTAAACTCGGACGCTGTTTAGTCCGTTTTCTTTAAAGGCTTTAGCTAGGCTTAGAGGGAAGAGATATGGAAGCAATTGTCTTCTGGGGTTTTTCATTGATGGCTCTTTTAAGTGCCATAATGATGGTCTTTCACAAAAACCCGATACACAGCGCATTGTCATTAATTCTGACTTTGTTTTGTACGGCCTGTCTGTTTGTGCTTTTAAACGCGGGATTTATTGCCGTGATGCAGATACTGATTTATGCAGGAGCCATTATGGTGTTGTTTGTATTTGTCATCATGATGCTTAATCTGCAAAGGGAAGGTTTGGGTATACGGCGGCACAGGATAAAGAAGGCCGTTGGAATGATTGCCTGCATTCTGGTGGGTATTCGTTTTGCCAGCGTTTTGTTTTCACAAAACATAGACAAGGCTAATCTTCCGGCGGATTTCGGTTCCATTGAAAACGTTGGAACAATAATTTTCACAAACTTTTTCTTCCCCTTTGAACTGATTGCCATTTTGCTGCTTTCTGCTGTAGTTGGAGCGGTAATGGTTGCCAAGACAAAGGTTTAACTGGATCTAAAAGGATATTTCATGGACTGGTTATATAATATTTCGCTTAATCATTATCTGGCACTTTCGGCACTGTTGTTTATTGTCGGTGTGCTAGGCGTGGTTATGAGAAAAAACGGCTTAATCGTTTTCATGTGTATTGAGTTGATGCTGAATGCGGTGAATTTGTCTTTCATTGTTTTTGCAGCAAGACACGGAAACGAGACAGGCCATGCTTTTGTGTTTTTTGTAATGACGGTAGCTGCAGCCGAGGCTGCGGTGGGCTTAGCGATATTCCTTGCCTTATTCAGGAACAAGGAAACAGTATATATAGACGAGGCCAATGAACTCAGACACTGAGTATTGATAAAGGGAAAAACATGTCGCATGACGATAAGCTACATGATTCGCATACTGCCAACAAACCGATTTTGCTGACTCTGGCAATTTTGTCTATAGCCTTTATCGGCTCTGGAATTGTGTTTGCAGACAGTTTGCAGGTTCAAAACTGGTTGGTGTTGATACCTCTTTTACCTGCTATAGCAGCAGCTATTAACGGTATTTTTCTGAACAAGATGCCAAAATGGCTGGTAACATTTTTAGCGGTTGGCAGTGTTGGTGTCTCCTTTTTCATTAGCATAATTCTGTTTGTGCAGATGAAAACGGGTGCCGGAGTCATCAACCAGACCATCTATAACTGGATGGCCAGTGATGGTTTATCAGTAGATATTGCCTTTACCATGGATGGCCTTTCGGCGGTTATGGCACTGGTGGTAAGCGGGGTAGGGTGGCTGATCCATATTTACTCAATCGGTTATATGGCACACGATGAAAGCTATGCCAGATATTTCACCTACCTAAATATTTTTACCTTTTCCATGCTGGTTTTGGTGTTGGCAAGTTCAATGCCCCTGATGTTTGTAGGCTGGGAAGGTGTTGGTCTTTGCTCCTATCTGCTGATAGGCTTTTGGTTTAAGGATATGGACAAGGCCATTGCCGGTAAAAAAGCATTTATTGTCAACCGCATTGGTGATCTTGGTTTTGTAATCGCAATGTTGCTTCTGTTCTGGCAGATCGGATCTCTTGATTTTGCAAGTATTGCTCAAGGGGCAGGACAACTTTCCACAATGATGGTAACTATCATCTGTTTGCTGCTCTTTTTCGGTGCAACCGGAAAATCGGCTCAAATACCGCTGTACGTCTGGTTGCCTGATGCCATGGCCGGTCCTACTCCTGTTTCGGCATTGATCCATGCTGCAACCATGGTTACTGCCGGTGTTTACATGATTGCCCGTCTAAGCTTCCTCTATGTTGCGGCACCGGATGCCATGATGGTCGTTGCAATAACCGGCGCATTGACGGCACTGTTTGCGGCCAGTATTGGTTTGTTCCAGTACGATATCAAAAAAGTTCTGGCATATTCTACCGTCAGTCAGCTTGGTTTCATGTTTTTAGCAGTAGGCGTTGGAGCATTTGCAGCAGGTATCTTCCATTTAATGACACATGCTTTTTTCAAGGCTTGTCTCTTTTTGGGTTCCGGTTCGGTTATTCATGGAATGCATGAGGAACAGGACATCCGTAAAATGGGTGGACTTGACAAACTGATGCCCTATACCAGCAAGACATTCTTTGTCTCGTGTCTGGCGATTGCCGGAATTCCACCTCTGGCGGCTTTCTTCTCTAAAGATGAAATTCTTTATAATGCCTTCACTCTGCATTATGGTTCGCCTGCCTGGTTGGGTATTGTTTTGTGGTCGGTGGGTGCGATTGCTGCGGCCTTCACCTCCTTTTATATGTTCCGTTTGTACTACATGACGTTTTCCGGTGAGAGCAGAGCCAGTGAAGAGGTCAAACAAAAGGGCATTCACGAATCACCTTACACCATGACTATTCCTTTGGTTGTGCTGGCAATACTTGCCACCATCGGCGGACTGATCGGTATGCCGGAACATGTGTTCCATTTGCCAAACTTCTTTACCGCTAATCTTTCGGAAGTTCTGGCACCGGCCAACAAGGCCATGGGCGAATATCACGGATCGGTGACCCTTGAAATTATTCTGATGTCTGTTTCTACTGCGATTGCTTTTGCCGGTTGGTTTCTGGCACGTGTCCTCTACAAAGATGCCAGCTCTGATGTTCCTGCGAAAATGAAGCAGAAATTTGCTGTTGTTCATAAAATCATCTTCAACAAATACTATGTGGACGAAGCGTACTACTACGCCTTTATCAGACCGATTAAAAACTTTTCCCTCTTTTTGTGGGGATTTGTGGACACCTATCTGATTGACGGTTTGCTGGTAAGTTTCACCGCTTTTGTTGTACGTAGTGCCGGTGAGGGTTTAAAACTGATCCAGACCGGAAATGTTCAGCTATACATTTTATATTTTATCGCCGGAGCTGCGGCGTTTTTGATTTATCTCTGGCAGGGAGCCGGGATGTGAGGAGTGATATTAGATGAGTATGCAGGAAATTCCATTGCTGTCTCTTATCTGTTTTCTACCACTTTTAGGTGGCCTGATAATAGGCTTGTTGCCGAAAAGCGAACATTCGATGATCCGCCTGTTTTCACTGGTGTGGTCAATAATTGTGTTTGCTATTTCGCTGGGAGTCTTAACAGGTTTTAACGAGGGTACGGCAGCATTTCAGTTTGTAGAAAAAGCGGGCTGGATAGAACGCTTTGGGATTAACTATTCTCTGGGAGTTGACGGCATCTCGCTTTTGCTTGTTATGCTGACTACCTTTCTGACACCGCTGGTAGTGCTGTCTGCTTTTAAAGCCGTGGACAAAGGTGTCAAGGGCTTTATGTTCTCGATTTTGTTTTTAGAAACAGGAATGATCGGAACATTGGTGGCTACCGATGTGTTCTTGTTCTACGTTTTCTGGGAGTTGATGCTGATCCCGATGTATTTCCTGATCGGTATCTGGGGTGGCGAAAACCGAATTTATGCAGCGGTCAAGTTTTTCATTTATACTATGGTCGGATCGCTCCTGATGCTTCTGGCGTTGATCTACCTTTACATGATGCATACCGAACAGTTTGGTTTTGCAAGCACCTACATCTCAGATCTTGCCCGGGTGTCTCTGCCAATTAATATTCAAGTGGTGCTCTTTCTGGCATTTGCTCTGGCCTTTGCCATCAAGGTGCCGATGTTTCCTTTCCATACCTGGTTGCCGGATGCACATACCGAGGCACCAACTGCCGGTTCTGTAATTCTGGCGGGTGTCCTATTGAAAATGGGAACCTATGGATTCTTGCGTTTTGCAATTCCATTTTTCCCGGTTGCCACGCATTACGCCATGCCGGTGATAGCTTCGCTGGCTGTGATTGGTATTATCTACGGCGCACTTGTGGCAATGGTGCAAAAAGATATCAAAAGGCTGGTGGCATATTCCTCTGTTTCTCATCTGGGTTTCTGTATGCTTGGCATCGCTGCCATGAATGTTCAGGCCATTGAGGGCTCAATCTACCAGATGCTTAACCATGGTATTTCTACCGGCGCATTGTTTTTGATTGTTGGCGTAATATACGAGCGCAGACATACCAGACTGATTTCCGAGTTTGGCGGCCTGTCATCTGTGATGCCTGCCTTTGCCACAATTTTCATGATCACCATGCTCAGTTCAATTGGCCTGCCCGGTCTGAATGGCTTTGTTGGTGAGTTTTTAATTCTGCTTGGCAGTTTCAAATCTGAAAATCTGGCTTATGCTCAGGTTCTAACCATTCTGGCTACTTCCGGGATTTTGCTGGGAGCGATTTATATGTTGTGGATGTACCAGCGTGTAATGTTCGGCCCGGTTACCAACGAGAAAAACAATGACCTGAAAGATCTGAATCTGCGGGAATATTTTGTACTGGTTCCGCTTGTTATACTGATGTTTGTTATGGGTCTGTTCCCCAATTATTTTTTACGCAAGATGGATGTTTCGGTAACAGAACTTGTTAACTCCCATAATCAGAAACTGGAAATGCAGCTTGCTGCTGGCGAGCTTGAGAAAAACGGAACGTTTGAGATTGTTGAAAATCTCCACCCGGCGCAGAAAACTGCTAAGTAATACGCTGGAGTTTTGTTCATAAAGAAGGAGCGATTTTATGCAGATATCCTTTGATCCAACTGATCTACTAAGGATTTTGCCATTTATTGTGGTTGCTGTTTTTTCCATGATAACATTGTTGGTAGATGTCTTTTCAGATAAAGGGACAGATAAAACCTTTTCCGGTTATGTGGCTTTCGCAGGGCTTCTGATTGCCTTTGTGTTGAATCTGCTTCAATGGGGAGACCCGTCCAGGAATGTAATGTTCAGTATGCTGACGGCGAACAACTACAGTGTATTTTTCAATGCCATTATACTCTTTGCAGCAGGCTTCAGCGTTTTGTCTGCTACGGGATATTTTAAAGAACACGGCATGCAAAGGGGAGAGTTTTATGCTCTCTTGCTGATGTCGGTTTCAGGCATGATGCTTATGGGGCAATCAAACGATCTGCTGACTTTCTTTATTGCCTTGGAACTTATGTCTATTCCAATCTACGTTCTGGCAGCTTTCATGCGCCACCGCAATGAGTCGGTTGAAGCTGGGCTTAAATATTTTCTGATGGGAGCTTTCTCAACGGCGTTTCTGCTTTACGGGATATCCTTTGTATATGGAGCCATGGGTACAACTGGTTTCGATGACATCAAGGCGCACTTTGATTCCTATGGTTATGCGAATCAACCCTTTATGTATCTGGGAATGATTTTCATTCTAATCGGTTTTTGTTTCAAGGTTGCAGCAGTTCCTTTCCATATGTGGACACCGGATGTTTATCAGGGTGCACCAACAGTAGTAACGGGATTTATGGCTACTGCGGTTAAAGCTGCTGCATTTGCAGCCTTTGTTAAAATCTTCATAACTATTTTCTTCCCGCTCAAACTTGGTGCTTTTGGCTGGTACAATGTCCTGTGGGTTGTGGCAATTTTAACCATGACGCTTGGCAACCTTACCGCTCTGGTGCAGGACAATATCAAGCGTATGCTGGCCTATTCATCAATTGCCCATGCGGGTTATATTCTGGTGGGTTTTTTGTCCATGACACAGTCCAAAGGAAATAACGGGGCCTCTTCGGTTTTGTTCTATCTGCTGGTCTATGCAGTGATGAATCTTGGCGCTTTTGCCGTGGTGATCTTGTTTGGTAAACGCGGTAACGAAAATCAGGATATCACCAAAGGCTGGGCCGGTATTGGTTTGCGTAACCCCGCTCTTGGTGTGGCGATGAGCCTCTTTTTGCTGTCTCTTGCAGGTATTCCTCCAACCGCAGGATTTATGGGCAAGTTTTATATTTTCACCTCTGCCATTGATCAGGGTTTATATATTCTGGCCATAATCGGTATCATAAACTCGATCATCTCCGTATATTATTATCTGCGTGTAATGGTTTACATGTATATGGTAGAAAGCGAAGAACAAACAGCGGGATTGAATGCGCTTCCCGTTCAGGTAGTTGTTTTTTCGGCCTGTGCGCTGGTTTTATATCTTGGCATTTTCCCGTCAGATGCTTTGGCGAAGGCTCAAGAGGCTGTCAGTGTCTTGTTCTAGACTGGAACGCTTTAACCGTATCATTTCTTTCAATTTACTATTGATGTGCTTTGGCGTGTTTTGGGTTTCCTGTTGTTTTGCAGACGGGAAGCAAAATCCAACTTCAAATATTTTACCTTCAGGAATGGAAGAGGAGGTAGAAGAAATCTTCAAGCCCTATAGCTTTGGGCAGGAAGTTGAAGATGGTTTCATTTTCAAAAACATCAAAATTACCGAACAACAAATATCTGTTTTACTGCAAAAAGATTTGTTGAACACCACTATAGTTTTAAAAGCTCCAGAAAGATCTGCTTCTGAGAAATATCCTGCGAAAAATTTTTCGATTGATGTTACTGGTTCAACAGATGGAATCCCTGCTGCAGAAAAGCTGATTAAGCAAATACAAAAATCCACTTTCAGTCCCTGGGGCAAACACAAGCTTACAATTGAGGCCGATCCCGAACGTTTGCTGCTTTATCAGCAATATAGACATGTTAGTTTGTATGGCATGTTGTTTTTGTTGATCGGGCTTATTGTTTCTATTGTTATATTTGTACGCTACTTGAAAAGAAGCCACAAAATTGCTGCGATCTCACTTACCGTGCTTTCACTGCTTTTAGGTTTGCTGATAAGCGAAATTGTTTTAGGGCTATTGGCACCTGACAATCCTCCGATAAAACTGCGTGACGACTGTTTTCCTTCTAACCCCAGAGGCTATTTTAAAGAAGCTATAGTCCAAGGTCATGAGGATATTCACGCATTCTGCAGCTTTGGCGGTGCAAGGGCCTGGCAGGAATGTCATGAAGCAGGTACGGTTCTTAATGCAAATCATTTGAATCTGCTTGCTTTGGGAGATTCGTTTACAGAAGGACTTGGTGTCTTTTTCAACGATAGCTGGCCCAAGGTTTTAGAAAAGATTAGTAGCCGTAAGCAAGAGACCAGGGTGGTTAATTGTGGCAGGTCTGGTGCAGACAGCAAAGCAGTACTTGAAAGATATCAGAAAATGGCTGCAGGTCATCAGGCAGATATTGTCATCTATGCCTATGTCTTGAACGATGCTCCGCTTTTGCCTATGGAAATTGATGCAGCAACTGCCGACATCAGTTTTCAGGGTTCCCAGATACAAAATACAACTGGCCTGAAATCATTTGTCTATAATAATTTCAACCTTGGTCGACTTATTATTTCACGATTAAAACAACGAGAGATAGCTGAAGCCACTGCTACAATGTATCAGGAGAGCTTTTCTGAGGCCAATAAAGAAAACCTGAAGAAGCATTTTGATACAATTACCAGACTAAAATCTGCTTGCGATAAACAAGGGTCGAAATTCTTATTGGCGATTTTTCCATTGTTTTTCAAGCTGGACGATTATCCCTTTTTGAATATTCATCGCCTGATAGATAAAAATCTTGAGGCACGAGGGGTTGAAGTTTTAGATTTGCTGGATGTCTTTAAGGATATGAATGCCAAGAAACTTCAGGTACATCGGCTTGATCTTCACCCCAATGAGCTTGCTCAAAAGATCGTCGCCCGGTCAATTTATAAAAAACTGGAGGACTTAAACTGGTTGAAAGAAGAGAGTCTCTAATTCATTTTTTGACAGGTCTGATTTCCTCTGTGCCAAAATGCTCGGCATATATTTTACGAATGCCCCAGCAGAAATCATACATAGTGCATTCAAGACATGCTTGAGGTTTTACAAAGTCTTTTTTCCATTCATCTCCCGGTACTTTTTCCAGATTGTCCAAGAGTTCCGGATTTCCGTCAAGAGCGCAGATTGGAGGGCCACAGGCAGTACTGAAACCTTTCAGCTCAACCGCAGACGCCATAAGTTTGTTCATGGCAGGTAAAAGATATTTTCTCAGTTGGGTAATTGTTGGAGTATGTTCCAGAAAGGTTTTGATGTATTTTCCCATGGGTTGTCCCACGGCAAAGTTGACCGCAATTTGTCGTTGATATTTATTCTGAAGTTCAATCATTAAATCGGCGAAGCTTTCAACATATTCAACATTGCTCTTAGACAGCACATGGTCAATCACAACCTCGCAGTCGGTTTGTAAAAAGTTTTCAAGAGCCTGTATTGTTTTATCAAAACTGCCATTAAGTGCGGTAATTTCTTCGGCAATATGTTTTTTGTCGGAATGCAGTGCCAGAAAGACCTGATCCAGACCACATTTAATGAGTTCCTCAACGCGCTTTTGATCTGCCAGAAGAACACCATTTGTTTGCAGGATAATTTGCTTTGCTCCGTTGTCTTTGGCAAAGCGCATCAGCTCCGGCAACTCTTTCAGCATGGTGGGTTCGCCACCTGTGAAAACAAAATGTCTGATATCTTTTTTAAGCAGATCCGCTATTAAATTTTTGATTGCTGAAGGCTCAACGTCCGTTTCGTGTTGTTGAATCCAGCAAAAATGACAATCTTCGTTGCAGCGGTAGGTAACTCTGATGATTGCTTCCTTAAAAGTATCAACATCATTGCTGCGCTGGTGAAGCAGAAAGAAATCCTGTGAGAGAAAATGTTGCTGGCTGGAATCTTCCTGTTCTTCATCTTCTACGGAATAAAAAGAGGCCCCAACCATGGCAAAGGCGGCTCGCAATTTTGGGTTGTTTTTGATTAAGTCATTTTCTCTTATCAAAAATTCTGCCCTGGTTTTCCGGCTATTGATTTTTCTGATAACTCTGGCCAGCTCCGTGATAAATTTTCCGGCATTGACTTCTATCTTAAAAGAAGTATTTCCTTCCTCGGCTTTACGGTTGATCTGGTTTGCAAGATTGCAAACTTCGTCAAAGCTGGCTAAGGGCGGAACTACAACGTGAATCGTTCTTGTGGCAGACTCCTCATTCATTTATTACTTCCTTGTGCTTTATTCGGTTCCCCTCAAGAGGTCTTCAATTTCGTTTTCGATGGCTGTTGCATCAATCTTGATGATCCATTTGGATTTGTTGCTAGAGCTTAGAAGTGAGGGGTCTTCTGTTACTTCAGAGTTGGTTTTAAGTACTCTGCCAGAAAGAGGGCACCATAAGGTATAAGCTCGACCATCGTCGGTCAAAAGTTTGGCACAACCTGCCCCCTGTGAAACATTTTCGCCTTTTACAGGTAATTCCAGACCGGACACATTACCAACAGTAGACAAAAATGATTTTTCAACACCAATAACCACACTCATATCTGGCTCTATCCTGACCCAGCTGTGATCTCTGAGGGTGTAAACCATGCCCGGTTCCAATGCCCCGGCACCTTCGCCAATACCTGCCGTTTCTGCGGAAGGTGGAACATCTGTCATGGCGCCTCGTTGCATGGCTCGATGCATCACGTTTGACAATTCGGCCTTGGTAAAAGGTTTTGCCAGAAAATCAAAGGCTCCACTGCGCATGGATTGAAGGGCGGTTCTCATGGTGGCGTAGCCGGTTATCATGATGACCCGAACAGATTTGTCCATCTTCTGTACATGTTGCAGAAATTCCAGCCCGTTCATACCCGGCATCATCAAATCGGTAATGATTACATCGTATTTTCTTGATTCCATCATTGCCAGACCAAGCTGGGGAGATTGAACCGTGTCGATCTCATAGTTGGAATGTTTAAATACTTTTCTGACGCTCAAAAGCACCACTTCTTCGTCATCCACAACCAGTATTTTTCCCGATTTCTGCATTATCTTATCCTTTTAACAAGGTATGTTACTTTTTTCGTATCTTGGTTCTGTACGCCGGTAATCTTACCGTAAACTTAGTTCCTTTGTCTACCTCAGATTCAACATCAATTGAGCCACCATGTTGTTCCAGTATACCCCATGTTACAGCCAGACCCAAGCCCTGAGTTTTGCCTTTTTTGGTAGAGTAGAAAGGTTCAAAAATACGCCTTTTTTCCTCTTCACTCATACCGATACCGGTGTCTGTGACTGTGGTCGTGATAAGCGGATTACGTCGTCCGTGTATAGATTTAATGGTAATTTTACCACCTTCAGGCATTGCTTCTGCGGAATTTATCAGTAAATTCAGATAAATCTGCTGTAATTGACCAGCATCTCCACGAACTAGCGGAAGGTTTGGCTGCAGGCTGGTTTCAATAACACAATTCTGGAACTGGGCCAATCTCTCGATCAGCGTAATTGTTCTTTTTAAAACTTCGTTAACATCCACACTACTGATCTGGGGTTTGTCTTGTCGGGCGAAATCGAGCAAATTTCTGACGATTTGACGACATCTGATGGATTCACGTTTGATTACCAGATAATCTTCACGTTTGGGATCGTCTTCTTCAGATTCATCCAGAAGGTCTTCGGCAAAGGTTAAGATTCCGGTCAATGGATTGTTAATTTCATGTGCCACACCGGCTGCAAGTTTTCCTACCGAAGCCAGTTTTCCAGAGAGAACCAGTTGTCTTTGGGAAACTTTCAGGGTTTCCTGCATGCGGTTAAAGGAGCGGATAAGATCACCCATTTCATCCTGTCTGCCACCTGATATGGGGTCGGTCCATTCTCCTTTGGCGACACGTCCGGTTGCTGCAACCAGCTTTCTGATTGGCAGCAAAACGAGTATTCGCACCACGAGCAAGGTAACAAAACTTAGAATTATGATGGCTAAAATTGCAAATGCCGCAGTTCTGATACTGCCGGTTTTTATTCTTTCCTGCATTGATTCAAGGGGAATAACAACATCCAGTACACCTAAAATTTTGGATTCTGAAGAGTGGTAGTGGCAATCGGCTGTGTAGCAGCCTTTTTCATTATTAATGGGGTCAAAGATTCCAAGATAGGTTATTCCGTCTTCGGCTTCGAAAATCTTGGTGCGCTGTTCCAGTTTGGGTGCCTCCAGCTTGTCGTTGACATGACAAACCATGCACTCAAGAGAATCCATGGGATAGCTTTTACCGACCTCCTTAATTTTGGAGGAATAGAAAATTTGCCCCTGAACCGTAAACAGGCGAACTTTGGCAATGCCTTCCTGTTTTCCAATGGCTGCAATGGTATGGCGTACGGAGTCATACTGGTTATTCATCATGTTGTGGTTAAGGCTGGTTTTAATAGTTCTGGCAAACTGCTGCCCGGTAAGTTCCATCTGATCAATAATCGAGCTTTGATAGAAGTTGAAGGCAAAGATACTGGTCAGACCGATTATCAGTGCTGAAAAAACTACCACCGCTAAAACTATTTTCAGGCCAATTTTAATTTGCATAATTTTATCTGTTATTTTAACTGGAAGTCTTTATCAAGAGCTTCCGAAAGGTCATCTTTCATTTGTGTTGCTGTGTCGTAAAATGTTTTTGTACCAAGAGCAAAACGCATCAGAATATCATTCAATTTCTCTGGGATATATCCGTAAACCTTTTTCAGGTTCATAATTCTGTATTTCAGAAAAGCTGCTCCATCGGCTTTGTTGAGCGAGTTCTTGATTTTATCAGAAAACTGTTTTCCTTCTCTCACTTCATGGAAGCTTATTTTTCCTTTTCCGACGACAAACTGTATCACATTTCCAAGGCTCCAGAGATCATAATCACCAAAATTCTGGGTCAGATCGAAGTCGATCCAGCGATAGCAATCCATGTCCTTATCTATGTAAATGTGATCATTGCGGATATCTCCATGACATAGACTATAGGTGTGCAGCAGTTGAATTCCATCTATCAGACCTAGCAGGTTCTGTAAAATCTCCGGGCAGAGGCTATAGAAATATTCCTCGTGATCCATTTTCAGGTTCATGATTTTGGTGTAAATATTTTCACCGTAGATCCAGTCGATAACCCTGACGGGATTTCCCACCGAGTCTGTCATGGTGCAGCCGGTCATGAAGCGATCATCAAAACGGGTAACTTCCAAAACACGCGCCTCTTTTTCAGGGCTTCGATAACAGGGAATGCGAATCGGCCCGATATGCGCGGTGAATTCCTCATGGAAGATCATCTTGATCAGCTTGACCTCACCACTGTCCATATCTACCGTGCGTTTGACCCAGTATTTCGGCTGATCCTGCATGCCGAATCTTGGTTCGGCCACATTGCCCATCACAAAGAATTCACGATCTTCGAGTTTGAGGATCTGACCCCGGTAGATGTCCATGTAATTTTCGGTGGTGTCAATAATCTCTACATCGCTCCATAGTTTTATTCCGGAGAGTTCAAGAATCCTCGCCTTGATGTCTTCCTGATTTGGATGCAGAACTTTCATTGCTTGACCTTAACCCTGTTGAATTCCAGACACATAGACCCAAGGATAGCATAACTTTTTTAAATAACGAATCATAAAAGGAGATTGGGTGGGATTTTGTTGGTTTGGAGATCTTCAGACACTAAACTCTGCATCCTCATATAGATAGAAACGAAAATTTTGTTAATGCTTGTCATGCAAACTTGTTGAATAGAAATTAGGTTGTTTTAATTGTATTCGTCTGGACCATAGGGGTCTAATATTTCAAGTTGTTTTCCAGATTTGGCAATTAGATAATTTATTATTTCGACCTCTTGTTTGTCAGTTGGTACGGCTAGTTCTGATTTAAACGACCAAATGAAATCATCTTTGAAATGGATTTCATAATATGGTTTTCTGACTATT
>Ga0070728_10003912_pt1 | contig 15963 bp, 14 predicted proteins | sample tdDd471_FD_66723 | JGI IMG/M metagenome (GOLD analysis project Ga0070728, IMG submission 66723) | Marine sediment microbial communities from the Atlantic coast under amendment with organic carbon and nitrate - tdDd47.1 | ecosystem: Environmental > Aquatic > Marine > Coastal > Sediment | place...
CCCGACCAGCATGGAAGCCCTGATGGCTGTAGCCGACGCCGGCGAGGTTATGCCACCTAAATCGACCTGGTTCGAGCCCAAACTGGCGGACGGGATAGTTTCACATGTGCTGGACTAGCCGTGTCGTGCCCGTCCTTAAGGCTGCCTTTGCATCGGTTAAGATAAGGGTTCGCTAATTAATGCTGACCGGTGCCGCAGATACTGGCATTCTGAAAACAGGCCGCAGACAAAAATCATGAGTGATTCTTTACCGGAAGTTCCCAAGCAATGGATCAAGGGTCTGGTACCCACACTGAATGATAAAGGCTTCATGTTTGAGGTCCTGGACGAGTACGCGGATGAATTTATCCGACAGTCGGCAGCCTCGAACGACGAGGCGCTGGAAATCGGCTGTGCTTACGGGATAGCCACTATAGCCGCACTGGAAGCAGGCGCGCGCATCACCGCCAGCGACATGGACCAACGTCACCTCGATGTTCTGCAATCACGTGTCAGCGAAGACCAGGCTAAACGCCTTACTCTGCTCGCCGGCACCCTCCCCGATATAGATCTTCCGGAGGGTCACTATGGCACACTGCTTTGCTCCCGAGTTCTGCACTTTCTTCCCGGCGACGAAATAGACCAGAGTGTGCGCAACATGTACCGGTGGCTTAAACCGGGTGGGCAACTTTACCTGGTCGCGGACACCCCTTTCGGCATCTGGCGTAACTTTATACCCACGTGGGAACAGAACCTGGCCAATGGCGAGCGCTGGCCCGGCCACATGGAAAAACCTATCAACTATCTGCCTTATAAACCCAGCAGCGACGACATTGGCCCGCCACTGATGAATCTGCTTGACCCGGACCTGCTCAGTCGCACCTGTGAGGAAGCCGGTTTTAAGATTCAAAAAGCAAGCTTTGTAGACCGCAGCGATTTTGGCGACAAAGGGCGGATGGATGGTCGCGAGAATTGCGGAGTGTCCGCAATTAAGCCGTTAAACTGATATGGCCGAATGCACGCGGCCGGGGATAAACCTGTGAAACCTGTTTTTCTGCTGCTGTTTGCCTGCCTATTAATGACATCATGCGCGAAAGTCGGCAGTGATGCGTGGTGTGAGAATATGGAAGAGAAACCTAAGGGCGACTGGACAGCGAATGAAGCTGGCGACTACACCAAATATTGCCTGATGGGCCTGGATCCGGACGAGGAATAGAGCGCCATGATAAAAGGCTTTCACCACGCCGCCATTTCGACACCCGATCTGGAGCGTTGTATAGACTTCTACACCAACACCATCGGTGGGGAAGTTGCATGGACTTTCGGTTGGCCGGCGGGAACCCCGGAAGCGGACCAGGTGACTGACCTGCAAAGCTCTGCTGCGGATGCGGCCATGTTAAAGATTGGTGACACATTCCTCGAAGTCTTCCAGTTTTCCTCACCCCAACCGGCGGTGCAAAACGGCAGCAGACCTGTCAACAACCACGGCATAACCCATATTTGCCTTGAGGTAGAGGACATCCATGGCGAATACGAACGACTGAAAGCTGCAGGCATGCATTTTAATTGCGCGCCGCAAAGTCAGGATGGGAGCAGCATGGTTTACGGCCGTGACCCGGATGGTAATGTCGTTGAACTGATTGAGTTCACAGGCTAGCCGAAGCCATTCATGTAAAATGCTATAGAGCCCGATCACAGCCCCATTCGACTATCGTATATTCATAAGCCTGACAAAAACCACAACCCTTTATGCGCATTATCAAACCACTGCTATTCCTTGCACTTTTACTGCTGATGGTAGAAATCACATTTCGCATTTATATGTTCGGAATTGGCAGTCTCAACCCAATGCTCATGAATTCATACACGCAGATACATGACTCCGGCATCGCCCAGCCCGCACGCATCCCTGGCGTCTACTATGAGCTCCGGCCCAATTATGATGGCTGGTTCAAAGGGGCCCGGTTTAGCACCAATGCCGAAGGCCTGCGCGACCATGAATACTCATTACGCAAGCCTGACGATACCTTTCGCGTGGCCGTACTGGGAAGCTCATGGACAATGGGTTCGGGTGTGCAGCAGGAAGAAATCTGGCATTCGGTTATAGAAAGTAAATTAAATATCGATAACGGCGCCACACATTACGAATTTATTAATTTTGCAGTCGACCAGTATGGTCTCGGTGAAATTATCGCCACGCTTGAGCATAAAGTTCCTGCGTATCAGCCGGACCTGGTAATCATTGCGATTACGCACTACACCCCCACAGTCCTGTGGCTTGATCCCTCAGCCGTCTACGTTGAGCAGCCGCGGCGTAATTCGTTTTTCAATTTCTACACACTGCGCGTTATTGATATGCGACTTCAGCTTGGGCTGTATAGCGATAGCGACACCAGCCGCGAAAGCTTTGAGGGACATACGACGGTCAGAGAGCAACTTGAACGCGCCGCAGACCGGATTGAGACCTTTAACAAACAGACCCGTATTCCCGTCGCAGTGGTAAAACTCGCCTATACGCGTGGATGGGCAACAAAAGCTGCTACGGACACAAGCGTTTTTGACGCAGATCATGAGTTTGTCTATTTCAACATCCAGGACGCTATCATCAGCCACGGGTACAAAGGCGAACAGCTGCGCATCTCGATCTGGGACAGTCACCCGAATGCTATGGCGCACCAGTTGATAGCCGAGGAAGTATTAGCGGGTTTAAGACAAAACAACCTGCTGCCGGTGACAACCAGCAGTTCCGCTGCGCCATAGCCCGTCAGGCTTAGCCAAATCAGACAGACAAGCTTCAGGTTAGCGGGAACGTATCGTGCACCGCTGATGCTGCACCTTCAGGAGTCGCGCGCGCTGCGCTTGGCCAGGATCACAGCGAGCGCCCAGACGACAATGATGGCGTTTACTCCTGACATCATCAGAAACGGCGCGCCGGGACCAAAGGCATCGAATACCAGTCCGCCTGCAAAGGTTGCGGCCAGGATGCCGCAGGTTCCAACCAGGCTGAACACACCCACACTTGCTCCACGGATATGCGGCGGCGCTTCTTGACCGAGCAGCGCGTTGCCGGCCACTATCGCGCTGATTTCGCCTATGCCCAGTACAAACGTAGCGCCCATCATTACCGGCATGTTGTAGGGATCGGTGACGCTGCCCAGCGTGAAATAGCCGATGGTGGCCAGCACCATGGCGATGCACAACCCGACCACCCTGTTGATCCTGTCCAGGATAATGCCGAACACCGGCGCCCATATAAGATTTGCCAGCAGTAATGCAGACATGGAAATGCCGGCCATCTTGAGTGCTTCGCCGGAGTCGATGCCCTGCTCTCCGCCCGCCACGCGGAACCACAACGAATAAAAGGCACCCAGTACAACCATGTCACCACGGGCAGCAAATGCGGAACCGTACGACAACGCGAGGCGCGGACTCTTTGCAGCGGCCCGGATGCCTTCCGCAAAACCGGCCAACGGTGATTTTTTCACGGGGCCCTTACTGATCCGGCCTTTAAAAAACCCGAGCCTGAAAATAATGACGGCTATCAGGGCGAAAGCAGCACCCACCCAAAAGGTATAACGCCCCGCCTGTTCCGGCGTATAACCCATAGTCGTAAACGTGCTGGGTAAGCGCGCCAACCCCAAGGTCACTGCCAGAATGGCGAAACTGGTCAGGAAACTGTTCAGCCCACCCCACTTACCCCTGGATAATTCCTGCGGGTAGTCCTGCATGGTGGCGATGACCATAACCGATGCGATAGCAACGCCAACCGCACACACAAAGCGATACAGATACAACTGTTCCAGCGATTCGGCGAGCGGGAACAGAATAAAACCAACCATCCATATCAGGAAACCGATAATGATCAGTGTGCGACGGCCGCTGCGGTCTGAAAGGGCACCAGCGAAACCCATAATAATGAGTGCCGTACCCTCGTGCAGGAAATTGAGATACCCCGTTATCGAGCCCTGTTTTTCAACAGGTATGTGCAGAATCTCTTCAAGGATATAAGGCTGCACAAAATTCAGGAACGTCACCAAGGTGACGAACATGAATGAGGAGACAAAAAAAGTCACCGCATTCGTCCGGTTCACTCCTGGCGTTAGCCAGAACGGGCCGAACTTTAGCCCGCTCGTATCAGGTTGCAGATTCTGGTCAGACACGCACTTCTAACTCCTGCGATGACATCCGGGGCATTTGCTGGCTTAAAAAGAAAGCGCCGGACGAATATCCGGCGCTGCTAATTCATTCTATTGAGTTCACTAATCCTGCGGTGCACTCACTATGCCAATGGAGAAACTTCGATGGTAATCAGGCGAGTCTCTTCATTCCAGTCAGAAATATCGAAATGGCACTCAAGGTGCTGTGCGTAGCCCTGGTAACGTGGCCTGGTCCACTGCTCGTGGATTTTTTGCTCGGTGACGTCGGTCCAGATATTGCGCTTCCACCCTTTTTCGAGCACACGTTTATAAGGTGAAAGCCAGCTCACCTTGCGATCACCGTGCCATTGAAATCCTTCACCTATAGTCAGGTTACGGAAACAGGTGGGCGTGGTCACCGCATCCAGCGCCAGGCTGAGATCACCAGTCTGCTGCACCCAGTAAACGCGTTCATGCAGAATTTCGTACATGGAATCAAGATCATGCTGGATCATTTCAGGCAGCAGGTCTTTTTTCAGCATCAGGTCAAACGTTTTTAGTTGCTCTTTGATCAACGCATCATTCGACTGATGCATATAGGGCAAGCGCATCTGGTAAGTGCGGAAGGTGTCGGAAATCAACCGGCCGAACTCCAGGTTACGGTCTGCAACCGGGCTCTTCTCAATACCCAGTTTGCGGCAAATCAGCTCGCCCACTTCCTTACCTATACCTTCGAGGTCTCTTTCGAAGCGTTGCTCGATTTCGCGGGCCTGGGCATTGAATGCGAGCCAGCCATGCATAATGCCGTCAGCGCGCGCTTTTTCGGCCGGAGTCATGCTGTCAGCCATTAGCTGACGGACTTGTTTTTGTGCGGTGCTCATCTATTTATTCCCCTGAACAGCTATATCTATCTTTTCCATAGTCTGGCCTCTGTAGCGCCCCCCGGTCAAATTCAGGCACGGGATTCCCGCAATCTGACCGCAGACCGCACATATGTCAAAAGAACAATGGATATTTAGCGCCCAGAGCAGGCCGTGAGCATTCTGTGGCTAGCTGGAGTGATTAAGGAACGGTTATCCCGGCTTCCTGAAAATACTTTAACGCTCCCGGGTGCAGCGGCGCCGCCAACCCTTGCAGAATATCGCCGCTGCGCAATTCGGCAAATGCAGGGTAATACTCAGGAAACTTCTCCGCATTTTCAAAAGCTGTTTTGGTAACCGCATAAACAACGTCATCCGGCACGTTCGCAGAGGTTAACAAGGTCGCGCGGACTCCTACAGTGCGCGCAGAAGCTTCGTTCAATGCTCTCGGGTAGCGACCAAGCGGAATCGTTTGATTGGAGTAATAAGGGTTCTCAACAAGCAAGCTATCGATACCGGCGAGGCTAATCAAGCGTGCCCCACCACGCGCAAACGTGGCGAATTTAACTTCTACGCTGGGATGACCGACGGTAAAAAAGAACGCGTCCAACTCACCCTGCAGGAATGCAGCCAGCCGATCATCCATATTCATTTCGGTTAGCTGAATGTCCTGTTGCCAATCCAGCCCGGCGGCTTTAAGTGCGTCAATAGCGTTTTGCCGCGTGCCCGACCCGGCCAAACCTATATCAACACGTTTGCCTTGCAGATCCGCGATAGAACGGATCTCGCTATCGCCACTGGCCACAAGAGTGACAACCTCCGAATAAATGCCCACGACGGAACGCAAATCTTCCTGCGCACCCTTGTCCACCCATTCACCCAAGCCATTTACGGCGTTGAACAGATCATCTGCCTGAGTGATACCGAACTGAACATCGCCGGCGGCAACCGCGTTGACATTAGCAACAGAGCCCAAGCTCGTTACGCCTTCCAGGCGTATCCCGGTGCTCGCCTGATGCTCGTTTACGATTCTGGCGAGAGTACGCACAAGATCGTCATAAATTCCGGCGGGGGCTCCAGCACCAACTTTAACGCTAGTTGGGGGTGCCTCGGTTTCAGCGCAGGATACACACAACAGTACCAGCAACAAAGCCGGAATCGCGAGTAGCGTTCTGGCAGCTTTTTCGGCGACTCTCATCGAATAGACATCCTGGAAACGAAGGGAGATATCGTACAACGAAACCGGCAGTAATGCCCGCTGCATACATTGCATGCAACTACTAGAAATGGGGGCAGAGGCTATACCCGTATCCTCGGCCCGAAACAAATTTAAAGAAAAATACTGGACATGACTCTAAGACCCGGCGAAGCTTTTATTCCGGCCCTTCGACGCAGACACCCAGATCATTCAACAGGCCATCGCACAAATCGTAAATCCAGCCATGGATGGCCAGTCGCTGACCCTTTTCCCACGCGCTGCGCACCACTCTGAGTCGGGCAAGGTTATCGACCTGCGCCAGAACATTAAGCTCACACAAGCGGCGCCAGCGCTGCTGATCATCCGCCAGCGCGTCCAGTTCTTCGTTATGAACTGTGCGAATCCGGCGGATGTGCTCAATCCAGATTTCGAGCGGATCCTCAAGTTGATCCTTAAATGCCGCCTGCACACCGCCGCAGCCGTAATGACCGCAAACGACTATGTGGCGGACCTTGAGACTGGTCACCGCATACTGGATGACAGAAGCGCTGTTCACGTCCTCGCGCGGCACCACATTCGCGATATTGCGGTGAACGAAAACCTCACCAGGCTGCAAACCGGTAATCTGATTAGCCGGCACCCTGCTGTCCGAACATCCGATCCACAACATGTCGGGTGTTTGCACTTCGCTCAAGCGGCGGAAGAACTCCGGATCTTCGGCAAGGCGTTCGCTGACCCAGCGCTGGTTGTTGGCTAGTAACTCGTCAAACAAATCCATGAATGCGCTGACCGTGCTGTTTAGGTGATGCGACTTTAGCACAGCAAGTCTGCGAAGAACCCTCGGGCCTGCAGCGGCTTAAATGCGGGATACTCGCCCCGGCAACGCGGGTCCCGACCCTAACGCCAGACGGACGCGGGTGGTTTGAAACTGCTCAGGATCTGGATGTAATTGCCGCGCTCGAAAGCCGCCGGGTCCGGGCAATGTATCTGGCTCAGGCTGCCCTTTAGTTGCTGCACCGACTCGTATTCGTTCTCTTCCAGCCAGTTCACTACACCCTCGTGTAGTTCGTCGAGCCGCTCCGGGCCAGCTGCCAACAAGGCACTGCACAGATAGGTGACATCCGCTCCGCACAAAAGCAGCTTGATTACGTCCTCGGCAGTATGCACACCCCCGGTGGCTGCAAGGGACAGCTTCACACGGCCGAATAGAATCGCTATCCAGCGCATCGCCAGCAACGATTCGGAGGAATTCGACAGTTTCAACGTCTGCGCAATTTTTAGCTGCTCCAGATCAATGTCAGGCTGATAAAAACGATTGAACAAGGCGACACCATCCGCACCCGCCTCGTCGATCCGTCGGATGAGATTACCGACCGCTGAAAAATTCGGTGACAGCTTTACCCCGATCGGCAAACGAACCTGCTGGCGCAAATCCTGCAACGTTTCGATGACTCTTGCCTCAACCGCAGTTCCCGTTTCGGCTATATCGGCAGCGACATGGTAAACATTCAGCTCCAGTGCATCGGCACCTGCCTCTTCGAGCGAACGGGCATGCCGCACCCAGCCGCCAGGGCTCGTTCCGTTGAGACTCGCGATTATCGGGATGCTCAGAGACTCCTTGAGCCGGCGCAGTTGCTCCAGGTACTCATCGCGGTGCCCTGGATAATCGTCATACATAGGCAGGTAGCTGGAAGCCTCTCCGTGACCAATATCCTGGTGATGCTCGAGATCATGCGCGAGCGATTCCTCCGCCTCGATCTCCTCCTCGAACAATGAATACATCACCAGCGCACCGGCACCATGGTCCTCCAGCTTTTTGGCCGTATCAAGCTGCTTGGACAGTGGTGACGACGATGGCACGAAAGGATTTTTCAGATCCAGACCCAGGTAGCTCGTTTTTAGATCAATAGTCATGATGAATAGTCTAGTGAGGCCAGCTGTTCGTAGTGATGGAAACGTTCATCGACGTCCTGCTGTGCTTTCTCGAGCATCGCTTCGGCAACATCGGAACGCGTGCGTGTCAGGATGCCAAAACGCAGTTCCGTTTTGGCGAACTCTTTGTAAGGGATGCTAGGCTTTTTCGAATCGAGTTGCAGGGGGTTCTTGCCAGCATCCGCGCGCCGCGGATCATAGCGGAACAATGGCCAGTGACCGCTCGCAACCGCCAACTCCTGTTGGCTAAGGTTCTGGTGCAGATCTATACCGTGGGCGATACAGGGGCTGTATGCAATAATCAGGGATGGCCCTTTGTAAGACTCCGCCTCGCGAAAGGCCCGCAACGTCTGGACATCTTTCGCGCCAAAAGCTACGTGAGCCACGTAAACGTTCTCGTAGGCCATGGCGATCATCGCCAGGTCCTTCTTGACCCCCGGCTTACCGCCCGCAGCGAACTTCGCCACTGCACCGCGGGGTGTCGCCTTGGACATCTGCCCACCGGTGTTCGAATACACCTCGGTATCAAGGACCAGCACATTCACGTCGCGCCCTGATGCCAACACATGATCGAGACCGCCGAAACCGATGTCATAAGCCCAGCCATCGCCGCCGATCAGCCAGACACTTTTGGTTGTCAGCGCATCTGCGACACTCAACAGATTTCGTGCCTGTTCAGTATCGATGTCAGCGAGACGCGATTGCAACGTTCCGATACGTTCACGCTGCTCGAAAATCTCAGCTTCATCTTCTTGCGGGGCGGCCAGTATCGCGTCGGCAAGTTCCGCGCCCACCTCATCGCGCATCTCGCGCAACAGCTGGTGTCCGTGCTCACGCTGTTCATCGAGCGCCACACGCATGCCAAGCCCGAACTCGGCATTGTCCTCGAACAGCGAGTTGCTCCAGGCCGGCCCACGTCCGTTACCGTCAGTGGTATAGGGCGTCGTCGGTAGATTACCGCCGTAGATTGATGAACACCCGGTCGCGTTCGCCACGATCATGCGATCCCCAAATAACTGCGTAGCAAGCCGGATATAAGGTGTTTCTCCGCAGCCCACACAGGCACCGGAAAACTCAAACAACGGTTGAGCCAGCATCGACCCCTTGATCGTCGTCCAGCGAATCTTTTGCCGGTCATAGTCCGGCAGCGTCAGGAAATAATCCCAGTAGTCCTTTTCACGCTCAAGCAACGGTTCGATGGGATGCATGTTCAGGGCCTTGCGGCTCAGGTTGCTTTTGTCGCGCGCCGGGCACACCTCGACACAAAGCGTGCAGCCCGTGCAATCCTCGGGAGAGACCTGGTAGGTGACCGCCAGGCCCTCCTCGAATTCCTTGCCGGTAATAGGCAACGTGCGGAAACCTTCCGGGGCCTCTTTCAGGTCACCTGGCTGAAAAACCTTGCTGCGAATGACGCTGTGCGGGCACACGTAAACACACTTGCCGCAGGAAATGCACAGGTCCTCTTCAAGCACCGGTATCTCCAGCGCGAGGCGGCGTTTCTCGTAGGCGGCGGTGCCCGTTGGCCAGCTGCCATCTACCGGCAAGCAGCTTACCGGGATCTCGTCCCCGCGGCTGGCAATCATTTCACCGGTCACCTCAGCGATAAAACGATCGACTCCCGCAGGAACAGGCGGGAGCATATCTTTAGTCGCACTGGCGGCGGCCGGAATTTCGATTTCCTGCAAATGAGCGCGCGCCTGGTCTATAACCGCGATATTGGCAGCAACAATACTGCCGCCTTTTGTTCGGTAACTGGCAACAACCGAATCCTTGATTTTCTCCAGCGCGGTTTCGGCCGGCAACAGGTCGGTTAGCGCAAAGAAGCAGGTCTGCATGATCGTGTTGATACGACGACCGAGCTTTTGCTCTTCCGCCAGACTATAAGCATCGATAACCCAGACCTTGATAGCTTTGTCGATAACCTGCTGCTGCACCGACAGCGGCAATTGCTCCCAGACGGTATCCGGTGACCATGAGGTATTGAGCAATAAAATGGCGCCCGGCCGGGCTTTGGCCAGCATGTCGTAGCGCTGCAAAAAAGCCGCCTGATGGCAGCCGATGAACTCGGCCTGCCCGTCGCCCACTTCGTAAGTCGACCTGATCGGCTGCGGCCCGAACCGCAGGTGCGATACGGTGATCGCCCCGGCCTTTTTCGAGTCATAAACGAAGTGACCCTGTGCATATAGATCTGTTTCCGCGCCGATGATCTTGATCGAGTTGTGGTTGGCGCTGACCGTTCCGTCGCTGCCGAGCCCGTAAAAAACAGCGTGGCGCGATTCGCCATCCGCATCCGTTTGCAGCTCGCGGTCCCACTCCAGGCTGGTATGCGTCACGTCATCCACAATACCGAGCGTGAAATGATTACGGGGTGAATCACTTTTGGCTTCGTCGAACGCGGCCTTGACCATGCCTGGCGTAAACTCTTTGGACGACAGTCCATAGCGCCCGCCGATTACCGGTGGCGCTGCCGCAAACTTGCTGCCGCCATCCGCGACGTGCTCCGCCAGAGCACCGATCACATCTTTATACAGTGGCTCACCGCCCGCACCTGGTTCCTTGCACCGATCCAGCACCACGATCCGCTTAGCGCTGGCAGGCAACGCGGCAACTAAATGCTCGCCGACGAAGGGTCGAAACAGGCGCACCTTCAGCAGACCAACTGATTCGCCGCGGGCGAGCAGGTGATCAACGGTCTCATGAGCTGTTTCCGCCCCGGAACCCATCATCACCAGCACACGCTCGGCATCGGGCGAACCGACATATTCATACAATTCATAGTTTCGGCCCGTGATGTCGGCGAAACGTCGCATTGCAGCGGCAAAAATTTCAGGCGTACGCTGGTAATAAGTATTCACTGCTTCCCGGGCCTGGAAAAAGACATCAGGATTTTGTGCTGTGCCGCGGATCACTGGCCGATCCGGTGACATGGCGCGTTCACGGTGGCTCCGCAACAGATCGTCTGTCATGAGTGCATGACATTCGGCATCCGACAGCGGATGTATCTTGGCGACCTCGTGAGAAGTTCTGAAACCATCGAAGAAATGCAACACCGGCACCCGCGACTCGAGCGATGCCACCTGCGAGATAAGCGCGAAATCCTGCGCCTCCTGAACGGAGTTCGCCGCCAGCATTGCAAACCCCGTGCCGCGACAGGCCATCACGTCGCTGTGATCACAAAAAATCGACAAGGCATGGCTCGCAACTGAACGAGCCGCGACATGAAAAACGGCAGGGGTAAGCTCGCCTGCTATCTTGTACATGTTCGGGATCATCAACAGCAGCCCCTGAGACGCTGTAAAGGTTGTTGTCAGGGCCCCACGCTGCAGCGAGCCGTGGACTACGCCCGCCGCGCCGCCTTCGCTTTGCATCTCGATAACTTCAGGAATGCTGCCCCAGAGATTCTTCTGGCCGCCCGCCGACCAGGCATCTGCGTATTCGCCCATCGGCGATGACGGCGTGATGGGATAGATGGCGATGACCTCGTTCACGCGATGCGCGACAGACGCTACCGCCTGATTACCGTCGATCGTAATCATCTCAGGTGAAGCCATATCCGAACCCCTTTTCCCGGCTTGCTGGATTGAGGCACAGCAGGCCATATGCAAAACCGGGCTTATCGGCTAATGATTATGGAGTCATAGCGCAGCGACCATAGTGGATTTCCACCGCCACGGCCGCATCTGTGCCGCCTGTAAGCAGCTACTGCGCGTGCGGCGGCGGACCGCTTCGCTCAACTTCTCTGCCGATAATGGCATCGACCGGCGCATCGCCGGCCATCAGCGCGGCCAGATAGTCAGGCGCGATCAGGTGACAGTAGTGCACACCCCGGAATCGTTCCGGGGCCTGCTGATAGCGCGCATCGGTGAACTCAACAATAAATCCCTTGGATGCTATATGTAACGCATCATCTTCAACGTACGTCAGCGTAAAGGGTGCGAGCCAGTCAGGGCCTGTCATGCCTGGCTGGGCTTCATTACTGACGGTTTCTGCCGGGTCGAACGTGACACGACTGTAAGCCGGGCTGCCCGATTTCTTTGCTATCAATTTGAAAACGGCCTGGTTCATTTCCTGACACAGCCCGTCCGGACCCGCGCTGCCGTCACCGAAAATCAGATTAAGGTGATCGGCACTTTTTAATTTACAGGAGATACCCAGCAGGTGGCCCGCATCGTCGGCCCAGTTAAACTGTTGAATAATGGGTCGAGGCTTTTTGCCAGACACATCAATAATCGCCTTTGACTTGACGAAGGACTCGAAATTTTCGTGCACAACCAGCTCCATGGGTAACGCTGTGCGCGTCACGACTCGCTGGGCTGCGAAACAGTAATCATCAATAGCCGGCACCTCCGTAAGCGCAAACGGATCACGATCGCAGGCTACCGTCAGCAGGCTCAAACCGACTAATAGAAACAACCTGCCCGAGTGATGCAGGATTCTCACCAGCTTCATAGTGTCACCAGTTGTGGATCCAGCGTGCATTACCCTGGAACTGTTTACTCGCCTCGCGTTTGTCTGCCGGCAGGTTGTCCAGGTACGCACTATGATCGTAGCGAGTGCGATACTGATCAAGTACCGGTCGATAGAGATCCATGTGCACATCGGGAATGCGGTGCCGGGCACGGAACTGCCCCATCGGTATGAAGGCTGTGCGTTTGGTTTCGAATACGCCGCAGTTTTCCAGCTCAACGCCACGCGGACCGAAGATGGCTGAGTTACCCGGGCCACCATAGTTAGCATCATCAAAATAGCCGGTGGTTCGCTCACCCGCATTAACCGCATTGTTTGTCGCGATGGTGTACACGCTGTTGTGATAAGAGGTTAAACGGAAATCGTGATACTCGAAACCACCGGTTGCCACCCGGCAGATTACTTCCGCGCCCTTCATCGCCATACAGCGGAACAACTCAGGCTCAAATTGCACGGCCGACATCGCAATATTGCCGATATCCGTTTGCACGACCGGAACAACTGCGTCGACACCGTACAACTCAACAAAGCGATCGTAGACATCGTAAATCGTCGTCGTGTATTGCTCGGTCGGCCACATGCCACGCACATTGCGTTGCTTCCAATGATTGGCCACCAGGCCTTCCGGGCCCATCAGGATCATCTGGTGCAGGATATGGCCGGGCCAGTCCTTCTCATCCTTAAAATAAGCACCGAACACGATGTAGCAGTTGTACCGTTTAGCTTTGGCAGCAACCTCGGCCAGTTCCGGCCCATCGATTTCTAGCGCGAGGTTGTAGTGTTGCTCGCGCGTCCATTCGCTGAAGCCCGTAATTGGGAATTCATGAAAAACCAGCAAATCGCTGGGCGGTCCGCCGCTTTGCGCGATATCGATGCATTCCAGAAAATAATCCAGGTTGCGGCGTATATCCGGCCCGGGGTTGGCCCCATCCACACCGTATACCCGCGTCTGAACCGCTGTGAAGAAAAGCATCTCTCGGCGGAGTGGGACAGTGGGATAGGTTCCGTCCTCGCGGACCATTTGAGCTTTAGTCATGATTTACCTCTGTAGCAATTCTGTGGGCACTGCATGCCAATCATTAATCGCAGCTGTGGCCTGCAACATGGCATATATTGCCAAAATAACATGGTTACAATGCAGAGTGACCGGCGGGCGACCATTACCGCGACGATAAAACTCCAGAGACAGGTATACCGTGGACTTTCGTACTTTTGTTGATCTGCTCGATTCGGATGACGAGGTGTTGTGGGTGAACACCGAGGTCGATCCGGAGTACGAACTGGGCGCATTGCTGCAGCAGGCGGAAGAGCGCCATAAAGCAATCTGGTTCGAACGAGTGAAAGGCTCGGATTTCCCGGTTGTCGGTGGTGTCATGAGTGATACGGCGCGGCAAGCACTGTCGATAGGCAGGTCGCCTGAGCACATGGCCCGACCAGGCGCATGGGCCGCCGCCATTGCCGAAGCACGCGCGAATCCGCTGCCGGCGATCACTGCGGACAGCGGGCCGGCTGCCGAGGTCATATTGCGCGGTAACGATGTCGATCTTGGCAGGCTGCCGATTCCGTTTGTCTTTCCGGGTGATACACACAGGTTCATAACCGCCGGGCTCGGCATCGTGCGGGATCCGGATACTGGCATCCAGAACGTCGGCTTCTACCGCGCGCCGCTGATTGATTCGCAGCACATTTCAATCAGCGCAGGCATCAGCAGCAGGCTCAACCAGATCTACCAGTCCGCGGCACGCAATAACTCAACGCTGTCGATGGCCTACATCATCGGCGCGCCACCCGCTTTATTGCTAACGGCCGGATGCCGCATTGATCGTGATGAAGCCGATCTCGATATCGCTGGTGCCCTGCAGGGCAAGCCGCTGGAACTAATGCGCTGCCAGACCAGCGACCTGCTGGTGCCGGCGCAGGCCGAGTTTGTCATTGAAGCGGAAGTCGAGCTCGGGAATATGGTCGATCACACCATGGGCGAGTTTCCCGATAACTATGGAAATACGCGCTCACCGGTTGCACGCGTCACCGCAATCAGTCATCGCAGCAACGCCGTTTTTCACACCATACTGGGCGGCATGAACCGCGAGCACAACGCATTAGGCAGCTATATATTCACGGGGCTGCGCGAACAATTGCTGGAACAACTGCAAGCAGAATTTCCGGGGTTACTGGACCTGCATGTCGACCTCACACCGCGACGGATGGGCGGCCGCTGCCAGATAAGTGTTGCGCTGGACAAACAAGCCGAAACCGAGCCGCATCGGGTGATCGATGCTATCTATGCGAGCAGCTTCGACACCTTCCCGCTCGAACTGGTTATCCAGCGCGTCGTTGTTGTTGACCCCGATGTTGCCATCAGCTGCAGCGAAGACGTGGAATGGGCGATTGCCATGCGGGCAGACTCGAAGGACAAGATACGCATACTCGAAACGCCCGCGCGCGGAGCAGGAACAACAATCAGACTCGCAATTGATGCGACGCTGGGGCTGGAAAACAGGCAGGCCGGTGAACGCCCGCGGATACCGGACATTGGCAAATATCAGCTCGACAAGTACCTGAAGTAGCCTGAAGCGAATCAGCCGCAACCTGCTATAAGTGGGCGACTACAGTTCGATCTTATCGAGCAATTCAGACGTAATGCGCAGCCGCTCAACATCGAGCTGTTCAGCCGCCAAATCCAGCCAGTCGAACCTTGCCCGGTTAATCGCAGCGTAGGCTTTGATGCCTTCAGTCGTCACAAGTATGTTGGGCGCTTCGCCGGTAGCCAGACCCGCCGACCGCAGCAGGCCGAGACCGCGCTCTTCGGACTGACCTGACCCATTTGATAATTGATCCAGCAACGCAAATGCCTCGAAATCAATTCCGCAGCGACTGGCCACTATTGTGATTCGCTCTCTGAGTTTGGCCTGGAGCTTTTCGCTGGCGGCTACCAGTTTCTGCAGTTCAGCACCCTTAATGGTTCCGGGGTGATTGGAGCATGCTGTCATGCCACCCTCACATCCGGGATGTTAAACAGGCTCTTCCACTCTTTCGCGATCAGCAGGTCCATTAGTTCCGAGGCTTTGCCTTCCTGCTTTTTCTCCATCTCTTCGTGCATGGTGATGAGCGACTGGTGAACCGCCGGGCCAAACAGGCTCTCCAGGTACTCCATCGGGACCCGCGGGTCATCGTCGCCCGCGAAGTTACCGTCTTCATCGAACTTCGGTGGCAGCATCGGGGGAACGTAAAAAACATTCGGCTCAGTGCCGAACTCCGGGTGTAGCGGCAATGCCACCTTCCACTGGTTCACCAATTTGTCAATCGGCCCATCAGCATCTTCCAGAAAGCCAACGAAACGAAGCCGTCCGGGACACTGCCGGGCACACGCCGGTGCCACGCCCTCTTCCAT